>ERZ808048.182-NODE-182-length-13145-cov-5.309076_pt1 | contig 13145 bp, 1 predicted proteins | sample MGYA00380197_ERZ808048 | MGnify/ENA primary metagenome ERZ808048 (study PRJEB31490, sample SAMN06133377) | cow dung metagenome | isolation source: M1 | host: cow | place: China: Chengdu | collected 2015-05 ... | reverse complement strand
AATTTTGAATTTTTTCCTCCTTCACCCGGGAATGTGAGATATTGTCTCATTCTTTTGATGTAGCAACCGCATTTTTTGCCGTCGGAAAAAAAGCCTGTGTCTTTGCATGCTATACACTTATAGTCGGGCGTGTATTCGGCAATTTCATTTTGTGATAAAATGACACTTCTTTCGTTTTTCTTTCATTTTGTTTGATATATTCGAAAAAAAATGTTAATTTTGCAACTGAAAACAGCATATTTAATCACGTATAAATATGCAGTTGTAGTATAATTATGACAAAATGATAGCAACTAACAATTGTTAGTGCTCTTTTTGTTATTATATATTGCTCGTAATTTATTAAAATATGTCAAAATGTTGCTTGTCGTACAAGTCTATTTTGACCAGATTTTGGACAATAACACAAAAGAATATTAATCTAATTTTTAAGGTGCTTATGAAGAAATTTACTTTCTTTGTGCTCTCACTCGTATTTTCCGTGATGAGTATTTCAGCCCAAACATGGGTAATTAAGGAGGGATTTGAACAAGGAATCCCTTCCGATTGGACCCAAATCAATGTTGGTGATACGTCTTCCCACGTGCTTTGGCAAGTGGAAGGTCCCGACAACCTTCTGTATCCAATCAACGTGTTCTCCGGAAACAAACGCATTGCTCTACGCAATACGACCGGACAAACTGCAGGATACAAGGTACGTCTTGTGTTGCCAACCATGGATTTGTCCACATTGTATCAACCGATCCTCAAGTTTGCATACGCAAACCCTAAATGGACAGCGGATTTTGATACACTTGCTGTTTACTACAAAACTGCAGAAAAAGAGGATTGGAAGCTTCTCAAATCCTACACCACCGCTGCTGCAAAATGGCAAAAAGTATCCATCGACTTGCCTTCATACGGCAAGACCTACTTCTTGGCATTTGAGGGAACCGACAACATGGGACGCGGTATTGTGTTGGATAGCATAGAAGTACGTTCGGCTCCTGAGTGTACCGTGCCTCATGACCTCTATGTGACAGGATTGGCTGCTGGCAAGGCTACCCTGGGATGGCAAGCGAGTTTCGATGCCGAGAGTTTCGACGTCATGGTGTTCAAAAGACCAGTACCAGCAGACTCTATCGAGATTTTGGCTGACTCTGCAGACCTTGCTACCAAGCTTTCTGTTTCGGGTTTGGAGCAACAAGCGGAGGTATCACTCGCTCCTAAACAAACGTATTTCTTCTATGTGAGAAGTGTCTGCGAGACTGAGACATCCTCATGGAGTGAGGCAGGTTCTTTCTATATGAAGCCTATGAAACCCATTCCTTTTGTGGACAACATGAACAGAGGACTACGTTCTACTCCTGTGCAAGACAACGAATGGTCTTGGGGAACGAACTTGGATGTGATGGCGCCATTCTTTGCTACCCACCTCATTGGTGCAGCGCAGTTTGCTCCTTACTCCTTGGATAGCACCGTACACCTTGCCTTTACAGGTGGTGCAGAAGCTAGCAAATCAAGCATCTCTACAACGGCTGTGCCTGCCAATAAGTATGCGTATGCTTGTACACCTGAATTGTATTTCGAGGGTACAGATACTACACTCAATCTTTCTATGAAGGATTTGCAAGTGTCATTCGAGGCTACCGTTTCAAGTTACAATAGCAACCTATATGCACACAAAATCAATGTCGGTGTGATGACCGACCCAGAGGATATTGCTACCTTCCAACTGATCGAGACTTGTGCTATTAACGAAAATAAATCATTCGAAGAATTCGTTGTTAGCATGGAATCATACCAAGGGGAAGGAATGTATGTAGCCTTTGTTAGCGATTTTGATACACAAAACCTCTTCTATATCGACAACGTAGTAGTGGAAAAAAGAGCGGGAGCATCCAAACCTGCTAACGTGCAAATCAACCCACGAGATACATTCGCTACCGTTTCATGGAAAGGGGCTGCTCCTTCATACAACCTCATTGTAGCAACCATCCAAACCAACAACGTGGATACCCTCACGGCTGCTGGTGGATTGGTGTTTAAGCAAACAGGTATTATAGGCAACCAATTCGTGGTACAAAACTTGCAAAAAGACCTACCTGCTAACAAACCTTACTACGTGTATATGCAAGGCGTGAGTGGAGACGAAAAGAGCAAATGGACCATGCCTAAAAAGTTCTGGACCATTGATAGCCCCAAAGCACTCCCTATTGAATACCAAATGGAGCAAGGTGCCAACGAAAAGAAAGGTTCGGTGAGCTATCCACAACCTACAGGTATGGCTGTTTTCTCATCCAACTCCATGACGGATTCCAACTTGCCATATCTGACCACGACTGAGTTCAAAGAAGGCAAAGCAAGTCTTTCTATCACAAAAGCCAAAGGATACGATACTTGGTTTACATTGGCTACATTGCCAGATTCAATCAATGTACAAGAGGTACAAATCCTCTTCTACGCATACTTGTATGGCTCATCCTACGAATTCAACCTCTCAATAGGTGTGATGGAGAACCCTATGGATATCAAGACGTTTGTACCAGTAGGCAAATTCTCTTCTTCTCTATCAGCTTCTTGGGAAAGATGCTATCAAACCTTCGAAAACTATACAGGTTCTGGCAAAATCATTGCCATCCGTGTGGATGACCCAGTTAGCAATAGTTCTTGCAAAGGATATATCGACAACCTCGTGATTGATAAAATCTCCGATTGTAAAGTCCCTGCACAAGTGAATGTATTGCCACTATCTACCAAGGCTACCATCTCATGGGAAAACAATGGAGCCGATGCTTGGCAATTACTCGTTTCTACAACGGCGTTGACAGAGAATCAAATGGTCAATTTAGAAAACATCTCTTCTACCGTACTCTTGTTAGACACAGTGCTTGCATCGCCTAACGATGCGCTTACAGACCTCTCTGTGACGGTAACTGACCTCGCTATCGCAAAGACCTATCACTACCGTTTGCGCACCATTTGTACCAACGATACATCGTTCTGGTCCAATGATGCTACGTTCAAAACCGTATGTCCTGCTGCCTATGCTATTCCTTTCACCGAAGGCTTCGAGGCGTATGATGCTGGACAAGAAATAGGTTGCTGGGATAGAAGTCAAAGTACCAATAACTACGGTGTAGTAACATCAAGTTTCGCACGCACTGGAAAACGTGCAGTACGTTTGGAGTCTGACTACGCGTATTACGGCTATAGTACCTATCAATCCATACTCGTTTCGCCTAAATTGGATGCCAACATGCAAGACCTTGCGGTTAGTTTCTGGGCACGAGCATACGACACCTATGAGTATGATTATGATTACAACTATTTTTACTACGATAATATCTTACTCTTTGGTACCATTGCCGATCCTGCGGACACAACGACTTTCCATGTGATCGATACCATCCAACTATCCACCACATACAAACAATATTCGTTTGACATGTCCGACTATACAGGTACCGACGAACATTTCGCCTTCTACACAGGCAGTGGCGTGTTCAACGATATCTTTATAGATGATATCACATTCAAACCTTCTTTGTGCGCACAACCGGAAAACATCAAAGGCTCCAATATCAAACAAGACCAAGCCGACATCACTTGGACGGGCAAGACTTCGGATAAGTTCGAAATCAAAGTGCTCAAGGTTGATGTAGAGCCTGTTGACTCAGTGCTACAAGCAGTTCCCGATTCAATGGTGGTTGTCACGACGACTACAACGGCGAAGACTTTCCATGTTTCAGGACTTGAGGCATTGACCAATTATTATGTGTATGTTCGACCTACTTGTGGCGATTCAATCTGGGGCGAAGGTTCATTCATTACCTCATGTACTGCGATGAATCCTGCGGTGTACAACCTTGAAGATTTCGAAAAATGGCCAGGTGGTACCTCCTATAGCGAAGCATACCACCCAATGTGTTGGACTTGGGGTAACCCTGGTAGAGATGCCTCAACACACTCGAGTGCGTCAGACAACTACTACCCATACATCTATTCCTCATCTTCCAATGCTCACAGTGGAACCAAGTCGCTGATTATTAAGTGGGATGCGGACTATGATTGTTCACCTGCATGGATATGCTCACCTGAAATCATGGTGGACGACCTTGCCAATGTAGCGGTGACTTTCTGGGCAAAAATACCTTCTGGCAAAGCACTTATCGCGGGTGTTATGTCCAACCCAGAAGACTATTCAACATTCGTGGCACTTGACTCTATCACAGGTACAGCAACCTATGAGAAAGTACGTATTGAATTCAGTGACTATGAAACGAAACTGGGCAATGCTAAGCACTTCGCTATTCGTTCACAAATCAATAGCTGGCAAAGCGCATACGTTGATGATATACAGTTTATGTTATCCATGTGCAAAATGCCTAAGGGTATCGTATCCAACCTTACGGACTCAAGCGTAGTGATCACATCAGGTTTGCGTGCCAATAACCCTTGGAGACTCTTATTGACCAACAAGTATGTAGAGGGAGATTCTCTCTTGGTATGGGGAAATCAAATCAAGGATTCTACCATCACCGTCTTATTGGACACAATGATAGCTGGAAATGTAAAAGCCTTCAGATTGGATGACCTCACCGGCGATACAGACTATTTCTGTGCATTGCAAAGTGTATGTGACGAAACCACTTCAAGTGACTGGAAAACCATCAAATTCCACACACATTGTGCTGCGGTTCCATTGTCAGAATTGGGCGTCATTTCTTTTGAAACGACAGAAGGTTATTCCTCTTCAGATGTGCATTGCTGGACGATAGGAACCATCTCAGAATCAACAAGCTATTTGCCAAAAATCGATACCTATGATGGACATACAGGCAAAAATAGCCTCAACATGAGCTCTTCCAGCACGGCTGATGGTAATTATGCTATCATGCCTACATTAGACTTGCAAGGCAAATCCATTACCGATTTACAAGTAAGCTTCTGGGCTAAAGGATATACCTCTTCGTATACAGCATACAAGAGTAGCATCATCGTAGGTATTGTGACCGACCCATCCGATATCTCCACATTCGTGGCAGTAGATACCGTTTACAACGATGGTTCCAAATATGGTTACTACTCTGTACCATTCGACCAATACCAAGGTGACTTTATGGGCAATTTCGGTAGCCATATCGCCTTCTACTCCAACTTTGGTATGTCAAACGATTTCAATATCGATGATATCATCGTAGAAGCCATCCCTCCATGTCCAGTACCAGACAATATTGAGATAGATACCATCATGGGTGTCAATGTTACCTTCCACTGGGATGGAAAGGCAGACAAGTATCGTGTGGCTATCAGCAACAAAGCCCTCACTACCAGCGAGGAAAAAGAGAATGCGAACTATATCATCAACGATACCGTAACAACGAATACCTACACCATCACGCAGGGCTTGGATTACAATAAGACCTATTATATATACGTCAAAGCCCTTTGTTCCGATACACTCGTTAGCGTATTCAATTACAACGACTGTTCCTTCTCTACAGAATGCCCAGACCAAACATCATTGCCACTCTTTGAGAATTTCGATGTTGCTTACAAGGAAGGACTTTCTTGCTGGTACACAATCAAGGCATCTTCGTATCCATCCATCCAGTCGTCCTATGGTGTCAACAGCTCTGCAAGTATAGAGTTCTATATGTCATCCTCTTCCTCTGCAAGCTATTGCCTCCTTATTACACCAGCATTGGATTTGCCTTCGCTTAGTCAAGCAATGCTCAGCTTCTATGGACGTGGATACTCAAGCTCAACTACCTATACCAAACCAAACTTTGTGATAGGCGTAATGGACGACCCAGATGACATCAACACGTTTGTACCATTGGATACCGTGTTGCTTTCAGGTGGTACACCTAAACAGTTTGAAATCATGTTCGACCAATATGCTGACAAAATTGGTACACAAAAGCATATCGTAATGGGTCTTGACAAGAGCAATACTGCTGCGGACTTGTGCGTGGACAACATCCTGATTTCAAAGATTCCTACATGTTTTGCCCCACTTGGTGTACAAATCACGGAAGCTCCTGGACTCAATAGCGCAGTGGTCAAGGTAACGCCATACAACGAAACCTCTACCACCGTTGAGTTGGCTGTGCTAACAGGCGAACAAGTGTCCAACATGTCTTCCATCCATCAGTTGGATACTTTAGGAGTACATGTCACCGTGACAGATACATTGCCCGTTACCATCTCTGGCATCCAACCAAGTACACAATACCATGTCTATGCAAGAACCTTGTGTGTAGCGGACGACATCAGCGATTGGACCATGGAACCATTATGCTCCTTCCTAACACAGCTCTATTATACATGTGAGTATTCATTTGGATTTGAGAAGACTGATGCGTGGGTACAACATCCACAAACCACAATCATTTCCTATTTCACGCACCCTGCATTGCAAATAGGTGTGTTGAGTGAGAACAAACCTTCATCCTATGATGCATACCCATATTGCCGTGAAAATACGTCAGGTTATGCGTATTCATTGGACGGTTTAGGAGCATTGTTGTTGCCTTCAAAGACCTACAAGTACCAACCTTATATCGTGCTCCCTGCGATGGACTGCAATACCAAACGTTCATTGCAAATGGATGTACGTGCAGGATATGAGGATGTATATAATACGTATAGCAAAACGACCAAGAGCCCTGCCAACCCAAGCTTTGTTATCGGAACGATAGACAAGGGCATGGGAATGGAAACATTAGACATCTTGGGCAGAATACCTCTCATCTACCATCCAAATTCAGATACCATGACGGTGGAGAACAATAAGTTGTATGAGCACTTTGTATTTGAATTGGATGCCCAAACCATCAATACCAAACAGATTGTTATACTCAACGACCTCAATGTAGAGGGAGTATTGACCGTTGACAACATCAAGATGGGTGAACCTTTAGGATACGGTTACATCTTCATCGATAGTTGCGTGGTGGACGGAAATACCATCTCCCTTGCTTGGCAAGACATGGGAGGTCCTTGGAACCTTTACGCTGTAGCAGGTAACGATACCATCAAGGTAAACAACGTGACTACGAACACTTACACCTTCACAGACTTGGAACCAGCTACCGTGTATGAGATCTTGCTTGCTTCTACTACTACTCCAGAAGGAACCAAGGGAGTGACTACCTCCATCAAGGTGACTACTGAGTGCATGCCTGCAACACTCAATGCAGCATCTGCTGTTACATGGAACTTTGATGACAACCTAATCGTTGCACCATACCTCAGCAAACCTGAAGATGAATCGCTCTACTTGTTGCCTATGTGCTGGTATGCGGACAACACCTATGCTTCGGCTACAGATGGCTATCAGTTCTTGGTACAACGTCCAGGACATGACTATTATCCTGCACCTACCCAAAGTACTTCCTATACCTATTACGAATATGGTATGGACAATTCATACTCCTTGCGTGTATATACCGGTTCATTGACTTCAACTACCTCATACAATACACCTTATGCGGTATTGCCAGAGATCAATTGCGATTTGGATAGCATGCTCGTAGAGTTCTATATCAGACCTATTGCTAACTATTCAGACGAGTACATGACGGCAGCAAGTGTAGGTAAGATAATAGGCTCTAACTATGCATCACCAAGCATTACGGTAGGAACAATGTCCGATCCAGAAGACTTTGCAACCTTCGTGCCTATCGCTACATGTGAGTACCCTGAACAATTGTCCAGTAGCATGTATGTCACAGACGATCCAAAGGGATTGGATTACTGGAGAAAATTCAAGTTCCCACTCTCAAAGGAAAATGGCAAGTACATCGCATTTGCTCAATATGGCAAGGGTGTTATGTATATTGACAACGTTACTGTAAGAGCAAACCACGATTTGTTTGCACCACGCCAACTCACTGCCAAGAATGTATCGGCTACATCTGCAGAACTGACTTGGAAACCTGGCTCTACCAATTGTTCTACGGTAGTAGTGGTGTCACAAGGCAACACCATCGTACAACGTGATACAGTGGCGGATGCTGATACGTACCATTTGACAGGATTGCAAGCGAACGAACAATACGAGTGGTATGCATACCATTTCAACTCAGATCAAGAGAGTGATCATGCTGCCAAAGCATCGTTCAGAACGCTATGTACCACCATCCAATTACCAGCAAATGCAGAGTTGTTCTACAACTTCGATGATCCTACCGATTATGTACAAGCACCTTATGTAAATGTAGATGTCAACATCGCTGATACGGTCTTCTACCTACCTTCATGTTGGGGAGCAGGTACTACCGCTGCGATGAGTACGACATCCAACAACTTCTCTATCCAACGTTCAGGATTCTTGGCTACATCAGGATTGAAAGATATCGATGCTGACTACTTAGGATTTGGACGCAACAAGTCCCACGCACTTCGCGTGTACGTATCCAGCCAAGCCAATGCAACTCCTTACGTGGTATTGCCAGCGTTGGATTGCGATTTGGATACGATGATGATTGAGTTCTGGGGACGTACATTCGAGACCTACAAGTCATACTACTACGAATCATATTACTCAGAGTATTACGAGGGAGATATCTATTCGATAAGCAACCTCAAATCAAGCATCCTTGTGGGTACTATGACCGATCCAAACGACTTCTCAACCTTCGTTTGTGCCGACTCTATCGTATATCCACATACGAATATCAAACTCTCAGGAAACGAAGATGATGATGTTACAGGAAACAACTATTGGGTGAAGTTCAAAGCACACTTTGAGAATTCTGGTGGCAAGTATGTTGCCTTTGCAATGTCCACACCTGGTCTCTTCTTCATCGATGACTTGACTATCAAACCAAACCACCTCATCTTCCCACCAACGCATTTGCAAACAGATTCCGTGACTGCTACATCAGCTATCCTCTCATGGAAAAATGCAAAAAATACACTCAATACCGTATTGGTACTCAAGAGTGGAACCAGCGTTGTGCTAAGAGATACCCTTGCGCCTGCAGTGGATACCTATCACTTGACACAACTCGTACCAAGTTCAGACTATGCATGGTACCTATACCACATCAGTACCACTGCTACCGATGTGATCAATGGGGAGACAACACAAGAAAAAGCCTTCACGACTCCATGTGCTGTGGCTGAACTCAATGCAAATCATGAGTTGACTTGGACATTTGATGAAAACCTCGTTGTGGCACCTTACGTAACGTCCACCAGCGATGCAGAATTGTACTTCATACCAGAATGTTGGAATGTAGGTACGACCTACACATCTGCATCCAATGGATACAAGTTCTTGGTACAACGTTCAGGATATGACTTTTGGCCAGCTCCTGCCAAGGGATCATCCTATGACCATTATATCTATGGTATGAATGGAACCAACTCCTTGCGTATATACACCGGTTCATCAGGTTCATACACCACACCATATGCGGTATTGCCACTCATCAATTGCGACTTAGACTCCATGCTTATTGAGTTCTATGGACGTAACTTCCCACACTATGGAGAAGGATATAGTACAAGCAGCAAGGTGGGCAAACCTGCATCTACATCGTATATGGGAGAAGGTATTGTGGTAGGTACCATGAGTGATCCTAACGACTTCAATACATTCGTGGCATTGGATACATGCTACTATGCACACACCATCTCATCATCTACCTCTGTGGACAACGATCCTGCTGGCTTGCAATATTGGCAAAAGTTCCGCGTAGCATTGAAAAATGCACAAGGTGACTATATAGCCTTTGCTTATCCATTCAAGAATGTCTTCTTTGTGGATAATGTGACAGTGAAACCAAACCACGTATTGTTCCCACCAAAAGGATTGACCGTAACGGATATAACCGCTTCTTCTGCTACCTTGTCATGGACCAAGACACAAGAAACCAATCAAGTGCAAATAACCCTAACACAAGGCGGCAAGGTGATACTTTGCGATACCGTGACCGAATCTACTTATGTACTCAACGACTTGCAAGCATCTACTCACTACACATGGAGCTTGGTTGAGTTCAATGCCGACCAAGCATCGGATGAGGTAACAGGCGAGTTTGCTACGGATTGTGCAGCGGTTGATTTGTCACAATTGTACACAGGATTTGAAGAGAGCGAAGGAGTAGACTTGATCTATACAAGCAGCTACTCACACTATACACGCAACCTATGTTGGACATACGGCGACCACTATTCACCATCATGGTCAAGCTCCTATAGTGCTACCAATATATCAAACGAGGATGCTGCATCCAGTGCTTGGTACTTTGCCAAGACAGGTGATTATGCAGCAAGACTCTATGCGTCCTATTCATCCTATTCAGAAGCATACTCCTACCAAAACTTCATTGCAACACCTGAAGTGATTTCTGAAGCGATGTTTGATACACTACAAGTACACTTCTGGATGCGTCCTACGTATTCATACGAAGATGGACACATGAGTGAAACCTATTCATCCACTGCCTATTCAGTTATCGTGGGTACATGCGAAGATGTGGACAACCCATCCACCTTTATGCCATTGGATACCATTGATTATGAAGGCTCCTATACATCCAGCGATTATGCTACCGCAGCCAATGACTACCTCTTCCAAGAAGTAGAAGTACCATTGAAGGGCGGAAGAGGCAAACATGTTTACATCATGGCTTCTGCCGTTAGATCCAACGGAGATGTATGCTCAACAGCGAAGATTTATATTGATGATCTATCCTTTGACAAGGTAAGTCCATGTTCCAAACCTAAGAATCTTAAAGCTATTCCTGGAGTACAGGATGTGACCATTTCTTGGGTGGGTGCATCTATATGCCAAGAGTACCTTGTAGAGGTGTCAACCGATCCTGAATTTACCAATGCAGACAATATCTTGAGTACTACGGTTACTGCATCACAAGCCTTTATCCAAGGTTTGCAAAAACAAACGACCTACTACGCAAGAGTGATGTCCTTGTGTGCTGCAGAATTTGGAACCAGTGCTTGGACCAAACCTGTAGTATTCAGCACCGTCAAGGCTCCATTCTACTTAGAAGACTTTGTGGCAATGGATGATGATTGGAAACATAGTACTACTTGTGCAGAAGAGTTGTTCAACGATACGACAGGCGCTATGCAAATGAACGCTGCCGTTATCTCCAAAGGATATGGCTGGACAGAAACCAATGATGCCTATGGTATCCCAGACCGTCACATCTGGACACCTTACAACACCTTTACATCGTCCAGTACATTGTATCGCTACGAGTGGTTGCTTACCCCAGCATTGGCATTGGAAAATGGTAAGAAAGCTATCTTGACATTTGATGTTGCACAAACACAATCCTCCGAAGGATACTCGGGAGGCGATTGGATGAACGTGCCTTCAGATTTGGCTGCAACACAAAAAGAAATAGCAGACGACTTCGTATTCATGGTTGCAATCAGTACCGATGGTGGCAATACATGGAAACGTGAAGATGCACATCTATGGTGCCAAGACAATAATGGCGTCTATGGAACACCCGAACACAAACTACTTGACATTACCAACGTACCACAAAATGTTCAAATCGATTTGAGCAAGTACGAAGGACAAACGATCAAGGTCGGATTCTATAGAGAAGCATATACCTACAAAGGCTCAAGCTCTCCAACCATTGCATTGCACTTGGATAATGTACGTTTCAACTACTATACGGAGATTGTTGACATCCAAAGTGCATGCCAATATGAAGATATCGAGTTCGAAGCTGGATATACCTTCAACGGAGATAATGTACAAGAAGGACTCAACGAGTATAGAGACTACCAAATCGTTGACAATGCATCGGCATTGAACGGAACCTTGGATACTGCGTATGTTTACCAAGCATACTACACCATGGCTACCATCACAACGATTGAGACCGAACTATGCTACGGAGAAATATACGCTGACAACGGTTTCCGTGCACACGCTAAGTCGGGTACATACAAACAAAAGACTCTATCACAAGTGACTGGATGCGATAGCATTGTGGAACTGAGACTGACCATCAAACCACAATTGGGCAACAATATCGAAGATACCATCTGTCAAGGAGAACCTTATACCTTCTTTGGTAAACAAATCCAAAAAACAGGTATCTACCGTGACACACTGATGTCTTCTACGGGTTGTGACTCGGTTGTGACATTGGCACTACAAGTCATCGCTCCTCAATACACCTATCTAAGTCAAACCATTTGTGAGGGTTCTACTTATGAGTTCATGGGACAAACATTGAGCAAGGCAGGTATCTATACCGATACGCTTACTTCAACCACCACAGGTTGCGATAGCATCGTAGAACTCAACCTTGAATTATCTACACACTATCAAGATACGATCGTTGCTCATACTTGTGACCAAGAAACCTATAGTTTCTACGACCAAACGTATGACAAGACAGGCAAGTATATAGTGAACGTAGAAGGACAAGGTGGCGGTTGTGATAGTGTCTTTGTACTCGACCTAACAGTACACACCGTCGATACCATCTATGTTGATACGGTGATCACGGTGGACCAATTGCCATACCAATACGAGAATATTATCTATCCAGAAGGATCTGAAACAGGTACATACAAACAAACAATTGAGGTAAATACCGAATATTGTCACAACATTGTAGTACATACATTGACCATCAATCCTTCTACTGATATCGAACAAATCAAACTATCAGAGACAGATAATGTTTACAAGATTGTTTACAAAGAACATATCTACATCGTGCGCAACAACCAATGGTATGATGTGACAGGTAAACAAGTCAAATGCCCCATAAAAGACGAAATAGAATAATATCGTCCAAAAGAATAATAATCCAAAGCAGCTCTCTTAATGGGAGCTGTTTTGGTGCATATTAAGGTATATATTAAGGTACATAATGAAGGTGCATAATTCTTATCTCGCTTCGCTTGAACGATTGCTACTTATCTCGCCCAATGGGCTTGAACGATTGCTACAAAGTTTCAAAGTTTCACGCATCAGAGATGCTTGTTTCACCGCTTCGCTGTTTCAAGGTTTCATCACTCACAACTCCTCCCCTAAGTCGCGTTCGGTAACGAGATTGCGCAGACCGATGACTATGTCATCGTTGAAGCAACTCGTACCTCCGCTCTCCTTCTCCCCAAAGCAAACAGACAAGTCTTGGTTTACTTTGGAG
>ERZ808048.181-NODE-181-length-13152-cov-11.824398_pt1 | contig 13152 bp, 15 predicted proteins | sample MGYA00380197_ERZ808048 | MGnify/ENA primary metagenome ERZ808048 (study PRJEB31490, sample SAMN06133377) | cow dung metagenome | isolation source: M1 | host: cow | place: China: Chengdu | collected 2015-05 ... | reverse complement strand
GTAGAGTAAATGTTTCACGTGAAACATTTTTTAATTATCCTATCTAAACTAAAATAGTAAATATCTTTACTATTTTTAGGTTAAAATCTTTACCATTTACGAAAATGCTTGACAAGCGTCTGTTATAGTATTATTTTGAAATTGCCGGGCGGCCGACCGGACAACAATTAAATAAGGAGATTAAACATGAACAGAGAAGACAAGCAGCTAATATGTAACACTTTAGTCCCGGTGCTCCAGCAAACAAGAGCATATAGAGAAGTTTCAGCGCTGATTTATAATTGTTTACCGGGTGGGCGTGAGTATGTAGATGTTTACAATTTTAACAGCGGCAAGCCACAAATCACTGTTAATGTGACTATGGATAGCGGCGCTGCTATGCTGGACGATATATTGGAAAATTTAAGGAGGCTTTACCTATGAAATGGAGATCAAGACAGAAGTCAATAGAAGCTATAGGAGAAAGCAGAAGCTTTCTATTATTAAAAATAACTTATAAAGATGATAGCTATGTTTATGAAGTCCTGAAAAGGGACTTGATTCATGAAGATTTATTTGTTGGATCCAACTGCATCGGTACTCTTGAGCATTGCTTAGAGCTAATTGAAAAGGCAGGTGAGCATATAATTTTATGACAAAGCTTGAAAAGATGGAGCATGATTTATTGTGGGAGATGCTTTTTATATTAAGCAGAAGCAGAGATTTTGAAAAATTGGAAAATCCGGAAGACATAAAAGAAATAAAAATATTAACTTACGATTCATTAATAGATCTTATTGATGAAACCGACAAAAAGATAAAAGGGGGTGAACATAAGGATGTTTTGGGAGATTGAAAGCGCTAATTGGTATGGCAGTGAATGGCGCCTTCAGATAAATGTTAAAAATTTCTTTCCGTGCAGCCAAAATAGATTGCTGAAATTATTTAAAATGCTTGATTCTTGCGATTATGATAATGTAGAATTAAATCATAAATTAGCTGAGTTATTAGAGCAGATAAAGCTTATTGATGCAGAAGATTTTAGCGGAACTTTACTATCTAGGCTTGATAAAAACATTCAGCTGATTAAACTAAAATTATACAGCGGAAGGTGGTAATATGGCAAGAACTAAAGATTATGCACGGCAGGTGATGAACAGCACCATATCACTAAACAAAAAGATACTGGATGTTGAACGAACTTTTGGTATAGGATCCTCACAGTATGAGCGTTATGTAAACGCTATAACAGCGGCGCTTCCTGTGGGAAGTTATAACCTATCGGAAAGCGGCCGGATACGTGTTAGTAAGTCAAAAGCTGCTCAAGCTTCTTTGAAGGTTGGGCAGCTCAGAGGCCCAAAAAGCTTACCAACGGCTAAGCAATCTTTAACAGCAGGAAAAAGAAGCATGGCAAAGCAGCGCGTGAGGAAAGAAAAGGAATCCGGTGAAGCTATCACAGAAAAAGAAGTTGCAGAGAAAGCCGTTTTCATATCAGATCAGGAAGCTTTGGAAGAGCTGGCAGCTAAAAGCTATATAGAAGGGCTTGAAAATGAAAAAGGACAGCTCAATTATGACAGCAGCATAAAAGAGAAGATGAAAGAAAGAGGAAGTAAAAGCTATGCTGAATTGAAAAAATTAATGGAAGAAGGAGAAAAGAAACGTGAAAGAAGAGCAAAAAATAGGGAAGCTGCGCGCCGATATAGAGAAAAGCATAGAGATGAAATCAATGCTAGACGGAGAGAGCAGAGACGGCAAGCGCGGGCGAGAGTTTCCGAAGATTCAGAAGTATACAAAGATATACCTTGACAAAAACGAACCTTTAATAGTTCCGGTTTTTCTTTTTAATGAAAAAAGCGTTCTGCCCTGGCCTATGCCGGAAGCTAAGCCGGTAAAACTTAGATATGCTGCTAAAGATGCTGAATATTATCCCTTTTATTGTGGTTTTGATATTGAGACAACAAATTATATAGAAGGTGATAAAAAGCTGGGATTTATGTATCACTGGCAGTTTATTATATCAGATATGAAGTACTGCCGCGTGTTTACCGGCAGGACGTGGGGCGCGTTTTTCAATTTCATTCAGGAGCTTCAGGAGCATTATAATCTTTCATATGAAAAGAGAATAGTTATAGCAGATGCTAATCTGGGGTTTGAATTTCAATTCATCAGGCGCTATTTTGATTTTGAAAATGATGATTTTTTCGCACGCGAGTTAAGGCATCCCATGAAGTGCAGGAGCGGCGGCCTTGAATTTCATGAAGTGCTTACAATAAGCGGCGGATCCCTTGCGCAGCTGGCTAAAGATTATACAGTCACTCAGAAGCTAAAAGGTGACCTTGATTATAAAGTAATGCGCAACAGTAAAACACCGCTGACAGGGCAAGAACTGGACTATTGTATAAATGATGTTGTAATCTTGGGCGAATACATGAAGTATTTATGGGATGCCTATATATTGCCGGATCAAAGAATACCGCTTACAAAAACTGGAATACTGCGCGCGGAGTGCCGGAAGGCCGGGCAGGATTTACTGGGCTATAATGGTATGAAAGAATACAGAAGTCTTATATATGAAGCTTATCCGGATGAAAAAACATATGAAATATGGTTTAAGTACCTTTTCCGGGGTGGATATGTACACGCAAATGTATTAATGGCAGGGTTTACGCTTTTTGATGTTGACGGGGATGATTTTACGAGTTCATATCCTTATCAGATGGCTTGTTCAGATGAATATCCTATGACCCCGTTTGTATTGACAAATTTTGACAAAGAGCTATTAGATACTAAAGCTTGTATTATGCACGTAAGATTTTACGGAGTGCGCCGGAGATGGGCGCACAGCTTGGAAAGTAAAAGTAAGTGCGTAGCTTTAGAAGGTAGTAAGATTACACCTATAATTATAGATAATGGCAGGGTTGCACAAGTTCAGATGATGGAAGTTTATATAACAAATGTTGATTATGAACTTTACCGCCTATATTATGATATAGACAGTATGGAAGTTTTAGAATTTTGGACTGCTGAGCGTGGCAGGCTTCCTATATTTATAAGAAAGACATTAAACAAATATTATAAGCAGAAAGCAGAACTGAAGCAGCGCTTGAAGAACGGGGAAGATGTTGCGGCGGAGCTGGCTATAGTTAAGCAGAAAGTCAATAGCTTTTTCGGTATGATGGTTACTAGAATTGAATTAAATAAAGTGGTTTATGAAGATGATGAATGGGATTTTGCAGAAAAGGCGCTTGAATTTGATGAAGAGATAAAATCACAATTTCTACTTCCGCAATGGGGTATTTGGGTTACTGCTTTAGCCCGCCGGGCTTTAATGAAAACTTGTGCACTTATCACTCAGGAAATAGGAGACGGCAGCGGCGAGGATGGCGCCGGAGTGATTTACAATGATACAGATTCATTAAAATTCTACGATCCAAAGGGCAAAGCTCAAAAGATAATTGATGCTTATAATAAGAAAGTTGATGAAGCACTAAAAGCATCTAAGCTAACGGCTCCGGAGTTTGCAGATTTGGGCAAATTTGATCATGAAAAGGGGTACCCGGTAAAGCGTTTCAAGACTTTGGGGGCAAAGCGCTATCTGACAGAGAAAGCAGATGGAACTATTGAAGCAACCATTGCAGGGCTTCCGAAACAAAGCATCCTGAAGATTGACGGGGATCCGTTCGAGGCTTTCAATTATGATGGTATGGAAATTGAGGCAGATGCTGAAATAAAAAATACTATCAGTTATAACTCAGATTTACCGGCGGATGCTTGCATAGATGGGGAGTGGATGCACGAAGAAAGCTGTGCTTGCATCTACAACATAGGTTTTACTTTATCACTTGACAAAGCGTATTACATGATGGTAGTTGATGCAATAGAAGAGAGGATTCATAAATATGGGGACTAGGAAGAAAAAGGCTGAAGCTTTACCAGCGGCAGAAGTTCAGACTAATCAATATGCTGATACAAAAGTTGAACGCTTAAACAACATTAAATATATTGATAACGATATAAACAAAGGTATTAAAATAAACTGGAAAGAAGTTTTTGAATGCTATAAAAAACTGGGCTGTCCAAAGACTGTTTATGATCCTACCGAACTACCCATTGAAAAAGCTGCTTGGTTTGTACTGACATCTGAGAGATCAACCGGAAAGACTACCAACTTAATATTAATAGCAATGATATTAGCACTCAAATATGGTTGCGTGAGTGCTTATATACGTCAGATGCCTAAAGATATATCCCCGAAAGAAATGCAGAACTTTCTGAGCGTTATAACAGCTAACCATTATGTCGAAAAGCTGACCGGCGGAGAGTATAACGGAGTAAGATATTGGGCGAGATATTACCGTTTTGTTAAATGGGGCGAAGATGGAAGCAAGGAAAAAGAAAGCGAGCCTTTTTTATGGGTTGGATGCTTGGCCGAAGAGTTGAACTATAAAAGCATCCTGAACCTTCCAACTTGCCAAATGATTATATATGACGAGTTTATTACAGATATGTATCTTCCTAATGAATTTGTAAGCTTAAACAACTTACATAAGACTATAGGCAGGAAAAGAAAAGAGATAAAGCTTTTCTTGTGCAGCAACACGATAAACTATTATCATGAATATTTTAAAGAGCTGCTGATACAGGATGAAGTTTTAGATTGTAAGATTAATGAAAGCTTTATCAAGAAAACAGAGCTTGGAACTTGCGTATATTATAAGTGGATAGGTGATAAGGATCCTGAACGTGAAGAGCTTAATACAGAATACTACGGATTTAACAATCCATTACTACGGAGCATAACCGGCGGGGACTGGGCTGTCCGTGGATATCCTCACATCATCCGGGAAGACAGGGAAGTGTTGGACGATAAGCATTTTATAACTTATCTTGGGCGCTATTTTCAGATCGAACTTGTAACCAGTGAACGGCTAGGGCTACATATTATAGCCCACAAAGCAAACGAGCCGGAAGCTAAAAGGCAATGTTTTATCTACACGATAGATGAAATCCGGGACAAAAGAGAAAAATACTGTTACGGAAAAACAAAGCTTGATAAATTAATTTGGAACTTGTATAATGATAACAAATGGTATTACAGCAATAATGATATAGGCTTCTCCGTGCAAAGCTATGTCAATAGAGCGGATAAATTATAATTAAATAAGGAGATTAAAAATTATGGCAAAGAAAACAACAGAAAAGAAAGAAGAATTGAAAGCAAAGAGCTTGTATATCAGAGGTACTTTAGTAGATGCAATGTATGGAGCAAGAAGCTTTAACAAGGGAAAGGATGCAAAAGAAAAGTATAGAATATCTATCAAGGCAGTTGAAGAGGATATGGAAAAGCTTGTTGAAGAAGCTGAGCCCTATTACGAGAACGTAGATGAGAAGTGGCTTCCTAAGTGGTACACGGACGAAGATGCGCGCGAGTACCTGAATTTGTCAAGCAATTATGATATAAAGGCAGGATTAAAGACAGGCCCCGGCAACATTGAGGAGCTGGGCGGCCTTATTGATGATTATATCGGCAGCAACGGCAATATAAACGGGAGTAAAGTAATTGTTCTCGTTACGCTTAAAGAGGGCGCTATATATCCTCAGTCCATCTTGATAAAAGAGCTTCATAAGGTTACTATGGCGGACATGTTCGCTGATTTTGCGGATGAAATGCCCTTTTAATAGTAATAAATCTTTATAAATCTAATAAAAGTCAGCTTGCACGGGGTTGACTTTTATTTTTTTCATGTTATACTACAAATGTAGAATATATTATAAACTCACAGAAAGGAGTTAAAAATGGGCAATAAATCAGTTAATTATCTTAACAACAATGACGTGGATTCCACAGTTAACGAAGCGTATAAGCAGGCCACAGGTTTAAAAGACGTGGGCGATTTAACGCTTAAGGATATTATAGACGCAGGATCCACAGACGGCGGCGCGCTGGTAGGCAAAAAGGAGCAGTTTACCAAAGCTTTAATATCCTTGTGGACTAGGAACATGTTCACAGACGAAGAAGCTGACGAAGAAGAGGATCCTTATTTTGTCGATTCACGAGAGTGGGGAGCTATCACACAGATGATTAGCGCTCAGGCTCCGGAAGTCAAAGAGTCGCACGCTTGGAAAGAGTTTACAAGCGGCAGCTCAACAGTTGGGACTTATACTGTTTATCTTCCTATTGTTTCAGCGAAGTACTACGGAAAATCAAATTCTTGGGAGCTTCCTATAGCTATATCATATGAACAGTATGCGGACGCTTTCAGGGATGCAGAAGGTTTCAACGCTTTCAGAAGTTATATTTTCGTTGTTATCCGCAACGCTATCAAAAAGCATCGTAAGGATATGAACGATGCAAACAGAAATAACTTCATGGCAGAAAAAATCCGCTATTCAAGGACTGTAAAACAGAAGGGCAAGTATCATTTTCAGATTACACATGTTGCTGCCGCTAATGATGTGATAACCATTTGCGGGCATGAGATTACATGGGTTTCATCAGGAGCAACCGGCCAGCAGGTCAACCTTCCGGCATCTGATACAGCAGCTAAAGAAGTTACCGCACTTGCTACTTATTTAAATGCGCTTACCAGCGGACAGGCATCAATGTTTTCATGGAGCGCCGGGACAGGCGGAAATACCGACAAGCTTTATGCAGAGCAGAAAACCGGCAAGGTTTACGCTAAGGCGGTTACAGCTTCAGTCTCTGAAGGCGCAACAATGACTATAGGAGATGTAGAGACAGACCAGGCTATGATAAATCCTAAGGGTGTTCATGTGCTCAACCTTAGGACGCTGTACAACGCAGAGATGAGCCCCGCTAGCTCAGTTGACAGCAAGGGCGCTTTCATGGCTAATAAAGAGTGTTTGCGCTTCATGGATAGAAAGATCCTTGAATATGTCGGCTATATGCGCGAGCAGTCGGCTTTATTCAACACTGACGAACTTGTTAAATTTGTACCTTCAGAAAGAATGGTTGTTGAAGTGCTCAATTATGCTGCTCAGGCAGCCGACAGCGTACTTCTTTCGGACACTTACCATGATGAACTTGTGGCGCTTCCTTCTTATAAGAAGGTTTCAGCTTGGCAGGGCCTCGGTGATGGTGTGCTGACTGATAAAAATGCAATCTCGTTTGATGAAACATCAAAGATAGATATTATCGTGGATGATGGAGCAAGCGGCGAGAACGTGGAGCAGAGCGGCATTGTTGCTTTCGCTGCCGACAAATATGCGATAATGCACACAATCCGCAGCGAATACGTGGCAGCGCGCAATTTTGATCCTGAAAGACTGGATATGTATTTTTACCAGTTCAGAGACCAGTATATGAATAACTTATCACTTCCGGCTATAGTGTTTGTTGTTGACTAATCGCGGATTTCTTTCGGTCTCCTTATTCCATAGGGCGAGGGCTAAAAGCCCCGCCCTTTTTTGAAAGCGAGGTAATAAATGACTAATCAAGAATTATATGAATTTATATTAAGTAAAAAAGGAGCGGAAAAAATAACAACCGCTTGGACGATAAAAGACATATTAATAAACACGCTGGCGAGCATGTTCGAGTACAAAAACCTTCCTGAAGAGCTGGAAAGCCGGAAAGAATTTATTGAGCGCTTTTATATAATGAACGGAAATGTTTGCATGTGGAAGCTGGATAATAAGCAGGATCCTTTATTTTATGATAAGCTTATAATATCAATAGGTGGAGAAGCTAACCAGCCGGACGCTTACGGGATGGGATCAAAATATATAGCTTCTACTTTTAACGGCTATGTAAAGACCATGACACCGGGCGAAGAGTGCGCAGTCGGCTATAATAACAGCTTACATATTTCTGATATGATGATTATATCAGAATTTTCTGATATGATAACAGAGATGATTGTTTCCATGAAAACTAATGTACTTTATAGCAGGAACAAACCCATATTCAGGGCAGAAACTGATAAAGAAAAAGCTGCTATTCAGGAAGCTTTCAAAAATATCAAAAATGACTTAGAGCCTATTATTATCATGAGCAAAAATGTACTATCTGAAGAGCTTGGAAAGGATGATACAATAAAACTCTTTGACATCACGGATGTTAAAAATGCTGATAAAATGCAGTTTATCATCAAAGGGATTGAAGACGCTTTCAGAATGTTTTATACCCTTTACGGCCAGGCCGTGCAGGGCAACAGCAAGTTAGCACAGCAAACGGTAAGGGAAGTTGAAGGAAACACAAGCACAAGTTTTATTCTGCCGAATGACCGGCTGGCAATGCGCAGGCGCTGGATAAACGAGTGCAACAAGCTTTTCAATACAGAGATAGAGGTTGAATTTTCTGACGCTTGGCGGACTGAAGAAATTAAATATAAGAAGGAAGCCGACATTGACGAAAACGGAGAGCTTGAAGAGATAGGCGAAGAGACGGAGCAAGAGACAGTTGAAGAGACGGAGCAAAAGACAGTTGAAGAGACAGAAGAGAAGGGAGACGAAACATGAAGCATCCTTATATAATAGAAGAGTTTTTCCCGGAATCCGGTGATCAGCGCTTTTCTCTCAGCGCAGAGAGCCATTTAGATCAGGTTACTTATAATATATTCAGCGCTGAAGATTTCACGGACGCTGCTATATATGATTATGGTGAGCGGGTTTGCTTCTTTCCTGAAACAGATACACCGCTAACTTCTTTTTATAATCGTTTTGCGCGCTGGAAAGCTCAGAGAGGGGCAGACATTGCAGCAGCTTTCAGCGTATTAAAGAAGCGCTATAAACCGCTTGAAAACTATGATATGATAGAAAAGCATCTTGGCACTGAGACAGGGACACAGAAGCCGGACGGATGGGAAAAGATAAGTAAGCGATACCCGGAACTTGAACGGGTAGAATCAGAAAGTCCTGAGCACTGGAAAGAAACCAGCGAAGAAACTTATATTGATTATAAAGAAAAATCTGTTTATAAACCGATAGATAAAAAGAAGATAGAAAGCGAAAGCTATACAGGTTATAAAGAGACAGAAGAGCAGAAGCCGGAGGAGTGGAAAAAGAAAACAGAAGGAAGCCCGGCAGGGAACGGATCCAACGAAGTACAGAAAGTTGTGCCTTATGATGCGGATGAAGCTATAGCTATATCCGAGATAGATAATACTTTGAAAACTGAGCAGACAGAAACACAGAGCGGAACTTATAAGACAGAGCGCGGCAAAGAAGGTATAAAAGAAGTTAAGACAACAGAACAGGGACGCGAAGAGACAGAGCTTGAAAAGAGCGGAACTATAAAAAGAAGCACTGAGCAGAGCGGAAAGCTTGAAACAACTATTAAGGAAACAGGAACAGATACGACAGTCGAAAAGCAGCGCGGAACTTTTGAGGATAAAAAGGAATATAACACAACTCTTACAAGAAGCGGAAATATCGGAGTAACAACAAGCCAGCAGATGGCAGAAAGCGAACTGAAGCTTAGAGAGCATCAGTTTGTTAAAGATGTGCTTGCAGAATTTTTCAACTTGGTAAGCGTTTATTGCTGAGAAAGGAGTAAGAAGTGGCTGTACGAACTATTTTATCTATGGGCGATTGGGTTCTATCTCCAAATAATCAAGGTATATGGTGGACATATAACGACCCTAATAGCAGATTTGATGGATATACAGATGTTGCATATATAACTCAAGAAAGTGGATTAGTTTGGACAACTAGAACCGGCTTATCACTATATGTAAATGTTAATGGACACGATTTTGAAATAAGACTTAATAATTCTACAATTTATACAAGAACTGGATTATCAAATAGGTTTGCTTTTACAATAGGCGTAGATGATGATACGCACACACCATATATTATGTATGTTGCACATAATTGGGGACAATGGTTTACTGAATTTCAAAAGTGCAATAGTGATGGCGGCGGTGGGGTATCTGATGAGCAATTATATCAAGCAATAATAGGTGGAGAACCAATAACATATAATTGGGAAAGCTTCAGCGCAGTTACAGGAAAAACAGGGATAACACATTTTACAATGCTAAAAAATGAACTGCTAACAGGTGATACAGTAGGCAGCTTGACAGAAGAAGATTTCACGAGTTTTTCATCTTCTACAGATATGAGTAATATGATTGCTAATATTCCTGACGGCGAAGAAGTGCCAATTTTTTATGCTGGAAAAATATATCATTTTTCAATCGAACGGAATGACCAAACATTATATTTTATAAAAATATATACTGATAGTGATATCAATCCAACTTATACAAGAAGCTGGACACGTGCAGCACATGGCTATATTTGTTTTATGATTGATTATGAAAACGAAGTAGCAAAAATGGCTATAGCTCATCAGGTTGCAGGTGGTGGCTGGGTTTATGATGTTGGCGAGCATACAGATGCACAAATGACAAAACTATATCAGTTTTTAAATTCACATGGAGTAGTAACACCTGAAGACATAACGGAAGAAGAAGCTGACGGAGACGGCCAGCTTATACATGATTATGCTATCACCGGGCTAACCAAACCCGGCACAAGTGCTATTTTAACAGGATTTACAAGCTTATATGAAGTCCCGCTTGGGAATCTGAGACAATTAGCAGAATTTTTATGGAGTGATAACTTTGTTGATAATATATCGAAGTTTTTTAATGATCCGCGGGAGATAATCATAGGTTTGTCAATGTTCCCGATAGCACCGGACACAGACACGGCGCATAATATCAGAGCGGGCGGTATAGATACGGGAGTGCCCGGCAAGCCCTTATCGGATCAGTATAAAATCCTTAATGACTTTGGAACACTGGTTATACCTGAGAGCAAGAGCAGAAAGTTTTTAAACTATCCGCCGTATACAAAAATAACCGCGCATCTTCCTTTCGTGGGCGAGCATAGCCTTGATGTAAATGATGTGATGGGGCACACACTGACGCTTTCTTATATATTTGACTTTTTAAGCGGAGCTTGCGTAGCTCAGATTTCAAAAGATGGAAAGCCGCGCTACTTTTTCGGCGGTTCATGTTCGGTTCAGATCCCGACTTCTTCAGAAGACTTTGGGCGGATGTATTCAAGCATACTTTCGGCGGGTGCTACGCTTGGAAGCGCGCTGGCTACTATAGCGAGCGGAGGACTGACAGCTCCGCTTGCAATCGGTACAGGCGTTAATATGATAAGTAATGGAATGAATATGACACCTAATGTGCAGTTTAGCAGCGGATCAGGTTCTATCAATGGGTTTATATCTTCTCAGACTGCTTTTATAGTTATTGAACGTCCGAAAGAAAAGACAGCGGAAGGCCAGCCGGAGTTTATTGGAAGAACATCACTGATTAAATCCTTGTTATCGGATTGTCACGGATTTACAAAATGTCTTAGCGTGCATCTTGATAACATTCCATGTTTAGAAAGCGAAAGAGAAGCAATAGAAAGCAAGCTAACAGCTGGAGTAAGAATTGAAACAGGAAGCGAGCTTCCTGAATATGAATTGACAGATAGTTTAGCGACTGTTATAATATTCTTAAAGAATTTATCTGACACAAATGTTATAGGTAAAACATGGAGCAGCACAGATTATAAAGTTGTTGAAGGTAAAAAACTTTATGATAAATCAATCTTAGCACCTAGCTACATATTGAAAACGGATGTGACAGATTATAATTATTGTTATATTCCATATTTTAGCAGATTTTACTATATAACAGCAAATGTTATAAAAGCTAACGGAGTTAGTGAAATAGCTTTTTCATGTGATGAATTGCAAAGCTGGAAAAATCAGATATTAAATAATGCCGCAGTCTTGGAAAGACAGGAAAGCATATATTCAACTTATATGAGTGACAGTGAATTGTGGCTCAGGCAGGACAAAGAAATCTCAATAGTGCCCTTCCTTGATGAGCATGGGGATGAGTGCTATTTTAAGAGAGAAAATAACAAATATATACTAACTATTGCAGGAGGTGAACCGACAACATGACTATTCAACAGGTTATATCAACATGCCCGGCCCCCGTTTCAACGGCCGAAGGTGTAAGCCAGGCTATTACATGGTTTAATGTAGCGAGAGTGTTTGCGGATGTTGCTACAGATGCAGAAGTGCCAAACAGAGCCGATATCTTAATCAGGGCACAAAATTATGCAGATGCTACTGCCGTAGCTTCTACAGATTACACATCACTTAATAACAGGCTTTATCATATAAAGCAGATGTACCAGGGTGTTGTAACTGTAGTGATAGGGAGCTGATAAGATGGATTTTGCTACAATTGTGAGCGCAGTTAGCGCGGTAGGCTTTCCGATTGTATTTTGTTTAATCTTGTATAAAACTATGCTGGATCAGAGCAAAGAACACAAAGAAGAAAGCACAAAATTGACTGAAGCAATACATCAAAACACACTGGTTATTCAAAAGCTGGTTGATAAGATGGGAGATGATAGCGATAAATCAAAGTGAGAAATATATCGAGCTTTTAACTAAAGCAGTTAATAATCATGCTATATATGTATGGGGAGCGCAAGGGGAACTTGTTAAAGATTTACTTGCTTCCGAACAATTAAAACTTATGGAGCCAAACCCGAAAAATCTTGAAAGAGTAAAGCAGCATATAGCAATGTTAGATTTTTATGGATGGCTTACAAAGAAAACAAGGGCATACGATTGTAGCGGGCTAGTTTGTTATTGCCTAGTTAAAGCAGGAAGAGAAGAAAGCGGGTTTGATCTGACCGCTGACCAGCTGGCTAAAAGATATAGAAAAGTTGAGCAGCCAACTTTTGGATGCTTACTTCACCGGCCCGGGCATATAGGCACATATATCGGCTTTAATAATTTAATTGAAGCTAAGGGCCGCGACTATGGGGTTGTAGTTTCACCTTTCAACGCTTCAGACTGGACAGATTATTGTAACCCATTTGCCGCTTAATTAATTATATAACGTGTAGTATTTTCTACACGTTATTTTTTATGCTTAATAAATGGTAAAGATACTATATCTAAAGTTCCATTTGGCGTACTTTCTTCGGTAGCGACTATCGTTGACTTTAACCCACAAGCCGTAAAAGAAATATTAAAGAAGGTAAACGCTGAATATGTTGGCAAAGGTGTAAATATTACTCAAACTACATATAGCAATACAAACCCTAGCAAGAGTACAAAAGTAACATTATCCAAAGTTGGTGGAATGTCATATAAGAGTGAGAATTTAATTGCAT
>ERZ808048.180-NODE-180-length-13190-cov-4.645314_pt1 | contig 13190 bp, 11 predicted proteins | sample MGYA00380197_ERZ808048 | MGnify/ENA primary metagenome ERZ808048 (study PRJEB31490, sample SAMN06133377) | cow dung metagenome | isolation source: M1 | host: cow | place: China: Chengdu | collected 2015-05 ... | reverse complement strand
ATTACGGTCACTGCATTCTCTGTATCACGGTCCGGTACCCGGATGCTAGTGACAGCGACTGGTGATGCATCGGCGGCCACTACGCGTGTGCCTCGGTATGGGGGGACCTGCTTGTTGTAAATGAGGGCCAGTTGGCGCCCAAGCGGGCAATATTTAGACACACGGCTCTCATAGTCACCGAAGGGGATCAACGTGGCCATACTTTCGACTGTGTCGCACAGTTTCGCCCCGTTGACCATCAGGCGCCCGTGTACCTCGTTTTTGTCAATAAAGTACCGGTGAAGTTCCATCTTCACCCCCGGTACCTTTTCACCCAGTGCAGCACCTGCCCCAAGCAGATACATGGGGTTGTTGCGGTCCACAGGTAAATTCATCTCTTCGCAACTTTCGATATACTCCCAGAATTCCTGCTCGGACTGGTTGACAAATCTTGACATGTGGCCATTGTTCACTACCCTGTTTTTCAAGTCGTACATCGCGGTCTTTCTTTCACCTTCACCGCGTACATATTTGGGCATTGGGTTTGTGTTCTGTATGTATTCAGCAATCTCGTGGTCCATGCGGTCCAGGCTGTCCGCCTTTCGTCGTACGATATTTTTTATGTATAAATTAAGACGTTCATGAAATAAAGAAAACACGCAGGAACGGACATTCAAAAAGAACGACACGCTGTGGTCATATCGTCCATCCCTGATTCTTTTCATAAAGCGCTTCACCGCCCAAAACATCACGTCGTCGATGACCTCGTCCCATTCGTCTTTGGTAAGTACGAGCCCCTTGCGGCAATAGAGCGCCTTAAATGCCAACGTTATCATCCTCGTGGCATCCCATAGGTTCTCTTGTGCGGTCTTACGTGGGTCGATTTGCCACGTCATACGGAGCACCTCACGTGGTCGATGTTGATGGTGTCCTGCGGGTCAATCGGTGAGAACTTACGGGTTTCAAACTCAGCACGGTCCTCGGGATCAAGAAGGTCATACATTAGCCCGATGTAGCAATCGCTCCATTCCTCTGTCTTATCGCATATCCATTCTGCAATTTTACGGTCATCATACCTCCCCACGAGGATGAACTCGTCGCGCATCGAGTGCATCCCCACGACGGCAAATCTCCCCGGAATCTCGTGCGGGAACAGGCGCCCATGGACGTTGATGAGCCAATGGCCCAGGATTAGACCGTAGAGGATGTATTGCAGTTGTTGTTTCACGACATTAAACTATATCGAAAGTCCAAAGTGGTATAGTTTACTGCCAGAGAGGTATAAACTATGGTAGGCGGTGGAATCGCAGCGGCATTATTGGCATGCCAGATGGCTAGTCAGGCATTCAGGGAAGAAGAACAGAGACAGGAGGAGGAACGCGCAAGGCGCAACAACTTCTACTTCCATCAGGGTGTCCGCAGCTACTCCGAGACGGCATCCCCGTGCAGATGCGAGACCGCCTGTCCGAACGAATTTACGACAGGAGTATATAAATGAAGATTGTGACTGCCATTCCCGTGAAGGAGCGCCCAGCCAACTGGGTCCCGAACGTGAATTACATCGAGAACGACGACGGGGCCCCGAGCCTCTGCCGCAAGTTGAACCAGGCCCTGGAATGGGCCAAGGAACAGGACGCGGACTGGCTCTGTTGGCACCACGATGATTTGGAAATTCAGACCCCGGAACTGGTTGAACCCAACCTCCGCAGGGCCTATGCGGACGGTGTCAGGGTCGGTGGCGTCATCGGCGCGTTGACAGTCTTCGTGCCGCAATGGTGGCAGAACAACCGCCCAGTGATGACCTGGGGCGCCATTATCCAGGGGTACAAGGACGGGCGCGAACAGCTCATGGCCGACCAACCTGGGTACCAGCCCAACATGTCCATAGTTGACGGGTGCGTACTGTGGATTCACAAGGACATGTTTGATATCCGCGTGGAGGACTACGGGATGCACCTGTACGATGACGACATCTGTTTCCGCGCCTTGCAGCGTGGTCACAAGGTGGCCTGCCTTGACGTGAGGTGCAAGCACCAGTCAGAGGGTGGCTACGAGTTCAAGGACTACCAGGAAGCCAGTGACCGTTTCATGGAATTCTGGCGTGCACGTGCAGAATTCCCGGTCATTTCCGGGCAGAGGTTCAAGGAGGTAAAGGAATGATAGCGGCGATTGATCCAGCACACCCTTACATACAGGTGGTCACTTCCGGCGGTAGCGGCTGCCGTTTCTATCGAGCATCCATGCCGGCATTCACCATGAACTGGTTCGAGGGTCTCGGTGCACACTGCATCGAGGTGCCGGCGCCAATCCTTACACCGGACATGCTCAACGTCACGAGGGCCATCGTCCTGAAATCCTGTGCCGGATGGCAGGGGCTGCAGCTGGTAAAACAGTTGAAGGTCCTGAAAAACAAGTTCCCGCATTTGCGCATAGTCAACGATTTCGACGACATGCCATTCGGAAACGATGTCAAGCGTGAAGGCGATTCCACGTTCGAGGCGTTCGCCGCGAAGACGTGGGACGACAGGCACAACGACTGCTCCATTGAACTTCTGAAAATGTGCGACGTGGTGACATGCACCAACGAATATCTCGCGGCAAAACTCCGTGCCACCGGCGCCAACGTGAAAATAATTCCCAACGCATGTCCCAAGAGCATGTGGTCACTCCCGCGCCGCGAGCCATTGAAGGAAGACCTGAAAGTCGTGAACATCACCCTCACCCAGTGTCCCCAGCATGCGGTCCCGGAACACCTCGACGAGAACGGCAACTTCGTTCCACGCCAGGTGGGTGACTACGATTCCGCCGAGTGGCAGGAATGGCTCATCAAGCACATCAAGGATGGGGATATCCAGCTCACACAGATGGGTGGACCGTCGTTCTTGTGGACTGAAATTCAGGACAAGGTAAAAAACTATTCATGGGTCCCACCTAATAGGTATGCTTCCCTGATGACCCGCACCGCCCCCGACCTAATCATCGCACCAATGGTCCCCTGTGAACTTAACCGCTGTCGTTCGGACTTGCGATACGTGGAGGCCGCAATCTGCTCCGCCGCATTCCTCGGTTCCGACTTCCCGGATTCCCCCTATGCCAATGTTCCGGAGGTATCCAGGGTCAAGCAGGGTGCAACCGTCGAAGAGCTCGATGAGAAGTTGCGAATGATTAAGGACAGGGACACCTTCAATTCCCTCGTGGAGCAGGGATGGAAGTTCCTCATCGAGGACGGCAGAATCATGGAGTCGGACAAGTGCATGTCCAGGTACATCGATGCATGGGCGATGCCGAGCCAGGACCAGATTGCATTCGACCTCATCTAGTATTTCCTAGCTAACCACCAAGCCCCCGAGGAACTTCCTCGGGGGCTTTCCTTCTACCGCCTGTTCCCCCAGTCCTTGGGGTCGAACAGGACAGCACCCAACACGCACGCGATTGCTACGAAGAGGACGGTAGTCATGGGAACTCCTTAGTTGTCACCATACAGATGAATTCCGTTGCTGCTCTGGGCGACAGCGGTCCCGACATCCCCGAAATGCGCCTTGTGGGCACTTAAAGAAGAGCCATAGTCAGGAATCGTGTATGTGCCGGACGGTATCGTCGTCGTGGTGACAGCAGAAACGATAGTCGCCGTCTTCTGGTCGATTTCGTTGTACAGACAATATCCTGCGGACACCTTCACATTATAGGCGGCATTCAAACAGTCTATATATGCCGTAGTAATACCGGTGTTGTTTATCGTCATGCGGTATCTGGACGTAAGATCTACAGAGTAGGCAGATCTGGTATAATGTGAACTGCGGCCAGACAGCCCGCCACCGTGTATCACGGTACCTACCTCGCTGCTGAACGAGTAGTCGAACGTCCATGCGAGAGTGGCCGTGTATGTTCCGTTCCCGGTCACCGGGGTATTCTCTGACGACCTGACGGGTGTACCTTTCGCATTATAGTACCAGATGCTCTCCAATAGATAGGAGCCGGTAGGTGGTGCCCATATTGGGTTCCCTCCCTTGGAAGACCCGCCTATCGTAGGCAGCAGCACATTGGTGAGGCCGGCAGTGCCGTAGGAACCGGAAGTGCCGACAGGTAATGATGTCGTCCCGGATCCTCGCGGATACGGGTCGAACCCTATGAAGCCGAAAGACGATGCGGAATAGATTTTCATTAGGGCACCCTCACTGTTGCGCTCCACCCGACACCGGCTGTCGTGTACTTGGAGAATGCGTTGGGACCGCTTGACACCTTTGCCACGACAGAATTGCCCTGGAATCCGTTGGTATTGTTGTAGAGCCCCGACTGCGTGAAGGCGCCCGTCTGTCCGTAAGGCAGATGTGAAGAAGCCATCAACCCAGTCGATCCGTTCGAAGCGTAGTACATTAGCGTGTATGTATGGGTGTCAGCCGTACCCGTGCGCACACCGCTGAACGCGCCGGAGAATCTCGTAGTCTTGGTACCTTCGTTGGTAAGCCACAACCGGTTAGTCAGTGTCGAGCTGTTCACCTTGTAGAACCCGGCTGTGTCGGAACTGCCGGCAGACGCATAGGCGGTGTGGATGGATGTGACTCCCGCAGTACCGGAAACAACACTGGACACCACCGTGGACTTGGAGATGTACGGCCTCGTTTCGTAGGTGTGGGCTGTGGTATATGCACTACCCCAAGAGCCAGTTCCCATAGTCTTGGCGAAGTACAGCTGCTTGATGCCCGTCTTGATGTTGTTGAAGTCGATGCCGGTTGCTGGCATCTTTGCGGTCGCGGAAATGCGCATGCCGACGGCACTTCCACCGAGGCCCCAGTATTTCACGGTGGGCGATATCGCCGAATTGACGAATGAGGTGTCGAATCCGCGCCCGGACACGCTGGAAGCGCTCATGATGAACGTCTCACCGGAAGCTGCCGTGCCGGACCCGGAGGCGCCTATCGCCTTGACGAACGAGTTGGACGAATAGTAGACGTTCGCCGGAACGATCACTACGGGTATGTCCGGCAATCCCCACACTACGGTGCCGTTGAGTATCCCGGTCGTGTTCCTACCGTTGAGGAACACCCTGGCTGAATGTCCGTTTACCATGAGCATTGGTTTAATTACTCCCCGTCACGATATAGATGATGTTCGTTCCCGTGGCCTGGGACGAATTGGCTACTATCTGGGTAGGGTATGTCATACCGATAAATCCGGAAGTTCCGGAAGTGTAATACCTCAGGCTGTTATCCAGCGCTATCTTCGTTGCGCTGAGCGAAATCTTGTCAGCCGTATTGTCGACGACTACCGGGGACACACCGGTATAGGTATGAACGGCGGAACTGTCGGCCTTAGAAGACACGCTGTTCCACGTTGCGCTCTGTGCGCTGATGGAGCTCTTCGGCACATACCCAGTCAGCGACTGGTGCGCCGTCAGGAATCCGCTCGGGTTCCCGGTCATGGGATAAAACGAGCTGGATGCGCTTGTGTCGAGCTTGCCGCTCAGGGCACTATTGTACGCATAATCGCCAGAAGGCGCAAAACTGCCGGATGCAGAAGCATCGAGCTTAGCAGATAACGAAGATTCATACGCATAGTTCCCTGTCGGTTGAAATGGACCACCCGTGACGAATCCGCTCGGATTCCCGGTCATCGGATAGAAATCACCGGATGCGGACTTGGGAAGGCACTGGCTCGTGTCTCCACCACCCTGTCCGCCGATTGCGGAACCGGAAATTGCGGTGATGACGGTCCCCGAGTATTCCAGGGCGCCCCATGGAATCTTGGAGGACAGTGTGTCTTCCGCAACCGCCGATGCAACAGCAGACGCAACGGAAGAAGCAACGGAAGAAGCGATGCTGGACACCGCCGGCGCAGCTGCCGTCCCAAGAAGAATATTACCTACGAGTGCCATACTTTAAATCTCCATTCTTAGTTGTGCCAGTGTACCCAGGAATGAGCATTAGAGTCCCAGATGAGCTGCGCCGAATTGTGCTGCCCGATGGTCGATGTCGCACCCAGGGTATCCGGGAACACGACATTCGGGCCGGACCCAAGGTTTACCAGGATGAGCAGTCCGTCAGCAGTGGACGGCATTGCCGGGTAATCGCCGGTGCTCAGGTACAGGTTCGCATCCGTGGGCTTGTACACCTTCAAGTTGAAAGTAGGAAGGTCAGGTGCCACGAAGGCGCCAGCCGCGTTGATCTGGTAGCTTCCAGTTCCTTCAGGGGGACGGGTCTGGAAACCATACAACGTCTGGTCAGGCAGGCCAGATATCTTCACACTGCGTGCAGCCCAGTTCCCTGCACCAACATTATACTGCGATGCAGCTGTCACCGGGTTTCCACCGTAGCCAGTCGAGAGCGAGTTGCCGCTTTCATTCCATCCCGCACCCGTGTTCGAGGAATAGGAATTCCATCGGTCGATGTCATTGATGCTGACCGTGCGACCCGCACCGGATGCGCTGTTCCAAAGGGTCATACCGGACGGCTGGAACACCGCCGATACACCGGTCCAGTCTTTCAAGGTTGCGCCTGTGTAGGCCCATTCGGCAGAATGCATGGATGGGGACCAGGCGTCCTTCTGGTTGATGCCGGATGCGTGAATATTTGACCAATAGTAGTTGGTGTTCCAGGTCAAATTGATTCCGGATGCGTTGGCGCCTATCTCGTGGTGATGGGTCGCATCACCGTTGGTGTAGATTGACCATCCACCAATACGGTATCGACAGGACGTGTACGGGTCGGCGGTTCCCTCCATTCCGAAGCCGTTGAAGTAGGAAGTCGCGGACGACGTGATCAGGGAAATCTGCGCGGAGAGGCCCACCGGGGAACCGGATGTTCCATCGCCAGTCACATTGTTGTTGCTGGACACACCAGAGAAGCTGCCGACCGAGCTGCCGTTGATGGAAGTGATTGCACTGTTCGCATCAGCGCTGATTGCGGAATACGGCACGTAGGAGGACATCGCTGAGGTGTCCTGCTTCGCCGACAGGGAGCTGTTGAACGCATAATCCCCGGAGGCCTGGGCAGCTATGTTGTCTCTGGCCTGCTTCTGCTCGGCGGTCGTAAACGCCTGAGCGGTCGATGCGAGTACCTTGTTAATCTGTTCTGACATTCTTCAACTCCTTGATGGCCTCTGTGAGGTTGCCGACGTTGAGGTCGAGCTTCACTATATTCGTGTTCAATGTTGCACATGTGTCGCGGAGGTCGTCCACGACTGTCGACGTGAGGGCCTGCTGGTCCTTCAGTTGCTGGATCTGGAATCCGTATTTCAGGACGGTGTCGTGCAGGTCCTGGCTGTCCTTGTCCCTCTCGGCCTTCGTGGCCAGGCGGTCATTGGTCAACTTGATCTTGTCCGTGACCACCTTGACCAGGATGGCAAGGTTGGCCACCAGGGAGGTCACTGCCACAATCAAAGCTGTCATTGTCGGGTCCATAATTCCTCCTTAAATTACCCTGCCAGAAGCCGTCCATGCACCGCGGCAGTTTGCAAGCAACGCGGTGGTCTGCGGAACGGCGCAATGGAACATGTTGCAGACGTTCACCTGTGAACCGGCGCCGATAGCCACGTTTGCAGATGCGGTGTGCGTATGCGTCGCCGTATTTGCCGAGGCAGTAGGCGCAGCGAACGTTCCGCTTGCCAGCGAATAGGAACCGGATTCGGTCTGGTAGCCGTAGATAATGTAGGTCGTGTTGTTGTTTCCTTTCGGGCCCTTTGTACGTATGCCGGAATATTGGCCGGACATCGTGCCGGACATCGTCATGAACGATGTGATAAATTTCCAAACGTACGTGTTGTTGGTGGAACTGAGAGTCGTCCATGTACCAGCACTATTTTTGACCTGGCCATATTCCTTACGAAGACTGAATCCGTTCACGAGACCGGCATTTGCAGAACCATTGATGTATGTGGAGTTCGACGAACCGTTGCTCAGGTTCGAGGAGAATGCCGTCAAAATCGTATAGGAGCGCCATGTAGTAGAGCTTGCTGACGCGGTACCACTGATCGGGTTTGCGATCCCTGTTGCATAGACGAGTTTGTTGCGTCCATTGGCGAGCATGAAACTGCGTGCACCGGTCATGAGGCCGGAGGCGGTACCCTGTGTCCCAACACTGCTATGCACGTAGTTGATTCCATATTCTGGCATTGCGGTCATGTTCTCATTGAAAGAATATGTTCTCCCTGTTATCGAAGAAGCACAGTAGGCAACCTTCGCGCCGCTCGGAATCCACATCGACTGCCCACCCGCTGTCGTGTAGGCCGGATTGATTTCACCTGCCCAGCTAGAAGCAGACACCTTGGTATTCCAGTTGTCGTTTCCCTGTCCCCAGGCGGCCTTGTAGACCGGTTCCGTCAACGCCTGTGCAGAAGCGGAGTCTGTAGCGGTGAGAACACCGGACCCATAGGACATTGAGTTAGGATTATTGTAGAACGACGTTGTGACCGCTGTCTCGGCGGACACGGCATCGAAACCGGACACACCGAGCCCGGTGACATGGTATCTGGCACTGTCCCCAGTCTGCGAACCATTGGCCGTCCAGTATGCGGTGACACCAACAGGTACCTCAGCGCTTGCCGTGGCCGTTGCACCGGAGCCCACTTCAATGGCGGTCTCGCCACCGGTGGAATCAACGAAGCGCATGCGCAGGTAGTCATCGGTATTCGAGAGGTTCACCTTGACCATCTTTTCTTCCCAGGCAATCGAGCCCGGAGTCCCGCCGAACGTAAGCCGGTCACCGCCGTATGTCACGAAGTAGCTTGGACCCATTAGACACCTGCCGTGCGGTTGACACCTACTATCATGGTAACTGCCCCTCTGTAGTCTGATACACCGGTGGTGAGTGCAGTACCAACCCACCTGCATCCTTTACTAAACGAAAACGAATTGCCGCCATTGTACATGTTTACATATAGAATTTCGCCGTAGTAGGTATTCGATTCTATGTTATCCGTCTTAACATAGTAGAATCCATTCCCTAGGGCATCACCTGATACAACAAATTTTGTGCACTGATTGACGCGGGCGGCCAGGAATGCTGTTGATGGTGCTGCATAAATTTCAAGATACTTGAAGTTATGAACATTCTCGGGAAGATCGGCAGAGAATGCCGTGGTATTTGCGCTTCCGCTCCACAGCACGGTCTCATCCGTGCTGGCTACCAGTGTATCCCCGACCTTCTCCAGCTTTACCCCAGGCCCTGCCGACAGTGCAAGCGCGGAGCCGCCCCAGTTTGCACTCTGGCTGGACACGGTACCCCAGGTCGAATCCCACCCGGCCATGTTTGCCGAGCCGGCGGAATAACCGTCGAGTTCAATCTTGGCATCACCGCCACTTAATGCACCAAAGAACGCAACGTGGTTATCGTTGTTCATTTGAATGAAAGCACCGCGGTCGCCCGCCGCAGAACCGTAAACCTGGGCACCGGCAGAACCGAGATTGAATTTCACCTGCTCACCATATCCGCTGCGGTTGATGATCATCTCGTTCGCCTTGTAGTAGGCTGTTCCATGAGTTCCGGTCAGATACAAGCCCTGATCACCAGAACCAATCATGTACCCGGCTCCGGATAACTTGTTCGCAATGAGGGCGCTGCCGTTGATCGAAGAAATCCCGGCAAACATGGCCGGGTACCCGGACCCGGTCGCAGTGACCACCTGGGTGCCACCGCCGATTGACGAACCGTTGATGCTCGTGATGGCGCTGTTCTCGTCGGCGCTGATGGCGCTGAACGGGACATAGGAGCTCATCGAGCTGGAATCCTGTTTGGAAGACGCCGCGGATTCAGCATAGGAAGACGCGATGGCCGAACAGGTGGCCGAGTCGATTCCACCGCCACCGGTAGCAGCGGCAGAGATTGCGCGTATCGCGCTCATGATGCCAGTTCCGGTTGTGTCCGCCGTGGAGCTGTACATGGTGATTTCGCCGTCCTTCGTGACGACCATGAGGTCGTGGCGGGCTCCCGATGCGGTACCGTCTCCTATGGCGAAGGCAGCGGAATCGCCGGTGGCCGTGTCGCCGTCACCGTGGAGGTTATTCAAGCCGAACACCGCCGCGATATTTTTTGCGCTGATGCCACTTCCCTGCGCGAAGGACCAGTATGAGGCGCTGTTGCGATTCCCCTGTGCAAAGGAATAGGCATTGGCGCTGTTGCGCTCGCCCTGTGCGAAGGAAACGGCATCGGCGCTGTTGCGATTCCCCTGTGCAAAGGAATTGTATGAGGCTTTGTTTTGTGACCCCTGCGCAAAGGAATTGGATGAGGCTTGGTTTACATACCCCTGCACGAGGGAATAGGATGAGGCGTGGTTTATATACCCCTGCACGAGGGAATAGGATGATGCACTGTTGCCGCTGCCCTGTGCAAATGAATACGTGGTCGCGTTGTTGTCAGAGCCGATAGCCACCTCAGTGGCGCTCTTCTCGACGTAGTCACCGGTAGCACCGCCTCCGCCGATTGCACTGCCTGAAATTCCGGTAATCGAAGTGCCGTCGCCGGACAGTGCAGAGTACGGGATATAGGAACTCATGGCCGAGGTGTCGACTTTCCCGGAAGCATATCCGGAAGCAATCGAAGACACCGCGGCGGAGTCCGGCAATGCGCTGATCAAGCGGCCAGTGCCGTCGTAGTAGGCGCTGGTTGCCATCGATGCATTTGCAGCCTGGCCGGCACGAGATGCGCTGACCGGAGCGTCGTTGACGCTCGTCAGGTACGCGGTTCCAGCATAGAGCTGGGTAGCTGTTGCGGTCACTACCTGCGCAGACGAATCCAGCTTCCCGCTCATGATATCGAGGTTCACTCCGATGACACTGGAATCACCAGATGCATAGGAAGTCATCGAGGAATCGGTGATGAGCGGCAGGGAATCCACGGCGATTTCGCGGGCAGTGTTGTCCACGTTTACCGGGTAGATGCCAGTGTAGTCGGCACCACCACCGCCCATTCCGGCCAGGGAACTTCCGCCAATGCCGGAGATTGCGGAGCCCGAGTAGTCAAGGGCAGAATACGGGATCCAGGCGCTCATCGCGCTCTGGTCCACCTTGCCGGACACATCGGAGCTAATGGAGCTAATGGAGCTCTGAATGGAAGAAATGCTATTGTCGATGGAAGTGAGCGCCGATGCCGTGTAGGAGGTGAAGGCGCTGTTCTGCACGAAGTTCCCGGATACACCAGAGAACGCGGAAGTATCCAGTTTGCCGCTCAGGGCACTGTTATAGGCATAATCCCCGGATGGCTGGAACAACGAGCTGGCGCTCTGTTCCAGGTAGACCCCAGTGAGGCCGGATACATTGGAAGAAATTGCCGTGACACTCGTTTCCAACGCGGAAACGGTGGAGCTCATGGAGCTGCAACAGTTGTCGAAGGCGCTCTGGTCAACCTTGCTGGAGACGGACGAATTATATGCGTAGTCACCCGACGGCGCGAACAATGCGCTGGCGCTCTGTTCCAGGTAGGTTCCGGTAAGTCCGGAAACGGTGGATGAGATGTCGAAAACATTGTTCTCCATGTTGATGAGAATGTTCTCGACATTGGAAGAATAGGATGTGAATGCGGAGTTGCTGATGAAGTAGGACGTGAGGGTTGCCGTGTCCACAGTAGCCGCGATGGACGACCCGTTGATCCCAGTGACCTGTCCGTCTACGTTGCCGCCGATGGCGCTGTAAGCTACGTAAGAGCTCATGCCGGATAGGGGCTGGTAGTTCTCGGATACGAACTGCTTCGTGGCACAGGTATCCGGCACAGCATTGATGCCGGAGTAGATGCGGTGCACCTGGAGCTCGCAGTCCACCATGGTGAAGGCGGACGCCCCGTCGATATCCAGGAACAGGTACCCGTCCTCGGGCGCCTTGAAATCATAGGAGAACTCGCAGAGAAGCGGATCATGCACGGAGTTGTCGATGTCGAACCCGCGCACGGTGACCTGGTGGTCCTCGCCGTCATTGAACATCAGCTTGGCGACAAGTGTCTTGTAGTTGATGTCATCGCCCTTCGGGTATATCTTGAACGAGCATGTGATGTGGTAGAACCTGTCCTTGCCCACGTGGAGACCCTGGCCGCCAGCGGATTCCATGGTGCCGTCGGACATGGTCGGGTAGAGGGGGCCGTCGATGACCCCGGAATCGACACACTTGCACCATTCAAGAAACTCGTCGGAATTGCCGGGGGCGATGCCGATGTCGTATGTGGTCTTGGACCCTTCCTCGGTGGAATTGATTTCGATGGACCCGTCGCTGGAAACGATTTCGTAGGTGTTCCCGAGAGCGGACCCGGCACCACCGCCGGAAGGAACCATCTTCCTGACCGTGTAGAGGAGCTCCCCGTAGCGGTCATACACTTCGAGACGGTACACCCTGGCGGAATCCACGAAGAGGCCCTGGGCCCTGCCGTTGTCGTCAAGGATGACCGGCTGGGGAAGCTGGGACCCGTCGACATCGTACACGCCGGCGAGATCGTCAGTGCCTTCGTAGAATACCTTCAACTGCCCGGCCACGTCGAGCTGGCCGTTCCTGAGTTCAAACTGCTGGGTGGCGGGAAAAAGCCGCAGATACGTAATTGCCATCGTTCAACTTCCTTCTGCCCTTAAAGTAGGGCCAGTGTTAGGTGTATCGCCACATGTGGACGTGCCCCGGACTAGCCTCCGAGATTTCCTCTACCCAGAGGAATCCGTAGGTGAACAGGTCGCCGTCATCCAACGGGTTGAGGATGTAGTACGGGTAGATGCCCGGTACGCGGTAATGGTCGAGGTCATTGTCCGACTGGTAATATTTCAGGCATAGGCCGTTGCCGTCTATTGCCCTGCTGCTCCAATGGTAAGGTGCGCCGATTGAATACCGGAAGTCGGGCATGATGCGCTGCACGCCGTCGATCCCCTTGTACAGGGTAGCCTTCGCGCCCTCGGCGATTGTCACCACGTAGAGCCTGTTGCCGTCGCTGTCTGTGCCGTATATGTCCCTGGCCGTAGTCTTCGGGCAGTTGCCCGTGTTGCCGTAGTATTTTACGGAGGCGTCGTTGGAGTTCGCGATGAACTGGCGGTCATAGTACCCGCCGGTCCTGTTGGACCAGTAGCGGCACGCGATTCCCTTGTCGTTGCCAGTGAACGTGTTGCCGATGATGGTCCAGTTGGGGATACAGTCAAAGCACTTGTCGAACGCGTCGGTGCCGCTGAACTTCGTGAACGTGAACGGCGTTGCGCCGGTGAACCTGTTGCAGTTCAGGTACACGTTGATGCGGTAGGTGTTCCCGTCCTTCCAAGGG
>ERZ808048.179-NODE-179-length-13251-cov-5.127600_pt1 | contig 13251 bp, 5 predicted proteins | sample MGYA00380197_ERZ808048 | MGnify/ENA primary metagenome ERZ808048 (study PRJEB31490, sample SAMN06133377) | cow dung metagenome | isolation source: M1 | host: cow | place: China: Chengdu | collected 2015-05 ... | reverse complement strand
AATATTCCATGGGCAATAGAATTAAGTGGTAATGCAATCCCTGCTTTTGCTGAGACATTCGCAGATAGCGACTACCGATTTGCAAGAGCTCACGCAGTTGTAGATAATAGCCCTGAATCTGAATATTTTGGTCGAGTATATGTAGCAGACCGCCGCAAAACCAAATCAAATAGTAAAGTATATGTTTATAATCCAGACTTTACAGATTTAACTACTACGAAATTAGGACTCACTACTGCTGGTTATTCTCGTCCTGCAGTTGGAGCAGACGGTACATTGTATTTAACTGGCTACACAGATGGCGATGAAGCAGGTATCTTCGTTGTGGATCCTGCCGATTTGACTAAATGTACACAATTCTTTAATGGTACAAACGATTCTGATGGTTTGTATAAAAATAACGGTAAAGAAATAGGTAGTTCGACATCAGGCGTTGGCGTATATGGCTCAGGTAAAGATGCTGTACTATACACCATGATGGAAGATGGAAGCAATGCCAATTTCGATTCAGGCAAACAACCTATTGTCAAGTATCAAATTGGTCAAGAAAATGGTACTGTACTTAAGCAGTGGAGCGACGAGCCAACATGGTTAGTAAATTATCCAGCTAAGGTGGCAGATAAGAGCTACAACTTTGGTAACAATGATTTTGCCGCTACTGCAAAGGGAGTATGGGTAAGTCAAAATAAGTCTAATCCTGATGATCGTCCTGAAATAGCCTTTGTGGATAAAACAGGTAGAATTCAGTTTATGCAAAATAGCAAGCCAAGTTTAGGCGGTGGTATGACTGTTAATGCCGACAATACCGTTTTATATATTGTAGAAGACAGCAAAATTTTGGAATATGCTATTACTTGGAACGAAAACACACCATCTCTGACCCTGTCAAATACATATCCTATAAGTCTTCAATATATTTCTACATTATCCGTAGATTATGCAGGAAATCTTATTGCTTGCGCAGGTACAACTTATGGCACCACAGACAACAATGTTATGAAAGTGGTTTGTTTTACTCTCCCTACCAACGACAACACTTGTACCACTCCTGCTCCTAAATCAAAAGCAATTAAGAAAGTATTACTCTATGACACTCAAAATAATGAAGAAATTTTAAGTAACTTAAATGACAGCCAAACAGAAACCGTATTCGTCTTCCGTAATTTAACCGGAGGTATGTACAACACCCTTTGCTTGCCATTCAATGTAAATGAGTTGACTGGTACTCCATTGGAGAACGCTACCGTATGGCAATACAATGGCGCTACCGTGAAAGGTGATGGTACCAGCAAAGAGATTTTCTTAGACTTCGCAGAAGTCACATCCATCACTGCTGGCAAACCATATTTGGTAGAGCCGACAGAGGATATTACAGCACCTATGGAGTTTAAGAATGTAACCATCTCTGTCACAAACGGAAATAATGTTGCACAAGGTGCAGTCACTATGCATGGTATTCTCCACCCTACTGAGTTGCAAGCCAATAATAAGAGCATACTATTCTTGGTAGAGAACAACAATCTTGCTTGGGCAAATGAGACTGCGAACATGAATGGTATGCGTGCTTACTTCAAGGTAAACGAACCAAGCTTGCTCTCCGCGCGCACACGTGCATATATAAGGAGAGAACCTACAGTGGCTACCGACATGGAAAATATCACCACATCGGAAACTGAAATCAAGAAAGTGATATACAATGGCAATATCTATATCATTCGTGGAGATGAAGTATATACCATCCAAGGAACAAAAGTAAAATAACGATCAAATAGTACATGAAAAACATCAAATGCCTGCTTGTATTCTCGTTAATACAAGTAGCGGTTTTCACCGTATCTGCGGCTAATATCAGAGTGTATATCAACCCAGGACATGGTAGTTGGGGGCCTAATTGTCGTCCCCAACCTACCATACCTTACCCCGAATTATCATCTGGGCGTCCTGATACATTGGGTTTCTACGAATCGAACACTAATCTGTGGAAGGCACTTGCCTTGGAAGAAAAACTGCTTGCAGCAGGAGGATTTGATGTCAAAATGTCACGTCGCGCAAATGGTCCGTATCCATATGCAGGATATGAAGATAAGACGTATAATAAAGCATTAAGCACCGTCTGCGCAGAAGCAGAGGCGTACAATGCAGACTATTATATTTCTATCCACTCGAATGCTGGTCCTATTGGAAATGCTAATGGTACATCCAATTTTGCAAACTATCCTGTAATATTATATCGAGGTTATACAGGTAGCCCCAAAGTGACAAACAGCGACAAGATGGCTAAGGCATCTATGGCACGATTGTATGAGATATTTTACACGAAAGCTAAAGATCCATCAGCTGGGGGCGGTCCAGAGTTCACTACATACTACTCACCTACCAATCCAGATATAGTGGGTGATCTTTCCTTTTATAATACGACCTCCACGTATGGATATCTTGGGGCACTAAAACATGCGATTCCAGGATTCCTGTCAGAAGGCTACTTCCATACCTATAGCCCGGCTCGTCACCGCGCACTCAACACCGATTGGTGCCGTCAGGAAGGTGTGCGCTACTACCGTGGTATCATGGATTACTATGGAAAATCCAAAGAGTCAGTAGGCTATATAATGGGATACGTGCGCTCAAAGACAGAGAAACTGACCAACGACCCACTCTATCTCCCTCATAATGTTTCAAACGATGTTTACTTACCTATCAACGGTGCAAAAATCGTCTTGCGTAATTCCAGTGGACAAATCGTAAAGACCAATTGCTATCCATACGTCAAGCGTATGCTACGCGACCAACTGTATTATACCACCGACAATAATTACAACGGTGTCTTCGTCTTTGAGAATCTTGCACCTGGTACATACACCATATCTGTACATGCTAGCGGATATGCGGACTATACCGGAACACTCACCGTCAAAGCCGATGCTACGACCTATACCGAGGTATTTATGTCCATTGGCCTAGGTACCGAACCTAATGTAAGTGATGCAGTAGGTGGCGGAGGTGGTAACATCGTCTCTGAAAATATCGAGATGGAGCAAAACTACATCAACCAATCAATTAGCAATCTACTCACTGGTAAAACCATTCGTCGTGCTGTATATGGAAATGGTATCATGTATATACTGGCTGTTGACGCTAATAAAGAACCTACTCTATTTGCTATAAACACCGAAAACCACACACTGATAGCAGAACTACCTACTAACCACTGCTCTGTAGTTTCTGCTGATGGATACAAACTCAGTGATATCGCACTAACATCCGATGGCGTATTGATTGGCTGCAATATGGAACATGTCACTTTTACACCTGCCAACAAATGGAAACTATACCAATGGACCAATAATGGTGGAACATGGACAGGTACAGAGTGGATAGCGCATGCCAACAATGAAACAGCAGGTAACTACTACGACGCTATGGTAGGCTCTACCTTTGCATATACGGGTTCTTCCGCAAGTGGCAAGCTAGTGACAACTGCTCAAAATATCGCAGACGCAAATAAAACCATTCGTTTCGTACTTTATACCATCACCAATAACGCAGTATCTACTGTTATCCGCAATCAGCCAGCAGGCGTATCTATCGCTACATATGGCGATAAACTACGATTTGCGACCTCACTATTAGGCAGCGATCGATTCGTTCTCTCATCTTCTACGCATGAAGCAGTAGAATGGCAACTAGTCAACGAAACCAAAGCAACACCTACGGTAGTAGCTACATCTACATTCAATACCTACGATGCCAACTATTTTACCTACTTTGGTAGTACATTGATGGCAACCCCTAAAAGAGATGCTAATGGCAACAACATTGGTATCGCCTTGTATAACATCAGTAGCGGTATCAATAATGCTTCTTTGATTGAGACTTCCAATACCAATCTTATAGCTTCTGCCCCAAACTACTCCATGGCAGCAGCGGATGTCAACGAAGAAATCATCACCCTATATTTGCTAAAAGACAACTCACTCAGTAAATTTACTAAGGCTGAGGAACAACCTATTGTACCGCATGTATGCGCATACAACCTCAATGTCACACAGGATGGTAGTAACTATATTTTCACTTTTGATGCTAACTCCGTTGCACGAGGTGCGAACATCATATTCTACGACCAAGCGACAGGTGATGAAGTCGGAAACATCGAATTAGGAAAAATCCAAGAGGGTAACAACTCATTCACCATTGCAGCTAAAGATCTACCAGGTATTCACGACCAAGTACTCACTTGGGCATTGGATATGAATGGCTATTCCATCTCAGAAGTAGCACTCATCAAAGAAGATAAATCGTTGATTGCCATTGGAACTTCACGCCTATTTAATACTGTAAATACCAACCCTGAATCCGAAAAGTTTGGTCATATATATATCATGCACCGAGCAGGAGGTTCAAACTCTGGTTTAACTGCAAATAGCGGTATATGGGAACTTAATTATGAGTTAACTAAACAACATGTTACCCATTATAGAGGTGGTCAAACATTCGGAAATCCTACCCGCATAGGCATAGACCAAGAGGGATACCTCTATATCAGCGATTGGAGCGATGGACACTCAGGTATTTGGATTGCCAATACCGCTAATCTCACACAAAACTTTACCAACTTCTTCGCAGGTAATCGTGAAAATAGTGGTGCAATCAACAATGGTGGTATTTACACTGGTTCTTCTACTCCAGGTTGCTATGTCTATGGAGAAGGGAAATATACCAAACTATACGTATACAACGAGGACGAAGCTGGTACACTACCTCAAAATGGCGTAGTAGCTTACAACATTGGTCAACAAGATGGCAGCATCACTCGCCAATGGGCCACTGCTCCTAGCACTGTATATCCACTTCTTGGGTCTATCGGTGGAGACATTCCTACCAATGCTGTTCTATGGGAAGTATTTGAAACTGCCTACTGTACATACTATGGTGTCAATATCAACAAAGATAATTATTCCGTATCTACAGGCAACGTCACAAACTTCTTATACACTGGTAAAGCAAACCACGCTGTAGATGTCTCTGCATTAATGACAGATAACACATCTGAATTCAAATGGCTAGGTGACTATATCCAAACCATCAATGGTGCACCTATTACACAAGAAGTCAATTGGCGCTTCAGCATAGCAGCTTTCTTTATGGCAGATGCAGGTAATCCTTCGTACAACGTGGATTTCACTACAGCAGGACAACCATCTGCTTGGGGAGATGCATACCGTATCGCCCACCAAGCTAGTGCTAGTGAAGAGGGTAACCCTTGGGCAACAAGCCACGGCTTCTTCTGTTCACATGTACGCGGAACTGGTGCTGACAACACCTATATGCCTGAATTGGTATTCTATGACAACAATGGAAACAAACAGCTAAGTTCCAACGAGGCACCTTATTCAGGTATCATTGATGGCTCTAATGCAGCTGGTTTTGCAGTATCACCAGACGAGTCCATGCTTGTGCTTAACGATGGTAGCCAAAACTTCCTTGTATTTGATATCGAATGGGCAGGTGACAAACCTACTCTAACTATACGTTATAAATATCATCATGGAGTAGATCAGATTCGCCAAATGAACTGGGATTATGCAGGAAACCTTATTTGTTCAGGCAATGCAGGTATTCACATTTTTGCTCTTCCTACTGCTGACAACCAAACCATCGTACCTGCTCGTAAATCGCTGACTGTCACTTGTAAGAACGGTATTGGCATTAAGGTATCACAAGTCACTCTCAACCACTCCTCACTCCGTATGGGAGCTGGAGAAACTCAGACACTTACTGCCACCGTCACTCCAGATGAAGCCACCATCAAAACTGTCACATGGAAATCCATAAACACCAATATTGCCACCGTTACCAGCACGGGTATCGTGACTGCTGTGGCCAAAGGCGAAACCGACATTATTGTCACAACAGATGATGGAGGACACACCGACACATGTCATGTATCCGTTTACTCATACATGAGCGATGCTGAAGCACAACGTATCTGGGCATATGACTTGCGTCTTACATCCAATCAGGACAATCATACCTTTACTTTCAAATCCGTAGCAGATGCTACGGAGGCATACCTTGTATTCTTTAATCAATCGGGTGCGGAAGTCAGTCGCTACGCATTGGACAATGTTCAGCAAGGTGCTTACTCTATCACGCTCAACGAGGCAGACATACCATGCGAGAATACCCAACTTAACTGGGGTATTGAACTACATGCCGATGCGATAAAAGAGAATGAAACACTTGTAGAAATCACAGACCAATCTACTGATAAATATAGATTCTACTTACCACAAGGAGTAGCAGTAGATAATAATCCTGAATCCAATCATTTTGGACAAATATATATTGCTGCAGCAACCAGTGGTGACAATGCAGATTCTAATCGCGAATCAAAGCAAAAAGCAGGATTATTCGTATATGATCCGCTGCTGGAAGAACAAAATCCGACCAACAATGTAGGTATCATCCCTTCAAATGTCACGTTTAATACAAATTCACTCACTACTGATGATGCCAGAAATACGGCACGCCAACAAATGCACCGCATATCGGTAGATCCTGTTACCCATCAAGTAGCCTTTGCGTATTATTTAAACTCTGCGACTGGTGCATACGCCATGAATCCCGAAAACTTATCAGGAGCGGCGACCAATTTAGTAAATGGATTTGGAGATATTACTCGTGTTAATGCGCTTTGCTTTGATAAAGAAGGCGTATTATATGTAATGAATAACGCAAACTACGTGAACGACGCTGCTACTGGTAGGATTTATAAAATTAAAGATGGTATCGCAACACTATTCTCCCAAGCATATGGTTGGGCATCATTCGACAACGCTATCGTTTCAGATGGACGTGGTGGATTATGGGTCGCACAATACAGAAGCAATTTTGATGGTATTGTTGCGCTTTCACATATCAACGCCAATGGCGAAGGCGATTTCTATATCAACAGCACAACCAATAATACACTACTAGAAACTTACACCTCAGGTGGCACAACAAATGCATCTTACCGCGGTCAAGTAGCGTACAACGAGAGAGAAGATATTCTTGCATTTGGTGGTGGTCGAGTAGTACAACTATTCAAAGTTAGTTATGACGCTAACGGAGTACCTACCCTAACCAAATTTACCAAAACGGTTCCAATAGCTAGTAGCTATAAAACAAATATCGATGGTATTGCATTTGACTATGCAGGTGATTTGTACGTAGCAAGTGCATGGAGCGAACGTTTTTATAAATTTGCAGTTCCTACAGAAAACAACGTTTGTCTTGTACCTGCACAAAAATCACAGGTGATTGACAAGCGACTCAACCTACGTGATACAGAGGACAACTCCAACATTCTCAATGTTGAATTAGACAAAACTACCAATGTACGCGTCTTCCGCAGCCTCACAGCAGGTATGTACAATACCCTCTGCTTGCCATTCGACTTGGCTACATTAGATGGTACAGCTTTGGAAGGAGCAGAGCTATTGGAGTTGGATACGGTGGAAGTAACCGAAACTGAAACAACACAAGATATTCGCATACTTTTCACAGAGGCAGATGGATTGACTGCGGGTAAGCCATATCTTATTCAACCTACCAATGATATCACTCAACCTCTTGAGTTTGATGATGTCGTTATAACTACCACAGAAGGTTCTGTAATGGGTTCTGGCATTGTCACATTCAACGGTATATTATCTCCCAAGACTTTTTATGAAGGAGATAAAAGTTCATTATTCTTGACAAGCAACAATATATTAGCATGGCCAAACGTAACTGCTAACATGAATGGTATGCGTGCTTATTTCCAATTGACTGAAGCAGAAGAATCACGGCCAATGCAAGTGAGTGCACGTATTTCAGTAGATAGAGGTTCAACCACTGAAGACATCATTGTATTACTACCTACTGATTCACAGGAAACAGCAACTAAAATTATGCGTAATGGCATAATATACATCTTACGCAATGGGGAAATATATACCCTTCAAGGCACAAAATTGAAATAGGAACGCAATAGGTATTGCATAATTCAAGAAAAAGTTGTACTTTTGCAAATTATTTTGTAAAAGATATGCTTACCCATCTTCACATACGCAACTACGCGCTAATATCTCACTTGGATATTGATTTCCATGAGGGATTTTCCGTCATGACGGGCGAAACAGGTGCTGGTAAGAGCATCATCCTTGGTGCACTCAACTTAGTAATGGGTGCACGTGCTGATATCAAAAGTATCACAGAGGGCGAAGAACGTTGCGTGATAGAAGCCACCTTTGGCGAAGATCTCATTATCCGTCGTGAATTAAGTGCCAACGGCCGTTCGCGTTCGTTTGTAAACGATGAAATCGTCACTCAAACCGAACTCAAAGCGCTCGCGCGTCAACTGATAGATATCCACTCGCAGCACGAGAGCCTAATGATTGGCGACGATCTCTTTCAAATACAAGTGGTAGATGCTATCGCAGGAAATACAGCCGAGCGCGAAGCATATAGCCATGCCTATATCTCCTACCAAGAAGCAATAGCTGCTCTACGTGAGGCACAAGCCCTTGCTAAAAAGGCGCAAGCTGATGCTGACTATCTACAATGGCAGTACACTCAACTCCTAGAAGCACAATTGGTTGCAGGGGAAATAGAAGAATTGGAAGAAGAAGAGTATCGCTTATCACACGCCGAAGAGATACAAACCGCGTTAGCACAAGCCTTACAGCAATTAGATAGTGACCATGGCGCACTCTCTCTGATCCACTCCACCCGACTATCCGATGCCGATTCTGCACTTGCCGAACGCATTGATAGTGTGGAGATAGAACTCAAAGATATTGTATCCGATATACAACGTCTATACGATCGTACAGAACGCGACCCAATGCGTCTAGAGCAAGTGCAAGAGCGTATCAGTATGCTTCAAACATTGATGAAGAAACATCATGTACAGACGGTAGATCAACTGATTACGCTACGCGATGAACTCGCCACACAAGTTCAACGGATAGAAAATATCGATGAAGATCTTGCTCGTCTGCAAGCCGAGGTGGATACAGCGCACAGTGCATTGTCCATCGCGGCAGAAGCACTCACGGCATCTCGTCTCGCGCCTTGCAACTTAATAGCCTCTCGCCTCGTTGAAGATATGGTTCGTTTGGGTGTACCACACGCAAAAGTAGCTGTGGATATTCAGCCTACTAATGACTTCTCCGAGACCGGAAAAGACAATGTACAGTTTCTCTTTGCTGCCAACCTCAACCAGTCACTTCGCCGTGTCTCGGAAGTGGCATCTGGCGGTGAGATCAGCCGATTGATGCTATGTATCAAATCTCTTATTGCAAGCAGCAATGGGCTACCAACGATAATCTTCGACGAAATTGATACGGGTGTCAGTGGCGCTATCGCCAGTCAAATGGGAGAGATTATGCGCCAAATGGCTCAATCAAGGCAAATCATCACCATTACCCACTTACCTCAAGTAGCAGCTCGCTGCGAGCAACATTATTTGGTATATAAAGAAGATACCGATATTCGCACCGAGACACATATCCGCCAACTTTCCGATCAAGAACACGATATGGAAATTGAGAAAATGCGTAGCTTATAAGTATTACCCTTTAAACACCAAACACGCATGCTACCACTTGCAGAACGTTTGCGTCCAAGAACGCTTAATGAATATATCGGTCAGAAGCACCTTGTAGGCGAAGGAGCTATTCTTCGTCAAATGATTGAGAATGGCAATCTGTCATCGTTCATATTATGGGGTCCTCCTGGTGTGGGAAAAACCACTTTAGCTCGCATCATTGCACACGAGTTGGAACGCCCTTTCTACACCTTATCCGCCGTTACCAGCGGTGTGAAAGAAGTGCGCGAGGTGATTGACAAAGCGAAACGCTACGCTGCAATGAATAGCGGGTTGTTTGGGAGTCGGGAGTCAGGAATCGGGCATCGAGAGTCTGGAGTCGAGCGAGCGATATTATTTATCGATGAGATTCACCGATTCTCCAAGTCGCAACAAGATAGTCTATTAGGTGCTGTAGAAGATGGTACAATCACACTCATTGGTGCTACCACCGAAAATCCATCTTTTGAAGTAATTACTCCGTTGCTCAGCAGATGCCAAGTATATGTTCTTAAATCTTTAGACAAAGAGGATTTGCTCGAATTGCTCAATCGTGCACTCAATGAAGATGAATATATCCGCAATTTGAATATCGAGGTAAAACAAACTGAAAGTATCCTTCGCTATTCAGGAGGTGATGCACGTAAACTGCTCAATATCATCGAACTAATCACCAATTCTGGTGTTAAAATAATCGATAACGAAACTGTCACCAAACAACTGCAACAGAATCCTGTAGCATACGATAAGGATGGCGAACTGCATTATGATATTATCTCCGCTTTCATCAAGTCTATCCGAGGTAGCGACCCAGATGCAGCATTATACTGGTTGGCACGTATGGTAGCAGCTGGCGAAGACCCCAAATTTATAGCTCGCCGATTAGTAATATCAGCAAGCGAAGATATTGGTTTAGCCAATCCTAATGCCATGTTGGTGGCAAATGCTTGTTTCGACACACTACAGAAGATTGGTTGGCCAGAAGGACGTATTCCTTTGGCGATGGCAACAGTATATCTCGCCACCTCCCAAAAGTCTAATTCTGCTTATCTAGCTATCAATCAAGCATTAGAGTTGGTCGAAAAAACTGGCAATCTGCCCGTACCATTACACCTGCGCAATGCACCAACCAAACTGATGGATGAATTGGGGTATGGCGAAGGATATCAATACGCACATGATTTTCCAAACCATTTCGTCAAACAGCAGTTTATGCCAGATGCTCTCCAAGGCACACAACTTTGGCACGCACAAGGTAGTCCACAAGAGCAGAAGATGGCTGACTGGATGAAATATCTCTGGGAAGATAAAAAATAAGGTATGCAACCGCATACCTTATTTTATTAATCTATCCTATTTCTGGAATCTGCCGACTAACTTGATTGCGAGGAACACCAACCAATCTGGCGTGTGCTTGAGCAATGGAGTACAGAGGTGGTTGATTACACCTGGCATGTCGGCTTTCTTGCCACGGAACATCTTCTTCAAAGCTCGTTTCACCAGTTTCTCTGGTGGGATAGCCACGGTCAAGTTAACTGCCAAACGGCGCAAGTGAGGCGCTAAGCCAAAGAGTTCGGTATCTACTGCTCCAGGAGTCATCACAGTGATATTCACGCCTTTAGGTTTGAACTCATACCAAAGTGACTTGGAGAAATTATAGATAAACGCCTTGGTAGCATTGTAGGTCTGAATACCCGGCATAGCCATCCATGCAGACATGGAGGACATATTGAGAATATAGCCTTTTCGGCGTGGTTTGCGGCAGAGTTTCTGCGCTTGTTCTTCTTCGGTGAGTTGGCGGTTGATCATCTCCTCACCAAATAAACGAGTGAGTTTAGCAACCGTAATCATATGCAAGTTGAGCATGAGTTCAATGCGCTTCATGCTGGTCTCGCAGTAAGGATTGAAGAAGAACACACCCGCGTTGTTGATAAGGATATCCACCACGAGGTGGTTGTCCTTGCAGTATTGGAGCAATTGCTCCGCTGCGTCTTGCTTGGAGAGGTCAGCATAGAGAGCAATAGTCTTTACGCCATATTGAGCTGCGAGGTCAGCAGCCACTTTCTTTTGTTCCTCTTCTTGGTTGCTAACCAACAGAAGATCCGTATGATAATCGCGCGCAAGTTGGGTGGCATATTGAAGTCCAATACCCGATGATGCGCCTGTAACGAGAGCAAGCATGTATTTTTTAAGTTGAAAGTTTATAGTTGAAAGTTTAAAGGCAGGGCGGCTATGCCGCAGTACCTCGCCTATAACCTATAGCGTAGCGTCCTATAGCCTCAAAGAGGCGTCCTATAACCTACTTTTCAGGATACCACATTTGTTCGTACTTCTTGGCCTCTTTCTTGAGGTACTTAGGTACGTCAGTAGCACATTCGTGGCATTTCATATCGATGGTGTACATACGCGCTACGCAGTAGTTGGAGCGTTTACACTCAGAGTGATATTGCTCCGCACGCATCTTATTGACGAAGTCAGTATCGCGCACCAGTGCGTGTCCTATCTGTACGAAGTCGAAGCCCTCAGCCAAGGCGGTCTCGGCGTTCTCGCGGCCCATGACACCACCTACATAGATCAATGGCATCTTCAGTGCTTGGCGGAACTGCTTAGCGGTATCCAGGAAGAACAGCTCTTTGAATGGCACGGTAGGTATCATCAGGTGTCCTACGAAGCGCAATGCCAGACGCAGCCACCAGAAGCTCCATGGGTTCATATAGTGTGCCAAGGTCTTGATTGGCATAGCGCCGCCCATCACGGTGAATGGTGCTTTGCTCACGAAGCCGGCTGTCAACACCAGCGCGTGCACGCCATGTTTCTCGATCTCTTGTGCGATGCGGATGCACTCTTCTACTTTCAGACCCGACTTAAAGCCGTCGTACATATTGGTTTTCACCACCACGGCCATATCGTCGCCTGCGTGCTCCATCACCTCGGCCATCACTTCGTTCATAAAGCGCATACGGTTCTCCAGACTGCCTCCGTACTCATCGCGACGGTGGTTCGTGTATGGCGATAGGAATTGCGAGATCAGGTAGCCGTGACCCGCGTGTATCTCCACGCAGTCGAATCCGCACTCGCGGCAGAAGTCCACAGCATGACCAAAGGCCTTGACGATCTCCTTGATCTCCTCTTTCTTCAATGCGCGGTGCAAGGTAGGCGAATACAGGTTAAAACCTGTGCTAGCGCCTACGGGCAGACACTTGCAGGTATAGAAGTGGGTCATATTGCCGCAGTGGCCCAATTGGATGCTGGCTTTCGCACCTTCGGCGTGGATGCCGTCGGTCAGACGTTTCAGGTCGTCTTTGATCTCGTCGTGGATATACAACTGTCCGTCAAACGACACGCCCGAGCGTGTCACCGAGCAGTACGCCACGGTGGTCATAGCTGCACCGCCGCGTGCTACGGCTGTATGGTAGTTATATAGGTCTTCGCTAGGTTTGTTGCCATAGGCCATGTTCTCGAATGCGGCACTACGGATAGCGCGGTTGCGCAAAGTAATAGGACCGAGTTTGTGCTCAGTAAATAATAGATTACTCATAGTCTTCTTATCTTATACATCTACAGGGATTTTGCCCAATCTAACCCTCGGGGCCCCCGAAAATCTGCTGATTTTTGGGGAGAGCGGAGGCATTGGGCGC
>ERZ808048.178-NODE-178-length-13303-cov-3.233026_pt1 | contig 13303 bp, 18 predicted proteins | sample MGYA00380197_ERZ808048 | MGnify/ENA primary metagenome ERZ808048 (study PRJEB31490, sample SAMN06133377) | cow dung metagenome | isolation source: M1 | host: cow | place: China: Chengdu | collected 2015-05 ... | reverse complement strand
TATCCTATGGTGATAGCACAACAAGAACGGTGAGCGCCAGTGCCTCGTTTTCGTCGGGTACGGAGAGCGGTACTGTATCCGACAGCACTTCCATTTCGCTGACCCCCATTAGTGCATCTGGTGGCTCCAGTGGAGGGGATTCCGGTGGAGGTGGTGGATCTACGGACTCTGGTGGAGACAGCGGTGGAAGCACTGGTGGTATCACGACACAGCTCGGAAACGTGACTATGATTGGTCAGTGTACAACTAATGGTTCCACACCCTATTACAGTGTGACGCATCGAGGTGAGGTGTTTTTTCTCGATTACACCACTAAAACGATTAGCATCATTAAGTTCAAAACCCCGACATTTTCGACGCAACCTCAGTCATTGGTCGTAAATTTGTCCGGTACGGAAAATTATGTTTATACAGCAGATGATGATCCAATGCGTTTCGCTCTATGCGAGTCTGACGAAAACTATTCACGGTATCTTTATGGTGATGCCATAGTAGATGACCCAACTCAGATCGCAGCCGGATCGTTAACATCGGAAGAGTGGGTTTCGATGCCATTCTCGATACAAACCGACAAATTAGAAAGCGACAAAGAGTATTATTTGATATTTTGGTTCCCCTGGGGTGAGACTAGAAGCGCCATATTCGGTACCGCAGACAAGCATATCATCAACGTGGATTACGGTGATGATGGTGGTGAGGGTGACGGTGAGACAAGTAACGTTACTATCGGAGATTGTCACATTAGTGATGGATCGATGTTTGGTAGATTCCTAATCTATATTGACAACGGCACGACCTGGAAACAGTACACTACCAATGGCGACAACGGTACGAGTTGGAATCCGTTTAACTAACGAGGTGATAATAAATGGCTTATGAAAAATTATGCTGTAAGGACGGCGACATCCTGTGTGCCTCCGATCTGGAGCATATCGAGGATGGAATCGTTGCGGCAGAAAAGGCACACGTTGAGATCCAAAACAAAATCGCAGCGGTAGCCGGTTCCTCCGATATCGTGTGCTATGCGGAGGGTGATGTGATCGGCGTTTCGGATTCCGCAGACCGTGAACTGCGTGGTTTGAAGGTTTTCGGTAAAACTACGCAGAACGGCATTCCCACACCACAAGCGCCTGTTCCTCTGGAAAGCATAGGCAAAAGTGTGACCGTTAAGGTGAGCGGAAAGAATCTACTCGATCAGCGTTCTAGCAACTGGCAGTCCAAAGAAATTACGAACGGCATCACATACACATATGTCCGGGATTCAGATGGGAATTTGTTATATATCAATGCGAATGGACCGAATACAACCACTTCAAACTCTCATAGTAAAAAAGCGTTTACCACTCTTCCTGCCGGTACATATACTGTCACGGGATGCCCAAGCGGCTATGGTAGTGATATATCCCTTCGTGTGGGCAAGGGTGCTAGTGGTGCTTATATGGAAGTTGATCAGGGCAATGGTTACACATTCACACTTACGGAGGAAACCATTATTAGTATCAACCTCATGGTTGGTGCTGGTAAAGCAGTTTCAAATGTGAAATTCTACCCTATGATTCGTCTTGCATCTGAAACAGATGCAACCTACGAACCCTATGTTCGAAGGGATATTACTACACTCACACCGAGTGGTCTTCCCGGTATCCCTGTGACATCCGGTGGCAACTATACTGACTCCAACGGTAAGCAGTGGATCTGCGACGAGGTGGATTTCGAAAAGGGAGTATATGTGCAGAGGGTATACCGACAAACCTATACTGGTTCCAGTAGTGAGGCTTGGGGCAAATCTAGCACCACAGCAAAGGACAGATTCTACACCAAATATATGGTTTCCAATACGATGAAGCCTTGCCTGTGCAACATGGCTGTCTTTGTACCTGCCCCTGTATATGAGAATGGAAAGTGTTTCGTCACCTTTAATAGTTCCAGCAATGCGTATTATTTCGAGATTATTGCCGGTGACTACGGCACTTTTGCCAATACCCTAGAGTGGCGAAGGTATATTGAGGAACATCCTCTGGAAGTGCTGTACGTACTTGCTGAAGAAAATTATATCCCTCTGTACGAGATCGACCCGGATGTACTGGCACAGTACGCAACCCTTCACACCAACTATCCCAACACCACCGTCCTCAATGATGCTGGTGCTGGATTGGGTGTCAAATATGTTGCGGATGCCAAAAATTATATCGACAACAAGTTTAACGAGCTGGCAGCAGCCCTCGTAAACAGTTAAAGGAGGTATCACTATGAAAACCATTTTTGAAAGTGTAATTTCCCGTGGCGGTTATGATCTCGGCGGTCTGTTGAAGATGATCGACCACTACCACATCGACGGTAAGCTGACCGACGACGATAGAGACGAGTTATATCGTAAGGCTCGTGGTCAGGCAGTGGCGACCGTGGATGTTATGGCGAAACTCCTGGAACTGGAGGAGCGACTGCGGAAGCTGGAGTCTGCGGAGGTTCCCGAACAGGAGGAAAAACCTGCTGAGGAGTATGTTCCCGGTAAGTGGTACTACGCTGGTGATACGATTTCTTACGGCGGTAAGAACTACGTTTGCATCGCCCCCGATGGTGTGGTTTGTACCTGGAACCCCGACGAATACCCTGCTTACTGGAGCATCAAAGAATAGCCCCTAATTAAGAGCACCTTCCGAGTGCCAACAAAACACGAAGGAAGGTAGTACATATGACTGTGAAACAGAAGCAATGCCTCTTGTATTATCTTGGCTACTACGTTGGTGAGATCGATGGGGACTGGGGTACGCTGAGTAAGACAGCCACTCGCTGTTTCCAACAGGATCATGGTTTAACTCCTGACGGTGTTTTCGGAGATACCACGGCGAAAGCTGTCCTGGCTGCGGTGGCTAAGAACGAGGTGAAACAGCCCACTACCGAGGTTGCACCAGAGGTAGATGACTGGGACGATATCGAGTTCTTCTCCAAGAAGGAATTTCGCTGTAAGTGCGGTGGTAAATACTGCAACGGCTACCCTGCTGAAATCGATCTGACGATGGTTCGGTACGCAGACGAAATTCGTCGCCGTATCGGTAAGCCCATCGGTGTGAACAGTGGACTGCGGTGCAGCCAACATAACCGCAACGAGGGCGGTGTGGACGGCTCCCAACATACCCTCGGAACCGCCGTGGATCTGGGTAAGCCCTCTGGTATTACGGTGGCTAAGATGGCTGAAATCGCTGAGGATGTTATTGGTAACACCGGCGGTATCGGTATTTACTCCTGGGGTATTCACATTGACTCCAGAAAAACAAAATCTCGCTGGAATGGATAGGAGGACAGCCCATGGATTTAGAACATGAGCGTCGATTGACCGAGGTGGAGGAGCGCAGTAAATCTAACTCTCACCGTTTGGACAAGCTGGAGGAATCCACCGAGGCTATCAATCGCCTCGCTACGTCCATGGAGGTCATGGCAGAACGTCAGGAACAAGTCGTGGAAACCGTTGGTAGGTTAGATACCAAGGTCGCACATTTGGAAGAAAAACCGGCAAAGCGGTGGGATTCTCTGATGGATAAAATCGTCTGGGCTATCGCAGCAGCTCTGATCGGTTTCGTGCTGGCCCAAGTGGGTCTGTAACACGGAGGTAGTAATTTGATTGTTGTTAATCCTAGCACCAGACAGTTTAACGTCCCTGGTGCTGATCTGGTGTTCGGTGTAACGGCTGACGCTGGCTCTACCGTTAAGGAATTTTCTTGTCCTCGGTATGTCGGTAACAATCTGGATCTGGCAAGCTGCTTCATCCGCATGAACTACAGAAACCCCAACGGTGAAATCGACTCCTATCTCGTCGAGAATGTAACCGTGGACGGCGATAACATTGTGTTCGGCTGGGCGCTGACACCCAAGGTTACGATGTACAAGGGTAACATCTCCTACGTCATGTGCGTCACTGGCCCGGATACCAAGGTTGCATGGCATACCACCCTGGGTCGTGGTCAGGTGTTGGAGGGTCTGGAACCCGATAACTCTATCATCGAACCGGAGACCGCAGATGTGGTGGCACAGCTCATCGCTATGGTCGAGCGTCAGACTACTGCGGTAGAAAAGACTGGTGCGGATCAGATCACTCTCGTAAGATCTGCCGCCAAGACTGCTGAGGACGATGCTGTGGCTCAGATTGAGGCGAAGGGTGCTAGTACCCTGGCTACGATCCCCAGTGAATACACTGCTACTGTGAACGCTGTACAGAGTGCTGCGAATGCTATTCGTGGCAAGGTCTCCGGTGAGGCGATCCGGCTGGATGATGTTTCTCCGATGGAGCACTACCCTATGGTGAAGGTTCACGGTAAGAACCTTATTCCGTTTCCCTATAAGCAGACTACAGCATCCGTAGAAGGTGTTACATTTACTGTTCTCTCTGATGGTGGTATCCAAGTATCCGGTACACCCACCGATTATACAAGCATTAGCATCTATGAAGGTACACCTCTTGTTAAATCCGGTAAGGCTGTTCTGTCTTATAGCGGCGATTTTGAAAACCTCAGTCTCGCTATCGCTATTTACGACAGTAGTGCGAAAGTGCTGTTCTCCAGTGAGATCTGGGCAAGTTCTTCTCCTATTGTGTTGGATTTGGATTTGTATCCTTCTGCCACGAGATGGATTGTGTACATGAAGCGAGGAACAGTCGGTATAGAGATGAGAGGTGTAGCCTATCCTCAGTTGGAGCTGGGTGAAGTGGCAACGGAGTACACACCCTACATCGATCCCACCGCTGTCACTGTCACCAGATGCGGTAAAAACTTGTTCCCGGTCGAAAATCTCAACCTGACCCAGAGTAGTGGTAAGGGTGTTGTCGAAAACGATGTCCTGACGATCACTGGCTACCTCCTGTCTTACCGTCTCCGAGCACCTAGTCTGGTCGGTAAAACTATTACCTTCTCTTGTGAGTCTACTCGAAGCGGCGAGAAGGGCGGTGGTCTCTCCATCGAATGTAGAGATTCCGACAATGTGAGAATGACAAGCGTCTATAAGCAGAATGAATTGTCTCCCACCGTGACTCTGGTGGTTGCAAATGGTACTGCCGATGTCATGCTGTTCTTCTATGCTGCCGGTAGCCAAACCGAAACTGGTACTGCCGTTTACAAGAACATTCAGCTTGAAATCAGCGACACTAATTCCCACTATGAACCCTACAGCGGTGAGACTCAGATCCCGGCTGCTGACGGCACTGTCACTGGACTCAAGGCTGTCTCCCCTACCATGACCCTGCTGACTGATACTCCCGGTGTCACTATCGATTGTGAGTACAGTCGGGACACCAACAAGGTAATCGCAGAAATTCTGAACAAACTCGCCGCCCTGGTGGGTAACACTTAAGGAGGATCTATTATGATCGACTGGAAAAAGAAACTGACTTCTCGTAAGTTCTGGGTCGCCCTGGTGGCTTTCATTACTCCTCTGCTCCTGGCTTTTGGCGTGGCAGAGAACGACGTAACTCAGATCGCCGCAATCATCATGGCCGGTGCTGATGCAATGGCTTACATTCTCGCTGAGGGCCTGGTAGACGCTAAGAACGGCTAAACAACGAATAAGGACACCCTCCGGGGTGTCCTTATTTTTAATTATTGTAAAATTCCAAAATTATGGTAATATAATACCATCCCGGCTAGAAAATCCGTACCATATAGGGATACCAGACAAGGCAAGAGTTCCTATATGGTACGACAAAGCAGGAGGATACGGAATCCAGACAGCCTTTGGTGCAAAGGCGGTTCAATGGATTAAGGGTGATTTTTACAATGTTATGGGATTGCCTGTGAGCAGACTATATCGTGTGCTCAGAGACGATTTTGAACTGGATGTTTAGAACTTCCAGTGAATCAGCACATCGTCGTTATCGATTTCGATATAATAGATAAGTGACTGAATAATGTTCCGCTTGTCCTGTAGAGTCAGTTTTTCGTCACTCATCATAGCTGCCATAGACTGGATTTCCTCGACAGTCATCTCATCTGAATCAGGAACATCTAGAGAATTGATTTCTTTCTGTAGGGCTGTTTTTGTCTTGTTGAGTTCCGATACCTTTGTGGAAATAACATCCATGTCGATTGTCCCTAGCGCGTACAAGTCCATCATTTTGGAGATCTGAGAGTTGATCTTTTCGATTTCCGAAGTGATGGATTTTATTTTTTCGTTCACATCGTTTTTTGGTTTATTCTGACGGATATGATCCACATATTCCGGGTCGATGGCCAGTTTGTTGAGTTCAAGCATAATTGCCAGATCCAGTTCTTCTGCCCTGTAGTTCTTATTCTTGCAGTTTGGATCTTTAATCATTTTCTTCTGGGACTTATTCCGGGAGTAGCAACTGTAATACTGCAATCCGTCTGAGTTCGTCTGTCTTGCGTATCGGCCTGTGCAGTGCTTACAGAACAAGAATCCTGCCAACAGAGATTTGTGCGGTCTAGCTGTCGATCCGTAGGATTCTTTCCTCTCATTCATAATAACCTGGATTGCATCGTAAGTCTCTTGCTCTAAGATAGCGTCATGGAGTCCTGGGTGCAGTTGGTCTCCGTCTTTAATCAGACCGAGATTTACAGGGTTGGACAAAACTCTCTTTATTGTCTTGGCTTCCCACTCACCATACTTATGTTTGTATCCCTTCTCCGTCACCATGGTGGCGATAGTCCTTACCGGGATTCTCTGGAGGAATAGATCAGCGATCTCAAGGATCTGCATTTTCTCGTACTCGTTTGGTTTCAGCAGACCGTCTTCGTAGTCATAGCCGATTGGAACCCATTTCGATCCATGCCATTTACCTTCTGCTGCCCTTGCTTTCTTACCAAGCGTTGTGCGCTCCTGTATTTTTGAACGCTCTAACTGTGCGAATACTGCCAGGATGCCGATAATAAATTTTCCATGTGGCGTGGAAGTATCGAAGTTTTCAGTCATGGAAGTGAAACCGACGTTATTCTTCTCGAATACATCCTCAATCAAATACATTGTGTCTTTCTGGCTTCTGGAGAGTCTATCCAGTTTGTACACAAGAACCATATCGAACTTGCCATTTTCGCAATCCTTTATTAGCGACTGCAAACCAGGTCTGTCCATGGTTGCTCCGGTCTGAACGGAGTCAGTGTAGATTTTGTAAACCATCCAGTCCTTTGACTCACAATACTTCTTCATCCTATCAATCTGCTCAGGAATTGAATAGTTATCCTCTTGCTCGTGTCCTGATACACGAGGGTATAGTGCTACTCTCATGCTATCTCCTCCTTATTGTTTGTGGCGCGGCGGTTCGTGTGGCATCACCTCCTTTAATACCCGTTTTATTGGACAGAACCATTTTTATAATCCGTATTAGAACAAACGTTCTGATATATCAATCTAGGTACTTATCTATGATCTTAGCCTTGCGGTCGTTTTCTTTCTTCCAGTATTCGATTTCAGCCATTAGTTTGCTGATCGTTTCAGTCGTTGCATTCTTGTCGTAATCCAGGTCGCAAATGTGATCTCTTACAGGGCCAATAACAACAAGCTCGATTCTTCTTGCGGTCGCTCTCAAGATGTCCTGCTCACAGTTGACTGCCGTTATTTTTTCTATTGTCTTGATAGAAACCTCAGACTCTTTGGCGATATACGCATTGGTCAAGTGAAAAGCGTCTTTAACATCACGCATATACTCGCACCAGCTTTGGAAGTCCATGTCTCTTGTGGGCCGTCCTCCACAGAGTGATCTGAATCTGGGGCAGGAAAGGCATCTGTAATAAGGCTTTGTGGATGGGTGTTGCCTTGTTTTCATTGTATATCCTCATTTCGTAAATCTGGTAGGGTACTGCCGTAATAGGAATAGGGTGTTCCCTAAATACAATAGGGTTTGTCCCCTTTAACTTTGCTGTGAAATCCTATTACTTTAGGCTGTATTTTTATTCAACGAAATGATAAACTTTAGCCAGGTAAAGCGAAAGCTTACCATCTCCGGTGTGGGGATGGATAGTTTGGCGACTGGCATCCTCACACCACTTTTTTAATTGTGAATCTTTTTCGACAAACTTATGGTTACCCTTTCAGCTGTAATAAGTTTCACCTATAATACCATTGAGAACAGTTGTTTGCCCCGGTGAAAGGAGTTTTGATATGTTAGCCAAAGAAGAAACATTTGCTAATTTGCCCCAGAAGAAAGAGGAGATCATCCAAAGGATAATGAACTTATCCGATGAACAACTTGATCTGCTTCTTACTTTGTATTCTCAACAAGAGACAGAATCTTATCAAGCCTGTCCAGCTCCTCATCGGACATCTGCATAACTTTATCAATAAACACCTTCTGTTTCTCTGACAGTCCATCGATTTCGGTGGGCTGTTCTTTTTTTGCCTCTTCGCCGAGTAATTCAGAAACCGGCATGCTGAAATACGCAGATAACTTCATTAACACGTCTGGTGACGGAACTTCAACTTTATTTGTTTTCCACTTTGTTACAAGCGATTTACTGAGTCCAGCTTCTAGTGCTGCTGCGCTCATGGACACGCCACGTCGCTTGCAAAGCTGTGCGTATTTGTCATAAAACACAATATCACTCCCCTGTTTTTGTGCATAGCAACTAAGTTCACGATTTTCACATTTTACCCCTTGACTTTTTGAATTCCGTGAACTATTATAGGGGCGTGGTTGAAAAACGTGAACGGTTGTGCTTCGTATTTGGTAGCACTTTTATGATAACACGATAGTTCACAAATTTCAACAAATAAACATCGGAGGAGGTTGAAATTTGTATGCTTGCACAATGGATCGGCGATTTCGTGGGGCGAATGCACCGATATCGTGTCACTATTACCCAACTCGCAAAAGAAATGGATGTTACCCGTGAATACCTAAGCACGATCCTTAATGGACACCGGGAACCCAAGGGGATTGAACAGCGGATGAATGATGCGCTGGAAAATCTCATTCAGAAGCAAAAACACAGTGCGATGTGAGGTGACATGATGCGGATTATTCACATTATGAAGGATGGTACGGTGAAGGATTCCATCGCCGGTACTGTTATCCCTGACGGAGAGTTCTACCAAGTTCTGCGAGGGATTATCGAGAAACGGGGTGACAGCGATGTGCGCTGAGTGTCTTAAAACCCCATGCCACCCACGCTGTCCTAACGCACCAGATCCAGAGGAGATTCCTGTTTTCGTGTGTTCTGGCTGCGGTCGGGACATCGTAGACGGAGAGGATTACTGGGACATCTTATCAGAACAGTGGTGTGAGGAGTGCATCGATAAAGCCCGCCAAATTGCGAGGGCAGTCCCATGAAGTTAACTGAAGCAACCTACTACGGTACTGATGCGAATCGCGCCTATTTTTCCGTGAGCCAGTTCAAAGATTTCCTCAAGTGTCCTGCGATGGCCATGGCGAAGATCCGTGGCGAGTATGTCCCTGAAAAATCCAGAGCGTTACTGCTCGGTAGTTTCGTGGATGAGATGCTCACAGGAACTGCTGATTCCCAGGCTGAATTCCTGGCAGAGAACCGCGATGAGCTGTTCAAGAAGAACGGCGATCCCTATGCCGATGTGGCACAGGCCATGGAAACCGTTGAGCGGGTCCGAAAGCAGCCGCTGATGATGCACTACCTGGGTGGTGAGCATCAGGTGATTATGACCGGCGAAATTGAGGGTGTTCCATTCAAAATCAAAATGGACAGCTTCGACCCAGAAGAATACATAACCGATCTGAAATACATGGCAAGCCTGCGATCCCCTAACCTATTCACTCCGATGATTGAATACTGGGGCTACGATTTGCAAGCTGCCTGCTACCAGGAAATCGTCTATCAGAACACCGACAAACGGCTACCGTTTTTCTTCGATGTGGCAACCAAGGAGAAACCGGCGCACCTGGCAGTCGGCCAGATCAGCCAGTGGAACATCGATAAAGCCATGGAAACTGTACGCGGTAATATCGTCCATTTCCAGAAGATTAAGACTGGAGAAGTCGAGCCAGAACGCTGTGAGGATTACTCATGTGACTGGTGTACAAGCACAAAAATTATCACTGAAGCCATCGACACCGATTTGTTCGGCATGAGCGCTGCACAGATTCGCGGGATGCGCGGTGAAATTTAATAAACGGAAGGAGACCATCTTAGAATGGCAAACGCACTTATTTACTGCCAGAGCGGTGGAGGTAAGACATGTAACTCCACACTGGTGGCTGCACCCAAGAGAGGTAAGAACCTTCTTATCTGCTCTGATAACAGTAGCATCGTGCTACAGAATTTCGACCGTCCTAACCTGACGGTGAAGAACGTAAGCACCGTGAAGGATTTCGTGGATGCTTACCAGGAGGGCTATCAGTCCCAGCAGTACGACAATATCATCCTGGACAACCTGTCCGATCTGATTGATATGTGGCTGTTGGAGCTGGACGCAAGCGGCAAGCATAAGGATTTCCGACAGGCATACCAGTTGGTATACCAGAGTCTGAAGCGCCTGTCCAGAGAGAGCACTATGGTTGACTGCAACACCATTTTCACCGCCTGGAGTGACAACGTGGAAATCACACTTCCTAGTGGCGAAATGGTTACCCGCTTACAGCCAAAGATCCCGGCAAAGATTCTGGATAACGTTTGCGGCCTAATGAATGTGGTGGCATACATCAACACTGCTGTCGACGATAAGGGCAACAAGGGCTGGTACTACGTTCTGGAAGGTAAGCCCACTCTGATGGCAAAGGACCAGATTGCATGCCGAAAGAAGTGTCTGCCTCAGAACATCTTCGCAACACCGGAGGTAAAGAAATGACATTTGAGGAAGTCTTCACCGAGCACATTAAGCGTGAAGGTTCAGCGGAGTTGCTGAACTGGCTGAAATCTACGGATTTCTTCACCGCTCCCGGCAGCACCAGATTCCATGACAGCTACGATGGCGGTCTGGCAGATCACTCCGTGAATGTATTTATAGAACTTCGCCGCCTGCTGACTGCATTCCCGGAAATCAACGTTTCCGATGAGACCATCGCAATCGTCACTCTTCTGCACGATGTGTGCAAGGCTGGGTGCTACAAGACCGAGATGCGGAACCGCAAGAATGACCGTGGGCAGTGGGAGAAATACCCCGTCTACACGTTCAAGGAAGATTTCACTTTCGGTGGACACGGCAGCAAGTCTGTGTACCTGATTCAGAAATTCATGAAGCTCACAGACGAAGAAGCCGTGTGTATCAACTGCCACATGGGTGTTGAAAACGGCAACTGGGCTGTGAATGACGCATACCGGGCATTCCCTCTGGCATTCCTGGTACATACCGCCGATATGGCATCTACTATCGATTTTTAAGGAGGACATTAAAATATGTGGCAGTTTAATCCCAATGAATATGAGGCATCCGAGTTTTCTATCATCCCCCAGGGCGATCACCGCGTCCGTATCGAGGATGTTGAATTTAAGAAGTCCAAGAGTTCCGGTAATGATATGTTCGAAATTACCCTGGCTGTCTCCGGTCACAGCGGTAATGTGTGGCACTACCTGACTCTGGATCCCAACGATCCTAAGAAGACCAACCAGAAGATCGGCACTTTCTTTGAGTCCTTCGGTATTACCGATTACAACATGATGAACTACCCCCGCTGGAAGGGCAAGGTAGGCGGCGCTCGTATCATTCATGAAGAGTACAACGGCGACCAGCGAGCAAAGGTTCGCTTCCTGCTGTCCAAGAGGAACCAGGAAAAGCTTGCTCCCGCTAAGTTCGGCAACGCTGTGAGTGCAGCACCCGTGGCAGATAACTACGCCGTTATCGATGACGATGATGATGGTCTGCCCTTCGCATAAGAGGAGGTAATCAGATGTTTTTCATCAGCAGAAAGAGATTCAACGAGGAAGTCGAAAGGCGTGTCGTCAAGGAAGTTGAACTCATCGAAGAGCACCGATGGCGCGATGAAATGGAACGTGAGCATCGCCGGGAGATGCAGGAACTGTCGAGGCGGTTAAGTATCATCGAGCAAGCGCTCACTGGCGAGGCTCCTGCAGAAGAAGTAGCTAGGATTGGCTTCCAATGATCGAACTCCGGGAGTATCAGCAAGACCTCTACGATAAAACGGCTGAAGCGTTCCGGCAGGGACACAAGCGAGTCCTCGTCTGCGTGGGATGTGGAGCCGGTAAGTCCTACATATTCGCCAAGATGGCAGAACGCACGAAGGGGCCAGTCCTGGTGCTGACGCACCGCAGAGAACTCCTGGATCAGACCGGGCGTTTATTCAAAGAACATGGGATAAACGCTCGGATTGAGATGATTCTCACAGAGGCTAACCACCTCGGAGAACATGAGCGACCGGCACTGATTATCACTGACGAGGCCCACCTATCAAGAAGTAATTCCTGGATGAAGGTTCTGGATTACTACGATACATACACTGTGGGCTTCACAGCGACCCCTGTACGCCTCGATGGGAAACCTCTCGGAGATATCTACTCAGCACTGGTTACCGGCGTATCGGTACGCTGGCTGATCGACAACGAACGGTTGGCCCCATATGAGTATTACGCTCCCACTGCTGTGGAAACGGATGATCTGCGAGTACAGGCCGGTGACTATGTGATTAAGGATCTGGAACAGCTCATGAGTGACCGAGCAATCTACTCCGATGTTCTGAAGAGCTGGGAGCGTCTGGCGAAGGGGCAAAAAACCATCGCATACTGCGTGTCTGTGAGTCACGCACAGGAGACAGTTCGGATGTTCACTGAAGCCGGTTACCCGGCAGTGGAGATCGACGGCAGCACACCACCTAAGAAACGTGCAGAAATTATGCAAGATTTCCGTCATGGAAAAATCATGGTGCTGTGCAACGTAGGCATTATCAGTGAGGGCGTGTCAATCGATGATGTGACCTGTTGTTTGCTCCTGCGTCCCACCGAGAGTCATGCACTGTACTGGCAACAAGGCATGAGATCCATGCGGTATCAGCCAGGTAAGGTGGCCATCGTGATTGACTGCGTGGGCAACTACACCCGGAATCCTCTGTTCGATGCGGATGTGGAGTGGAGTCTCACGGAGTCGCTGAAGAAGAAACCGAAGGTGAATGATGAGGGTGACTTCTATATAAGAACGTGCCCCTCCTGTTTCAAGGTTTTCAAAACCGCACCTATGTGTCCTTACTGCGGAGCAGAGTACCCTCTGCATCCGAGAGAGATTAAGGCACACCAAGATATAGAACTTGCCAGAATCACAGCCGAAGAGGCTGAGAGAGTTGCAGAAGCGAAGAAAAAATCCCGCCAGGAGCAAGGTCGGGCGGCTAGTTTTGAAGAGCTGGTACAGCTTGGGAAACAGCGTGGCTATAAGAATCCTGCGTTCTGGG
>ERZ808048.176-NODE-176-length-13371-cov-3.862269_pt1 | contig 13371 bp, 17 predicted proteins | sample MGYA00380197_ERZ808048 | MGnify/ENA primary metagenome ERZ808048 (study PRJEB31490, sample SAMN06133377) | cow dung metagenome | isolation source: M1 | host: cow | place: China: Chengdu | collected 2015-05 ... | reverse complement strand
TGAAATCATCTATGCCGATGACAGCAGAATCGTCAACACTGCTACAGGTGAAATCGTAGCAGAAGTGGAAGCGGTTGAGAAGGAACAGCCTACTCCGAAGAAGGAAGCTCCGGCGAAGAAGGCACAGCCTGAAGCACAGATGAATTTCGCTGATATGGAAGGATAAACAGATATGAACGGTGGATTTATTGGGGGCGAATGGTATCGTCCTGCCAACGCCCCTGAATCCCTGTTGGGGGAAAGGGATGTGCTTGTATGGGGATATCTAATCGTCAGCAAGTATGAGAGCGAAGCGGTAACGCAGAAGATGTTTAATACACTGTGTACTACATTCACCATCTGCTATGCAACGAAGAAGAGCGACAAGGGATATATCACCTGTCGTATTTGGGGAGATGAAGATTGTGCTCACGTTGCCTCATGCCTTGAAAAGGGCGATTGGGTATTCGCCGCAGGAAAGCTGAAGAAAACGAAATATACCGTTAGAAAAGGGCCGGATGAAGGGAAAGAGAAGACCATAATGACGCTTGAGCCTTCCATCCTGATTCCGATGCCTATTGTGGAAAGCATGATGGCATTCGCATCTTCGAAAAAGATATCCGCACTACTGCGAGAAGAAGAGGATGCACTCGGCAGCGACTCCATTGAGAGTGCTGATGACTATGCGGAAATCATGCAAGGCAATCCTTTTGAAGATGACTATGAATTGAGCATATAAGGAGCAGCAAATATGGCAAAGAAGAGGAAATCTTTAAGCGACAAGGTGCGCTTTGAAGTATTTAAGCGTGACGGTTTTAAGTGCCAGTATTGCGGCAGAAGTCTTCCTGAAGTAATCCTTGAAGTTGACCATATTGTTCCTGTTGCAGAAGGCGGAGAGAATGACATGATGAACCTTATCACATCATGCCGTGAGTGTAACAGGGGCAAAGGCAAGATTCCATTAGACGATGAGACCGTTCTTAAAAAGCAAAAGGCTGAACTTGAGGAGCTGAACGAGAAGCGGAATCAGATGGAAATGATGATTCAGTGGAGAACAGAGCTGCGGTCGTTAGATGCGAGACAGGTCGATGCAATCAACGAACTCATAATCTCAATGACTGGCTATGAATTGTACGACAGAGGAAAAAGGGATGTTCTTAATTTCTTGAAACGCTTTGGATTCAACGAAGTCTATGAAGCAACAGAAATATCTTTCAGACGCTATTTCAAAGGGGACGATTATTCGTTCAACAAAGCTTTAAGCAAGATAGGTGGCGTTTGCTACAACAGAAGAAAGCAGGGGGAAGTTTAATGGCTATATACAGAACCGTATCAATGAGTTTTTGGACAGACAGCAAGGTGGTCGATGACTTCTCGCCGGAAGACAGATATTTCTACCTGTACCTGTTTACCAATCCCCACACGAATTTATGTGGCTGCTACGAAATCAGCATGAAGCAGATGTCCATCGAAACTGGGTACAATGCAGACACTATATCAACGCTTCTGAAAAGGTTTGAATCTGTTCATAACATTATTCGGTATTCTCCGAAGACAAAGGAATTGCTTTTGCTGAACTGGCATAAGTATAACTGGACGGCATCAGAAAAATTCAGAAAGCCTTTGCTCAAGGAAATATCCGAAGTAAAAGAGATTGATTATCGTGAGTATCTCCAGGACATAGCTGACGGAAAAGACTCTCGATACCGTATCGATACAAAATGTATCGATACAAAGTGTAGCGATACATCTGTTACTGTTACTGTTACTGATACTGTATCTGTTACTGACAATAATTACTCTTCTTTAAGGGATGAAATTATAAATCATTTAAACCAATGTACTGGAAAGAATTTCAGGAGCAATACAGCAGCAACAGTACGAATGATAGACGCAAGACTAAACGATGGATATACCGTAGAAGACTTTAAGGAAGTAATCGACAACAAGGTATATGAGTGGAAAGGGACAGAACAGGAACAGTACCTGCGACCTGAAACATTATTCAGACCATCACATTTTGAGTCGTACCTGAACCAAGGGAAAGTGAAGAAAAAGAAAACGAAGAGCAGCGGAAGGGATTGGGACAATCTGTAAAGGAGAAAACCATGACGAAGGAAGAAACGATACGTACATTACAGGACATTGCATGGCTTGGTGCGGAAGTATCAACAGATAAGAACGTAAAAGCTGTAAGCATAGCGATAGCGTGTGTAAACGGACTGGGGTACATAAAAGATTATCTTGATACGTTAATTTGGAACATCGAGTACGAAAAAATAAAAACAGACGTAGACATGCTGATGCACGTAAAGGCGTTCATCGAAGGATACGAGAAGGGGGTATTTGATGACTGACGATACGATTTACAGGCATGGTGCGATTGAGGCACTTGAGAACAAATTAGACCAAATCGACCATGTGCCGAAATGGGTATTTGATGCACTCACGGAAGCACTTGAGATGTTGCCATCCGCACAGCAGTGGATTCCTGTCAAGACAAGACCGATGACACAGGAAGAGAGAGAATACTACGAACTTCATTGGGGCGTAGTTCTTGACGATGAAGAAGCAGTGCTTTTTGACTGCCCCATGCCGGAAGACAAACAGACGATTTGGGTAACGACAAAAAACGGATATCTGTTCCAAGACACATGCGAAAACGATGATGGATACATCGGACTTGAAGGGAACGGAGATTGGTATGACATAGTAGCATGGATGCCTGTTCTTGTTCCAGAACCGTATAAGGAGGGCAAAGATGACGAGGGATGATGTAAAAGTGTTGTTCCGTATCATGGATTCCGTGTATCCACATGCATACAAGAATGACGAGCAGTTAAGTGATGCGATGGATGTATGGGCGGTAGTCTTTGCAGGAGACAAGGCGAAGTTGGTAGAGTCGGCGGTGTACACATACATCAATGATGACAACGAATATGCACCGACCCCAGGGCAGATACGAGCAATCATGCGAAGGATTATGAACCCTGACGAATTGTCCGAGGGAGACGCATGGAACATGGTGCGGAGAGCTTTGAGTAACGGCTTGTACGGAGCACAGGAAGAATTCGATAAGCTGCCGAAAGACGTGCAGAAGGCTGTCGGTTCTCCGCAGTGGATTCATTCCGTAGCAATGGATGAAGACGCAAATATGTCTGTCGAGTCTTCCAACTTCTACAGGAGATACCGAAAGGTCATAGAAGACAAGAAACAATTGGAATGTATGCCGCCTGCTGTACAGAGGATTATCGGAGAGCTTGTGGATAAGACTTCGATGAGTGAAGTAGCAATGCTCGAAGATAGAAGAGCGGCTTCCGCATTCGAGTATGAGGAGCGCAGGCAGAGGGCTATAGATGAATTTCTCAAGCCGAGCGAAGAACCGATGAGCGAACAAACGATAACGTCAATAGAGATGCTGAAGGAAAGATTATCCGATGGAAGATTCAACGATAAAAACACTTAACACACGATACATACAGCTTATGGATGTGCTCGACCCACAGCTTGCCCTGTTCTGCATCTGTGCGACCATGAACCTCTTGTACGACCCGGAGATAGACTTCGTATCTTTCGAGGATTACAAGGAACAGATGGAACGGAAGCACAATAAGGTTCGGTTCAAAGATGGAATCCTAAAGGCAGAAGTCGCACCGATAGATCCTGAACAGCAGATGGAACACTGGCATAAGGTTTGGGGGACAGGAAACGAGAACAACCCGTATACCGAAGAAGATTACGAGCGGTTGGACGAAACCTTTTCAGCGTATTCGTCACGTCTGGAACGTGCAGGCGGAATGGATGCCTTACAGGAAGACACGCTGCGGAAATGTTCGAAGATGAGGCTTCATGCGGATAAGCTTCTGGAACGAGGCGGCAAGGACAACATCGCTATGGCATCCACGCTGAACAAGATGATTCAGGAAGACCTGAAGTCCGAGCAGTTAAGAAAGGCGGATGCCAAGCCGATAGAGACGGCAAGGATAGACGGCATCGTGGAAGCATTGACCAAGAAGTACGGAATATCTATCGAATGCACATACGAGGAAGCGGTAGCTGCCTGCTCCAAATGGCTTGCGTCACATCGGTATCCGATGACAACGGATGCGGCAAACTACATGCTTGAAGCAATCGTGAACTGCACGAGAGAAAATAATGACATGGCTCCGCTCCCCGGCTTGCCAAAGTCGGCAAAGATAACACAGGAGATGGGCTTTGAGTTTGCCGAAGACCCGAATGAAGTAGAAGACGAAGTATACGAATACCTGAAGCTGAACAGACGTAGAGATATATCGGAGTAACGGATGTTTAAAAGAGACACATTGGAATGGGTAGATGGTGCAGGATGGGTAGATAAACGCCTTGAGGTATCCGCAAACTATCAGAATCTTGGAAAAGGATGGGGATTCATCATATCCTTCATGCGATACTTCCCTGACATGATACAGGACTTGCTTCGGAGTGATGAAGCAGACTACGAACTGTCGCTGATTCAGCGGATAATTATCAGGGCAAAAGCAAGAAACCAGTATGTAGATGTTACTGGATGCCGAGGATTGACGAAATCATTCTGCTCCATCATTGAGGAAGGAGACGAGATGAGTTTGTTTCCTGGTATCAAATGTGCGTACTTCGGGCCATCTTACAAACAGACTGCCAAGATAGCTTCACAGACATGGCGGCAGATACAGAAGGATTATCCTGCGTTTGCCGACCATTTTATTGTAGTCGCAGATTCATTTGACCGATTCGAGATAGTGACCCATTCAAAATCAAACCTTGCGATTACCGCATTCCGAGGAAACAACGTACATAAAGTCGTAGCAGAGGAAACAGCACAGGAGAATCCACCGAGATTTGACGAAAACGATTACAAGACGGTCGTGCTTCCTGCGGTAAGATTACGATATTTGGTCAAAGGAAAGCGAGACCCACAGTACATCAATTTCAAACAGCATACGATTACATCTGCAGGGAGAAGACAGAACTTTTCGTACGAGGTTCGGTGCAGACATTTCCAGATGATGGTCAGAGGAGAGAGCGCATTCGTGATGGATGTGCCCTTTGACGTTCCGCTTTTATGTCAGATGCGACCTGTGTCGTGGGCAGAATCCCTGCGGAACGAATTGACCCCTGACGAGTGGGCACGAGAGATGGAATCGAGATATACAGGGGCAGACCAGAACCCTCTGATTCCTGATTCCACGCTGACAGACTGCCGGACATTGCTCACGATGGAAGACCACCATTGCTGCAAGGACATCTACAACAAAATTCCGCTTGAGGATGTGTTTTATATTATCGCCTATGACGTTTCCTACGCAGACGGAGCGAACAATGCGAAGTGTGCCTGTGCAGTAATCAAATGCACCAAGCAGAAGGAATGGATGAAGCGAGACAAGTACTTAAAGCAAGTCGTATGGGTGGATGATTGGCTTCCGAAGACACCGATGGAGCAGGCACAGAAGCTGAAGCAGATATGGTATCGCTATTGCTATCAGGGACAGTATGCATACATAGCTATTGATGCATGGCAGTACGGTTCTGCTGTATTGCAGGCATTGATGATGGATTTGGGGGATGGGGTAGACCCATTGTGCACCATGAATCATACGCTATATACGGAATACGAATTGCGAAATGCACTTCCAGTAATTTATCCGATTAAGGCAGGCGGAGCAGGAACAACAGACCCTGATGCCGAGATGATACGAAATGCCGAGGTGCAGTTTGACAACCGAAACGTAGAACTGCTGACCAGTAATTACACGGCAGGAATTGAAGCATACAAGAGACTTCACCGAATTAAAGATGATGCTGCAGATTACGCCATCTATGTGCCTTATAAAAAGACAGCCGAACTGGTAGGGCAGATACAGAACCTGAAGAAGATACCATCCGCAAGCGGAGTGTCTGAAAAACGGATATCTAAAAGGATTCAGCGAGACTCATGGTCGGCGGTGAAGTACGGACTCAGGCTTGCCCAGATTCTGGAACGCACATACCTGATGAAGGAGAAGCGTGTGTCTGACTGGGATGATGTGCTGAAACAGTACGAGGATGGAAACACCGCAGCCGAAAACGACAACATTATCGGTCAGCCGATGAATTCACGAATACCTATTAAGCGAACAGGGGGACGAAGACAATGAGCGAAGAGAAAAACGAAAAGACAACATACAAATTATATGCGGCACGGACAACAAACGAGGTTATTGAAGCGGTTTCAAGCTTACGATTCACCAGAATTACGGCAAAATATACACTGATTTACTGCCATGATGAAAGAATAATAGCGAATGCACTTCCTTTTATTGAGTATACTATCATTAGGAGCGAAGAAGCTAATCGGCTTTCGCCCGCAGATAAAGAGTGGCTCACCGACTGCAACTTTATGATTATCGCAGAAGAAGCCATGAAGAAGAAAGAACTTATCCTTCAGAAGATGGAAGACGCAATAAAAGTTCTTGAAGAGGAACTTGAAAACGGTGCTCCGAAAGAAGAGAAAGACGTATAAAGCTCATGGCTGAAAACGAAAACATAAGCAGCAACCTTTTTGGAGAATTACAGAGTCTCCAGTACGAATCCTTCCCTGACATCATGGGAAAGATTAAGACCTTATCCAACCAGTATGGAACCGTGCCGTTCGAAACGGTAGTTCATGCTTTTGGTGACTCGAATCCGTACATTCAGAACACTCGTGTAAAGCATATTTCTTCGGCGGCAAGGAAGTTTACCAAGCAGCAGGTCGAAGAAATGATAGCAAACGTAGCGTCAAACGAGCAACCGCTGCGTGAAACGGAGAAACAGCTTGAAGGATCTGCGTATCCGCTGTTTCATATTCGTACGGTATATCAGAACCTTCTCACCTACCACAGTTACGTTGCTCCTTTCCTTGCTGATGAGGAAACCATGGGCAAGCCGGAGTTTTGGCGTGAGTGGAAAGTAGTTGAGAAGCTTCGCAAAGAGTTTCAGATTAAACAGGTTACGCACGAGATAGTCGGTCAGTGCCTTCAGGAAGGAAAAGTATTCTACTATCCGAGATATTCCGTAGACAAGGCTCATAACAAAGTCAATTATGCTTTCATGCAGCAGATGCCTTCGGACTGGATTAAGATTGTAGGCTTTAACAATAAGTCCAAGTACACACTGGCGTTCAACATGATGTACTTCTGCGAGGAAGGAACGGACTACAGGCAGTTCGGAACACTTTTTGAGCCGTACATGGACGAGTTTACTAAAGCGTTATATCCCATGCCGACAGGCGGAGCAAACGGAAAGATTGTCTACGCACAGAAAAGCCGAATTGACCTTGAAAAAGTGCGTGAGAACCCTGATATAAAAGCCTATATGCAGAACGGCAAATGGTTCTACTGGGTCATGCTTCCTGTGACAGAAGTGTTTACATTCGAACTGGACGATGTATCACGGAATGTAGTACCGCCCTTTATCGGATTACTGCTCGACATGCTTCAGCTTTCCGCTTTGGAAGCTTTACAGCTTGAATTATTAAGCAATCCATTGGTGGCAATCCTTACAGGCGAAATTCCGTACTTTGAAACCAAGGATACGAACGTAGCAGACCAGTATAAGCTGTCCAATGCCGGAAGAAAATTCTTTGAGGCGCTGTGGTATCAGATGACCGCACGGACGAACACAGGCGGCATCGGACTATATGCCGCTCCTCTGCAGGATATGAAACTGGAAACTCTGCCGGAAGCACCGAACGCTACCAACATCGTAACGAACGGATACAAGGACGTTATGAACAAGGCAGGCCTTTCAGGCATCATGCCTGTGTCGGACGATGCAAGGGCAAGCGTGGCACAGATTTCGTTCATGATAGAGTCGCAATTCCCGAAACCTGTATACAGGTGTATGGAACGCATGATGAACGTCATCATCGAGAGCCTGGGGCTGAAGAATGAGTTCCGTTTCTACATGTTCGGAGACCTTGCAACAGACAAAGACGTTCGGGAAGAGTCAAAGAAAGAAATGCAGCTTGGCATTCTTCCTGCCACGATTATATACAATGCGATGCATGACAGAAGCATCATCGAAGACATGGCATGGAGTCAGGCAATCGTGAACAGTAAAGTATTAGACAACAGAATTCCGTTAGTAACAAGTTATACCATGTCACCAGACGCAAATTTACCGCCTGTAGGAGATAAACAAACAGGAAGACCGCAGGGCGATGGGACAACATCGGATGGGTCTGAAGCTGAAGTCGATGCGAAAGGCGAAACGAGGTTTATCAGAGAATGAAACGATATGTGGACAATGGATATAATTACATTATACAGAACGACCTTGTTGCGATAAATGCTGCTTTGCGAGACGGTTATGATGTTCGAATAAGGACTACCGACAACGGGGTAAAGATACTAAAAGAAAAGCATGAAGTATTGAGTTCGAAACCAGTTAGGAGATAGAACATTAAAGGTTTAATATGTCCTATATGCGAGTGGGCATATGGCAGAGCGAGTGGGCTTTCCGTCTGGAAAAACAGACGGTTAAGCCTCTTTTTACTTTAACGGAGAAACAATATGGCAATAGCAACTTTAAAAGTTTTATCACAGGATAGCGACCTGAATTATGACGTACTCATAACGCTGATGCGTTCTGGAGTCAATCGCAATAAATGGGATTACCAGAACATCGACAAGTACTGCAGCACGTTTGCAGGGACTCCGATACTTTGTGCGTATGTAGGAAACAAAATCGGAGACGGTCATAACTTCCGTGAGATTGAGAAGGCAGACGGAGAAGTAGAGTACGACTTCCGTGATTCTACGAGCGAACGAATCGTAGGATGCATCTCTGAAAACCGTGAAGACATCTGGACGGAAAAACGTGACGGAGAAACATGGGTACTGGCGAAAGGTAAACTGTGGAGATTTTACAACAGCCAACTCGTAGACCAAATCGCTGAACTGGGAGAGATGGAAGTTTCCTGCGAAACGCTCGTAAACGAATCCCACATGAATGGCGAGATAGAAGTGTTTACGGAATGGGCAGGAATCGGTGCAACAATTTTAGGCCAAGGCGTAGCACCTGCGATTCCAGGAGCAAATATAAAAGCATTTGCCGCTTTATCAGAAGAATTTAAAAATGCATGTCTGAAGGCGGCTGCTTATAAAGGCAATGAGACTCATGAAAAAGAAAAAGTAGACGAGCCTGTTGCCACAGAACCAATTAATAAGCCGCACGATTCAAAAAATAATGCAAAGGAGTCAAATCAGATGACCAAGTTCAGTAAGAAACAGGTAGCTGAATTAGCCGGAAAGTTTGAAGGCTATACAGTGCTTGCTGCAGGACAGGACGAAGTGGGAATCCATGTTTGCCTGCTGTCTGCCGAAGGCGTTACAGCTACCTATACGATGGACAGTCTCGAAGACACCGTTGCGCCTGAGAAGATTATCAAGGTCAACGCACAGGTAGCATTCTCTGGAGCGGACTGGGAAATGGCAATCGATGCTTATGAGGTAATTGATAACCTCTTGGCGGAAAACGTCAAAGCCAACGCTTCCCTCGATAAAGCAACGGCTGACCTTCAGGAAGCCAACGACAAAATTTCGAAGATGGTCGAAAACGAGATGAACCGCAGAGTATCCGCAGCGAAAGCTACGGCAGCAGATACCCTTGCGAAATTCAACGCAAACCGTCTTGACCCGGTAGCGGAATCAGTACTCGATTCGATTATGACATCTATTGATAATGGCGATTTCTCCAAATTCGAAAACGAAAAAGGAGAATGGCTTGGCGAGGAAGAAGTCAGAACGAAGGTTCTTGCTTCCTGCGCTGCTGACGTAATGGAAAAAGACGCAGCGACTGCCAACGCCCAGAAAAAGCAGTTCATCTGGGAAGGATTACAGAACAACAGCTCCATCGACAGAGGCGATGTTGCTTCCCTTCTTGACACGCTTAACATTTAAAAAATTCAGTAAGGAGTGAACAGATATGTCTTATATTGCTAATACTGCTTTTGAAGCACGTATCACCAATAATGAGTTCGATGACCTGTGCAACATTACTGGCAAGTACTTCGCTTCTGACGCTGCTGCAGACTGCTCTGCAGGACTGCTCTGCGTGAGAGACGAACTGCTTGACTGTGAAGGCTTCGCAGGCGTAAAGAACGAAAACGCTTTTAAGATGGTTGCGGCTACTAATGAAGCAACGGCTAACGATGTTATCTATGCCTGCAATACATACGAATCCAAACTTATCAATGACGGTGACAACCATAACTACTTTATCGGTTCGGAAACCCTCGGCCTTGGAGTTCCGGCAGGACGTTATGGCACATTTACCAAAATTAATTTTGACGGTCAGAGCGTATACCGCTTTGGCGAAGGCAACCTGTCTACGGCTATCGGAGACAGCGTATTCTTAAAAATTAATAACGGTCGTCTTGTCCCGGCTGCAGCTGCACCGACAGACGCAGGAGCGGTTTACTTCGTGCTTAATGGAACTGGCAACTTCGTAGAAGGAACTTCAAACTCCTTCACGTACTATGATGTGATTGCCTGCAAGAACATCGCTGCAACAGCGTAAGGAAGGAGATGAGATAAGATGGCTAAACTTTCACTGAACAGCATTCCGAACAGCGTATTCAAAGTAAACGCTAATGACGTAGCTGATAAAAACGCCACTCGTGCATCTATCGTCTCCGCAGGACGCTTACTTGCAGCCGAGTATGCTAAAAAGGGCGTAGCAAAACTTCGCAGTGCCGCCAACAGAGCCGATTCTGTAGACGAACCGATTCTTAACAGCAACCAGTACAAAGAACTCAACGAGAGATTCCAGGCTGACCACATGCTCTATGCAGCAAACCGTGTCTGCGATTTTACTGGAGAGGAAGCTCCCTCAAACTTCGATGAGTTCAAACGTAATTCCCTTCGTTTCTACGGGAACAAGCAGTTCTATACCGTTCTTCAGGGAATTTATCAGGAGATCATTACTCCCATTCTTCCGGCAGTTTACAGCGAGGCTGTTGATGTATTCGCAGACGTTGTATCCGTAGGATTTGGCGAGACCTATTCCGTAACAATCGAGTCCAACGATATTCCGATTTTCCAGGATACTGCTTGGGGCGCACAGAGAAGCATTCCGAGGAACCGTTTCTACAGCAAAGATATCACGCTGAACCCGATTCCGAGAGCAGCTATGGTTACTGCAAAATGGACGCAGCTTGTCAGCAACGGATATGATTTCGGACGTTTCTTCGCAAACATTACCGCAGGAATGTACGCAAAGACTATGGGCCTGTGGAACGCTACCATGACGGCAGCTGCTTCCGACACTTCCCTTGTTCCGAGCGGACTGACCTATGCGTTTAGCTCTATCAACTGGGTAACCCTGGCAAACAAGATTGCGGCTCTTTGCAACACAAGCATCAGCAACCTTGTAGCAGTCGGCGGAGCGGTTCCGCTTGCAAAAGTACTTCCGACACAGGCTACTGGATCCTCAAACGTGAACATGGATGCGGCTCTTGCTACTCTGCTTGGCCCGGAACATAACCGCTCCGGCTTCCTTGGCGAGTTCATGGGCGTAAGACTTCTTCCGCTTATGGATGCTGTCGTACCGGGAACCCAGAACGGGAATGTAACCACCATCCTTGATGCCAACAAGATTTGGATGATGGCAAGCAACGGCAGAAAACCGCTCACGATTGCCTACAATTCCGAGACCCCGATTACCTTCGAAATGGATCCGACCAAGACTGGCGATTTCGAAATCGGTATCAACATGACCATGGCTCTCGAAGCTGCAGCGGTATTCTCCAACAGAGTTGGACTTGTAACCATCAGCTAATTATTGATTCGTAACTGCCTGCCTCTTTTGCCTCACTTTCAGGCAGGCAGTTGACAGTGGTTTTCCTTCATTTTCCTTTTGTGAACCCCTACTGGGAAGCTCCCCTTTCCTTCCCAGTAGGGAATCCTCCAAGGAAGACCGCAGCATTACGAGTTCCGAATTCTGAAGAGGTGCAAATCCCCAGTAATGCTTCACTGCTTAATAGAAAAATAAAAAAGGAGAAACAGCAGATATGCCGAGAAAGAAAGCAACGACAGAGACAAGCGAAAATACAGTCAATGAAGTAAAAGAAACTGTTAAAAAGACCGCACCGAAGACAAGAACCGTTAAGGTTTCGCCTGAAGAAGCTACGGCAAAAGTAGTCGATGCAAGGGACGAAGAGATTGCGCTGCTGAAAGCAAAGCTTGAAGAATTGGCAACGGAATTAGCAAAGAAATCCGTTCAGCCGCAGATCATCGTAGCCGCTCCTGACAATGGAGAAAGGGTACACTTCCTGTGGCAGGCAGAAGTAGCGAACGACAACGTGGTCGAGTTCGGTGACGGTGGTATGTACGGACGTATCGTAGGCAAGTCTGGGCATTTCTATGTTCCAAAGAATGATATGTCACGCATCCTGGATTCTGCGGCAAGATATTATCTCGACAACAGGTGGCTTATCGTGGTCAGCGGTTTGACCGAAGACGAAAGAGAAGCCCTCGGAGTGAACTATCGTGAAGGCGAAATCCTTGACGAGAAAGCATTCCAAAGAATTACCGAACTCGGTAGAGAGGAGCTGCTTGAGTTATATCCAGAACTTTGTGAATCCCATAAAGAAATGATAGCAAAGCGTTTCTACGAAGCTTACACGAGCGGCAAGCCTGTCGAAAGAGACACGGTTGTAGCACTTAACAGCATCAAACCGACAGAGGCGTTCAAGGCGATTATCAACGGCATGAACGAAGATGACTTGGGGAGATAATACCGCTTAATTTAAAGGAGACGCAAAGATGGAGTGGACGGTAGTAACAGTAATAATTGCCCTTGTAGGGCTTTTTGCAGTAGTAATACCGCCAATAACAAAACTGACGAAGAGCATGACCGAGTTAACTGTTGGCATTAAAGAGCTGACCAACGACTTGGAAAGGTTTGAGTCGGGAAATAAGGACGCACACAAGCGCATATGGGAGCACGAGTCCAAACAGGACGAAAAGATTGGCAACCATGAGCAGAGGATTACCATCCTCGAGCATGATGAAGCAAAGGAGAATCAGAAGTAATGATTTCTTATATTGACGGAGAATACAGAGGGCTTGCTGCAGACCTGCTTACCATGGACACGACCAATGTGCAGAACATGGAACGGTTTGTTGTGGCAGATGAAGGAAGGACATGCTATTGGGACGGAGAAAATCAGACTTGGGTAGACTATGTAGTTCCTGCACCTGATGGAGACACGCTTGCTTCCGCAGCCCAAGAAACACCAAATGAGCCTGCTGATGGCGAAGGAGAATAAACACGATGATTAACTGGAAAGTAAGAATCAAAAACCCCGTTTTCTGGATGACGGTTGTGCCTGCGGCGGTAAGCTTTGTCTAT
>ERZ808048.175-NODE-175-length-13371-cov-4.337671_pt1 | contig 13371 bp, 11 predicted proteins | sample MGYA00380197_ERZ808048 | MGnify/ENA primary metagenome ERZ808048 (study PRJEB31490, sample SAMN06133377) | cow dung metagenome | isolation source: M1 | host: cow | place: China: Chengdu | collected 2015-05 ... | reverse complement strand
TGTAGGCGTTGATATTTCTCCTGAAGCTGTTCGCCTCGCAGGAGCAAAGAATGCTGTTGCAGGGGATGTCCGTGCTCTTCCTTTTTCTGATTCTGTGTTCGATGCAGTTTTCTGCTGGCATGTTTTAGGACATTTAATGGAAGCAGACAGGATAAAAGCTGTGTCTGAGCTTTTCAGAGTTACAAAACCTTCGGGTTCTGTTTATTTCAAAGCGTTTTCTGCATCTGATTTCAGGTTCGGGAAAGGCACTGAAGTTGAGCAGAATACTTTTCTTAGAGGTGACGGTATGCTTACTCATTATTTCTCTGTTGATGAGGTTCTCTCTCTTTTTGGATATGGCGAGGTTTTTGAGAATAACTGGTCAATGCGCATACGCGGTGTGGAGCATCCCCGCTCGGAAGTTATCGGTATTTTTCCAAAAAACAGATTCTAATAGGTACACAAAACCACCAATTAAATACCTGTAAACCAAATAGGATTAGTATGGACGAGAAAATACAGCAGAATCCATCATCCCTCCCATATGACCCGGATACACTGCGCCGGATTAACGAGCATCCATGTTACAGCCAGGATGCACGTCACAAGTTCGGCCGCTGTCACGTTGCAGTTGCTCCGAAGTGTAATATTCAGTGTAACTACTGTGTCCGTGATTTTGACTGTGTAAACGAGTCAAGACCTGGCGTTGCCAGCGAGATTTTAAAGCCGGGAGACGCTCTTTCGAGAATCGACGAGGTTGTTGACCGTATGAAGCACATCAAGGTCGTTGGTATTGCAGGACCTGGAGACCCTCTTGCAAACGAGGAGACGTTTGAGACACTGCGCCTCGTACATGAGAAGTACCCGGATACAATTCTTTGCATCAGTACCAACGGTCTTCTCTTACCGGATAAGATTGATGAGCTTGAGAAGTACAATGTCAAGAACATTACTGTTACTTTAAACGCTATTGATCCTGCAATCGGCGAGAAGATTTACTCCTTTGTAGAGTACGAAGGAAAGAAGTACCACGGAATTGAAGGAGCAGAGCTTCTCTTATCTCAGCAGTTAAAGGGAATCGAAGAGGCAGTAAAGCGCGGCATGCTTGTTAAGATTAATACTGTCTATATTCCGGGAATCAATGACGAGCATATTCCAGAGATTGCAAAGAAGGTTGGAGCTATTGGTGTCTTTAACTACAATATCATCCCGGTGATTCCGCAGTACAAGTTCAAGGACATTGTTCCTCCAACTCCGGCAGACAAGGCAAAGATGCACGAGCTTTGTGCCCCGTACGTCCGCCAGATGAGACACTGTCAGAGATGCAGAGCCGATGCAGTAGGACTTCTTGGAAAAGACGTTCAGGGTGAATTCGGCTGCTGCGGCAAGGGTGACGGTTCCGGCGGCGGATGCTCTGGAAATCTCTAAAATAATTCTTAAAACTTTTTTTGTAACTTTTCGTGATAATGCTGTAGGACATACCTTTTTCTGAATAATACACTAATCAAAAAAGAATAGCTTTTGTAATACAGTCTGCCGTATCATTCGACCATGTTTATTCCGGGCACGGCAGACTGTTGAGGTTTAACTTAAAATATTAAATGAAGAGGGGGCGGGTATTCCCCGTTTACTCTTCCTGTCCGAACACGTTCTCGTAGATCATGTCGGAGCCGGTTGCGTTGAGTCTGGCGCGCTCGTCCATCTCTTCTGCGAAGGCGAGGACTGGAAGCTCCATGTCGTATCCCGGCTTGTGACCGAACATCTTCTCAAGCTCGACCTGCTGGGCGTGCATGAAGAGGGAGTTCGGGATATCCATTGGACAAAGTTCGGTACACTGACCGCAGTTGACACAGGAGTCTGCGATGTGTGCGAAGCGGATCATCTGGAACATGAAGTCCGGCGGGACAATTCCCGGGCGGACAAGGTGTGGCTTCTTGGTGGAACACTCGACACAGTAACAGATTGGACATGCTTCGATACAAGAGTAACACTTGATACACTTGCTGGTTGCACGCATAATCTTCTCGAGTCTCTCCTGACCCTCGCCGAGTTCTGCGAACTGCTTTTCCTGTCCCTTCTTACCCATGTTGACCATGGTCTTCTCAATCTTTGCGCGGATCTCAAGACCCTTTGCTTCCGGTGCACAGGTCTGGATAACACCTGCACCTACTGCTGCGTCAAAGACTGCTGCACCCTTCTCGGAGCAGACTTCAACAAAGGTTGCCTTTCCTGCTTTCTCGCCGAAGACACCCCAGTTACCGCATGCGAGGTCACACTGGCGTGGGATCTTGGTTTCACAGCGCTGGCAGTTCTTTCTGCGGCCGAGGCCTTCTTCCTCGAGCTCGTCGATCTTAATACCCTTGGACTGGTGTGCACCATTCTCGTCGGTGTATTCGATGATGAACTGTCCCTTGTCGATTTCTTCCTTGAAAACAGAGTCCGGGTTGACACCGTACTTCTCTGCAATCATGCGGCGTGCCTGCATTGGCGGGATAGAACCACCGCAGTTCAGACCGATCATGACAACGTTGTCCATGTTGATCTGATTACGCTTTGCAAGCTCGTACATTGCTTTTGCATCACAGCCCTTACAGGTGACTGCAACTTTCATGTCCTTTGCACCGTTTAAGTACTTCTTGATGAGCTTCGGGAGAAGCAGAGTACCACAGTGAAGAGATCCTGCACACTTGTCAAGTTCTGCCGGGTCGGTAATGAATGCCGGAACCGGGTCATATACATCGACACCTTTCTTGACGGTTAAGACCATGTCAACGATTCCAGATGCAAGCAGGTTCTTGAGGATTGCAGTAACAGCTCCTCCGCATTCGCCTTTGATTCCCGCATCGGTAGTCCATGCGTAGAACATATCGCCTTTTGCTGACATTATTAGGCCTCCTTCTTTCTGATGTTAACAGCACAGACCTTGAACTCCGGAGTCTTGGAGACCGGGTCGTATGCAGTGTTCGTAACTAAGTTTGCACGTGCTTCGGTGAAGTGGAACGGCATGAAGAAAACGCCTTCCTTGATGTCCGGGATAACGCGTGCTGCGACTTCGACTTCTCCACGTCTGGAGTAGAGTACAACAACTTCTCCGTCCTTGACGCCATATTTTTCTGCGTCCTTGACGTTGATCTCGAGCCATGCGGTTGGTGCATCTTTGTCGAGCTGTTCGCATCTGCGGGTCATAGAACCGCTTGGCCAGTGCCAGATGGTAGCACCAGTAGTGAGCCAGATCGGGTATTCCTCGTCGACAACTTCTGCCGGCTCGCGGTGTTCGACTGCCTCGAGTGCTGCTTTGCCTTCCGGCATGCCTGCGAACTCGTTGATGTGGAGAATTGCAGTTCCTGGGTGGTCCTCAGTCGGGCATGGCCACTGGATACCGTCTCCCTCGAGTTTTGCGTAGGTGATACCTGCGTACTGCGGGGTGATTCCGCGCATCTCGTTGAAGACATCCTCGGAGGTCTCCCACTGGAAGTACTGTCCGTAGCCCATCTTCTCTGCGATCATCTTCATGATCTGCCAGTCGAGCTTGGACTCTCCTGGTGCATCCTGTGCCTTTCTGAATCTCTGGACACGGCGTTCTGCGTTGGTCTGGGTACCGTCTTCTTCAGCATAGCAGGATCCTGGAAGGACGACATCTGCATATCTGGAGGTTTCGGTCTCGAAGATATCCTGGACAACTAAGAACTCACAGTTCTCCATTGCCTGTTCGACCATCTTGGAGTTCGGGTCAGAGATAACCGGGTTCTCACCCATAAGGTACATACACTTGACTTTGTCCGGGTGCTCGTAGAGAGTGTCGAGCATCTCCGGGATGTGGAGACCAATCTGGCCCTGCGGGACAGACTCAACGCCCCAGTAGTCTGCAACCTTCTTTGCAAGGTCCGGGTTCATGACAGAGAAGTAACCGGCGTATACGTTCGGGAGAGCTCCCATATCACAGGATCCCTGAACATTGTTCTGGCCGCGAAGTGCGTTGACACCGCATCCCGGCTTTCCGATGTTTCCAAGGAGAGTCTGGATGAATGCGATGGAGCGAACGTTGTCGACACCAACAGTGTGCTGGGTGATACCGAGACAGTGGACGAATGCGGTCTTGTGCTGGCATTCGTGGAGCCACTGGATTGCCTGCTTGATGGATTCCTCAGGGATTCCACAGACCTTTGCGGTGTTCTCGATGGAGTATTTGTCCTGAGTAACACATGCTTTGAGGTCTTCATATCCGAGAGTTCTGTTCTCTACGAATTCGTGGTCAATCCAGTCGTTCTCGATGATGTTCTTCATGAGACAGTTGAGGAGCTGGATATCAGTTCCCGGTCTGTGCTGGATGTGAAGCTCTGCCTGCTTTGCAGTTGGAGTGCGGCGCGGGTCACAGACAATGATGTGTGCTCCCTTTTCCTTTGCCTGCATGATTCTGCGTGCTGCAAGCGGGTGTGCCTCGAAGTTGTTGGAACCAATGATGAAGACAAGGTCTGCGATTGCAAGGTCGTCGAAGGAGTTGGTGGATGCACCAGATCCAAAGACCTTTGCGAGACCTGCAACGGTTGGTGCGTGGCAGAGACGTGCACAGTGGTCAATGTTTGCGGTCTTTAAGACAATACGTGCGAATTTCTGCATTGCGTAGTTGTCTTCGTTACAGCAGCGTGCAGAAGAAATAACTGCAAACTCATCCGGCTGGTACTTTGCGAAGTTCTCTGCAATGACTGCAAGAGCTTCGTCCCAGGATGCCGGAACTAACTCGCCGTTCTTGCGAACAAGCGGAGTGGTCAGGCGGTCTGGAGAGTTGATGAACTCAAATCCGAATACACCTTTCGGACAGAGCTTACCCTCGTTAACCGGGCCTCTCTGGCATGGCTGTGTGTCGATGATCTTTCCGTCTTTTACGACTAAGTTGAAAGAACATCCGGATCCACAGTATGGACAGGTTGTTGTAACAAACTTAATTTCCATGGTAAAAACCTCGGATACAATATTTTTCAGTTTGGAGAGTATTTAACACTGTCTGCCTTATGTCTTGTTTTGATGATTACTGGTGGGCAATTTATTGACATGTGTCAATATTTGTTAAACAATATTGAGATACAATTTGAATATGATAATCAAACGTATGTTTTGTCGCGCAAAGTTTGAAAAGAGTTGTTGGGAATGTTATCCCGCAAGTGTTGTGTAAGACATCGGATGTGTCAGAATTGACACTGGTGTTACATCAAGAGTAATTCCAACTTCACCCGGATTTTTTAATCTAAGAGTTACAGGTTCAATTTCTCTTTCGCAGTCATTGGAAACAATTGCGAAAAGACCGGCGGATGTTGTAACTGACTCGAAGAATGCATACTGTCCGTCCATATAGTATTCTGTTGGAAGTTTCATCCATGACTCGGCATCACGGAAATACAGACTGATGTCAGCAGGCGAGTATCCTCTATTCTCAATTTCAGAAAGAGAAAGAGTGTACCTGATAGTTGATTCCAAACCCTGCGGATAGTTCTCAACAAAAATATTGAACACATTATAGACTTCGCGGCACTTTGGACCTGCACTTTCCGGCTCGTTCATGAGAGACACAGAGCCTTTGACTCCTTTTGGAAGATGCATTCCTGTAACAATCGGACTTTCGGCAAAAAGCACCTCTCCTTTCTCATCAGCATAAGACTGATACTTTGGTGCAGGTATCAGGTTCTTCTTTTGTGCTGTACGTGTTTTTGTTTCACGTATGGAAGATACCGTAAGTGATTTTGCATTGGCATTATTTTCCAGAACAGCTTCGCTTTCCTGCGTGTTTCCACAGCCCGTTGTCAGATAATTTCTCACCGTATCAGGCAAACCATCCAAAGCAGGTGACTCAGCTCCTGCCGGAAGTATGCACAATACCGCAAGAATCAGAATAATTCCAACAGACAGTTTCAGATTTTTTACAGCTCTGTTATTCAGGCAGAGCGCACGAACAGCGGACTGTCGTGAATTTACGCAGGATTTGTCGAGCACAGAACTCATCTCCAGACTATTATTACCAATAGCAAACGTTAGTTTGCTGCATATAAATAACAAGAGAACGCGGCAAAAATGTTCACAGAGAAAAACTAAAGATACAATCAGGACCAATCCAAAAGACCTATAGTATGTCCTCACAAATATAATAGAATCACAAACTGGAGATTAGAAAAATATGAGTGATAAACCAGAAGGATGCGACGGAAACTGTGAGGGATGCTCCTCCAAGACCGATTCCTGCCAGAAACCACAGAAAGCAAACATCAGTGTTCGCCACGTTGTTTTAGTCTTATCCGGTAAGGGTGGAGTTGGAAAGAGTACAGTATCAGTCAACCTCGCATACGCTCTTGCAAACCACGGATACCAGACTGGTTTAATGGATCTTGATATCCACGGCCCGTCCATTGCAAAGATGCTCGGCATTGAAGACCTCAGACTTCAGGCAATTGGAAACAAGATTATGCCGATTAAGGTCACCGGCTCTTTAAAGGCTGTTTCTATGGCTCTTCTCTTAAACGAGACCGACAGCCCGGTTGTATGGAGAGGACCAATGAAGGCTGCAGCAATCCAGCAGTTCTTAGGCGATGTTGACTGGGGAGAGCTTGACTACCTTGTCGTTGACCTTCCACCGGGAACCGGTGACGAAGCACTTAACATTGTGCAGTTCGCACCAAACGTAGAAGGAGCAGTAATCGTTACCACTCCGCAGGATGTTGCAGTTCTTGACTCCACCAAGGCAATTAAGTTCATCGAAATGATGGACCTTCCGGTTCTTGGAATCATTGAGAACATGTCTGGTCTTGTCTGCCCGCACTGCGGTGAAATCCTCGAAGTCTTTGGAAAAGGCGGAGGAATCAAGGCAGCAGAGAAGTACAACGTCCCATACCTTGGAGCTATCCCAATCGATATCGAGATGAGAAAGGCAGGAGACGAGGGAAGACCGTTTATCATCAGAAAACCGGGACAGGAAAAGAGTGTTACCTGGGATGCTGTTGACAAGGTCATGGAAAACCTCATCGCAGAAGTTGAAAAACGCGAAGAATAAGTATGAAAGTCTTAATCGCCGAATACACCACATTCCACGACCCGCACCTCGCACCGGAGGGACGGGCCATGGTTTCTGCTCTTAAAAAGAGCTTTGAAAAATGCGGACACGAAGTTATCCTCCCGCAGGGCGGAGACTTCAATGCAGAAATCGAGCGTTTAGCACCAGAGTGTGACTATGGAATTGTAATTGCCCCGGATGCAATGCTTTCCAAATTCACTCACACCTTAGAGCTTGCAACCCACAACATCGGAACCGACAGTACTGCTGTTGCTGTCTGCGCAAGCAAGAGGCTTTCATCCAAGCTTCTCGCAAATGTCGGAATCAACGTTCCAAAGGAAGTTGGATGTGACTTTGCCGGAAAGAGAGTTATCAAGCCGGTAAAAGGTGAGGGCTCGATTGGTGTCCGCATCGCAAAAGACGGTGAAGAGCCGAAAGAAGGCGAGATGTCTGTTGAGTACATCGAAGGTGAACACTACAGCGTAAGCATTGTCGGAAGCCGTGTTGTCGGTGAGGCATGCGGATTCTACAGCGGACTGCCTCCGGTATTCTTAACCATCAACAAGCAGAACTCCTACCCGGACGAGAACGGAAACTTCGTCTACGAAGGAGGGGTTACACCTGTTCACCCTGAGCGCGAAGCCGAGATGATTGAGGTTGCCAAAAAGACAATCGAGACTCTTGGATGTCAGGGATACACTGGAATCGACATGATTGTCGCAGACGAGATTTACGTTGTTGATGTAAACTCCAGACCAACCATGAGCCTTGTTGGAATCGTTGAAGTCATCGAAGAAGAAATCGCAGATGTTCTTCTCAAAGCAACCGTAGGTCTTCCGCCGGAAGGTGTTCACTACAACGGAAAGACCGCAAAGTACGATGCAGAAGGCGGAGTTGTCGTAGAATGATTGGAATCGACGTCGGCGGCGCCAATCTGAAAATCGTTGACGAATCCGGTGTCCACATTCACTATTGCCCGCTCTGGAAAGAGTCACCTCTTGCAGAAATCATCGCCGAATACAAGTCCGCCGGAGCAGACAACGCGGCTGTTGTCATGAGCGGAGAGCTTGCAGACGGCTTCTTTGACAAAAATGAAGGAATCGCTTTCATTGTCGATGCAGTAAAGAGGTCATTTCCAAATGCAGTCTTCTACGGCATGGACGGAAAGTTCCATGGCGAAGCATGCAGAGAGCTTGCCGCAGCAAACTGGCTTGCATCGGTTTCTTACCTGAAACAGCAGTATCCAAATGCAATGATGCTTGATATCGGAAGCACAACTGCAGATATCGTCCCGTTTGCAGACTTCGAAAAACTCATCGGCATGACAGACACTCTCCGCCTTCAGGCTGGATATCTTGTCTACACCGGAATGCTTCGAACTCCGGTGGCCACTCTTGCATCCGAAGCAGTTATTGATGGAAAAGTAACTCCATTCTCTACCGAGTACTTCGCATGCAGCGGAGATGCAAACTATGTCTTAGGAAACATCGGAGACGAAGAGTACACAGCAGCAACTCCTGACGGAAAAGAGGTTTCACGCGAGGCATGTCTTCGCAGACTTGCCAGAACTGTCTGCGCAGATTTAGAGGAAATCGGTGAAGCAGGTGCTGTATCTATCGCTGAAGCATTCTGCCGCGCACAGCAGAAGCTTGTCTGCGATGCAGTTGCAAAAGCAAAAGCAGATGCCGGTGCTGACACCATCCTTGTAGGCGGAATCGGTGCTCCAACCTTTGCTCCGCTTGTTTCCGGTATCGAATTAACATCCGCGACCGGTATCCACGCGGATGCTCTTCCTGCCTATGCAGTTCTCCAGCTTGCAAAGGAGATGGAATGAGCAAACCTGTCATTCTTTTAACAAACGATGACGGTGTAAATTCAGTTGGACTCTGGGCTGCTTTCGAGGCACTATCAGAGTTTGCAGAGGTTGTAATCTCTGCCCCGGCTGTTCAGCAGAGTGCTGTCGGCCGTTCAATCTCTATTTTTGAACCGCTTCGAATGAATGAGGTTCTAATCAACGGACACACAGCCCACATTGTAGAAGGAAGACCTACTGATTCACTTCTGCTCGGTCTCTATGCTTTAGACATCCGCCCAAATCTGGTCGTCTCAGGAATCAATCTTGGAGAAAACATCTCCTGTGAATCCATTACAACGTCTGGTACTGTGGGTGCAGCCATGGAGGCCGCAAATCAGGGAGTTCCTTCAGTTGCCTTCTCTCTTCAGATGACAAACCACGGAGACAAGTTCACTGACCCGCGGGCACACGTAATTGATTTCTCCGAAGCAAAAAAGGCAATTCAAAAACTTATTCCTGTCTTCCTCGAAAAGGGACTTCCAAAGGGAGCAGACTTAATCAATGTAAACATCCCGGCAGGAGAGGTCAAAGGATATCGTGTAACAACTCTCGGCTCACGTCTCTTTGATACATCTGTCGAGATGCGTATGGACCCGCGTGGGAAACCATACTACTGGATTTGCGGAGATGTCATTCACTTGGATGAAAAGGGAACTGATGTCGAAGCAATTCAGGACGGATTTGTATCCATCACCCCGCTTACAATGGATAACACCGCCTACACTGCATGCAGCGCACTGCAGGATTTAGTAGGCGGGCTGTAACTTTTTTTACCACGCAGGAAGTTTTTCCTCTTCCACATCAATCCTGTCAATCAGCGTCTGTAAATTTACCGCAGTAAACGAAAGCGGCTTTCCATCCACCAACGCATGATTTGCCGCAAGATTCAGCGTAAGCGAAAAGACTCCGTCAGACTCAGTATATTTACCCCAGCAGATTCTTGGAATACTCATATTTTCCCTGCTGAATGTAGGCTGAGGGTGTGTTACGGCAGTAATATCAACCCACGGAACTGAAGTAATATAGAAATCATCAATGATTGATAAATCATTGAACTCATCCTTTTTAGAAATGCCTGCCTTAGTCTCAGCGATAGCCTTTGATGCACGGGCATAAAATTCATCGTAGTCATGGGTCATCTGATGCCTGCAGTTATCGAAATTACCGTCATCCGTTAGAATCGTATAGGCTGGATTTATCATATCAAAAATAACAACATCCTCACCCTTAATCCGCATACGCATCTCAGGAATCGAGTGCAGTGCTTCTGTTACCAGATAAAGAAGCTCAATGAAAAAAGATTTGCCGTGTGTTTTTGCATGACGGACAACCTTTGTAACATCAATCCTGAGATTTATTGAAAATGTGGGGTCTGAAAAACTGTTGAACCACTCAAAGTGTTTCTTTCGCCCGAGAGCTTCCATATCCACGATTTGCATAATTGAATTACGACTTCACACAATATATAGATAGCAATCTCTAATAATTCTGAAAACTAATACATCTCTATCCAGCGGTAAAAAACGGCTTTGCCGTATTTCCCGTAAGTATCGTCACTATGACAGCCAACTGTGCAGTAACAATTATCGCGGAAAACAAAACAGGCATCCTAAGAGACATAGGAGCTGTTTGTGCAGAGATTAACGCAAACATCCTGACAACAAAGCACGAAATCTCAACCGAAGGAAAAGATGCAGGTCTTGCCGTAATCAGCATCGAAGCAGAGTACTTGGGAGACAACGAAGTCCTGCTTTCCGGACTGCGTGAAATCGAGGGCATCATCTCTGTAGAGAACCACAGTTCAGCCGCTGAAATTTTCGGAAAGCGTGTAATTGTCATCGGCGGAGGAGCTCAGGTTGCCCAGGTAGCTCTTGGTGCAGTAAATGAAGCAGACAGGCACAACATCAGAGGGGAAAGAATCTCTGTAGATACTATCCCGCTTGTCGGGGAAGAAACAATCGCCCGTGCCGTTGAAGCAGTGCCGCGCCTTCCAAGAGCCGCAATCTTAGTCCTTGCAGGATCTCTCATGGGCGGAAAAATAACTGATGCCATCCGTTTTGTTCAGTCACGCGGAATACCTGTAATCTGTCTCAATATGGTTGGAAGCGCATCCTCTGCCGCAGACCTTGTTGTAACAGACCCAATACAGGCAGGAGTTATGGCTGTCATGCATATCAGCACAATTGGAGTATTTGACATCTCCCGTGTCAGGGGAAAGGAGTTCTAATGTTAGACAATCTCTCACCATCAGATGCCGCACGCATCGAAAAAGCCGTGTCTGTTCTTTCAAGAGACGGACTTGTTGTTTATCCGACCGAAACCGTTTACGGTCTTGGAGCTGATGCTCTATCAGAACCTGCTGTAATCAAAGTCTTTGAATCAAAACAGCGCCTCCTTGGAAAACCAATCTCTGTTGCGGTCTCAGACCTCGAAATGATTTACGGAATCGCATACGTTGATGAGTTCGCAGAAGAGTTCATCGACCGCTTCCTACCAGGGCCGGTTACGGTTGTTCTTCCGGTTAAAAGCTCTCTTCCGGGAGACTTATCCTGCGGTACAGGAACCATTGGAATCCGCTTCCCTGACCACCCGCTTGCTCTCGCATTAATCAGCGAGCTTGATTCTCCAATTACCTCAACCTCTGCCAACATCTCAGGAGAAGTGTCTCCTGTAAACCCGGGTCAGGTCAATGTCCCGCATGATTACTTCATCGAAGACGGCTCGCTTCCAGGAACTCCAAGTACTGTTGTAAACCTGGAGACCAGAAAGATTGAGCGCCCGGGGGCAATGCTCGACGAGGTTGCGGAATTTATCAGAAATAACAAATGAAGCAGACATATACTGTCCTTGGCATGTCATGCCAGGCATGCGCACTAAACGTAGAGCGTGCCGTATCGAAAATCTCAGGTGTTACAGCAGCACGGGTAAACCTGCTTGCAAACACGCTTGAGGTGGAATCAGACAGCATAAGCGATGAGATTATCATCGATGCTGTAAAAAATGCCGGATACAAGGCTTTATCCGGACGAAAAGCCGTAGCTCCAGAGCATGAGCACATGAAAAAGCGGCTTATCGCATCTCTATGCCTTTTAGTCCCGCTTCTTTTCATCAGCATGGGACATATGGCAGGACTTCCTATATCTGCTGAAGTATCAGGCATTCTTCAGTTCATAATCGTAATTCCGATTATAATTCTGAACCGCAAATTCTTCCTTCAGGGAATTCCGGCACTTTTGCGCCGTTCTCCAAATATGGATTCCTTAGTTGCTGTAGGTTCTGGTGCTGCATTTATCTACAGTACTGCAGTTCTTTTCGGAATCCTTCTTGGGTATCCTGCATCACACTTCTACTTTGAATCCGCCGGAACTATCCTGACGCTTGTGACCGTTGGTAAGTATCTTGAGTCACGCTCGAAGGGAAAAACAACCGAGGCGATTACAAAACTCTTAGATTTAGCTCCAAAGACTGCAACGATTCTCAAAAACGGAGAGGAACTGACTGTTCCAATCTCTGATGTCAAAGCAGGAGACATTGTAGTTGTCCGCCCGGGCGGAAAGATTCCTGTTGACGGAACAGTTATCGAGGGAAGCTCTTCTGTTGATTCATCGGTTCTGACAGGTGAGAGCATGCCTGTTACAAAACGTATCGGTGATGCAGTTCAGGCAGGCACAATATGCCTTTACGGAAACATAAAGTTCAGAGCTGAGAAGGTTGGAGATGACACAACGCTTTCACAGATTATCGAACTGGTTCGTGATGCATCATCCTCCAAGGCTCCAATTGCCCGCCTCGCAGATCGCGTTGCCGGCATCTTTGTGCCTGCTGTGATGCTTATAGCTCTCATTGTTTTCTGCATCTGGATTTTTGTCGGTGCTGAGTTTTCGTTTGCGCTTGGTGTTGCAATCTCTGTTCTTGTCATCTCATGCCCGTGTGCTTTAGGTCTTGCAACTCCGGTTGCTGTGATGGTTGGAACAGGAAAGGCAGCATCACTTGGAATTCTGATAAAATCCGCTGAAACTCTTGAGACCGCAGGAAAGGCTGATACGATTGTCTTCGATAAGACAGGAACTCTTACAGAAGGCAGGCCGTCTGTTGACGGAATCTTTGAGGCAGATGGTATATCACGCGAAGAACTGATTTTATCAGCGGCATCTGTTGAAGCTCTCTCAGAGCATCCTCTCTCGAAGGCTGTAACTGACTTCTCAAAGAAAATGGGAATCACTCCTTTTGATGTTGAAGACTTTTCAGCAGTTCCGGGACGCGGGGTTACTGCTGTTTCATCTGGTGTCCGGTACTATGCAGGAAATGCTGAGTACATGAAAGAGTCAGGTGTCACAGGAGCTTTCCCGGATGTTCTGGAAGACAAAGCTGTGATTTTCTTTGCGAAGGACACAACCCCTCTTGGAATTATTACTGTATCTGATGCTGTAAGGAAGAGTTCGGCAGAAGCCGTTGAAGCTCTTCATGAGTTGGGTTTGAAGGTTGTAATGCTTACAGGGGA
>ERZ808048.174-NODE-174-length-13379-cov-3.479552_pt1 | contig 13379 bp, 11 predicted proteins | sample MGYA00380197_ERZ808048 | MGnify/ENA primary metagenome ERZ808048 (study PRJEB31490, sample SAMN06133377) | cow dung metagenome | isolation source: M1 | host: cow | place: China: Chengdu | collected 2015-05 ... | reverse complement strand
TGATGAAGGCAAAGTATCGGTCGAAGCCAACGAGCAAGCTTTGCGTCAAGTTGATGTCTTCTTTTGGAATGATGATGCCCAACGAGAAGGTACCTAATATGAAAATCAGTACCGTTACGAGCGAGCCTATCAGGACGGCTTTCGGATAGTTCTTGGATGGATTATCGACTTCCTTCACATGGATACCGCCCATCTCCATACCGGCATAGAACAGGAAGATACTGGAGGCCAGCACGAGGTTGTTGAAGTTGGTAAGGTCGGGAAAGAAACTTCCGTGGAAGTCCATGTGAGGTGTTCCACCTGCCACAAGATAGACGATGGCCAGCACCACCAATAAGCCTGCCGGAATAATCGTTCCCACGAGACCACCCACTTTCGACACCTTACCTACCCACGACATCCCTTTCAACGAAATGAAGGTAGCCAACCAATAGATGCCCAATACCACCACAAGGGTATAGAGGCGGTTGGAAGCCAAGGTCATGTCGTACGCATGGTTCATGCCGATAAAGGCGAGCGATACGGCTCCGAAGGTCAGTACCGTAGGATACCAGATGGTGCTTTCCACCCATTGAAGCCAGATGGCCAGGAAACCCATTCGCTTGCCGAAGGCCTCGCCTACCCAACGGAACACCCCTCCTTGCTTGTCGGAGAACATGGCCGCCAGTTCGGCCGCTACCAAGGCCGTAGGAATCAAGAAAACAATGGCTGCAAAAAGATAATAGAAAGCCGAACTGACACCGTATTCAGCCTCGGCTGGTAGTCCACGAAGCGACACTACGGCCGTTACATTCATGATGGCGAGGGTCGCCACACTGAGTTTGGTTGCTTTTCCCATATTTGTCTTTGTTTTTAGGATTAAAAAGTTTTATGGAGGATAACAATGGGAGAAACAAAATGTTTAATAGAGTTGTCATCCTGGGCAAAGCGATGGATCTGAAAAGCACAAGTTGATGCATTCAGATTTTTCGGACAGAGCCCTCAACAACACGTCTTCACTTCGTTCAGAATGACAGAGTGCCGTTTAAAACGGCAACTCCGTTTCCGGCATTACCTCTCCTTTCTTTGCTTCTTCTTTCTTATCCAATCCCGTGGCTGCGGTACCGCCTTGTGCTTCCTGTACCAGCTTGTTGGCCTTGGTGTAGTTGCCTTGGCGTTTCAGCATGTAGACTTCCCAATCGAGCTTGTCTTCGTCGGTGAGTACATACGGCTCGCCGGTGGACGGGTCGATGCACGGCATCGGGTCGGGACGGTTGTAGAACTCCTTGCGAAGGCGGGCTACATCGTCGTTGGTGAGGGCGTTGGCCTCGGTTTCGGTGCGGACGAAGAACAGGCAGGTTTCGCTCTGGCGGAGTTCGCGGATTTCCTTCTTGCGACCGATGCCCCAGGTGCTCTCGTCGGCAAAGTAGGTGGTCTTGACCCATGCCTTCACGCGCATATACTTCTTGGTGCGCTCGGTGGCGTTGCTGTAGCAGCAGTCGGGGTTGCACACGTAGCCGTTGTCGGCGCAATACTCTTCGAGTTTCTTGCGGAAGGTCTGCTGACTGAACTTGTTCTTCTTGTCGTCGCTCGATTCGCAGAGCTCCACATACTCGTTGAATATCGTCTTGATGTCGATGGGGCAGAGGAAGATGTGGTCTTGCGAGAAGAAGTTCTTCGCCCACTCCACAAACACATTACCCATGGCCTTCTGCTGGCTTCGCTCGTTGAGTTCGTCCATTGGCGGCAAGACTCTTTCCGTAGTCATCATGCAGAACTGCACCGCGAGGGCATTGATGTAGCCTATCTGACTGCGGAGGTCGATGTTCATCTCTTCGGGTTCGTCGCGAAGGCCGGGCATCACATCGCTCACCTTCTTCTGCGGCTTGTTCTTGCGCACATCGCCACGGTTGAAGCGGTGGGAGAAACCCGTAGGCACGACACGACCCGATGATGAAGGGTCCTCGTAGGTCTGCTGGAAGTTGCTGCTGATGACATGGCCCGGACTCTCGGCAAGCGGTACGCGAATGGTATCCTTGTGTCGCTGGCGGAACTCGAAGCCCGATGTCACATAGTTGTAGAGCGGGTCAATCTTCACGCCGTTGGGCCAGTCCTCCCAATGCACCACGCGGTGGGCACGGGGTTCGTACTTGTCGAGCATGAGGGTGATGTCCGAGTCGGGACGGAGGTTACGGCTGTTCACCCGATACACCTTGCCACTGCACCCCATGAAGAGGTTCACGAAGAGCGACTTGCCCGAACCTCCTTCGGCCTTGGTGTTGCCGCTCACGCTGTTCTCCGTAATGTAGGGCATGTACGATGTGCCGCCGCCACGATAGCGGAACAACGGGCGACCGAGCGAGTAGAGGATGTTCGCCATGCGTGCATAGAGGGCGCGGTTCTGCTCGTCGCTGAACTCACGGCCTTCGCGCTGCAAGCGTTCTTCCTCTTCATGCTCTTCGTTGGCAAAGCAACGGAGCACCTGCAACGGCTCCCACCATTCCTTTACGGGGCGACCCTTGAAGTCGAACTCCCAGCGGTGCATCTGCGCCCATATCTGCAAGCGGCGTTCCTCTTCCTGAATCTCCACCTGCGTGTAGTGATCCGTGTCGCGGCGGTGGTTTTCCAGTTCCTTCAAGCGTTTGCGGTATTCGGGATTCTCCGAGATGCTGAACGGCTCTTCGCCACGGGCACACGGCATCTTGAAGTCGAACGGCAGAATCTCTGCCTTGTCCACACAGAAGCCGATTTGGTTGTACGGCACGAGCTTGATTTCATCGGGTGTGATACGCAAGGCTCCGTTGCGGTAGAAGAAGTGGTCCACCTTCGGGCCGTAGCCGGTGCGGTAGTCTATCTTCATCACGGGCAGGTTCGATGCCTTGCTTTCCAGGATGTCGCGGCTGGTGATGATAGCGTTGCTCATCTTGCGGAAGTCCTCGGTGCCCGGTCGTGCCTGACGCTGCGCATACTGACGGAGCGCATCCTGTGCGGCGGCCACGATACTCTTGGCATCGAGTTCCTGCACGAAGCATCCGTCGCGGTGGATGTAGCGGCCAATGATGTTGCTGCTGTTGGGGCTGACCTCGCGGCAATAGCCTTCGGTAGCCATGAACTGCCACAGACAAGCTGAGTCCACACGGTATTCGTAGTCCTTCAGTACACCCGTCTTCTTGTCGAAAGTGCTTTTCTTTACCAATGGTTCGATAGGCAGGGCACGGGTGAAGAACGAGAGGAACATCAACGCGAGGTCGCTGTCGAAGGCCATGTCCTCTTCCTCCGTCATGCGGTAGTCGGTGAAGAAGTCGCACACATCGGCTGCGGCACGAAGCTGACCGCCACGATATACGGTGAAGTATTCGGGCAATCGGTCGGTGATGCTTGCCATTTTCAGGTAAGTGTTCTGCTTGCAGATGCGGAATGCGTGACGCTTGCCTTCCTCGTCGGCTCCGAAGAGGATGTAGAGGTTGGTCGCCGCCTTCTTCATCTGTGTCATGCCGAAGCCTTTCAGACTCTTGTCGCCTTCGAGCGGCCAGCACACATGGTAGAAGATGTCCTGCACATGAGGGTTGTACTTGTGCGAGGCACTGATGCTGTTGAGTGCGAAGTAGGCACACACGGCATTGAGAGCATCGCTGCAAAGCACCATGTTCGTGAGTTTGATGTCCTCGTCGGCAATGTCCACCTCTACGGTGCTGCGCTTGCCGTTCTCATCGGTTTCTTCTACCGTCTTTTGCGTGACGAGCGGTTCGTTGGTGCCCACCTCGGCCACGGCTTTCTTGGCAAACTCGCCCTGCATCACCAGGCGGGCAGTCATGTCGGCCATGATAGGAGTGCCCACGGTGTAGGCATCCAGTCCGGCACCGAAGAAGAGGAAGCGGCGGCACTCGCAGCCCTTGCCTTCCGTGCCCGTCCATTCGGGTTGCATCACCTCGCCCCACTGCTTCGGGTTGCCCTCCTCGTCCGTTGCGGTGCGGAGGGTGGCGAAGATAGGGAACAGAGGGTGCGACTCGCGGCGGCGGCTCACCTGCAACTTGTCGTGCCAGAAGCACTTGGTGGTGTACGATTCCACTTCGTACAGCCCCAACTCGCGGTGGATGCGCTCCACATCGAAGTTCGTGCTGCGGATGCTCTTGCCGAAATTAGGTCCGAATGAGAATTGGAATACGGGCATTCCGTCTTCCTGTATGGGGATGCGCTTGCCCGTTGCGGTTTCCTTGTACAGACGCTCCACCCGGCAGCCCAGAGCTTGCAACCCCTCTACGCTGAAGTCGGCGGAGGTCTGTAGGGTTATCTCCTTCTGTGCATCGACCAAGGTACTCACTCCGTTGCGGTGCTCATCGGCGAGCCACGGCGCGTGGATGCCGCACACCTGAACGATGGTTTCCACGATGCGGCGGCGGTTCTCGGCTGTGTCGGCCAATCCCATGAGCCTTGCAGTGAGGGCAATGGCTCCGTAGCCCACCTTGTCGGTAGTCGATTCGGGCACTTCCCACAGAGGCGAGGCATACAGTCCGCCCTTTCGGTGTCCGTTGCTCACCCTCAAGACGCGCTTCTTGTCCTTGTGCCAAGGCGAGAAGTATAGCGTCCAGTCCCTTTCGGGCTGCTCGTCGCGTCGCTGCACCTTGAAGTAGGTGAGGATGGTGTCGAGGGGTGCTTGATCTATGTTGGTTAGAAGGAGTTTCATTTGTTTTCTTTCTTACTATTTATTAGAATAAGGATAGTTGAAGTTTAGAAATCAATTCTTTATTGTCCATATCCCGTTCTACTTCTTGCAAAGTACGGCTATAAACAAAACTTCTACTTTCGGTTCTGTGGTACAAATCCTTTAGTGCAGACCAATAATGGGGATAATATCTCCTAATAGAAATAAATCTATCAAGGTTAGCATTGAAGCAAAACCAACAGCCGCCGCGAGTTCCGATACTATAACAAGGATTCACCAAATTATAATCCAAACACTTTTGCATAGCCATTGATTCTGTATAACCATATTTTTCCAAAAGACTGATTTTATTGGTTCCCTCAAGACGTTTTAATCTTATAGGCTCATCTTTTGCGATTCCTACATATTGAACAATATCATAATCTTTGGTGAGTGCCTTGTAATAAGTCTTTATGGGAGCTAACTTTAAATAAGTGTTAGCGTAACAGGGTTTGCTATTCTGCACTCCGTAGTAAATAGACCCATTAGATTTTGGTTCCTTGAATTTCCGACTACATACTGAAATATAATCATCTTTAGCCCTTACGACATCTACAGTAACTCCAAACTCTTTTAACTTTGGGATAGCAACATTGTTTATCCAAAATATAGATTCAGGTAGTTCTCCACTTATATTAAGTTCGTGACTAAACATTACTTCGGCAAAAACCACCTTATCTAAAGGCTCATTGTTCTCCAAAGCAAGTAATATTGTTGCAAGGCTATCCTTCCCAAAAGAACAGCTTGCTACATATATTTTCGGCTTATGTTCAGTCTTTCCCATTCTTATATCACTTCTTTCAATTTTAATCCCTTATTCCAAGGAATATGACCTTTCTTTATTTGTCCGTCGTTGCCTTGTACCTTATTAACAAGTTGAGCGAGTTTTCGGTTCTCTTCCCACACTTGAAGAACGAAATCCTTGTTCTTCTGCAAACCAAGTTCACGAGCCTTGCGTATCATCGTCCGTGGGCTTACACCACACATTTCGGCTACTTCCTCGTTCTTGGTGGTAGGATAATATTGTTTCAGCATGTCGAGCATGTCCTTGTTCCAGAAGATTCGGGTAGAGCATCCGTTGTGCTCCATGATTCGTCCGAAACTCTTGTGGTAGAAGATGCCGTCGGGCTTCTTGCGGTTCCTTGCATACTCATCCGTATTCTCCTTTCGTCCGCACTCTATGCAAAGCCGGTATCGGGTTCCGTTCTTCAGTTTCCAAAACTCCCGAAGCCATAGTTTTCTACCGCATTTGGGACATATTTTCTTTCGCTCTGCCATTCTTCTTTATTCTTATCAACTATCCAAAAGTGTTACGCTCGTCAAGGGTTGAGTGTTGCGCTCGTCAAGGGTGGTACCCTTACGCTCGGTAACGGTTGAGTGTAGACGAGCGTACCGTTTTACCCTACACGAGCAGTACCCCAAAGTGTTGCTATCAGCAAGGGTAAAGTGTTGCTATTAGCAAGGGTGGGGGTGTTGCTATTAGGAACACTCGACCCTACCTATTAGCGATACTTCCACCCTCTAAATATCATCGGGACTGACTCCCCACGCCTTCGGCTCGGCTACAATCTTGCTGTAAATGTCCGGAGGGCAGTAAGGTCCGCTTGTGCGTCCGTCCTGTGTGGGCATCACCGTGATTCGGTCCAGTTCCTCGTCCCACTGAAGGTTTACATTGAAATCCATGTTGTGGTAGATGTCGCACATCAGAATCACGAGGTCGTGGTTTTCGGGGTCGCGCTTGCAGAGGTTCGATACCGTGAAGTATTGCCCGATGTGCAAGCCCGACAGGAACTTGTAGAGGGAACGGTACATGGCATCGAACTTCTCGCACCCCATTTCGTGCCTCACTCGCTTGACTTCGGGGTTGTAGCGGAAGTATGTGCTTCGGAAATACTTCGACATATCATGTTGTTCACAAAAGCTACACTCCAAGCGGTACGGCGGGCATCATACAAGGCCGAATGTTTCAGTTCCTCTACCACGCAATCGCAAGACGGAACTACGCTGTAAGGCTTTTCCAATCGGCCATATACCTTTTCAATTCCGTCGAGCACGATGCTTCGGGCATCGCGTTTGTCGTAGTAGTTCCAAGGAAGACGGGTGCCTTTCAGAACCTTGTTATAGGCATTGGCGATGATAGGAAAATCGAAGTCGCTGCCTTGGCTCCACATCACGATGTCGGCATCGTAAGCCTTCTTCATGCCTTCGAGGTAGTTGTGGAAAGCGTTCATGGCTGCACCGATGTTGAGCGGTTGGCGCGAGAGGAGTTCGGCCTTGGCCATTTCGCCCTGCTTGCTCCACCAGGTTACGGTGTCCATGTCGATACGCATCCCGTGGAGGGCGCAACTGGTGGCGTTCACCACTTCATAGAACTCGCTCAATGGTTCCGATGCACCTTCCGGTCGCACCTGGAACACATCGAAGCTGTTCAGTTCATCGACCACGGGATTGAACGGCACAGCCGCAATCGAGATAATCGCTGCATCGCTCTCCAGAGATAGCGTCTCTACATCTACTACTATGTTGATTACTTGTTTCATTTCTTATAGTTTATATTTCATATTCAATATTCGGGTTACGGGAATCCAATGCAAGCGGTATCCCATGGCTTCCACCAGTTCGGAGGTGATTCGCTTCACATCCGGTATGGTGAGCAGGGCTTCGTCCCTTTCGAGCATCTGCAAGCCCAGTTTCTCGTTTACATATCCGTTTCGGTATTGCTCGTCGCACCTCTCCAAGCGGTAGTGGGGGAAGACCCGCATCTGTTGCAGTCCCTTGGTGATGTATCGCACCACATGCAGGGGTAGCAGTTTGAAGTAGAGCCATTCTTCCTTGTCGCCGTCCGAGTAGTAGGACGCAAACACATCCTGCTTGAGCAAGGCCTTGGGGTGCGCCTTCTTCATGTCTCTAAATGTTCTCATATTGTATTCTGATGATAAGTTCCGGCATCCCTTCCACACCCGTCTTGCGGTAAATGGAGGTAAGATGATTCCACACACTCTTCTGGGCTATGCCCATGACCTCGGCTATCACGGAAGGGTTCACGAAACCTTTCTGCGCGAGCAAGACAATGCGCCGTTCGGTGGGTGTGAACCCGTATTCGCGTTTCGCTCCGCATACCACCATGAACGAGTCCTTGTTGCGTTCCAGGTATCCGTTCCACGGGCAGAACTTCGCATCTCGGCATCCCTTCGGACGCTCCAAGCGGAAACGGGTGCCGTCGAAGTCGGGTACATCGTCGCGCTCTCCGAAACAGCAACTGCAAATGGTGTAGGCCATGCGTGTGGCATACAGGGCGCGGTTGTTCTGCATCATCGAGAAGAGGGTGCGGTTGCCCTGCTTGATTTTCTGTTCCACGGCACGGAGCATCATGGGGTGCTGACGGCTGCACTCATCGAGCAAGTCGAAGGCAAACGAATGTCCCTTCTCGCTTTCCAGCAAGAATGTCTCACGGGTATCGGTCAGTTGTACTTCGACCTCGCCGCCGGGGATGATGTATGCCTCGAACTTTTTCATGATTGTTATGCAGCTTCGTTGTTACAGATACGGTCTATCACCTCACGGATGCCCATCAACTCCCATTCGTGGAAGTTCCAGTTCTTGAAGCGGTAGATAGCACAATTCTTTCCGATGCCAAGCGGATTGACAAATTCCTGGAACGCACTGCGACGGCCTTCCAAGGTTTCCAAGTAGAACTTCGGCAAGTCCTCTTCCTTCGGTACGGTCAAACCCTCCTGCTCGCAGAAGCGGCGGATGATTCCACGGATGCCGAGCAATTCCCATTCCTCGAAACCCGACCCATACCCGGTGCGGAACATACGGAGGTACGCACGGTTCTTCTTCAAGCCGAAGCCTTCCAAAGCCTCGTAGAACACTTTGCGTTCCTCGTCGGACAGTTCCGGAATACGGGAGTTTACTCCCGGTTCCAGCACATTTTTGAATGTTTCTTTATTAAATATCATATTTAATGTTTATATTTACAATGCAAAGGAACATAATATATTTGAATTACGCAATAGTTTATGTTCTTTTTTAAAACATTTAATGTTTATTTTTACACATCTATATCTATGTCTTATAAGTATAACAATACTCGCATCAAAGAGTTCGCCGAATCCAAAGGAATTGGCGGAAGAACGATTGCCAATAAAATGGGCATGACCAACGACTTGGCTCCAAGAGGCTGGATCAACTGTACGGAAAAGATTTACATGCACCATTTCATCAACTTCATCAACACTTTCGGGTTCGACATTCATGAGTTCTTCTATCAGGACGGAGTGCTGATGTCCGATGCTATCAAGGAAGAGAACAGCAAGTGTTCTGACGAGCCATCCTCACAAAGTGTTCCTACCGACACCACCGCCATCGAACTGGCACATGTAAAGGAAATGGCCGAGTTGGAAAAGAAGCACATCAAGGAAATGATGCAGAAGGATATCGACCTCGCCAAACAAGAAGCCAAGATGCGTGAGGAAATCCGCCGTGAACTCAAAGCCGAGTTCGAGCAGGACAAGCAGACTTTGGTGGATAACTACGAAGCCCGCTTGCGTAACCGCGATGCGGATGTAGCCAAATTGCAGCAACAGTTGGCGGAACTTACTTTGCAGTATAAGGAGTTGGAAGCTGCCCGTAGCGAAAAAAGCTATCTGGGTTACGGTGGAGTGACCGGAGTTGCAGAACCAAGCATGGCCCGGAAGTAATTTATATTATAATAAGGAATGAGGAAACTTATCTTTGCATCCTGCCTACTCATGGGCTTGGCGGGATGCCAGACTACCACGCTTGAAACGGACGTGGAGCGAAAGCCTGTCGCTATCCGTTTCGGTGGGTTCGACATCGAAGTAACGACACACAGCCGTGCCACCCTTGCAGATGCCTGCACCGCCCTGAACTATTACCGCTACACCGACGGCTCACAGACGGGTAGCAAGTTGATAACCGCTTCGGATGATGGTTTCGGCACTTTCACCGACGAAATGCCGTGGGGTACGCATCACTTGTACTTCATCGGCCACAAGAGCGAGGTAACGGACTTCGCCGATGGCATCGCTACCTTCGACCGCGTGAGTGATACCTTCACCCATCACATGACACTCACGGTGGACGAGAACACCGATACCGAACAAACCATTACGTTAGTCCGCCGGGTAGCCAAGTTCGAGTTGGTAGCCAAAGATGCCCTGCCCGAAAACCTTGCCTCGGTGGAGATTCAGATAACTGGCGGTGCCATGAGTGTAGATGTGGAAAGCGGATTCGGTGGGGAAGAGGTGGTACAGAACAAGGTCATCACGGTTCCGTCATCGAACATCGGCAAGCGTAACTGCATCTTCTCATCGTACCTGTTCCTGCCCGAAGGTGTGACCGAGGTAGATATAACCGTCTTCACCAAGGATGCCGACGGCGAAGAGCTGATGGAATACTTGTTTGAAGATGTAGAGGTGAAACGAAACACCATCACCCGTTATTCCGGTCTGATGTTCGGCAAGAAACCTTCGTTTGAATTGTCGGTGGATGATGAATGGGATGAAGTGAATGAGTGGGAGTTTTGATTGATTTGCACCACTCCCATAATGTCATTCAGAGCGGAATAAAATGAAGCGAAGAATCTCGGTAACACCCACGTGGATGAACACGAGATTCTTCGTCGCTTTGCTCCTCTGAATGACAGAGACTGTTTATCTACTACCAAACAACCGTCTCACGGTCTCATTACGTCCGCTTTTCTTTTCCTGCTCCAATCCGCTTGCCACTTCGTCCACCAAACCACCACGACCATACTTGTTGATCGTAGCATTGATAGGTCGGTTCAAGCGTTCTTGGAGTGCGGCGGTGGTACGGTTGCTGGCTTGCATGGCGCGGGTCATACCCTCCAAGGTAGGCATGAGGGTTGCAGTGACGATGCTCATCATGCGTTCCAGTTGTTGCGCTTCCTGTTCTTCAGGAGTAAGCGGTTGTCCGTTCGCTCCGTATGACTGCACATTACCACCGGCATAGGTACGGAATCCACGGCCCGAATACATCTTGTCGAACTGAACGAGTCCGGCGAGTAGGGCAGGGTTGTTCTGCATCATCGCTCTGGTTGTGGCACGGCCAATCACGATTTCGGGACCTTGCTCGCCAACGAGTGCCGCTTGACCGCCTACATTGGTCAGTGTAGGAACGCTCACGATTCCGCTTCCGTTCACACCACCCACACGAGCCGAATATACATGTCCGTCGCTACCAAGTACCGATTGCACATTACCGCTATCGTAGGTGAGCATCCCGGTTACGAGCTTGGTCGGTGCAGTGGCCGACGGAGCTGCACTACCACCAAACAGACTGCCCACCTTGCTCATGGCTGCGGAAAGCAAACCGTTGATAAGGGCGGTAATGACTGCCACGAGTGGAATACCCCACCAACCTAATTGGCCGATAGTTTTAGCGGCTCCTTGGGCGATACCCATAGTAGCGTCTGCGGATGTTTCGGCGGCTTGGGTTGATACATTTTCGGCGGCTTGTTGCTTCTTCTTGGAGACAATCATATCGCCAATTTGACCTGCTACGGCTGATTGGATTTCTCCACCGGCTTGAACCAAAGCGGTCTGTTGTTCCTGACCTTGTTCTTCAACCTTGACTTCATCCTTCTTTTCTTCCTGCAAAAGGCCGAGACGTTTCTTTGCCGCACGCGCCATTGTTTTCAACGCATCTTTACCGCCCTTTTCGATAGCTTTCGATTCGTTCTTTGCGCCCTTATCCGATGCTTCAACCATTTCTCCTTGCGATTTCTGCTCCATATCGACCATCGCCTTGCGAAGAATAGCATGTTCAATCTTCTGCTTCACCCAATTCATGATAAGCTCTTGGGTAGTCTTTCCGATTGCTTTCACGAAGTCCTCGAAAGCATCTTGTCTGTCGGTTATGCTACCGAACACCGCTTCGCCAAAGTCGGTACCGAAGTCCTCGAAGTTCTTCCCGTAGGAACGGAGTATATCAAACTGCTCCTTGGTCTTTTCCACCAATGCGGCTGCGAGTTCAGATGTAGCCTCTTGCAACTGAATTTCGGCTTCGGTAGTATCTCGACCAGTGCTTTGCAAGTATTCGTAGTAGTTCTTGGCAGCTTCCAATCGAGCTTCGTACAATTTCACTTCCTGATCTTGCACCATAATGTCGGATACCAAGCCGAGTGCTTCGGCGGACTTGTACACATCTACCGTCTTTTCGTTGGTAGAAATGCGCTGCTTGTCCTGCTTGTATTGGTCGGACTGCTGATAAGCGGCTGTTCCTACCTTCACGCCTCGGTCGCGAGCCTTCTTCTGTGCTTCCACCATCGCATCGCCATACTCCAAAGTCTTGTAGTAGAGCAACTGCAATTTCTCGCCTTCCAAGTTCAACATCTGTTCGCCCAATCCGCCTGCTTCTTGAAGCAATTTGCGGAACGAAGCCAAACCTTCGTCGGTATTGATGTCGATGCTGAACAGCTTCGGATAAATGGACTGCAATCCTTCCATGGCTTTTTCCGAACCTTCCTTCATGTTGGCGGTGAGCTGCGGAAAGAAGATGTTCAACTTCTGCATGGCCGCAATGAACTTTTCAGTCACTTGTGCCTCGAAGTCGTACTGGTTGATGATCTTCTCAACCTCTTGTGCAAACTTGATTGCTTGTTCCTGAATCTTGGTCTTATCAGTTTCGAGGTTCTTCCAAATGCCGTCCATTTCACCGTCCCCGAATCTACGGAGCTTATCGCCGATGCTCTTCAGATTCTTGCTCCAAAGATTGTCGAGTGCCTGGGTAGTATCTTCGGTGAGCGAAAGATTTTCTTTCTCCATGCGCTGGAGTTCCTGATTCCATGCTGTATGAGCACCCGGACGATCGAGCAAGGCTTCATCGGCTGCAATGCGTGAACGACGGAATCGGTCTTGAATATCGGCTATTTCCTGTTCGCGTTGAGTAGTGGTAATTTTCTTCTTCAAGTAGTTTTCATTCACCACTTGTTCTTGCTGCTTGTAGAACACTTCGATAGCGGCCATGATTGCCTTGTATTCATCCTTGGCTGCTTTCAATGCGGCACGTTTCTTCTTGTCGTCTTCCGCTTCGACAATGGTATAAGGAGCACCGTCTTCTATCTTTTCTGTCCAACCACGTTGGGAATAATTGATTTCGGCTTGTATTCCACACAGCATATTGAAATATTTCTCACAAATATAACGTGCGGTTAGACCGAATATCATACCATTATGAGAATTCTGCTTTATCTGTGGATTGAACTCCACCTTACTCATATTCATTCCGGCATTCAAGCCAATAGCTAAATTACGCCGTTCTTCGCCTAATTGAGCCATAGTTGGCATAGCAAACATTAATGCCAACACCAACAATCCTAAAGACTTACCATTCACCATTATCATTCAAACTCCAATTTAATAAGTTCATAATTCTTTGTAAAGTTCACAAAGAAGACCTTGCGATTAATGAATCCACCCCAATTATTCACACGTTCAAACTTAAATCCTGTCTGGATAGGAGTGACCTGCATCTGGTTCATGTGGTCTTCAAAGTTAGAACCATACATGTATAAACCTTGCAAGAAGAAAAAGGCAGTATCAAACCCTAACATACCATACTTCGGCATGGTATTGGCCATATCCTTGCTGAACCATTTCCGATAGGCTTGTGTAAATTGAATAGCCGCTGGAAACAAATTGTTTGTATAGAA
>ERZ808048.173-NODE-173-length-13404-cov-4.721017_pt1 | contig 13404 bp, 5 predicted proteins | sample MGYA00380197_ERZ808048 | MGnify/ENA primary metagenome ERZ808048 (study PRJEB31490, sample SAMN06133377) | cow dung metagenome | isolation source: M1 | host: cow | place: China: Chengdu | collected 2015-05 ... | reverse complement strand
TAGCAACTTCTAAACCAAGCATCCTATCATAATTTACCTTATAGTTGATATATTCATAGGAATTGGTAACCATCTCATACATTCCGTTGTCCCTTTCTTTTAATTTTCCTCCTCGTTTGCTATTCGCAAATAAAACAAGAGGATGGAATGGCTTCCGAAACCACAACATGAAAAAACCGTAATTAAAAATCGTATCATATACGATATGATGACTGCCATACTTGTCCTCAAAAGTAGGATGCCATGATTTATAAATACGCTCACGCTCCTCAGACGAAATATTTAATGGTAATGACATCACAAGATCTTGATACAAAGGAGACTTATATTTTGTATGGCGTTTAAAATCCCATTGACTTATATTATACCAGTTCGGACATATATTATAAGCAAAATTTAAATTTGTGTCTTTGGGATGTAAGACAACATCCATTTTGTCCTTAGTTTCTTTTCTTTGCAGAATAATCATTTCCTCTGCATCTGTGCTGTTTTTCCAATAACAGGTATCAATGACCACTATCAAGTCTCTGTTATACATATCATACCGCGTATGTACACATATACTATCATTTTCAAATGATAAGGATTCTCTTATCGGGGCATATGTTTCGTATCCGTATGGGAATGATAATGTCTCTCTAATAGGTTCAGACTTCTCGGGTCCATATGGCCCCATATGGCGACACCCGCATAATGCGAAGAGAATAATCACTAAACTATATGTTTTATAGTATTTCCACATCTTGAATGTTTTATTTAAAGTTATACAATTTATCATTTTTATCAAGCCACCCATTAGTAATGGATTTTATCAACTTGTTGGTGATATCAAGATAATTCGCATTTGCAGGAACAGGCATAGGATATTTGCCGTCATCTATAGGAATTCCCAATGGACTTCCCAGCCATCCCCATTGCGCTCTATATGCATCCACTTCTTTCCGTACTTCATATTTTTGTGGATTTCCCATATTGTCATAGGACATTTCTCCACGGGCGACCTGGCCGCCATGCCTAACTTCGTGAGCTACTGTTTCATCCAATGTCTCCAAGTTGGAGTACATAGTAATTACTTGGTGTCCATCTTTTTCTTCTTTACCTGTAGTTCCTGGTTTATTTTTATCTAACTCGAAACGATATTCATTTTTTCCGTCATTTCGCATATCTGCGATGTCTTGCAATGTTTTATTTAACTCTTTTCTTCTAAAAAGATTGAGTGGCTTAGATGATAATTTATGTTGACATTCAGCCTCTATCTTTTGTGCAGTTCCTTCATTCGCTTCATCGAAATACCTTCCATCCGGGTCTATATACTTCACAGGATTCCAGCCGCAATAGGCATAGGGAGATATTTCAGGATACTTGTTGCTCAAGGGGTCAGGGGAGAGCCACTTGCTGACATCATCTTGTGTAGCAAGGGGAGCATCCATCGGAGACGATTGCAGCGAGTCATTGTATGCATCCAAGTTTTGCACGACATCCAATATCGGACGTGACGTGGCGGGGGAAAAGGAGTCGTAAGGCGTTTGCGCATATAGGTGTGAATATATGCAACAGAGAAGTAATAGAGAGAGAAGGCGGTTCATGTGGAGTAACAATCTTTTTAATATTATGGTTGAATTATTTAATTAAACACATTGTTTAAAATCTCCTGTCCAAGTATTTCATCCTTTTCAACAAATTGTCCCGTTAATAGCATAAAGGCATACGTTATTTGTGATTTTTTCTCTCCTTGTTCTATTCCTTTAAGTAGAATATTTACAAGTTCTTTCTCTTCTTCTTTAGAAATGTGAGCCAAATCAATAGTGCTGATGCATAACTGCGTGCTCCGAACATATCATACCCTGTCTCCCAGTCCCGTTCTTTACCCGTAAACTTGTATCGCTCGTCATACCAAGAGCCAATATGCTGATTCTCTATCAGTTCACCGTATGGCGCATAGTGGATGTATTGAATATGATAATTGAACGGATCGGATTGTTGATATTGCTTGTACATAGTTACTCCCATGGTTTAATTCGTTTGTAACGAGCTATTTCATCCCTCGCTTTGTCTTTACACCAGCCGATAGGAAATGAATATACTTCATCATTGTGTAAAATTATTTTCATATGGTTGATATCAGCCCTTAGTTCCCGAATTTCATACCAACTGACATCTATGTGGTGGCGACCCAATTGCCAGAAATGAATATGTCTGTTGTTTTCTTTGGGCATTTTTGCTGCATGATCTACGATTAGACGGTCTTTAGAGATTGTAATTCTTCCACCTAGATACGAGCCTGTCCAGCAGCTAATTAACGTTCCAACAGATATCATAATGAATGAAAACAAAAGATAGACAACATTAATACTCATAAGAGTGCTAATCATCCACCATAAACACCAGATTCCCCCAAAAACTGCACTCGCAGCAACTAAAAATCCGAACCATGCTGCTCCGGGTCTATACGATTTCGGCTCCTGAGATTTTTTGTCTTTCTTTTTGTTATTTTTCTTGAGTTTTTTTCTTAATAAGGGCGTAATGGCGAGGGCAATTGCCCCGCCGATTATGCCACCTATTACACCATATGCTGCCATAGTTTCAGATGATTTTAAAGTCCTATTTTATCTACCACATTAGATTGAATTTCTTGCGTTTTGTCCACGACTGCTCCACTCGTGGTTACTCCGGTAGACACTTCCTGTCCCACAACATCTGCCGGGTAGGTTATAAGGTCTTTCATTTGAAATTGTTTATCATTCCCTGGAGAACAAAAATTGATAATGGATTTTCTGGTTTGATTAGCCTGCTGTTTAGCGGCTTTTCCAGTTCCGCTTTTAACACCATCGAGCATTTTTGTTTGTATGCTTTGTACCACTCCGGATTTTTTCACAGCCTCGCTTACTCCCTTACTTGCGGCTCCCGTAATAATTCCTGCCGCTGCTCCAACAAAGCCTGCACGTAGAACTTCTCCACCATCTATTTCTCCATTCCCGATGCCTTGACTTACAGCGGAGCCCGCTATCTCCCCCAAAAATCCAGTCCCAGCGCCAGTAGCTATTGCTCCTGTTGCACCCAAAGACAAACCTCCTGTTAAAGCTGTCAAACCTCCTGTTATTGCTCCAGAAACGGCACCACCGGCGATAGCACCAAGAACTTGTCTTCCCGATTTTGTAGGATCGTTCATTGCTGAAATTCCAGAAATAGTACCTCCAATTGCAGCACCTATGACTGCACCCACCGCAACGTGAATAGCTCTTCCATCCGGATCAACATATTTTATGGGATTCCAACCACAATAAGCATAAGGAGAGATTTCTGGATATTTGTCGCTCAATGGGTCTGGGGAGAGCCATATAGATAGTACAGATGCATAACTGCGTGCTCCGAAGAAATCATAACCCGTCTCCCAGTCTCGCTCCTTACCAATGAACTTATAGCGTTCATCGTACCATGATCCAGAAGCTTGTTGATTATCTATCAACTCCCCGTACGGAGCATAGTGCAGATATTGAATTGGAATACCATCATAATCTGTTATCCAATTGGCTGAACCAAGATGGTCTGAATGGGAAAAGAATAATTCTCGCTCTCGATCACGGACAGGTAAATTATCTTCTATAGAAGAATACAGCAAGTCTTCTCCACCAATCACATCTACGCGACCTAAAATAATAGGCTCTCGGTGATATTCTAACTCAGGCATATTGTCGCCCTCTATGGTAGAAGTGCCTATCATCTCACTTAATATATGGTCGTAATAGAATGGATCCTCATTCTGATAATTGGCATAGAACATCTGTGCAATATCTTCTTCTCTTGAATCATAATGTCCTATTGTTAGTCCCATATCATCAAAGCCCCCAGAACCTATCGCCGTTGCCAAACGTTCAGTACCAGCATAATAATGTTTGGTGTATCCTCGAGGAGTTACTACGAGGTATGGGTTGGGATACAGCACTGCATCATCAAACATGACATACGCCCTTGTTCCATTATGGTTGATTTGGTCTATGCCACATGTTCCCGTCAGTTTATACACACGTTCCCCATTCGCATCATAACCATAATATCCAGCAAAGCTTTCGCCTAAAACAAAACGCAAACGATTGTCTTCATCCCATTCATGAAACCGTCTAGCATCTTGTTCACAATGAATCATCTCAGCTATATTACCATTTGCATCCCAATACAGATTCATACTTCCCGACATAATATCATACAATGTACGGGGCTGATGTGTTAAGTGTTGGTCGTCATATCCAAAATACACATCAGACATATTAGGGAGAGATGGGGAAGATAATGCCGTGTATTTATTTCCTAACCTACCAGATGGCGAATATGTAGCGATAACATTGTACTGAAAATCATCCGTGCCAATTGATTCGACAAGTCGGTATTGTTCATCATAAAAATATTCATTCACATATGCTCCACCCAAACCATTGCATGAAGATGCATACTGATTGATTCGTGAGATATTTCCCACATAATCATATTCGTATTCGATGTCCTGCAATTCGCCCATAGTATGGGAACGAGTTTGCATTGTAACGAGTCGTTGTCGTTCTCCATCATACGTATAGTCTGTTTGAGTCCTATTTCCAAATAACTGAGATATTTTTCTACCTTGTTCATCGTAGATTCTGTCCCATAGATAAATATTTTGTTCTCCTTGTTTAATGCCAGCAACACTTTTTAACAAACCACCTGTAGCGTAACCATAATGCACAACCTCACCATCTGGATAGATAATATTGCGCATACGGCCAAAACTATCATACTTATATTGTGTTCGGAAATAATAAGCAAATCTTTCGGTAGGTATAACTATACGACGAATGGATTGTGAAACGTTCCCCAAGCAATCATATACAAAATCCTCCCCACCCGTACCATCGAGCCTTCGTGCGATCCTTCCTGCATTATCGTATAGATATTGGACATCATTTTCTGGATGAAGAGGATAGTTAATCTCTGCTAATCGATTGAAAGAATAATGGTATTCGATCGAGTTATCGTTCGCTGCCAAGTTGGCTGTTTGCAACCGAATCATATTGCCTGCAGGATCAAAAGTCCAACGTGTTACCCCTGCATCAGGATGATTTCGCATGATGGTACGTCCTAATCTATCGTAAGCATAATAGGTTCGATACTCCTCTGCATCTTGACTAAAGAGTAACTCTCCAATAGGTGAGTAATGGAAGAAAGTTTGGGCACCATCCCCTGCCGTTTTCTGAATAATCCAACCTTGCGGTGCTTTGAGTTCGGATGTTACGATGCCATTTTCATCCACCAGTTCGGTTTTGAATCGTCTATTGTTTTGTACATCATCGTCAAAATAATAATATATTTTTTTTTCAGTGCCATCTGCATTGATTTGCCTTATTGGACGATCCAAGACATCATATAGGGTTTCTACCATTGGTTGATGAGGGTCTATTGGTTCGTATTCCCAAGGATTGCTTTCTGATGTAAATGGATAGTTTTGGGCAATCACTCTACCAAAAACATCTCGTTCTTGCGCATTATCCACCACCCAATTATCCACTCCAAAAACCTCAGCATAATGTTTGTTCTGTATAGACTCACCACGTCTGTCATAAAGGGTAACCTCACACTGAACAAAAAGCGAATCGTACATCTCTTTGTAAACATGCGTGAATGGATATTGAGTGGTGCGTTTAAGATTATCATTGATTATGTTATAGGAATACTTCACCGTATGGTCTTTACCTTGTATCAATTCATCTGGAGCTAAGATTTTGATAAGTCGCCCTTTGTAATCATACTTATAACGCATCTCATTACCTGTAGGGTCAATAACTCGTATTGGCACTCCCCAACGAAGGTCATAATAGGTTGTAGTCTGAGTATTGAACGGATTATCTATACTTAGAACATAGGAATAAGTCACAGGATCATAGGTGAATGTTGACCAATGATGCTCGTTGTTCTCATTCTCTGGAAATATGATTGTACTGATATTGCCAAAATGATCATATTGCAAGTGAGTAATTGCATATTCATCTGGAGCAATTTCTCTATAAATATGTTCAGGCTGGCCAAGGAAAGAATAATCAACCTTTGAATTCCTCAATAATCTACCCCTAAAATCATATACTTGTTCTTGTTTAGGCAAAGAAATCATATTGTTTGCGGTCGTAGGAAGGTAGGTTATTGTTTTATACCAATCATCAGTATCTATTGCGATATCTCCTTCATCAATATAGGAGACAACATTATGATATTGATCATATTCTATATTGTAATACGTGGTTATAAGAGGCTCATCTTCTCCTTCAAAATATTCCGTCCAATAACCATATTGCGATTGTGTTAGATTAGCATCACTACATAAATCTTCATCGGGTTCTAATTCCTCACCAGAATCTATGTTTATATATCTGCTCCCATGAATATATCGAACATATTTCTGCTCATTGGTATTGCTTATTAACTCTTCTTGCAATTCTCCCTTTTGGAGAAAAGATTGATTGTAGTAGTACGAGTCTTTAACCTTTTCATTGTTAGATATTGTACGTACATGTGCATAACCATAATCTGTTTTCTCAAACGTATCATAAAAAGCATCTTTGTACTCAAGTATCGTAATCCTCTCCTGCATTTCATGCATTGGATGAGTAGAATCAATATCAGCGATATATGCTAGGTCCCATTGACGATTTCTATGATTGGTTGATGGTTCTGAAAGTTTATATGCCATACGTATTTGTTGACCTGTTGGGTTGGTAACCGTAGTCAAAAGATTGACACAACGACTCGTGTTATAACGTACATATACTTCATTATTTTCTTTCCAAACATAATCTACATATCCATCTCCATTCATGTCTACAAGCATACCTTCTCCTTGAGAAATAGATAATCCATTCCATGAAGCTTGTACACCAAAATCAAATTTAATCGTGCCCAAAATGGAGAAACCCAATGTGCCACTTATCGTCGTTGAAAGATTAGCCGTCGTATTTTTTCCAATACTATTTAGTGTAGAAAGCGTCTTCCATGAGTCAAATGCATATACACTGTACCTCTCTCCAATGTTGTATGCTACCTGTACTTGGTTGTTTACAAGACGCACTTTATCTGGCAAACCATCCCCATTGATATCAGTGAGCATAGAATCAACATTATCGGCAGATAATGAACTACCCACGCCTCCACTAATACTGACTTGCGCAAGAGAAAATTTATCTGTTTCGGCAGGTATACGACTAAAGACTTCGTCCCCTCCCCCCACATTTAAACTTCCACCTTTGCTATTGCTATTATTAATAGAAGATGAGATTGTAGTTGCATTAGCAAAGCCATAACCCGTATTATAATAAACGTTACTCATGTACGTATCTATACGATCTGGTAACCCATCGGCATTGATGTCTATATAATTGTTAATCGTATTGGATTGACCGCTATTGGTACCCGCGCCATACGTTAGGCTAAACTTACCATCTCGGATATTATTTCCTGCTAATTTTTTCAATACCGCTGGACATGCTGAGAACGAAAATCCTGTAGCACTATTTTCACTCTCAAAAGGTTTGAAATTTTTCACCTTTTGCAAAGTACCAATGCCTCCCCATGGCATACTATATTGAACACCATCAACTCCAACATGGTCTGGATAGCCATCTCCATTCATATCCATATAATCTACGATGGATTGATAGGTCCCTTTGCTAGTAAATTCATTGTAAATACCTAAAACACCTGCAGAGATACTGTGTTGTATAGATCTTGTATGTTTGAATACAAAATTGTTTTGACGCATTTCACCTCCAACAAACGGTAAAGAACTATCATACTCAACAACCTCTTCAATATCCTCACGAATGATTATCTCTCGCGCATTACTATGTACGGTCTTGCCAATGGTACCCATATTACCATGTGCTATCCATTGTCCGGTACGACTATCTGCCCTCATTGGTATCCAATAATTAGAAGGGGATAGAGGATTAAATGTATTATTTTCTGAAAATTCCTCATTAACTCGCTCATACCAATCATCTCCCTCCGCTGAAGCAATTAAATCTTCTAAGTTTGCATTATAAGCCGTTGTATCTGTACTGACTGTTTGCGCTGCTAAGAGTTGGGTATTAACTAACGAGTCTATAAAGATAGTATCATTATTCATGAGATTATGATGTGCAAATACTCCCCATCCTTTGTGTAGTGGGCCAAATAAAGACCGATAGGCAGAAGTAGATGGGTAGATACTTGAGTGCATCACCTTTACATCTGGATAATAATCTATGGTATCACGAGTGGATTGTGATAAAGTCTCATATGTAGGAAAATCGGCTATATATTGCAAATGCGGAATCAAATGTATATCACTCCAACGAGGTTCCTGGTAGGTTGCATTGATAGGACTTAATATAATGTTGATATTATCATTTGCAACAACAGACACATTTATAGGTAAAATATTAATGTCTCCACCTTGTAGCACTGTATCCAACAAATATGTAGTCTGATTGTCATGTGTTTTTTCCACTTTCAAGGATACGGATTCAGTACCGCCATGATTGCCCGATAGTGTTAGGTGTATTTCGCCGTCGTAGATTGCGCGAAAATATCCATCACCTGTACATAGAAAATCATTTTGGGAATCATAGACTTGCTCCTCATCTGAATATTGGATAGTATGATGCCACTGGGTTCTATCAAAACGATTATTTTCTCTCGAACGTAGTCGAAACATAATAATATCACCCTTTTGTACTATTTTGTCAAAAGACCGCGTATGCCAAGTATAATCATTGGCTAACAAGGAGCCTTGATGCCAAATCGAGTAACTATTAGCATGAAGATGAAGGCTATCATCCATATTCACAACGTCGCCACAATGCTGAATAGTATATGCTATGCCATCTACAGTATGCGAATTACGACGAGAAATGGATGTGTCTTCCAATAACGCTATTGAGTCAGTGAGAGTAATGCTTCCATCTTTAGGTGCTACCCAAACGCGCACAGTTTCTATATCTGGATCTATACTCATCAATGCACATTCATATTCCAATTTATATACCTTGACCCATTCACCCTCTATACGGTAGATCAAACTATCATTGGGTAGTGTATCTGTAATCCTTTGAGAAGTACGTTGACGTACAAGTTGAATCGGATAAAGGTCAGGGCGATTGGAAATAGATGTATTGATGTCATTATAAACCTCATCTTGATGAGGATGTTCTACTATTTCTCCATCATATCTATACATCTCGGGATGTTCACTTCTTTCATCATTAACCTCCTCTATTCTCCAATCATCATCTACTGATGCATCATAGAATTCATCTATACGAAAACTATCAACCAAGACTTCAATTAATTTACATTCGATATGTTTATCCACTTCCCCATCAAGTATCATTACCCCACAACGGCTACTATTATTACTTATCGTAGGTTCACTCTCTACTGAATAAGGTCCAAATGTTGGAACTCCATCTACAAGTTGATTGATCAAGATATATTCCCCATCAATCATATCTGGTAATCCGTCCGCATTAACATCTGAGAAATATGCCTCTACATAGGTATTAGAGATAGGGTTAGAGTAACTCAAATTCGCCCCAAATGAAGCTTGTAATCCCCAAGTATGCGTTCTGGTCACTTCACGGGAAAGACGTGTTAAACCTGGGACTTGAATTTCTGGAGCAAAATTATAGTTTCCATTCTGTTGTTGTTGACGATGATAATATACGCCCCCATTCGTCTCGTAGACAATATCGACCAAAGCATCTCCGTTCAGATCCAATAACATGGATTTTGTACGTCCAGTAGTACAATTATAATCATAATTTCCACCACCAGATAAATTGGTAGTAAAAACGTCAGGACCAGAACCAACAGTCGCCGTTCCCCCAACACTCCAACTACTACTTTGGTTTGATGAAAGCGATGTATTTTGAAGATCGGAAAAATTTTCTGCTTCTGAAAAGAGTTGGTCAGCAGTAGGAGCATCTTCATATGCAAATTTGGTGACATGAGCGGGGATACTATTTTGCCCATAGCTATATCCTAAAGCTTCTTGAATTTGATGATACAAAACCATATCACCATTCATCTCTGCTTGATACATCCATCTTTGCGCTAAGTCATTTCGCTCTACATTTCCATCTAAGATATCTTCCAAAGAGCATATCTCATCAAGCATCAAGTCATGTACAGAATCCAACATAGCAACTTCCTCTAAACGACTCTTGTACAGGCTAGTCTCTTTTGGAGGAGAGTATTGCATATAATATGCCGCGATATTATCAATATAGTGATCGTCTTCCCAAGGAGAAGTATTGTACTGAACTAAAAGGTGACATAATAAGAGTGTCTCTCTCTGTAATACTCCTAATCGACCATTGGTAGAGATATCATTTCGCTCTCTATAAGCAAATTGAACTCGATAGCAAGGATCAATATGACGTAAAAAATTACCTGTGTATAAAATATGCTGTACATAGATTGTATTCTCTTCTTTGTGGTTAGTGTATAAAATATAATTGCCATGTACATCAACACTTGCCGTGGCAGCCCAATAGGCTATACAATTCGACTCTGTACGTATTACACTTGATTCATCAATGGAAACGTCACCAATATCTTCTGGATTGAATCTACGTCCATAGAATGTCGTAATCCCATTACGGTCGGTTACCTCCCACCAATAATTTGTAGGATTGGTTCCGTGACGAATAACTCTATCTTGATTCTTTGTATCACGTGCATAAAAACGGACAGAGTTAGTCTCTCGGGAGAAGAAACCGCTCTCTTGATAAGGTAAAGGAAATGCTATTCCGGTTTCTTTTCGTAACAAGATGGGAGCACCATTTACTATGTATTGTTCGGTTTCATACAATGGATCAAAACGAGGTACACCCCAGCGAGTGTCAATAGTTACAGAGGGAGTATTGATACTCCAACCAACCCCTAGTATGCTATTACCTCCTGCGCTTGAATAGTTCAAATCAACATTGGGTTGCATTCCCTGTCTCCCTTTAGGTAATACAATTGGGTAAACAAGTTCTGCAGTTCCTCTATTGTTAGGAAGAGGCAGATCTATCATTGGGACTCCCTGAAGAGGATTTACCTCTGGTAAATCAGCCATAGTTGTAGGAACAAAAGCTTTGCTCTCTGGCATGTCAGGAACTTTGATGACTGCATTGATAAAATCGGTAAAATGGGTCGTTAATGAAGTAATCGTATGAGCAATAGTATCTATATCTACACGTTCCAGTTGATGCCATGTAATACTATCGCAGTAGTACGTATATATATTTTCTGCTCTATATCCCAAAGGCAACTTATTGGGGTCATAGCTTAAGGTTATTTGAGCTGGATTGTCCTTAGAAAAATGCTCTCCATTGGGTAAGAGACGCATACTCCTACCATAAGGAGTAAGATTCTCCATATTTGATGGAATACGATATCCCTTTTCTTGAGATAGTAATGTCAAGTTAATTTCAAGGTCGTGTTGTAAGCTACCACTATCAGCCAACAAAGAAAATCCCTCAACCTCAATACGCACGGGATTGGACATTGAATATGAAAAACAAACTGTATAAGGCTGAATCGATTGTCCCCCTATTGCATTAGCAGTATTGTCTGTTATTGAATTTGCAAGAGTAGTACAAACCAGTATATTAGTAAACAAAATAATGAACAACCGAATAATGTTTTGCTTCATCATGCTATTTTTTTTACAAGGTTAATGGAAGAGTTATAGAGCCGACAATCTGACCTAAAGTTGTAATTTCTATATAAAAAATCGTGCGAGGATAAATACTAATATCTATCGGATTTTTACTGTAAATAGTAGAATGCAGCTTACCCGAATTATCATACAAATGCAGTTCAAATAATTGTTCTGCAGGGTAACCATCAATAATAATGCATCGATTTTGAGTATCATATACTATAGTACCTCCTAACAACTCTTCTTCGCAATTATGGCTTGTTTTGTTCAGTGATTGCATCACTGGGGACACAATAGCATTTAATTGTAAATGCATAATTACATCTGGGCTGTGTATAGTAAAATAACCTACACTATCTCCTACGATGCTGTCTGGTAAAATAGTTCGCTTTATTTGCTCATATTCATCTAAAATAGCCAGCCATAACGAGTCCTCAACTACCGGAGTTATTGGTAACTTGAATGCAAAATGTAATATTTTGGGGTGTTCTACATATTGTCGTACACGCCACTTACGATGTAATATAAAATGCTCCTCCATCGTATGTTGCCATTCTAATTCCCCACCATCATCTCCAACTAATATATATTCTCCTATTCCCAATGTATCGGTATATAGATACAACGACGATTGTTCTTTGGAATGCGAAGAACAAGTCTGCCACTGATGAATGGTATCATATCCTAAACCCACGATGCGATGATAATAGAGTTCATCTCTTTCTGGATGCCAAAGTGTATCACCCAACGGAGATAAATATGCAGCATAATCCAACGTTATACCATACTTAAGAGCAAGATATGTTTGAAAAGACGACGAAGCCCTATGAGACACATAACCATTGTAATAAGCAAACTCTTCCAATTCAATCTGGGCAGATAATGTATCTATTGACGTACTATCAGAAAAATAATATTGAGGCCCCAACGAAAGTGATAAATGATTGGCACTATCTACACGCAATCCGCTATGATAAGCATAAATGGACCACTTGGAGAAATCGCGAGCACGGCCTATAGGTAATATGCCAAAGGAAGATTTATAGATACCATGAGTCAATACTGCAAGAGCAATGGAATCATTTTCCAAAAATCCCCATAAACATTGATTTGTGTTAGGTTGAAGACTTCTTACTACACTAAATATCGTATAGGAATCTGTCCACTCAATAGCGTCAGACTGTGGCAATACCATCAATGAATCTGGACGATGCCATATCGTTGGCATTTCTGTCGCATGTATAAACGTATTTAACATACCTAACAGAAAAACAAAATGAATCAATTTTGGATTTATTTTCATCACAATTGACAAAGTATTAACATTTTTTAAGCTCACAAAGATAAAAATAATAAATCATCTACACAAGAGTAGAAAGAAAAAATATACTTCACAGGATTCCAACTACAATACATGTAGGGTGATTTACCAGGGTTTTCATCGGCGAGAGGATCCACAGAAAGCCATGTTCCTGCTTGCCAATAGAATCGTGCGCCAAAGAAATCATATCCCGTCTCAGCATCTCGCTCCTTGCCAGTGAACTTATAGCGCTCGTCATAGCCATATAGGACTTGGTTGTCAATGAGTTCTCCATAAGGTGCGTAGTGGATATATTGGATAGGAGCACCCGTATAGTCCGTTATCCAATTCGCCGAACCAAAGTGGTCTCCATGATAGAAATAGACTTCTTTCTCAG
>ERZ808048.170-NODE-170-length-13474-cov-2.597970_pt1 | contig 13474 bp, 7 predicted proteins | sample MGYA00380197_ERZ808048 | MGnify/ENA primary metagenome ERZ808048 (study PRJEB31490, sample SAMN06133377) | cow dung metagenome | isolation source: M1 | host: cow | place: China: Chengdu | collected 2015-05 ... | reverse complement strand
TATTCTTTGCTATATCGTCTATTTGGTTTACGCGCTGAAAGTACTGCACTTCCGGATGTCTTTCCGGAGCCTGAAGCTGAAGACGACGATGATGACCTTCCGCTTTTTGCTGAGCCGGAATCGATATTCGAAGCTGCTCAGAAGTCGCCAAAGGCCCGCAAGGCTGTGCTTGATGTCATGGAGGACAAGCAGGCATGGAGAACAGATATGCCGGGTACGCAGGTCAAGGATGTAAGACTTGCAATATCGCTTCATGAGAGAGTACTGTTCATCAATCATCTTTTCTCGGAAGACCCGATGGCTTTCCAGGCAACAGTCAACAAGGTCAATGCATCCGCTTCTCTTGATGAGGTGGTGGATTATGTCAAGGAAACCTTCCCTCAGTGGAATCTTGAATCAGATCTTGTCTATAGATTCATGATGGCTGTCAGAAGAAAAATCAGATAATCATAATGGCTGGCATTCTCTACATAGTACCGACACCAGTAGGAAACCTCGAGGATATGACTTTCAGAGCAATCAGGGTTCTGAAGGAGGCAGATCTGATTCTTGCTGAGGATACGCGTACAAGTTCCGTACTTCTAAAGCATTATGATATTCATGCCCGTCTTGAATCGCATCACAAGTTCAATGAACACAAGACAGCGTCAATGATCAAGGAGAGGATTCTCTCAGGTCTTAATGTGGCTTTGATAAGCGATGCCGGAACTCCGGGAATCTCAGATCCTGGTTTTCTTCTTGTCCGAACCTGTGTTCAGGAAGGTATTGAAGTGCAGACTCTTCCGGGTGCAACTGCTTTTGTGCCGGCTCTTGTCTCTTCTGGATATCCTTGCGATAAGTTCTGTTTTGAAGGCTTCCTTCCTCAGAAAAAAGGCAGGCAGACCCGTCTGATGGAACTTGCGGAAGAAACCCGCACGATGGTTTTCTATGAGTCTCCATATCGGCTTGTAAAGACTCTCGAGCAGTTTGCAGAGTTCTTCGGACCGGAGCGTGAGTGCTCGGTCGCACGTGAGATTTCCAAGAAATTCGAAGAGCATCGCCGCGGTACTGTAACTGAGGTTGCGGCCTGGTACAAGGAGAACGAACCGAAAGGGGAGATCGTCATCATTGTTGCAGGTGCTCCGGAGAAGAAAAAGGAGAAGAAGAAATATGATAAAAAAGATTGAATCATTATAAAAAACATTCAATCGTTATAAAATATAGAAAAATCTGCTCGGTCGCGGGCAGATTTTTTTGTCTTTTACCCTCATCCTTCAAAACTTTGTCTGAAAAGATAAGGCCATGAAGGAGAAAACAGAAAAGGGGAGAGGATATCTTACAGGAGTGATTGCTGTGGTTTTTCTGATTATCGGCTATCAGACTGCGCTCTTTGTACATCAGGCTGCAGTGATGAAGATTGCAGCCAATCGTGACGAACCTGACACAGTTTATGTCTATCCGGAGCAGTACGCTACTGATAATGGGTCATATAGTACATCAGACAGAACTGTAAAGTCGGCAAGGAAGAATGCGAACCACTCCCAAAGGGCTCAGACCGTAAGGAATAACGTCCAGCCCAGGCATGTGGAGAACTTCAGGTTCAATCCGAATACTGTCACTGAGGAGGACTTATGCAGGCTCGGATTTTCACCCAAGCAGGCCGCATCTATAGCAGAATACCGTAATAAGGGAGGCAAGTTTCGCAGGAAGTCTGATTTTGCCCGCTCTTTTGTCGTTTCCGACAGCATATACAAGAGACTGGAACCTTATCTGGATATACCACTTATTGACCTTAATCTCGCGGATTCTGCCGCTTTTGACAGTCTTCCGGGCATCGGCGGATGGTTTGCATCCAAAATGGTCGCATACCGTAAGGAACTCGGAGGCTATTCCTACAAGGAGCAGCTGATGGATATCTGGAAATTCGACAGGGAGAAATATGATAAGCTCTCAGATCTGATAACGATAGATCCGGCACACATCAACCTCTATCCTTTGTGGACCTATCCCGCGGATTCCCTGCGGAAACATCCGTATATCCGCAACTACGAGACCGCGCGTGCCATAGTCATCTACCGTGAGAACAATCCTCCCGACTCCTGTACAGTCCAGGCCCTCGAGCGAGCCGGCATCCTCTCACCCGACCTAGCCACCAAACTCTCCCGATGTGCAATAGCCGGGATGTGAATTACCTCAAACGATTTATAAGCAGGAATTAATCAATGAATTATGACAAAAACATCTATCATGACGGTTCAGGGAATCGACATAGCCCTGACAACAATTAATGACGAAGACTATATCTCATTGACAGACATTATCAAAGCCAAAGATGGAGAGTTCTTCATATCTGACTGGCTAAGGAATCGGAATACCCTTGAATATCTGGCTGCATGGGAGTCTATGAGTAACCCGGATTTTAATTATGGCGAATTCGCCATAATTAAAAGTAAGGCAGGACTTAACAACTTCAAGATCAGTATTAAGGAGTGGCACGAAAAGACTAATGCAATAGGTATAGTAGCACGAGCCGGCAGATATGGCGGCACATATGCTCACAAAGATATTGCATTTAATTTCTGTATGTGGATCAGTCCTGTATTCCAATTATATGTAGTACGTGAATATCAGCGCCTTGTAGAGCAGGAACGCAGTCAGCTTGCTCTCTCCTGGAACGTTAAACGTCTCCTTTCAAAAGCGAACTACCACATCCAGACAGATGCTATTAAGAATATGATCATTCCGAAACTCAACATCAGTCAGATGAAGCAAGGTCTCGTGTATGCCAGCGAAGCAGATCTTCTGAATCTGGCGCTCTTCGGCTGCACGGCCAAGCAATGGCAGGATGCAAATCCTGAGCTTGCCAAGACAATGAACATCAGAGATGCCGCTACCATCAATCAGCTGATTGTCCTCTCGAACATCGAATCCCTCAATGCCGAACTCATAAAGCAGAACATAGCAAAAGAAGACAGACTCTCGATCCTGCATCGTACCGCCAAGGAACAGCTTACCGTCCTGATAGCAAGAAACTCCGAACAGAATTTTGCTAAGCTCGCAGCAGAGGATGCGGATCTCGTAGAAAGGAACATCTGACGGACTCATCCGGTCAGGCCCTCGAGCGTGCCGGCATCCTCTCACCCGACCTCGCCCACAAACTCTCCAGGTGTGTAATTGCCAAAAAGAAAGCCCGGTCGCATTGACCGGGCTTGATTTATATGTGAATTTCAGATGAAATTACTTGATAGTAGCGATGACTGTGTGTACACCTGACTTGTAGTTCTTAGTACCAGTGAGATTATCAGCACTTGCAGCGGCACCATTGATTGTACCAGAAACCTCTACAGGACCGAGAGTTACAGCGTATGTATTACCATTCCACAAGCCTACAACCATACCTGCATTTTCTGCATTACCACCAGTAATTGTACAATCTACAACACAATTCTCACCAGTTGTATTTGCAGCATTACCATTGTTACCAATGAGACCACCAATAGCAGAAACTGGAACAGCAGCTGTTATGCTTCCATAGACCTTAGTGTTGTTGAGCTTATGATTCTGTGAATGGAAAGCAGCGCCAAGACCACAAGCTGAAGCTGAATTACAGCTGAAAACGCTAACGTTACCGTGGTTCTCGCAACCTACAATGTTACCTGTACCACCCTGGATACCGCCGAAGCGACCCTTGATTGTACCCTTGATTGTAATGTTTCCTCTATTGATACAATTCTTAGTCTCATTTACAGCATAAGTCTTTTCAGCGCCTGGCCATCCTACGATGCCACCTACGGTAGAGTTTGACTTTGCGGCATCTGAGTCAATAATGATGTTACCTTCGTTTACGCAGCCGACGTAGTTGGTAATACACTCAGCCTCTGGAGCTTCAGCTCTGAATGCATCCCAGTCTCCACCACCGATACCACCAACGCAGATTACAGCATCATATGCAGTGTAAGCGGATCTGTCTGTAGTTGTGTGAAGGAGTTCGATCTCACCCTTGTTTGTACATTCAACCACATCGCCAGAAGGAGCACCTACGATACCACCAATCTGAGTTCTGTTGTAGTTTGCAGAAACTGTAAGGTCGTCGAGTCTGTAATAGATCTTACCTGTATTCTCGCACTTAGCCATTGCGAACTGTCCATAAGAAAGACCTACAATACCTCCGATTGAAGGAGCCTTGGTCCACTTGTTGGTTTCCCGGATTCTCATCTTCGCACCAGCAATTCCGAAATGGATGTTGATTGCTCCGGTATTCTTAGTGTTGTTTACTTCAGACTCAGTGAAACCGACAATACCACCGGCAGCACCTGTATTCATGCTGGCAGCAGAAAGAGTAACGGCACCATTATTTGTACAGCCCTCAATCTTGCCCCATGCATAAGCTGCAAGAGCTACTACTACCCACGGATCTTCAAGGTTGTCCCATGTAGCAGTCACAGAAGCATTGTTTACAACATTATTGAGCTCACCGCCAGCAGGAAGAGTGTGTGTTACGGCTGCGAATCCAGCAGAAGCAGTTGTTGTGAATGCACAAGATGCATCGATAGTAAGGTTCTGAACCTTAGTTACTTCCTTAAAGAGTGGATTTGCTGACTGGAGGTTCTTGATAGTCTTTCCGTTACCGTCGAGAACGCCCTTGAATACTACGTCAGCAGGATATTCCTTACCTGTGAAGTCGAGGTCAGCAGTAAGGGTAACCTTATCGTCTGCACCATTGTTTGCAAGAATGATGATATCACCGGTAACAAACTGGATCCACTGGTCAGCTGTTGAAATCTCCATTGGGAATGGTGGACGCTCCTTAGTTGCTACAGTGACAACATCAGAAACATAGCTCTGGTCAGAAACTGCAGTAACTCTTACCTGATATTCAGTGTTGTCCTGAAGACCCTTAATAGCATAAGTTGTCTCGGTAGTCTCAGCTGACTGCCATGCTGAATCAGCTGTCTTCTTCCACTCAACCAAATACTTGGTAGCGCCTACGCACTTGCCCCAAGTTACGTTGATGTCATATACAAGACCTACAGCTGATACTACAGGTACAAGCGGCATCTCGCCGTGACCGATCTGCATGAGAGCAGGTGTTCCGTCTTCCTTAACGAGGTAAACCCATGGAGAGTATACTGAACCAGGATAGTTTGCACGGATTCTTACATAGTAGCAGTCGTATTCCTTAAGACCAGAGAAGATGGCGTTTGTCTCGCACTCTCCGTTCTCTACCTTGAAAACCTTTGAAACCTTTGAGTCCCAAGAGTTTCCTTTGTCCATATTATTCTCGTCAGTAAGCTGTACGAGGAAAGACTGTGCGCCGGCAGCAACTGCCTTGTCAGCATTCCAGTAAACAGCAATAGCATTTTTCGATGAAGCGGCCTCATCGTAAGTGAATTCCTCAGGAGCTGCCTTGCTCTCGTCGATACCGGTCTCGCGATCCCAAACGGATTCCTTAACGCAACCAGTAAAAACTGTAGCAAATGTAATCAATGCTGCCGTAAGGAGTCTATTGATTTTCATAAAGTTTTGTGATTTTTTATTATACAATAATAAGTAAAATAAAGATACAAGGTCATCGCATCTGATGCGCGCCCTGAACTATCATTGTATTTATGCCGGCCGATCTTTATGCCAGCTCCGTCTAGAAAAGCTGCACAAATATACTATTTATTATATAAACCGCAAATTAATTTGCGCAAAAACCACATTTTGCGCACTTGAATGTGGTTTTTATGAAAAAAATGCTATCTTTGCCGTGCTGTTGACATCTCTTGCCAAGAGAAGTTAAGCGTTCTAACCGGACTTTTTAAAGTTTAACATATAAAAAACACTAAAGAACTAACTAAACAAAAATCACTAACTAACCCCACAAAAATCTATCATTAAGTATTTAAATAGTCTAGAAAAAGCACTATAACACTATTTAAGGACTTATTGTGAAAATACAGATGAAACACATACAATCCCAGAATTGCTCTCGAACCACTGGTTTCAAGGGAGCAGCTTTCCGTGTATTGGCATGTCTGATGATGCTCGTTTCATTCAGCGCTTATGCACAGAAAAACAATGTATCGGGTGTTGTCACTGACAAAAACACCAATGAGCCGGTTGCAGGTGCAGCTATCATGGTGAAAGGCACTTCTACCGGTACAGTTACAAATCCAGACGGTACTTATACAATCAAGGCTGGTGACAACGACGTGCTCGTATGCCAGTTCTTCGGTTACAAGACTCAGGAGGTCAACGTTGCAGGTCGTGCAAAGGTTGACATCGTTCTCGAGGAGGACGTTGAGACTCTCGAGGCTACAGTGGTTGTGGGTTACGGTACTTTGAAGAAGACTCAGCTCGTGGGTTCAGTAGAGAACCTCGATGGTGACAAGGTTGCTGACCGTCCTAATGCGAACGTTGCCCGTTCACTTCAGGGTCAGGTTGCAGGTCTTAACATCATCCAGACTGACGGTAAGGCTTCTCATACCGGTGAAATCTACATCCGTGGTAACAGAACAAAGGCAATCCAGACTCGTAAGCAGGCCGGAGGTAGCGCAGCAAACCAGACATATAGTTTCGGTACAGGCGGTAGCGCACTCGTTCTCATCGACGGTGTAGAGGGTGATCTCGGTATGGTCAACCCTGCAGATATCGCTAACGTGGCTGTCCTCAAGGACGCTTCTTCTGCAGCAATCTACGGTGCCCGTGGTGCAAACGGTGTAATCCTCGTTACTACAAAATCAGCAGAAGGTGAGAAGTTCACAGTTTCATACAGCGGTTCTTACCAGCTCAACACACGCTCAGTCAGATTCGAGGATGAGATCATCTCTGACGGTCTCGAGTGGACAGAGAACTTCTACGAGTTCTGGCAGGGACGTTATGCTACTCCACAGAACCCTACCAAGATTCCTACAGCGATCAATACGCTCTCTATTGCAGGTGCTCCAAAGGATTACCTTGAAATGTTCAGAGAAAGAAGAGCTGCAGGAAACAATGATCCATATGATTTCAAGACTAACGGTGAGTACCTCTATTTCGGCAACGTGAACTGGCCAGCTATCTTCTTCAAGCCAAATCATGGTTCGCAGACTCACGACGTTACAGTTCGTGGATCAAGCAAGAAGCTTCAGTACAGCCTCACTGGTCGTTTCTACGATTCAGAGGGTCTCTATAATATAGGTGAGGACCTTTACCGTACATTCAACCTTCGTTCAAAGGTTAAGGCACAGGTTACAAACTGGCTCAGCGTAGACAACAACACTTCACTCTTCCACAGCCGCCAGGGACAGTCTATGTTCTCTACAGGTGATACCATCTTCGACCAGATGGACCACCACGGTCAGGCACCTCTTCCTCCAGTGAATGCTGATGGTACATATACCAACTCAGGTGTGCGTTCAGGTTACGCTCAGTTCATGGAAGGAAACGGCCAGTGGGACAAGAACCTTACAGTTGTTTCAACTACCGGTTTGACTATTGACTTCATCAAGGACGTACTCTCACTCCGTGGAGACTTCTCTTACAAGGCTATCCGCCGTCAGAGAGAGCGTGCACGTGTACCGGTGACAGCAATGCTCGGTCCTGCATCTCCATTCGAGTACGATACTCATGATGATTCATACAAGTCTCGCTGGACTTATGACACTGACTACATGTCGGCAAACGCAGTCCTCACTTGGACTCCTAAGCTCGGTGACAACCACTCACTCAACGTAGTGGCAGGTTGGAACCTTGAGGACTACAAATACCACAGATTCTACATCCAGAGATCTGGTATGATCTTCCCTGAGAACTTCGCTTCTTACGAGCTCTTTGACGGAACTGACATCAAGGTTGAGCAGAATAACTCCGACTACGGTCTTGTTGGTTTCTTCGGCCGTGTGAACTACTCGCTCTTCAACAGATACATCTTCGAGGTTTCTGCCCGTTACGACGGTTCATCTAAGTTCCCTACATCACAGCAGTGGGGCTTCTTCCCTTCAGCTTCAGTTGGTTGGAGACTTGACCAGGAGCCTTGGATGAAGTGGTCTAAGAGCTGGCTCGACAACTTCAAGATCCGCGGTAACTTCGGTTCACTCGGTAATGGTGCGATCAGCCCATACACATTCCTTGAGACAATGGGTGTAAGCAAGACCGGTATTCCTTTCAACGGTGCTTCTAACAACTACACAACAGTTCCTACTCCAATCCCTACCTCACTTACTTGGGAGACTATCACTACTTATGATATAGGTCTCGACGCTGACTTCCTCAAGAGCCGCCTTTCATTCTCAGGTGACTACTACTGGAAGGAGACTTCAGACATCATCACTCCAGGACCAGATCTTCCTAACTTCTATGGTGCTTCATCACCTAAGGGTAACTATGCTTCTATGATCACTAAGGGTTGGGAGCTCACACTCTCTTGGCGTGACGCTGTGAAGCTTGGCAACCATGACTTCAACTACAGCATCAAGGGTAGCTTGTGGGATACCCGTTCATGGGTTTCTTACTTCCCTGAGACAGACGGTAACATCTACCAGCTCTACACAGGTAAGGAAATCGGTGAAATGTGGGGTCTTACTACAAACGGTTACTTCGCATCTAACGTAGAGGCTCTCCAGCACGCTTCAGCTAACGGTTGGATCACCAATACTTACAATGACGCTACTCCACTTCTCGCCGGTGACCTCAAGTTCATCGATGTAGACGGTGACGGTACTATCAACTACGGTAAGGGTACTCTCGAGGATCACGGTGACCTCCAGAGAATCGGTAACGTGACTCCACGTTTCCTCTATGGTCTCAACCTTGACTTCTCATGGAACGGTATCGGCCTCAGCATGTTCTTCCAGGGAATCGGTAAGAGAGACTGGTATCCAGCTCTTGACTCGGCTCTCTTCTGGGGTGCATACAACCGTACATTTACAGGATGGCAGCAGAAGACTCACTATGACTATGCAAAGGTTGACTACTTCAATGCTGACGGTTCAGTAAACGAGGATTGGGTTGTTACCAACTTTGATGAGAGACCTTACTGGGTACGCCGCGTAGGTCACTCTGCTCAGAGAACAAATGCAGCTCAGGGTCTTGAGAACGACTACTTCCTTCAGAATGCAGCTTACATCCGTCTTAAGAACCTCACTGTAGACTATACTCTTCCAGCTATGCTGACTCAGAAGGCTAAGATAGAGAAGATCAGATTCTACGTGTCAATGGAGAACCTCTGGACTTGGTCTCCAATCTACAAGCACACACAGATGTTTGACCCAGAGGGAATCTATCCTGGTGACTCAGACTTCGATACAGTTAAGTACGGTCAGAACGGTGCCGGTGACGGTTCAGGTTATCCAATGCTTAAGTCATTCACATTCGGTGTTAACCTTACATTCTAAAGTAAAGAAAATCAGATATGAAAAAATTTGTTAATATAGTAATAGGTGTAGCAGCTGTGATGGGACTCAGCTCTTGTGCAGAATTCTTCACAAGAGAGCCTATCAACAAGTTCAGCGCAGAGACTTACTTTGCTAGTGAGGCTGAGTTGAAGATGTACACTGATGGTTTCATCAACTCTTGGATGCCAGATTATTCTGAGCCTGCAAGTGGTGATATGTTCAACGACCTTATCGCTACTAAGAACAGTACAGGTTACCTCACTGAAGGTTCTGTATATAACGCAGCAAAGCGCAGTGCATGGTCATTCGCTTGGCTTCGCCGAATCAACTTCATGCTTGAAGGTATGGCTAAGAACGGTCAGAATATTCCTAAGGAAATCTACAACCACTATGAGGGTGTAGCACGTTTCTGGAGAGCTTACCAGACTTGCAGCATGATCAAGACTTACGGTAACATTCCTTGGACTGACAAGTATCTCCAGCCAACTGATGAGGATCTCCTCTACGGTGAGCGCATGGACAGAGAGGAAGTCTTCAACAAGGTTGTCGAGGACCTCGAGTTCGCACTTGAGCACGTTTCTGCTGATGCTCAGTACCTTAAGGGTCAGGTTTATATCAACAAGTATGTTGTAGGAACCTTCGCTTCAAGAGCTTATCTCTATGAGGCTTCATTCAGAAGCAACTACAACATGAATCCTTCAACAAATGAGCCTTGGAAGGGTACATTCCAGTCTACTTCACAGCTTTATGAACTTGCTGCAAAGGCTGCTAAGGTTGTGATTGATTCTAAGGCTTACAAGCTTGCACCATCTGACTCATATCCGCAGCTCTTCCTCAGCCCAACCCTCAACACTGATGAGGTTATCTGGGGTCTTACCGCTGATTCACAGGTTTATGGTGTACATGCTCTTACTCGTTACTACTACTCAGACTCTATGGGTCACACTCCATCTGCTACTAAGGAAATGGTCAACATGTTCCTTAAGGCTGACGGAACTCCTGTAAAGGTTCTTGAGGGTGAGGGTGCGAAGTCAATCAACGATGAGTTCACCGGTAGAGACAAGCGTCTTGGATGGACTGTTCTCGGTCCTGGTTACAAGGTTCTTACTTCAGGTGAGATGAAGCCTATGCCTATGGAGTGTAACTACTCTATGACAGGTTATATGCTCGTTAAGTGGCTCATGCCTAACCGTGTGAACTTCCTTTCAGGTCAGGACAACAACTCTATCCTTGTCTTCCGTTATCCTGAGGTTCTCCTCAACTATGCTGAGGCAATGAACGAGCTGGGCAAGATGAACCAGACAATCTGGAATGAGACAGTAGGTCTTCTCCGTGAGCGTGCAGGTGTGAAGAACATCTACCCTACAGAGGCAGACCCATGGTTGAAGCAGTACTATACTAAGGATCTTAAGCATCCGTTCAAGACTAACGGTAATGAGGCTGTTGCTCTCGAGCTTCGTCGTGAGCGCGTGACTGAGCTCATCCTTGAGGGTGGTCTCCGTCAGTATGACCTCTATCGTTATGCTCAGATGGATCTCTGCGAGAGACGTGGTCTTTCAGGCGAAGAGGCTTGGACAGGTATCTGGCTCTCAGAGGCTGATTACAAGAATGGCTTCACATTCCAGGGTCAGGCTTACAAGTTCGGTCCAGATCAGAAGACTGAGTCTTGGTCATACGCAATCTCTACTTCTAAGGCAAATGGTACTTGGTCAGTACAGCCAGCTAACGGCGGTTACTACCTTATGTTCCACTATGATCTCAGATGGAAGGATGTAATGTACGTATATCCAATTTCTCAGACTGACCTTAACCTTATCCACCAGAAGAACCCTGACTTCAAGCAGAATGCAGGTTGGGAGAATGGTATTTAATCTGACCAATATGAATATAACTAAGGTTTTATTCGGATTTTTTGCTGCGACAGCCCTCTTTTGGGCTGTCGCTTGTGAAAAGCAAGGACCTGAAGGTGATAATGCAGATCCTGCACCAGGTCCTGTAACAGAGATTACCGACATCAACGGTACTGCAATTCAGGAAGGCAACAATCTTGTCGGCCTTGTTTCAGACAGCAAGACAGGTAAGGGTATTGCAAATGTTGTAGTTTCCGATGGCTATTCTGTAGTCAAGACTGATGTAAACGGTGTCTATCAGTTCAAGGCAAGCCGTTATGCAAAAACTGTATTTGTCAGTCTTCCTTCTGAGTACGAGGTTCCTCTTGATGCGAAGAAGAGACCGGCATATTACAGAGCCGGTATAAATCAGAAGAAAGTCAATAGGTATGACTTTACGCTTACTCCACTTGCGGCAATAGAAGACAGTTTTACATTCATTGCTATCGGTGACCCGCAGTGTACAAATGCAAAGGAAATCGGACGATATACTAACGAGACCATCAATGACATTGCTCAGACTCTCTCTTCTAACCAGAATCAGGGAAAGTATATGAACGCGTATGCTATGACTCTTGGCGATAACGTCAATGATACGCCTGACATGTGGGAAAAACTTATGGCTTCGATGGAAAAAGTGCAGATAGGAGCAGGAAAATATCTTCCTATCTTCATAACAATCGGCAACCACGATCATAATGCGAAGGAATCTTCTGATATGACAGCAGTGGGAAACTTCCAGAAATATTGCGGTCCTACAGATTACTCTTTTAACAGAGGTAAGGTTCACATTGTGTCTATGGATAATGTTGTATGTACAGAAACAAACAACAAGTCATGGGATTATGATGCAGGATTCTCCAAGATGCAGTATGATTGGCTCAAGGCTGACCTTGCTGCTGTGGATAATAAGGAGGAGAAGATGCTGATTCTCTGCTGCCATATTCCTTTCAGGAATGGAGCTAATTCCGGAGGAGCAACGATGAATAAGGATAAGTATTATGAGGAAGTTCTAGCTCTTATGAGAGACTTCAATGAGGCTCACATCATGATCGGTCATACTCACTACATTCAGAACTATATCCACACAAGATTCAAGACTAAGAACGGCAATCCTGTGTACGAGCATATCCATGGAGGTGCCTGCGGAGGATGGTGGTCTTCGAACATCTGTGTGACAGGTGCTCCTAACGGTTACGGTATCTACGAGATCGAGGGTGCTCACATCAAGAACTGGCTGGCGAAGAGTACTGGATTCCCTGAAAGCCATCAGATGAGAGTCTACAATGGTAATCAGACTTGGTCAGGAAGCAAGGGATATACCTATAACTGGTATCAGAACAGCAAGGGCGGTTCTGCCAATATTACTTATACAGGCCGTTCGTTCCTGAAAGATGCCATTGTTGTTTCTCTTTGGAACGATGATGAGAAAAACTGGAAGGTTGAGTTCACCCACAATGGCAAGACCACTCCAATGACTCGCGCAACATCCACTGTGATGGATGCGGCTGCAGTGTCATACTTCTTCAATGAGTGCGGCAAGAATACCACTTCATGGACAAAGGGTCTGTACCATTACTGGTATCTTCCTGTAGATGTTGATCCATCTACACTTTCAGGTTGGACAGTGACCGCGACGCAGACAATCCCTGGCAGCGATGTCAAGAATGTCTATACATGCGGTTCATTCCAGACAGACTACACTGGATTTTAATCCATGATGGTATATGAATAATAATGCCGGCTCATTCGAGTCGGCATTTATTAGTTAGTCCTGAACGTTCTGGAGAGCCTCGCGGATCTTAGCTTCGATCTCCTCGCAGAGCTCTATGTTGTCAGTGAGGAGAGCCTTTACAGCTTCGCGTCCCTGGGCGAGCTTGCTCTCGCCGTAGCTGAACCATGAGCCGCTCTTCTTGATGATGTCGTACTCGACTCCAAGGTCGATGATCTCGCCGACGCGTGAGATTCCCTCACCGTAAACGATATCGAATTCAGCCTTCTTGAAAGGTGGAGCCATCTTGTTCTTTACGATCTTCACTTTAGTGCGGTTACCAAGTGCCTCGTCTCCATCCTTGATCTGAGTGGTTCTGCGCACATCTACACGTACTGATGCGTAGAATTTGAGTGCGTTACCTCCTGTTGTTGTCTCAGGATTTCCGAACATGACTCCAATCTTGTCGCGGAGCTGGTTGATGAAGATGCAGCATGTGTTGGTCTTGCTGATATTTGCAGTGAGCTTTCTGAGCG
>ERZ808048.169-NODE-169-length-13489-cov-4.362884_pt1 | contig 13489 bp, 8 predicted proteins | sample MGYA00380197_ERZ808048 | MGnify/ENA primary metagenome ERZ808048 (study PRJEB31490, sample SAMN06133377) | cow dung metagenome | isolation source: M1 | host: cow | place: China: Chengdu | collected 2015-05 ... | reverse complement strand
CTTCTATGCAGGTAACGGCTTTTCCGGGAGGCTGCGGAATGTTCAACTGGAGCAGCAGCTTTTCAAAGGCGTCCCGGTTTTCTGCCTTTTCAATGGCGGCGCAGTCGGTTCCGATGAGTGTGATCCCCAAATCGTGCAGCGGTTGGGCCAGATTGACGGCTGTCTGTCCACCAAGGGAAGCAATGACACCTTCCGGTTGCTCCAGAGATACGATATTATAGACATCCTCCACGGTCAGCGGCTCAAAATAGAGCTTGTCGGAGCAGGTGTAGTCTGTGGAAACGGTTTCCGGGTTGTTATTGATGATGATGGCTTCATACCCGGCTTTTTGGATGGTTTGCACGGCATGAACGGTGGAATAATCAAATTCCACGCCTTGTCCAATGCGAATTGGGCCGGAGCCAAGGACAATGACCTTTTTGCGCTTTGAAACGACAGACTCATTCTCGGATTCGTAGGTGGAATAGAAATAGGGAATATAGCTGTCAAACTCTCCGGCGCAGGAGTCGATCATCCGGTAACAGGGCAGAATGTTTTTCTCTTTCCGCAAAGTCAGGATCCGCTTTTCAGATACACCCCAAATTTCAGCCACCGCTTTGTCGGAGAATCCCATCTTTTTGGCGGCGAACAGCGCGGCGGTATCCATTTTCTGACATTCCAGCAGGGATTCCATACCGACAATGTTTCGTATTTTTCTGATGAAGAACGCATCGATTCCGGTTGCGGCTACGATCTCATAGATCGACTCGCCCAAGCGAAGCAGTTGTGCGACGGCATAGATCCTGTCATCCGTGCCGATGGAAATATAGTCCAGCAGCTCCTTTTGACTCCATTGGTCAAACTTCTTCATGTGCAGGTGGTGAATACCGATTTCCAGAGACCGGATGCCTTTTAATAGACTTTCCTCAAAGGTTCTGCCGACACTCATGGTTTCGCCGGTTGCTTTCATTTGCGTTCCCAAACGGTTATTGGCATCGGAGAATTTATCAAAAGGGAATCGTGGCATTTTGGTGACCACATAATCCAGCGCCGGTTCAAAGGCGGCGCAGGTATTGGCAAGCATGATTTCATCCAGTGTCATACCGATACAGATTTTCGCGGAAACTCTTGCGATGGGATAACCGCTGGCTTTGGAAGCAAGGGCAGAACTGCGGGACACTCTGGGATTCACTTCAATCAGGTAATATTGGAACGAATCGGGGTCGAGAGCGAACTGGACATTGCAGCCGCCCTGGATCTTCAGTGCCCGGATCAGCTTTAAGGCGGAGTCCCGGAGCATATGGTATTCTTTGTTGGTCAATGTCTGAGACGGGCATACCACAATGGAGTCACCGGTATGAATACCAACAGGATCCAGGTTTTCCATATTGCAGACGGTAATGGCGGTATCCTTGGCATCCCGCATGACCTCGTATTCGATTTCCTTATAACCCTTGATGCTTTTCTCCACAAGTACCTGATGGACAGGGGAGAGAACCAACGCATTCTTCATGATTTCCCGGAATTCTTCCTCGTTGTCCGCAAAACCACCACCTGTACCGCCAAGGGTAAAGGCGGGGCGAAGAACAACAGGATAACCGATTTCCGCTGCTGAGCGCAGCCCTTCTTCCATGGAATTGGCGATCATGGATGGAAGAACAGGTTCTCCCAATTGCTGACAAAGCGCCTTGAACAGTTCCCGATCCTCTGCCAATTCGATGCTTTTTCCCGGCGTTCCCAGAAGCTGGGTATGACATTCTTTCAGAATGCCCTTCTTTTCCAGCTGCATGGCAAGATTCAGTCCCGTCTGCCCACCAAGTCCGGGAATGATGGCATCAGGTCGTTCATAGCGGACGATGCGGGCAATGTATTCCAGTGTCAGCGGTTCCATATAGATCTTATCCGCAATGGAAGGATCCGTCATAATGGTGGCGGGATTGGAATTACAGAGGATCACCTCATAGCCCTCCTCTTTCAGCGCCAGACAGGCCTGTGTGCCAGCATAGTCGAACTCTGCTGCCTGGCCGATGACAATGGGACCGGAACCGATGACCAGTATTTTATGGATATCTGTTCTCTTAGGCATGATCGCATTCCTCCATTCTGCGGATAAATTCATCAAACAGATAGCTGCTGTCCTGGGGACCGGGTGCGCTTTCAGGATGGTATTGGACGCAGAATAAATGATCCTTCTCGCAGCGCAGACCTTCCACCGTTTTGTCCAGCAGATTGATATGGGTTACTTCCAGACCAGTGCCGGCAAGACTTTCCCGGTCTACCGCATAGGAATGGTTCTGAGAGGTGATCTCTACTTTACCTGTAATCAGATTCTGTACCGGATGATTACCGCCCCGGTGTCCGAATTTCAGTTTGTAGGTTTTGGCTCCATAAGACAGCGCAATGATTTGGTGTCCCAGACAGATACCGAAAATTGGATACTTTCCCCGGAGCTGCCGTACCAGTTCAATGACCGGGGTCACATCCTCTGGATTTCCCGGGCCATTGGAAAGAAAAATCCCGTCCGGATGCAGCTGCTCTACGTTTTCTGCTGTTGTGTTCCATGGAACGATGGTCACATCACAATTTCTTTGATTCAGACTGCGGATAATATTGTGCTTGATCCCGCAATCTACAGCTACGACATGATATTTTGGTTTTTCTGCAGGGGAAACCCAGTTCGTTTTTGTGCTGACCTGCTGTACCTGATTTGTGGGGAGGAGCGTGCTGTGCAGTCGGGCGAGACCTGCCAGATTGGGGGTGGAACCTTGCGTGATCAGTCCTTTGCAGGTTCCTTTGTCGCGGATATGCCGTGCCAGACGGCGTGTATCTACCCCGGCAATTCCTGCGATCCCATGGCGCTGCATAACCTGTTCCAAGGTTTCTTCAGCCCGGAAATTGGAAGGCTGTTCATTGTATTCCCGGACGATCAAAGCGCTGATAGTCGGCACTTTCGTTTCATAGTCGTCAGTACAGATGCCATAGTTGCCGATCAGCGGATAGGTCATAACAACGGCCTGCCCGGTGTAGGAAGGATCCGAAAGGATCTCCTGATAACCAACCATGGAAGTGTTGAAAACCACTTCAACGATTTTTTCAGAATCGTCACCGAAACCGAATCCATAGAATTCGGCTCCATCTTCCAGGATGATCTTTTTATCATACTCCCGAATCATAATTGTTTCCTGCCTTTCACCAAGGAGAGCTTCTGCTCAAACTGATCTTTTCTGGTATCTTTGGGGATTTCCGTAGGATACCGTCCGGAGAAGCAGGCACTGCAATAGGCTGTATTTCCGCAGAGGTTTTCCAGATTTTCCAGGGGAAGATATCCCAGAGAATCCACACCAATGATTTTGGCAATTTCTTCTACGCTGTGATGACAGGCGATCAGGTGATCCTGAGAATCAATATCGGTGCCATAGTAGCACGGATACAGAAAAGGAGGAGCGGAGATACGCATATGGATCTGCTTTGCACCTGCATTTTTAAGCAGTGTGACGATTCTGGCGGAGGTGGTGCCGCGAACGATGGAATCATCGATCAAAACGACACGCTTTCCACTGACCACACTTTCTACAGGGCTTAATTTGATCTTCACCTGATCCACCCGGTGATCCTGACCGGGAGAAATGAAGGTACGCCCTATGTATTTGTTTTTGATGAGTCCCATACCGTAGGGAATCCCGGATTCTTGGGAATATCCCAGGGCAGCATCCAGTCCGGAATCCGGAACACCGATGACAATGTCCGCATCCACCGGATGCGCCTTTGCCAGAATGATGCCGGCTCTCCTTCGGGCATCATGAACGCTGATCCCCTCAATGACAGAATCCGGACGGGCAAAGTAGATATGCTCAAAGATGCAGAGTTTTTGGGGAGCGGTGCTGCAGTGCCGTTGATCGCTATGAACGCCGCTGCGGTCAATGGTCAGGATCTCGCCGGGAAGAACATCCCTTATGATTTCCGCACCTACCGCATGGAGAGCGCAGCTTTCGGAAGCCACTACATAGGTGCCGTCAGCCATTTGCCCATAGCACAGTGGACGGAAACCATGGGGATCCCGGACGGCGATCAGCTTCGTGGCGGACATCAGAACCAGAGAGTAGGCACCGTCTAATTTTTTCATTGCGTTGCTGACAGCTTCTTCAATGGAGGGAGCGGAAATACGCTCTCTGGTGATCACATAAGCGATGGTTTCTGTGTCAGAGGTGGAATGGAAAATTGCGCCGGACAGTTCCAACTCCTGCCGCAGGAGCAGGGCATTGCTTAGATTTCCGTTATGGGCTACTGCCAGCTTTCCTTTCAGATGGTTGACTTGAATGGGTTGGCAGTTGCTCAGGTTATTGCCACCGGTGGTGCCATAGCGAACATGGCCGACAGCAATCTCGCCTTTGGGAAGCTTCTGCATTTCTTCCTGGGTAAATACTTCGCTGACAAGGCCGAGTCCCTTATGGGAAGTGAACACCCCATCTTCATTGACCACAATCCCGCAGCCTTCCTGGCCGCGATGTTGGAGTGCATATAGACCGTAATAGACAAGGCTGGCCACATCCTCGGTTGTTCTGCTATATACACCGAAGACACCACATTCTTCATGGATGCTCATTTTTGACCCTCCAGACTGGCTTTTATAAAACCTGCAAACAGGGGATGGGGCTTATTGGGACGGCTCTTGAACTCCGGATGGAACTGAACACCCACATGGAAAGCCCGGTCACAGAACTCAACAGTCTCTACCAGCCGTTCGTTTGGGGATACTCCGCTTAAAGTTAAACCGGCATCGGTAAGAATGGAACGGTATTCATTGTTAAACTCATAACGGTGCCGGTGCCGTTCGCTGATTTGCGTGGTACCGTAACAGCGATGCATGGTTGTATTGGAGACAATTGTGCAGGGATAAGCACCCAGCCGCAGTGTACCTCCCTTATTGATCTCGTCGCTCTGACCGGGCATGAAATCAATGACCTTATGCGCTGCATCGGGATCAAATTCGCCGGAATTGGCATTCTGCAAGCCTGCGAACCGGGCAAACTCAATGACCATGATCTGCATACCGAGGCAGATCCCAAAGTAGGGGATATGATTCTCACGGGCGTATTCTGCTGCCAGAATCATACCTTCAATACCCCGGCTGCCAAAGCCGCCGGGAACAAGAATACCGTCTAATCCTGCCAGAATCTCGTTATAGGTTTCACAGGTTAACGTTTCAGAATCGATCCACCGGATGTCCACATCTGCATCCAGAGAAAATCCTGCGTGGCGCAATGCTTCTGCGACAGACAGGTAGGCATCGTGAAGCTGAACATATTTTCCCACCAGTCCAATGGTGACAATTCTGCTTCGGTGATAGATCTTTTCTATGAGTTCTTTCCATTCTTTCAAGTCTGGTTCGGGTGTTTTGATCCCCAGCTCCCGGCAGACGATTCCGGAGAAATTCTGCTTTTCCAGCATCAGCGGTGCTTCGTACAGAACCGGGATGGTAATATTCTCAATGACACAGTCTGGTTTGACATTGCAGAACATACTGATTTTCTGGAAAATGCTGTCTTCCAGGGGTTCATCGCAGCGCAGAACGATGATATCCGGCTTGACACCCATACCCTGCAGCTCACGGACAGAGTGCTGGGTGGGTTTGCTTTTGTGTTCATCGGAGCCACGGAGGAAGGGAACCAGAGTTACATGGATAAAGAGGCTGTTTTCTTTTCCTACCTCTAAAGAAATCTGGCGAACCGCCTCCAGAAAAGGCTGGGATTCAATGTCACCGATGGTGCCGCCGATTTCTGTAATGACCACATCGGCATCGGTCTGTTTTCCTACACGGTAGACGAATTCCTTGATCTCATTGGTCACATGGGGAATGACCTGTACGGTGGAGCCGAGATATTCTCCCCGCCGTTCCTTGTTCAGAACATTCCAGTAGACCTTTCCGGTAGTCAGATTGGAGTATTTGTTCAGGTCCTCATCGATGAAGCGTTCATAATGTCCCAGATCCAGATCGGTTTCCGCACCATCCTCGGTCACATATACTTCGCCGTGCTGGTAAGGACTCATGGTGCCGGGGTCTACGTTGATATAGGGATCCAGCTTTTGCGCGGCAACCTTCAAACCTCTGGATTTCAATAACCGGCCCAATGAAGCGGCAGTAATGCCTTTGCCAAGACCGGAAACCACACCGCCTGTTACAAATATATATTTTGTCATGTTTCTCACTCCACAGTTACGGATTTTGCCAGATTCTTCGGTTTATCAATATCGCAGCCGTTTTCCCGTGCTACATGATAGGCAAGTAGCTGTAAGGGGATGATCTCCACTGCTGCACTGAACAGGGGATGAATCTTGGGAATATAGAGCATATCATCTGCAAGGGAAACGATTTTAGCATTGTCCCTAAAAGCTACTGCCAGAACCTCAGCACCACGAGCCTTTACCTCTACAATGTTGCTCATGGTTTTTTCCGTAATGGCCTCATTGCAGCACAGGGCAATGACAGGCTGGCCTTCACAGATCAGTGCAATGGTTCCATGCTTCAATTCGCCGGCAGCATAGGATTCTGCGTGGATGTAGGAGATTTCCTTCATCTTCAATGCACCCTCCAACGCAACGGCATAGTCAGTATTCCGGCCAATGAAGAACATGGAGCAGGCGCTGTGGTATTTCTTTGCCAGATGCACCATTCCGGGATTCATATCCAGTGCCTGTTGGATTTGTTTGGGTAATGCCTTTAAGGCACTGAGGAGTTTTCGCCAGGTACTGTCTTCAACGGTTTCCAACTTTTTGGCTGCATAGAGGGCGAAAAGGTACAGAACAGTTAGCTGCGTGGTATAACCCTTGGTGGTAGCGACTGCGATTTCAGGACCTGCCCAGGTATACAGACACCAGTCGGCAATTTTTGCAATGGTACTGCCGACCACATTTACGATGGCCAGTGTTTTTGCACCTCGTCTTTGACATTCCCGCATGGCGGCAATGGTATCTGCCGTTTCACCGGACTGAGATAAGACAATCAGAAGTGTTTGGTTGTCGATCAGCGGATCACTGTAGCGCAGTTCACTGGCAAGCTCTGTCTGTACGGGGAGTTTACATAACTTCTCGATTGCGTATTTTGCTGCACAGCCTGCATAATACGCAGAACCGCAGGCAGTAATGAGAATATTGCGGATGCCGGACAAGTCGATATCCAAATCATCAAGGGAAATATCACAGCCCTTCATTCTAGGTGCCATGGTAGCTTTGACAGCCCGGGGCTGCTCCATAATCTCCTTCAGCATGAAGTGATCATATCCGCCTTTCTCAGCAGCCTGGATGTCCCATGTGATTCTGCTGATCCTTTTCTGAACAGTATGCCCTGTGCAGTCGAAGATGGTAACGCAGTCCGGTGTAAGTTCAGCAAATTCACCATTTTCCAGATAGATTGCATTTCTGGTATAGGCCACCAGTGCGGTCACATCGGATGCAAAGTAGTTTTCTCCGATTCCCAAACCCAGAATCAACGGACTGGATTCCCGAACCGCAAAAATTTTTTCCGGCTCGTCGGCGCAGATGATACCCAGTGCATAGGAACCTCTCAGCCTTGCGGATGTCCGCATGACAGCCTGCTTCAGATTTCCTTTGTAATACATTTCAATCAAATGGACTACTACTTCAGTGTCGGTTTCACTTTCAAAGTGATAGCCTTTCCGGGTAAGCTCTTCACGAAGGTCCATATAGTTTTCAATGATACCGTTATGCACCACAGCGAACCGGCCATTATTGCTGGTGTGGGGATGGGCATTGGGTTCTGTTGGCGCACCGTGGGTTGCCCAGCGGGTGTGGCCGATTCCGGTCATGCCTGGTAGCAGTTTTCCGTCATCTGTTTTCTCGGCCAGTCCGGCGATTCTGCCCGTGACCTTGCTGACCGAAATATGATTATCCTGAACCACTGCTATTCCGGCTGAGTCGTATCCCCTGTATTCCAGCTTTTTTAGCCCTTCCAACAAAATGGGGGCTGCGTTCTGCGTTCCTGTGTATCCGACGATTCCGCACATGATAATTCCTCCTTTACTCCCATTCCACCGTTGCCGGAGGCTTGGATGTAATGTCATACACAACCCGGTTGATACCGGGAACCTCTCCTGTGATTCGGCTGCTGACCCGTTCCAGAAGATCAAAGGGCAATTTCGTCCAGTCTACTGTCATAAAGTCATCTGTTGTAATACAGCGAAGGGCAATGGTATGACCGTAAGTTCGCATATCGCCCATAACACCTACGCTTCTGGTATCCGTAAGTACGGCGAAATACTGACTGGCGATATTTTTGACAGGGTGATTTTCCAGTTCCTGCCGGAAAATCCAGTCTGCTTCCCGAAGAAGATCCAGTTTGCACTTTGTGACGGAGCCGATGATCCGAACGGCAAGTCCGGGACCGGGGAAGGGCTGGCGATAAATAAGTTCTGATGGAATACCCAGTTCAAGACCGACTTTGCGAACTTCATCCTTGAACAGATCCCGCAGCGGTTCCACGATTTTTTCAAATTCCATTCGTTCCGGAAGTCCGCCTACATTGTGGTGGCTTTTGATGGTGCTGGCATTTCCGGAACCACTTTCGATCACATCCGGATAAATGGTACCTTGCACAAGAACGTCAACCTTTCCTAGCTTCCGGGCTTCTTCCTCAAAGACACGAATGAATTCTTCTCCAATGATCTTACGTTTTTGCTCCGGTTCCGAAATGCCTTCCAGTTTTTTCAGAAAGCGGTCCTCTGCATTGACACGAATCAAATTCATGTTAAATTGCCCACGGAAAATACGTTCTACCCAGTCGCCTTCCTCTTTCCGAAGCAGACCATGATCCACAAAGACACAGGTCAGATCATCTCCGATTGCTTTGTGGAGCAGAACTGCGGCAACGGCACTGTCTACGCCGCCGCTGAGTGCGCAGAGAACTTTCTTGCCGGAAAGCGCACGCTGATACCTGGAAATGCTTCTTTGGACGAAGCCCTCAAGGTTCCAGCTTCCGCGGCACTGACAGATATCAAACAGAAAGTTGTGCAGGATTTGTTTTCCATATGCTGTATGGGATACTTCCGGATGAAATTGTACACCGTACAGCTTACGGCTTTCATCACACATGGCGGCACAGGGACACTTATCTGTATGTGCAATGATACGGAAGCCACTGGGAACCTGGGAAATATAGTCGGTATGGCTCATCCAGCAGAAGGAGGTATGAGGAACTCCCTGAAACAGAGTGCAGTTTTTGCTGTACAGTGCAGTTTTTCCGTATTCACTGCTACTTTGTGCACTGCTGACCTGACCGTCGGCCATAAATGCCATCAGCTGATCACCATAGCAGATTCCAAGAATAGGGATTCCCAGATTCAGAACGGCAGGATCATAGTGAGGAGACAGCCTGTCGTAGACACTATTGGGGCCGCCGGTAAAAATAATGCCCTTGTATCCGGCTTCCTTGATCTCGGATACTGAGATTTGATTATAGGGTTTGATTTCCGCATAGACCTGCTGTTCCCGGACTCTGCGGGCAATCAGCTGGTTATACTGTCCTCCAAAATCCAGGACAAGGATTTTCTCTTCCATAGCAGCCTCCTTACAGATCAATCTCGGTATCGGATTTCGTAATGTCTGAAATCTGATGCCGAATTCCGGCCAGAAAACTGTCTACCTGCTCCGGACATCTTCCGATGTAAGCGGTTGGTTCCAGAACTGCCTCCATTTCGGCTTTGGTCATACCAAATTCCGGATGAGAGGAAAGGTCAGCAAGCAGATCCCATTGTTCGCCGTTTTTCATTTTGGCAGTAGCATTCATAGAGCAGATGCGAACGATTTCATGAAGCTCCTGACGATTGCCGCCCCGCTTGACACCCTCCATCATCAGATTCTCCGTGGCGATGAAGGGAAGGTATTCCCGGACGGTTTTTTCCACGATCTTTTCATTGACATGAAGTCCGTTTGTTACATTCTGAGATAGACGCAGAATGGCATCGGCACAAAGAAAACCTTCCGGCATGGAGATCCGGCGATTTGCGGAATCGTCCAGCGTCCGTTCCAGCCATTGTGCGGAGGCGGTCATGGGAGCATTCAAAGCATCTGCCATCAGATAACGGGCCAGGGAGCAAATCCTCTCGCAGCGCATGGGATTGCGTTTGTAGGCCATAGCGGAGGATCCGATTTGGTTCTTTTCAAAGGGCTCTTCTATCTGCCGGTCATGCTGTAAAAGACGGATGTCGTTTGCCATCCGGTAGCAGCTCTGGGCAATGGAAGAAAGCACATTCAAAATCCGGCTGTCCAGCTTTCGGGGATAAGTCTGACCACAGACCGGATAGCATTGGGTGAAAGCAAAGTCAGCGGCGATCATGCGGTTCATTCTATCAATTTTCTGAGTATCTCCGCCGAACAGCTCCAGAAAGCTGGCTTCTGTTCCGGTGGTTCCCCGGCAGCCAAGGAATTTCATGCTCCCGATGACGAAATCCAGCTCTTCCAGATCGGACAGAAAATCCTGCATCCAGAGGGTCGCCCGTTTACCCACGGTCACAAGCTGGGCGGGCTGGTAGTGGGTATAGCCCAGAGTGGGCATAGATTTATGCCGGTCAGCAAATTCTGCAAGATTGGCGACGACCTTCAAAAGCTCTTCGCGCAGGTATTTTAGACCGTCCCGGTACAGGATGATATCTGCATTATCGGTAACGTAACAGCTGGTTGCCCCCAGATGGATGATGCCTGCAGCGCAGGGGGCTGCTTTCCCATAAGCATACACATGCGCCATTACATCATGGCGGACTTCCTTTTCACGCTGAGCAGCACATGCATAGTCGATATCCTGGATATGAGCTTCCAATTCTGCCACCTGTGCGGCAGAAATTGGAAGTCCAAGCTCCATTTCCGCCTTTGCCAGTGATACCCACAGTTTTCTCCAGGTCTGAATACGCATATCGGCAGAAAAAAGTCGGAGCATATATTCGGACGCATAACGGGCACTCAGGGGGGATTCATATTTGTTTGTCATTTTGTCTCTCCTTAGCGAATGATGATGCTGTCACGCTCCGGACCAACGGAAACATAGCCGATCCGGCATCCGATCTGCTGCTCAACAAAGGTTACATAATCCTGGGCTGCTTTCGGAAGTGCCGCCCATTGACGGACCCCGCTGATATCACACTTCCAGCCATCCAGGTATTCAATGACAGGTTTGGCAGAGGAAAGCAGGGCGGGGAAGGGGAAATCGTTGGTTTCCTGACCATCCACAAGATATTTGGTACAAACGGGAATCCTGTCCATGTAGCTCAGGATATCCAGTTTGGTCAGTGCAATATTGGTAGCTCCCTGAATCTGGACGCCATAACGGGTTGCGACAATGTCAATGGGACCGACACGGCGGGGGCGTCCGGTTTTTGCGCCGTATTCAAAACCGGCGGAGCGCAGGGCATCCGCCTCGTCCCCAAACATTTCGCACACGAAAGGGCCTTCGCCAACACAGGTGGAGTATGCCTTGACAACACCGATTACCTCATTGATTCTTGCAGAGGGCAGACCGGAACCGACAGGGGCATAGGCGCTGATGGCGTTGGAGGAGGTGGTATAAGGATAAATACCGTAGTCCAGATCCCGAAGGGCACCGAGCTGGGCTTCAAACAGGATATTCTTGCCATCATTCTGGGCTTTTCGCAGAATCAGACCGGTATCGCAGATAAACGGTTTGATTCTTTCACACCAGATATCAAACCACTCGTTGATATCGGATACCGTCATGGGTTCTTTGCCGTAGACTCCCGCAATTGTCAGATTCTTCCATTCCAAAAGGTCTGCCAGATGCTCCTTCAGATGCTCCGGATGCAGAAGCTCTCCTGCCATAATGGTTTTCTTCTGGTATTTGTCAGAGTAGAAGGGGGCAATGCCCTGTTTGGTGGAACCGTATTTTTTGTCTTTCAGCCGGGTTTCCTCCAGCTCGTCCAGTTGCCGGTGCCAGGGAAGCAGCAATGATGCGCGGTCGCTGATTTTGAGGTTATCAGGTGTAATAGAGACACCCTTGCTGCGAACATCCTCAATTTCTTTCCAAAGATTCTCCGGATCCAGCGCAACACCATTACCAAGAACGTTGATAACCCCTTTGCGGAAGATGCCGGAAGGGAGCAGATGCAGGGCAAATTTTCCATATTCATTGATGACGGTGTGACCTGCGTTGCCGCCGCCTTGATATCTGACGACCACATCGTAGTCCTCTGTGAGAAAATCGACCATTCTTCCCTTTCCTTCATCTCCCCAGTTGATTCCAACGATTGCACAATTTGACATAACAAATTACCTTCCTCAAAACAAATTCAAATGTGAGCAGTCAATCGCATCATTACCTCGGCATAAGCATCTTCTACACCGCCGAGGTCACGGCGAAAACGATCCTTGTCAAGCTTCTCACCCGTCTTGCTGTCCCAAAGGCGACAGGTATCGGGACTGATCTCATCGGCAAGAACAACAGTCCCGTCGGACAGTCTGCCGAACTCCAACTTGAAATCAACAAGCGTTACGCCGCACTCACGCCAAAACGCCTTTAACTGCTCGTTTACTGTAAAGGAATACTTCTTGATGGTTTCAATTTCCTCGGGGGTGGAAAGATGCAACGCCAGCGCATGATACTCATCAAGGAGCGGATCGCCGAGTTCATCGTTTTTATATGAAAACTCAATGGTTGGAGAATCGAAAACAACTCCTTCCTCCACGCCGTATCTCTTAGAAAACGAACCTGCGGCAATGTTTCTCACAATGACCTCAAGCGGTACAATGGATACCTTCTTGACAAGAGTTTCCCTATCGCTGAGCTCCTCCACGTAATGGGTGGGAACGCCCGCCTTTTCCAGCCTTTGCATCAAAAGATTGCTCATTTTGTTGTTGATCACACCTTTACCGACGATCGTTCCCTTTTTGAGCCCGTTGAAAGCGGTGGCATCGTCCTTGTAGGATACGATGAGCATTTCGGGATCGTCTGTCGCAAAGACCTTTTTGGCTTTTCCCTCGTAAAGTTGTTCTCTCTTTTCCATGTGTATATACCTCCATTTTTTGAGTCAAAAATTGAAATCCCCGTAACAAGTAAAAAAGCAAAGGCGTTTAATGCGGTGAAACATTAAGACGCCTTTGCCTTGCATCTATTTAGTTTTTGATGTCAAAAATAAAAATACGGACAACTCGCCCCGATAAAACCGACCGTAAATCTACGCCCGATGATGATCGGAAGACGCCATTGCCCTCACGCAGATATTATACACCTTTTTATCCTATTTGTCAATATAATTTAATAAAAAAACGAGCCGCGTTATCAAAAAACGCAGCTCTGATTTTTCGTTTATACACCGCTGGCTCCGTAGTTGGAGAGCACTCGGGCAGACGGATCCTTTACGTCGCATCCCTTCCACGCCTTGTTGGGCATCCAAAAAGCGACGATCATTTCAGATTGCTCGGGGTAATACTTTTCAAATATCTCACGATACAAAAGCGATTCCTTGGTAAAGGGTGTTGCGTGTCTGTACTT
>ERZ808048.168-NODE-168-length-13506-cov-4.424231_pt1 | contig 13506 bp, 12 predicted proteins | sample MGYA00380197_ERZ808048 | MGnify/ENA primary metagenome ERZ808048 (study PRJEB31490, sample SAMN06133377) | cow dung metagenome | isolation source: M1 | host: cow | place: China: Chengdu | collected 2015-05 ... | reverse complement strand
TGACGAGACCGGCCATGTAACTGATTTCACCCTGAAAAACGGCGAACTCATCTACGATGCTGATGAGAAATACCACAAGTACACCATCGAAGACCGCTTACTCGGTCTCTGGCTCTCTGACGAACCAAGCAAGGAAGACAAGGGAACCTTTGACATCGTAATCCTCCTCAGACCTGACGGCACCGGTGTGGAAATCTGGACTCTCCCGGAATCCCATGTTGCAGCAGAAAAGTACTACTTCGTCTGGGAAATGGTTGGTTCCTACACCTATCAGGCTGTATATGACGACGGAGAGGTCTGGGAATTTTCCACGGTCGGACTCGGTCTTACTGACGGAGGCGTTACCTACAGCAAGGTAGGATACGACGTCTTAGCTGAGTATGCACAAAAAGTAACTGCATAATCCAACCCCTTTTTTTTACAACATTACAGCAAAAGAGCAGACACCGCCTGCCAGTATCCATCACACAAAACCCCGTACCTGATAACACATGTACAAGCATTGAATATCTCACACATCAAATGAATATACACTATTCCATTTGGAGTAATTCGAATATGACTGAAGAAGCACAGAAAGGCGGAAAAGGCACTGTTGTTCTTGCCTTCTCCGGAGGACTTGACACCTCAATTTGCGTTCCAATCTTAAAGAACATGTACGGCTACGACAAAGTCATCACTGTTGCAGCCGATGTCGGACAGCCGGAATCCGAAGTAAAGATGGCAACCGACAAAGGAAACCTCATCGCAGATAAACACTACACCTTAGACTTAAAGGAAGCATTTGTTAGAGAACACGTCTTCCCGGCAATCAAGGCAAATGCACTCTACGAAGGCTACCCGATGGGAACCGCACTTGCAAGACCGCTTATCGCATCCGAAATCGCAAAGATTGCAAAGCAGGAAGGAGCAAAGGCAGTCGGACACGGATGTACCGGAAAAGGAAATGACCAGCTCAGATTCGACTACATCTTCCGCTTAAACGGTCTTGACATCATCGCACCAATGCGTGAGCACAACATGCGCCGTGACTGGGAAATCGAATACGCAGAACAGAACAACATCCCAATCCCGGTCAAGAAAGACACCCCGTGGAGCGTTGACGAAAACATCTGGTCCCGCAGTATCGAAGGCGGACGCTTAGAAGAACCGGCATACCACCCGCCGGAGGAAATCTACCACTGGACCGCAGCATTAAAGGATGCACCAGACGAGCCTGAAATCATCTCCATCGGATTCGAGAATGGTGTACCAGTCTCCTTAAACGGAGAAAAGATGGCAGGTGTTGACTTAATCGTCGCATTAAACAAGATTGCAGGAAAGCACTCTGTCGGAAGAAACGACATGGTAGAAGACCGTGTCTTAGGTCTTAAAGCACGTGAGAACTACGAACACCCGGCAGCAACTGTCTTAATCGCAGCACACGCCGACTTAGAAAAACTCGTCCTCTCCCGCTTCGAACTCAAGTTCAAGCACATCGTCGATGACCAGTGGGCAGAACTCGCATACATGGGCTTAATCCACGAACCGCTCTACCACGACCTTGGTGCATTCATCAACAAGACCCAGGAACGCGTCACCGGAACTGTTGATGTACAGCTCTTCAAGGGAGGCCTCCACATTATGGGACGCTCCTCTCCGTTCGCACTCTACTCCGAAGATCTTGTCTCCTTCGACACCAACACCGGAATCGACCAGCGCGATTCCATTGGATACTCCAAGTACTATGGTCTCCAGGGCAGACTCTTACACCAGTTAAACAACGAGTAATATGACCGAAATCAACCGGGATTTAGTCTGCGTTTTAATTCCAACGCTGAACGAGAAGGAAACAATCGGCCCAGTCATTGAGGAGCTGAAGGCTTTCGGCTACAACAATATCTTAGTAGCTGACGGCCGCTCGACAGATGGAACACCTGAGATTGCAGAAAAACTCGGTGCAAAGGTCATGACCCAGCAGGGAAAGGGAAAAGGAAAGGCAATGATTGAGGCATTCTCAATCATTACCGAGCCTTATATTTTAATGCTTGACGGTGACGGTACAAATCCGCCTGAGTTTGCAGACAGAATGGTCGAACCGCTCTTTGCCGGACGTGCAGACCATGTTATCGGAAACCGTCTTGAGTCATACGAGAAGGGAGCACTTACAAAGCTGAACCGTTTCGGAAACGATGTGATGAATAGGATGTTTAAGTGGGCACACGGAGTCTATATGACAGATATCCTCTCCGGATACCGTGCGTTCACAAAAGAATCCTTAGAGCAGATGCATCTGACAGAAGCAGGTTTCGAGATTGAGACCGAGATTTCATCCGAAGTCATCCATCACAATCTCCGCTTTGAGGTTGTCCCGACATACTACAAGAAACGCCCCGGATCTCCAACAAAGCTGAACCCGATTAAAGACGGTGCAAAAATCATTCTCGCGATTAACAAGTACGGTAAGATGAATAACCCAATGTTCCACTTCGGAACAGTTGGTGTTCTCCTGTCTCTTGCCGGTTTCCTCTGCGGCCTTTATGTTGTGTATGAATGGTTCCAGGGAATCGAGCATCTGCCGCTTACAATTCTTACAATGCTCTTGATTGTTACAGGTATTCTTGTGTTCATGATAGGGCTTTTAAGCGATATGATTGTGGCATACCACCGCGAGGAGATTCGCGAGATTTCCCAGCTTAAAGCTGAGATTGAAGAGTTAAAGCGTAAATAATCTCTTCTCAAGTTTTTTCTTTTTTTCGAATATTTCATCCATATCACCATTCTGCACAGTAGAACATATCATTTCGCAATAGAAATAAACCGCATAATGATTTACAAAACAAACACTAAATTCTCTGCCGCATCCAAGATTTTGATAAACCTTCAAGGCAAGAAATACCAGTTACACAGGAAAAAAGAACCATGAAGAAACCAATCATCATCTGCATACTCCTGCTTATTGCTGTGTTTGGAGCAGGATGTGTAAACATAGAAGAAACAGAACCAAACAGCACAATACCTTCAGTCCCGCCAATTGCATACCCGCCAAACACTATCGAGCCCATTGTCGGAGAATGGGAAGGATATGATGCACAGAACAAAATAACATACGAACTCCTCTGCCTCTATGACGGATATGCAAAACTTGAGGTCGACAACAAATCAGGACCGCAGGAGATTGAATTCATCCATCGCGGAGCATGGATTGGAGAAAACCCGACATATCAGCTCAAACTTGACTATGGACAGTACACACTAAAGCTTTCAGGAAACGGAAAAACCGCAGAACTCACAACCCCGGATGGAGCAAATGTCTTAATGACTTACGAATCATTCTAAGTCAGACATACGACATACAGGCTTGGCTAAGTGCCTTCTTGCATCAGGAGGCACCTCATACCAGCCTTCTGAAATATCACGAGGCTCACATTCAACCTCGCGAACTCTTCCCGAACACTCACGGCACTTATACCCCTTGCCTTTCCCGGCCGAAGTCATACGCCCTCCGCAGACCGGGCATTTGGGAGAGATTCGAACCTCTTTTTTTGCTGCAAGCCTTAAGCAGAACTTTTCAACATGAATCACACCATTCTGGAAACTGCCGAAAACAGTAAGCTCATCCCCTTCAATCAACTTCCGGACGATATTGCGGAAAGATTTTGTCGGCTCAAAGGCATAGCAGAGCGTATCATTTACTGAAAATGACACATGACCTCCGCGCTGTGTTTTCGGAGCAGATGTTACAACACCGTCAAACACATAAGACCTGCCTTCATCAAAGCCCGAATTAGAGGATAAAATATGCGCATCCGTAGATTGATTGGTTTCCCAGATGACAAACCGTTCAACATCCTCGGCCGAAATATACGAAACAGCTTTTTTTACCCATTCAGGCGACTTACCCCTTATGCCATAGAGAACAGGATCTTTTCCGTGCGGAATACACACCGGCTTTTCTGCCGCAAAATCCCACGTATCCCAGCAGTTTGGATAAGTCTCTTCCGCCGAGCGTCGGATAGAATCAGCATCAAAGACCCTCTGCGTTCCAAAAGCCTCGGGCTTTCGATATGCCAGATACTCATAGGTTTTGTCAGGAAGTTCAGCAGACACAGCAGCCAAAGCCCCGATTAAACCCCGGCAGTTCTTGTATCCTTTATAGACGGCTCCGATAGAATCAAGAACAGACTTAGCTTCATCTACCGTACAGAAAGTTCGAAGTGCCGAATAGTAAAAATCAGGAGATGGCTTTGTCTCACATACTACAAAACCAGGATTTGTGTTCTGGCAGTCAAACATCGCGTACTTATCTATAAACTCACCCGCGGTTTGTGACGCAATTTCAGCACTTCCGTCGAACTCAATGCAGACAGCAGCATTCCCGCGTGTTTTCCAGGGCACATTCGGATTTAGACGAATTAAACGCATATTTTTGATGACACAGCCCTGCTTTTCGAGTGCTTCAGCTATCAAAGCACCAAGGTAAGTAGTGCACATACCATCCGGAGAATCAGTGTCATCAAGCCCGAGGAACATAGAAGTATACATTATTGGACGCGAAAGAAAGATAGGGTTTTCCCTCCTCTTCCAAGAGATATATAACCAATTCAGTGGAAAATATAGGTAACAGACCATGTACGGAATAATTGATATAGGCTCAAATACAATCCGGCTTGTCTTATATGACGTACAGGACGGCAGAATAAGACCGATGCTCAACAAAAAATACACCGCAGGTCTTGCAGGCTATGTCAAAAAAGGACGCATGTCAGAAAAAGGGACTGACAAACTAATCGAAATCCTGACCGAGTTTTCAGAGATTCTCCCATACATCCAGATAAAAGAAATATTCTGCCTTGCAACCGCATCCCTTCGAAATATTGAGAATGCAGATGAGGTCTGCAATGAAGTGAAAAACAAATGCGGATTTAACATAATCATACTTTCAGGAGAGGAGGAGGCACTTTATGATTACTATGGTGCTATGCAGTCGGTAAATGAACCGGCAGGAGTTGTAATCGATATCGGGGGAGGAAGTACAGAGTTTGTATTCTACCGGGAAAACAGCATAAGCAAAATCCTCTCGATTCCAATAGGCTCACTTAACTCATACTCAGCTTATGTAAAAGACATACTTCCGACTGCAAAAGAGAGAAAAGATATTGAATCAGCAATGGATTCTGCGATGTCTGAGATTTTTGAAAAATCCCCGGACGTCATCTGCGGAGTCGGCGGTTCGATTCGTGCGGCAGTTAAGGTGTACAATGAACTGTTCCAGGAACTTCCGAAAGGAAGAGTTGAGATATCAGCACTTGAATCCCTGTTTAAAGTAAGAAAAGACACACTCGCAAAAGCTATCCTGAAAACAGCTCCGGAAAGGATTCACACATTAATACCGGGACTTGTTATCCTCTGCACAATCGCAAAGAAATGGGACATCAAAAAACTCACGGTCAGCACATCAGGAATAAAGGAAGGTTTTCTTACAGCAAGGCTGAAGGAAAGAGGTGTGCTCTGATGCCTGCATATATGCAGAACCGTGAGCTGTCCTGGCTTCGGTTCAATGAAAGAGTGCTTGCAGAAGCAGCAGATGAATCCGTACCGCTCTTAGAGAGACTGAAGTTTCTGTCAATTTTCACAAGCAACCTGGATGAATTTTTCATGATACGGGTCGGAAGTCTCTTTGATTTGCAATCCGTCAACGCTGGCGCGCTCGATTCCAAGACAGGAATGACACCCGCAGAACAGCTTGATAAACTATATGCGAGTGTACGCAGATTGTACAAAAAACGTGACGAGGTTTACTTCGCACTTGAGAGAAGGCTTCGCGGAGCAGGCATCTTTAATCTCTCTATTGCAGAGCTTTCAATTGAGGAGTACAGGTTTGTCAGGAAATACTATGAACAGGAGATTGCGCCAATCCTGTCTCCGCAGATTGTCGATGCGCACCATCCGTTCCCGCATCTTCAAAGCAAAGTCCTGCACATCGGAACGATGCTCAAAGAAGGAGATAAAAGTCTCTTTGGTGTAATCCCAATCCCGCAGTCTCTTCCGGAGATTGTAAGAATTCCAGGCAAAGGGCTTCGATACATCAGAATAGAGGATATTATTCTGGACAATGTCGAGACAATCTTTTCGATGTATCGGATTTCTGAAAAGACGATTCTCTGCATCACAAGAAATGCAGATATCAATCCTGATGATGAGGCATTTGATGTAAATCAGGACTTCAGAGAAAAGATGCAGAGGCTCTTGTACGAAAGACGCCGTCTCTCAGCCGTAAGGCTTGAGCTGAACTCTCCTGTGACCACTGACTTTTGCAGGTATCTCTGCGAGACACTTGAGCTGAAGCAGGAACAGGTATTCATCTCAAAATCTCCGCTGATGCTTTCATATGCATTCTCTCTTGCAGGAGATGAGCAGAAGCACCTGCTCTACAAACCGTTTACCCCGTGCAGAGCAGCCGGAGTAAACGGAGATGCAATGTTTAAACAGCTCTCAAAGCACGACATCCTGCTGTCGTATCCATTTGAAAGCATGAGCCCTTTTCTCAGACTGATAAAAGAGGCGGCAAATGATAAGAATGTGATATCCATCAGGATTACTATCTATCGTCTTGCAAGAAGGGCAAAGCTTGTGGACTATCTTTGCAGGGCGGCTGAGAACGGGAAAGATGTTACGGTCTTTATTGAACTTCGCGCACGGTTTGATGAGCAGAACAATATTGACTGGTCTGAGAGGCTTGAGGATGCCGGGTGCAAGATTATCTACGGATTCGAGGAGTACAAGATTCACTCCAAGGTCTGTCTGATTACCCGAAAGGAAAAAAACAGTGTCAGATACTATACTCAGATTGGAACCGGAAACTATAATGAAAAAACTGCTGAGCAGTACACTGATGTATCTTTGATGACCTCAAACCAGGTTATTGGAAGAGAGGCAAACGAGTTCTTCCGAAATATGGCACTTGGAAATCTGTATGGTGAGTATGAGCATCTTTTGGTATCGCCTGTGAGTCTCAAAAAGACTGTGCTGCGCCTGATTGATGAGGAAACCGCAAAAGGTGCCGAGGGGCGGATTCTTGTAAAGATTAATTCGATGACTGATGTGGATATCATCGAGCGTTTGAAGAATGCATCATGTGCCGGTGTGCAGATTGATTTGATTATCCGCGGAATATGCTGTCTTCTGCCCGGAATACCCGGTGTTACAGAAAATATCAGGGTTCGAAGTATTGTCGGGCGGTTTCTTGAGCATTCGAGAATCTATGTGTTTGGAAAAGGTGATTCAAAGCGGATGTATATTGCATCAGCTGATTTCATGACAAGAAATACTGAGCGGCGTGTTGAGGTGGCATGTCCGATTTACAGTCCTGCAGTGAAGGAGAAATTAAGACACATCCTGGATATCGAGCTTTCTGATACAGTAAAAGCCAGGATGATGATGTCGGATGGAAGTTATGTAAGATTTGCAGGAGACGGTGTTGACAGTCAGCGGGTTTTGATGGAGGAGGCAAAAGAGTCTGAGACGCCTGAACGTGTTGAAGGGTTTTTGAGGGCGATTATCCGAGGGTTTTTACAAGGTTAAGTTTGGCAGGAGATAGAGGACCGACCACAGGGCTTGCAACCGCGGCGGGTTTTTTTGCTGTAAAGTGGTTAAAAAAAAACATTTCGGTTTATTCATAATATAATCCCCTTTAATTTGCACAATAATTTGAAAAATACACAAATAACAGAGATAAATACCCACATAAAAGACAAAATGAAATCATGGAGAGAAGGCTCTCCCCACATGCCCGAAGTTTATAGACACTTAGAACAGCCCGACAAACGGACTAATAATAAAGTGCCAGAGATTAGTAAATCCTGTTACCAAAAGATTTGTCATCATCTCAAGGTCAACCCCAAACACCGGTCCGAAGAACAGGAAGAACGAAACCGTCGCAACCGATGCACCGATATTGGAAGCTGCCGCGACCAACAGAATATGGAACAGCGGAACAGAAAGCATCTCAGAAATACTCTCAGCATTTCCGATTCTCTTAAAGTCCTTAGCTGTTGGAGGACGCATCTTTGCTTCAACAAGTGCCGCAAACCAGCCGCAGGCAAGGAACGGATTTAAGGAAGTCATCCAGGCAAGAACCGCAGACACCGCAGCAGAAAGCGGATGACCTTTAACCAGAAGCGTTGCAATACCTGCTAAGATTCCGTGAAGAACAACCCAGAAGACAATTGCCCAGACAAGAAGCTCAGTCGCCCCTGAAAATCCGATTGCCAAAGCAATCACCGCAAACATAACAAGGAACACAACACCAAGAATCTTACCCCACGGATACTTCTTTGGAAGAGCTGTAAGCTCCCTCATCGGAGGAAGAGTCTCAGGATGCTCACGGAATCTGGTAATTCCAGGAACATGCCCTGCACCGCAGACAACAACCGCACGCTCAAACGAACTGCGTTCAAGATTAATAACCCCATGCGCCAGATACGCATCACGCTCATCAATTAACGCGTGTGCCCCGGACGGAGAAAACTCATGGAACTCCGCAAGAGCTGCATCAATCATATCCTGATTGGTCAGAGAATCAACTGTTACCGCATCAAGCTCATCAGTCTCATCATCCTTTCCTGTAACTGAACGCAGCAGAACCCAGATGAGCTTTACCTTCTCGAAAAACTTCATCCCGCCCCAGAAACGTGCAAGAGTAATATTGATGTCGCGGTCAATAAGCATCAAGCGGATACCGCGCTCCTCAGAAAGACGAATAGCCTCCTTCATCTCCGCTCCCGGCTCAACTCCCACATTTAATCCGATTTTGCGCTGGACATATGAGAGAAGCCACTGCACAATCATCACCATGAAGTTGCCGGATAAAATACTCCGAACCTCAGGAGCTTTACCATCCGCTTCCTCAGAGACGATGCCTGCCTTGGCATCCTCCTCCTCCTTCATCTGTTTTTTGAGTGTCGCAAACCGCCCCTGGTCGAGCTCAATCGCGATAACATCCGGGTTTACTAAATCAACAGTTTCCAAAACCTCATTAACGCTCTTCTGAGACACGTGAGCAGTTCCGACTATGTGTATTTCTGCCATATTTTATTTCCAGAGATGTACGCCTCTGCTGTCGATAATTACTGTTGAACCTGAGGCAATACTATGTTTTTGATACTGTTTCTCGCTTTGAGTAAATTCTGCGTCCTCGACGTCACGCCTTCGAAGCAGAGCATCTGCTGTTTCTTCCGCGTCCAGACACTTACTGCACCCGACAGCCGGACACTCCGAGATGATAAGTTCATCACAATCAAGCATAAACGGATACGTCCTGCATATATGAGGGCGCGATGCATAAACAGTGCATCTGTTCTCCTTCAAAAACATACAGTTCCCGTCAGCCCCGCGGCGAAGAACCCATCCGAATGTGATTTTTGTACCATCGGGATACTCCATCCAGTCAGGATACGGCTCTGCAATCTCAGAAAAAGAAAGACCGGATGCAGCAGAGAGTGCATCCACCTCATCTGGTGTTACCATCACCTCATTATCTGCGCCCGAACAGCACGCCCCGCATAGCTTACAGGAAAAATCCGCCGCCTGAATTTTTTCGATGAGTTCCTCTTTCCCGCTCATTGATACCTGTCTGCATGTTCACGAATCGAGGAGCGAATCTCTTCCGGAGTAAATCCAAGAACGCCTGCCAAAAACATAGCACCACCAGCTCCTGTTCCCTCTTTGAGTTCTCCTTCAGCATAGCGGGCAAAGCCTGCGTGTCCGATTGTCTCAAACTCAGGATCAACATAATACACATCCGCGCCAATAGCTGCGGCAGTTTCCTTGAATGAAGCCGTCTTGTCATGGAAAACATAAGTCGTTGTAACAACATCCGGCACAACATTTCCAAGAGCCTGAATCAAAGCGGCCGCAGCAAGCATCTGTGTACCTCCTGCGAGGAACAGTTTACCGCGGAAGCCCTCTGCGATTCCTGCCGCCACAGGAATCATAGGGTCTCCTATCATCGATACAATCTCTAACGGGTCAGTGATTCCGCCTTCTTTGATTTTCGAAACCGCAGCCTCAGCAAAACTCTCCTTCAACGACACAGGATTTTCCTTCAAACAACTGCTCACCATTGCACGGTATCCAAGAGCGCGAAGAACACAAAGCGCAGTTGTAGTACCTCCCGGCAGACACTCGCCTAAGACAAGCATATCATGAGACTGCGAAAGAAACTCTCCAACCCATCTTCCTCTTTCGAATAAATCCCATGCATCAGGAACAGCATTTCCTTCGCGCGGATCACCGCCCATACAGCCCCCAAGCGAAATGTGCGGCACCTCAGGCTGATGCTTCAGACCTGCCGAGATTAAAAGCGGCTTCATTCCGATTAAGTCCATCATCGAAAGCGTCAGAAGAGCAGGAGTTGGACAGCCTGTTGGAGTATTTGGAGTCATGTCCCCTGCAAGTTCCCCGTTTATGATGAGCTCTGCATCAAGCGGCGGGACAAACAGACTGCTTTTAGGATTCTCTCCGGCACCGGAAACACCCGGAATCGTAGAGACAACAGAGTTTGCAAGGATGACCGCGAAAAGCGGAGACTCAGGTTCGAAGTTGACGCGTTCAGATAGGAAGGACATGTTGGAAATATATTTGTTATAAGGAAATATGAATTGTGCGAAGCGAAGCTGCGAAAACAAACAAAATGGACAAATCCTAAAGCCAATTTGCCGAGCAGTCCATTTTAAGAGAGAGAAAAACCAACACTAATCAGCATGAAAGCAGTCCGTGCCCTACTTCAGTTCACAACCATTCTTCCGCTTGGAAAACCTGCTGACTTTGATGCGTTTGCAAAGCACAGCTGGATTTATCCAATTGCCGGATATGTCACAGGATTTATCTCGGCAATACCTGCAATACTTGCCGCCGTTCTTGGTTTTGACAACTCACTTGTGATTGCCGCCTTAACCATCGCCGTATCAATCTTCATCTCAGGCGGAAACCACTTCGACGGACTTCTCGACTTTGGCGACGGATTAATGGCTCACGGAAGCAGTGAAAAACGAATCCGGGCAATGACGGACAGAACAACCGGTGCAGGTGCTCTCGCTCTTGGAATGACAACACTCCTAATCACCTTTGCAGCCCTTGCATCTCTCCCGGTCGAGATGATTGCCGCAGCCGTGATTACTGCTGAAGTCTGCGGAAAAATGATTATGGGGCTCTTTTCAGCTCTTGGAAAACCATTCCACGAGGGAATTCAAAGTTACATCTACAACCTTTCGAAGAGAAGATTTGCCGTCTATACTGTAATACTCACCCTGCCCCTTCTGCTCTTCATCCCGGCAAAAGGAGCGGCCGCTTCAATTATTCTTGGAATCCTTACATTTGCAGGACTTTGTCTGCTTGCAAAAAAACTGTTCGGCGGAGTAAACGGGGATGTAACAGGTACTGGAAACGAAATTGGAAAAATGATTGTGTGTCTTCTCTTCGCAGTCTTAGCGTCTGCGTGAGAGAGGAACATATCCGACATCTTTGTCGTCACTGCACTCAATATCAGTTGCTGACGGGTCTTCAACTGCGATGTTGAACATAACCATACCTTCCATTAACTGCTGATCAAGTGCAAGACCGCCTTTGGAGTTTCTAAGAGCCTGTGCATACGGGTTCGGATTTACTCTGCGGTTTACTCTGATTCCTGCACAGTGTGCGCAGAAGACGCAGGTACTGTGAACAGAGACCTCTTTTCCCTGACACATGACGGTAACCTTTCCGCTTGGTTTTCTATCGAAGGGTAATGATTTCATACATCTGATGTTAGAGTTCTAACATATAGATGGTTTCTGTTAGATGAGTTCGCCCGATGTCACAATGCCTGACACAGCCCCGCACTCTTCTCTTAAAATCGAGCTTCTCCAGAAGATTTCCTTTTCAGTTCCGTCAGCACAAAGAACGACACCATTGAACTGTGCAAAGTCTTCTGCGCCAACAGATGACACCATCTGCTGGAATGCAGAAAGTCTGGATTCGCGAACAGATTCCGGCACAACAGTCTCGAACCAGTTTCTGCCGATTAATTCATCAACACTGTATCCAAGAATCTCAGCCCCGTGTCTGTTAATCATCTCGATAGTTCCATCCCTGGAAACAGCGGCAAGGAAGACACCTGCTAATTCGATGTATTTTCTGGTTCTGTCACGCTCTCTCATGAGCTCTTCCTGAACAAAACAGCGCGATGCAGTTGTACTTATCTGGAATGCGGAAGCCTCTAAGATTGACTGAAGAGAGGCATCAGGACACTGAAGAGAGGATGAACCAAGAACCACGCAGGCAACAGTCTTGCCGCGGAAGACAACAGGCATCAGAACAAGAGCCCTGGCATCACTCATAATAGGGATTGTGCCTTCCGGGAACAGATCCATTCTGTGTTTGTCAAAGACTGCAGGTTCACCTTTTCTGATGATTCTGTCAGCAATCGAGTCAACCTCAACGGACGGGACGAAGTGACCGCCAACCTGTCTGAAGAGAAGATAGTCATCGAAGATGCTTCTCTGATAAACCGCCGCCGCCTCGAATCCTGAAATCTTTGGAAGGAGGTTTAAGGCAGGCTCCCATATGTCAGAGACTGCAGTGATTCCGTCAAGAGTTGAGAGGAACTCTCTTAAGTGTTCCTGACGGGTTCTGTCGCGAACCTCTTCTGTGATGTCTTCAGCGATTAAAATCAGATACTCGCGGTCGACTGAAAGAGTCATTGGAATCATCTGCATTGAAAGATGCTTCTGCTCTTCGCCTACAGTAATCACAGTCTCTTTCACATTCATCGTCTGTCTGAAAGAGGCGGCTGTCTTTACTGTATCCAGGAGTTCATCTGCTCCGCACTCTGAAAGGAGCTTTGGCAGAGTTGTCTGCATGAACTCCTGTCTTCCTATCTGCAGGAAGGTTTCGGCTGCTTTGTTTACATAATAGAACTGATGAGTGTTTAAGTCACTTACAGTAATCAGTCCCGGGATGTTGTCGATTACAGCATCAAGGAAGGACTTCCAGCGTTTTGCGCTCTGTTCTGCCTGACGCTGATCGGAAACATCACGAAGCGCTCCGTTGTATCCAAGGAAAATTTCCGAGTCCTCTTCCAATACAACAGGAGTTCCTGTGAAGTCACAGTAGATTTTTCGTCCGCTTTTGGTCAGAAGCGGGAACTGAATAAGCGAGAATCCGTTTTCCTTCGAGACCTCGGAAAGAACCCCCCATGCAAATCTGCATCCGGCCCCTTCCGGCATGAAGTCTGAAAAGAGTTTTCCAACCATCTCTTCCGGGCGGTATCCGAGAAGAGATTCAATCTGCGGGCTGATGTACTGGATTTTGGAGTTCTCATCTACGGACCAGATGACATCGGAGATGGTCTCAACCATACGGCGAAACATTGCTTCGCTCTGTTCAAGAGCGTTTTCCGCCTGCACGCGTTCTGTGATATCATCTAATATAATAGTGACACCGGGCTTTCCGTCAGGAAGAACAAGCGGATAGAGTCTCTGGTCGAGA
>ERZ808048.167-NODE-167-length-13514-cov-8.169978_pt1 | contig 13514 bp, 15 predicted proteins | sample MGYA00380197_ERZ808048 | MGnify/ENA primary metagenome ERZ808048 (study PRJEB31490, sample SAMN06133377) | cow dung metagenome | isolation source: M1 | host: cow | place: China: Chengdu | collected 2015-05 ... | reverse complement strand
TGCCTCATTATAAATGTCGTAGCTGTCAAGCCACGAGAAGAATCTTTGCTTAAATAATAGTTTCATCGGCTTCCTCCTTACAATATCCGATAACCAGACTCACACAAGTTATAGATGTAAGACATCTTCTCTTCCTGTGTTCGGAACGTGAGTTTTTCAAAGCCTTCCGTATCCCGGAAAGTAACGATACGCTCATCTTTATTGACCCAAACGGTTAAATCCGTTTGTTCCTCGCACTCTTCTCTCATTGCTTACTGTACCTCTTTATCATTCTGTTGCCTCTTTTGGAGATCAGCTGTGATCCCCAATGCTTTTGCGTACGCAGGATGTGCCTGCAGCTTTCCCATCAATCGGATCGTCATAATGCGTTCTTTTACACTCATAGATCTCCCGGTCCTTTCTTTGGTATGTAACCATTCTATCGGGAGTCACGGCAGAAATACAGGATCAGTTTCGCAAAATAGAGGTGTCAATTTCTCTACTAACAGAGATTTACGCATTCTTGAATGCGTCATACTGGTCCTTGTCGATAGCACCGGTATCCAGCATGCGCTCACACCACAGCTGCAAAGTTTCTACAGCAACGGAGATTTTTTCTAATTCTTCTTGTATGTACACGAAGTCTGCAAGTTCATCACCGGAGATTTGACCGTCCACCGTAATCTCAATCAGCCGCTCCTTCTTTTTCTGCATAGCGTTCAGGGAAGCGATAGTCTCCAGTATAATCTGGGACAGATCCTTCACCTTGATTTCCGGTACATACTGCGCTCCGATGGGGCACTGATTGGCGCAATAGTAGTTGCATAGGGAAGGCTGCTTATATTGGTCAGACATCAGCAGCACTTCATCCGGATGCGGCATAGATCTCTCACTCTCAATCTTCTCAATACGCTCCGGGGACATGGTAACCAGCAGGTCAGATGCCTCTTCACGGGTTAAATCCAGAGCTTCCCGGGTGCGCTGGTAGATATTCTTATTTTCTTTTGTTGACTTTCTTGCCATAGTCTGTTCCTCTCTTTTTAGGGTCTTGCCTACTTATTTTAGCACCTACGGGTTGCAAATACAACATTTTCCTATTTGTTGCTCGATCCGATGTAATGAATCAGCAAGTCAATCTTGCTGCCATTTTTGAATGTTGACTAGGGGGACACCTTGTCTTCGGGCGTATTTCATAGTCTGCCATGCACCGCCGCTTTCGTGTTGAACACAGAACACAACCAAATGGGATCGGTCAACCATTTCTCGGTTTCTAGCTTGATGGGCATTTTTGAAATGACCGACAGCGGCAGTTTCGCAGATTTCTATTTCATCATAATACTCCCAGAAAGAATCTTCATTATTCCGGAACTCTGCAGTTGAATATGGAAGCACTAAAACATGAGCGTTGTTGTCGCTTTGGTATTCTCTCTTGCAACGCCGTATAACAGAGGAAACAAGCTGGTCAAATTCACCGTCCCGTCCGGCTAAGAATTCAATATACTCTTTTTCTCTCAGCAACTTACGAATCAGTATTTCAAGCCGCTTTTCTATAAGAAGAGGTTCTTCAATGATCCGATGACCAAAGAACGAAACTGTATATGTGTTCATTGCTGACTATCACCCGCTTTTGCACATAAATAAAGTCATCCGCTTACGGAAATTATAGTATTGCTTACTAAAACAGTCAAGCGCTTACTGCAGCAAACAGAAAGTGAAAATTAGAAAAAGTATAATAAAGAGGAAATCTTGCTGCAAAGGGTGAATGATATGGGCAAAGATGTTTCCTTTAAGAATAGGGATAGATTTATTCAAATTGGTATTGCAATCGCTACACTGAGAAAGCTCCGTGGAATGTCCCAAGAACAATTAGCTGAAGAAGCAGGGATCAGCCGTTCTCTTCTAAGCTGCATTGAAGCACCCGGCATGGCACACAGTTTTTCTTTGGATGTATTCTTTAGCATAGCTGATGCTTTGAAAGTAGATCCCGCAGAATTGATCAATGCTTCTGTTTTTCCTGATCAAATTTTGAAGAAAAAGCAATAAAAAGATTTACGCCCACCGGTTTGATCCCGGTGGGCGTTCGCTATTTCGTTTAGTGGCGTCGCTTGGCTTTCTGTAATTTTATCAGCAGTTCATCCACGGCGTCGGTGTATCTGCCTTGTTGGATCAATTTGTTGCGGAAATGGAGCATTCCATTAAAAGCAAGACCATACTCCGCTGAAGAGAGAACAACTATTCGTTTAGGTGGCTTCATCGTAGATTAACTCCTTTGCTACGATCTCTGCCGCCTCATGGCGAACTGCGTTCATCCGCCTAACCCACTTCATTTGATTGGTAGCCTTCAGTTGCTCAGTAACACCATTGCGAGCCATCAGCTGGTCTACTAACTGGTCAAACATCTGAGTTGCAGACCGATCAATCTCCTGCAGGTGTTCGGTCAGTTTTCCACCAAGGAACAGCGCCGTATATAGGGCAGGCTGGTGTTCCAGCAGATACTTCCGCCGCTGCATTCCCCAAAAGCCGACCTCTGGACTTTCCGGCACTTCTACATCCGGTAGCAGGTAGTCACCTACTTGCCTATAGGTGCCGCTCAGTTCTTCAAAGGTTGATTTCATTTATTTCGCCTCCTTTTATTACCTTTGCCACCATTTTCTTGTATGCATTCCAACGAAAAAACATCAATTTGATGTTTTTCACTGTTATGTGCCTCCTTCCGATTTATCTGCCCTCATTGTATCGACGAAAGCGGTGGCTGACAAATGTGCCACAAACGACAAAAATCCCCAACTGCCGAAGCAGTTGGGGATTCTGGGTTAGATATAAAGGTTTACCCGAATGTCCTTCCATTTGTGAACTCTGCGTTTATTGCTCATGCTGTACAAATACGCTTTCGCATCTTCGCTTGTCACAAGGAATGTCGCAAACAGCAGGTAATCAGAACTTAATTCCTGCCGTCCTTGATTGCAGCCTGTCCTGCATTGCAGACAGGTAGGCATTTTTATCCGCAGCCGCGCGGCATAGGGTTGGATACTCTATAACCGCGCCGAAGGCAAGAGGGGAGCAAGTCCCCTCCGCTGCGAAAGAAACAACGGCCTTATTCTTTCGACCTTCCACGGTCATTCCCACATGGGTTGTTTGGTTGCCGTCGAGATTCAGATGCCACTGGAAATTGGTTTTGCCCTCCGGAACAATCTGGGCAACGAATTTGCGGATCAAATCCGGGCTGGGTGTAGGCTGGTTAAGATCCAGAATTTCCTCCAGCGCTGCCTGAATCTTGCTCCACTCCGGCTGGTCCATCTCGATGACGGGATTGTGTGCCTTGGAATCGTATTCCGCTTGCAGATTCTGTAATTCCTTATCCAGCTTCTTGCGCTGATCCAGGAACTCCTGCTTGGTAATTTCTCCATCCGTCCGCATTTCCAGAAGCATTTCCTTCTTGGATTTGATGCGCTCCATACGGCCCACCAGATTGGACAGGGTAGTACCCTGAGGTCTTGATGTTTGCAGGCACTTTCGAATTATATCACAGGTGTGGTCAATCAGTTCCCGCTTGTCTTGGAACACCAGTTCAAGGATCTTCTTGCCCATCAGCTCCAGCTTCCAGTCTGCAATCATAGGCTGATCACAATAGCCGGTATCGTCGGCACCGGCTTTTCTGCGCTGATTGGCAGAGCCGTTGTTCAGAATGTTATAGCACTGATAGCCATAGGTATTGGGCTTATCATCATATTTGTGCCAGACATTTTTACGGAAACTGCAACCACAGGTGCAACGCAGGCGGCTTCCCCAAAGATCACGGTTCTCCTGCACGCAATGGGTTGTTTTCTTGCCCTTCTTTGCAGAGAAGTTTTCCTTTACCCGCCCGGCTTTGATCTCCTGGGCACAGTACCATTCTTCCGGGGTCACAATGGGCGGGAAATTACCCTCGACACACATATAACTGGATTTGTCGCGGTTATTGATCCGCTTCTGGTCCAGATAATTGTTGTTATAGGATTTTCCATAAGCCATAATGCCCATATAGGTCTGATTGTTCAGCACCCGGGATACCACGCCGTGACTCCACTTGTTGATTCCGGATGCATTCAGCCGCCCCATCTCCGTCAGCCGATTGGCGATCTTGCCAGTGCCGATGCCTTCATTGAGATACATTTCAAAGATTATACGGACGGTTTCCGCCTGATCCGGATTGATGACATAGGTGTCGCCTACCCGCTCATAGCCCAAGATATTGCCGGAGCCGTACAGAGTACCTTTTTCCCGGCTGACTTTCTGACCAGCGCGGACACGCTCGGAAACCTTACGGCTTTCCTCCTGCGCCAGGGTAGCCATGAGGGAGAGCCGTAGCTCGCCGTCACCATCCATGGTCCAGATGTTATCCTCCACAAAGTACACTTCCACACCGATATTTTTCAGTTCTCTGGTATGCACCAGCGTATCCACCGTATTGCGGGCGAAACGACAGACCTCACGGGTCACGATCAAGTCGAACTTACCGGCACGGGCATCTTCCATCATACGAAGGAATGCAGGCCGCTTCTTTGCCTGGGTTCCGGTGATGCCTTCATCGATGTACTTGTCCACCACAGTCCAGTTAGGGTGGTAGCGAAGCTGATCGTCGTACCATTGCATCTGATTCTCCAGAGCAGAAAGCTGGGCTTCATGCTCCGTGGATACACGGCCATAGAAAACGATATTGCGGGGCCGGTTGCGGTCCAAATAGCCCCAGGGATTTCCCGACTTGCTTGTGTTAATCATAGTCATTACCTCCTTTATAGTTCCATTTTAATAAAAATCAGGCCGCCTGTGAAATGTGCAGCGCATCCTTGACCATTTCCTTGGCAGCCTGTAAAGTTTGATAATTGATGAGTTCTCTTTCAAAAAGAATCTCCATCAGCTTCAAAGCGGCGTAATCCATATCCAGTTCCATGATTACCGCTCCTCTCTGCTGCGCTCACGCTTCCGGTAATAATCGGTGAGCAGCTTCAGAATTGTTTCCTGAATCCGGGTGGCGCTGTAGCTTTTGGGGAAGAATTTCCGCAGATCGTCCACCCGGAAGCTGATTTTGTCCTGTTGGTTGGCCTTGGGTTCCCGGAGGATGTCGAAGATCTTATCCATGTTCAGTTCGCCGGCTTGGCTCAGCTTCTTCAGTTGGATAGCCTGAGAGAGCGAGGGGGTGCAGTCCTCGCTCTCCATGGTTTCCAGAAGGTCCCGCTGTTCCTGCTTGGACAGATAGGACAGTTCCACGGCGGGAGTCAGAGCGATTCTGTCGCTGTCCACCAGCTGAAGGATTTCCGGGATTAGCTCCGTCAGGCGGATAAAACGGCGAACGGTTTCTCTACTGTCCCCGTTTACTTCACCAACCATTTCGTTTGTACGCAACTTCGACACAAGTTGTGTCGAAGTTAAATCTGTGCGTTCTCCCTGCCGACTCATGGCATCCCGCTTCATCTTGTAGGCAAAAGCTTTCTCGCTGGGCAGGATTTTCTCCCGGTGCAGATTGCTGTCCACCAGGGCAATGGCCGCCGCATCCCGGTCCAGGGTATAAATTAAGGCAGGAACCGTTTCGATTCCTGCCTTCTGGCATGCGTGTAACCGCCGATGCCCGGAGATTACCTCATATTCGTTATTTTCCAGCAGACGGACTGTGATGGGTGTCAGCAATCCTTGGGTGAGAATGCTCCACACCAGCTGCTCCATCTCCGCATCATCGGTCACTTTGAAGGGATGCCCTTCGAAAGGGCGCAGCTTTTCGATAGGAAGTTGCGCGGCCTGCACAGTATTCTTGGGATTATTCAATGGCAATGTTCTCCTTTCTCTCGGATTTGGGTTCGTTATAGATCGCAAGGATTTCGGCGGGGATCGCATCCACGGTTTTCCGGAGGGCCTCCACCATATACTGAAGGTCATCCAGTTCCTGCACCTGCTTCTCCAGTTCCAGCTGGCGCAGGGTGCTGCCCTTGCTGCTGTCAACAGTCTTCTTCAGATCCGCAATCTCACCGCGCATCTCCCGGGCAGCGAGGCTGGTTTTCTTCAGCTTGGTCATCAGTTCCTCCACGCCGGGGATGTAGTCCTCCAGCAATGTGGAGATTTCTTTGGACTTTGCTTTGGCATTGATGGCATTCATTTCGGACAGAAGCTGGATCAGCTTGTCCTTCTGCCGGTTCAACCGGGCAGCCTGCTTGAACAGCCGGGGCGGAATATGGGTGCGTCCGGTCTGGCTGGCAGATTCGCCCCGCTCAAAGTCAGGATATTTCTTCACCATGTAGCTCCAGAATTCATCCTGCCACTTGGTCAGCCGCTTCTTGTTGCCGATGATCTCCTTGGCACTGAGCCGTCCATCGGGAGTGATGGGGACAAAGCAAAGGTGCATGTGGGGAGTCTTCTCGTCCACATGCACCACGGCAGAAATATAGGTATCGGGATTCTGCTTGGATTTCATGAATTCCACCGCATGGGAGAAGAATTCACGGATCTCCTTTCGGCTCTTACCCTCAAAGAATTCAGGGCTTGCTGTAATCAGCGCCTCCACAGCGGTGACGCTATCCTTCCGGACCCGGCAACCGGAACTCCGGATGATCTGATTGGCCACCTCCCGGTACTTACCCTGAGGGATCACGGGATGGAAGTTGTGCTTGCTCAGTTCGGTCTTAATGTCCGGATTGCTGTCGTAGCTTTCCTTGGTTCTTTCGTTATGCGCTTCAATCCGGCTCACAGTGGGGCCCTTGTATTTGGCGAAGCGCAAAATCGCATGCTGTGCCTTATTCATCAGGACTCACCTCGCTTTCTCCAGATGATCTCATATCCGAGGACATCGGCAAGTTCCAGAGCTTCCTTGTAGCGCAGGGACTCCCGGCTGAGCTTGGAAGAGAAGTTGGACAGGCTGTCACTCCAGCCGTATTCTGTAGACAGGGCATCAACTACCTCTGCCATGGTAAAGCCCGCAAACATGATCTGGGCCTTGATTTGATTCTTGATATTCAATGTTCGTACCTCCATAAATGTAGTTTGTTGTTTGGTGTAGTAGTTTTACTGATTCGTGTAATTTCCGGGGGCATGCAAATCCGCTCAGTTTTCTTCCGGCGATGTCCCGGTCATGGACCGCACCTTCTGTTTTCCGAAAAAGAGAAGCAATACTCCCTTTCGCGAAAAAGTGCATGGATTGCGACAGTCAGTTCTCGTTTTCGACAATCGCTTTTCCGTAAAATAAGAGCATAAATGGGGCAACTATTTCGCGGATTCCAATACCCCTTGAAATTACTTCTGCAAAATCAGCTTTTATTGTGATGGTGTAATTGTAATAATTGCAGGGACTCAAGATTTACGCGCCCTTTGCGCCCCAAACGCCCACGGATCAGGGCAGAAAGGGCGCATAGGGCGCATTGCTTTGCTGTTCCTCAAAAAATGCGCCATCCAGAGCACCGGGCTTGTTGGGATCGATCAGCACCAGAATATTGTGGAAACCCCGGTGGTCATCCAGCACATGCTTGGAATACTGGATGCCGTATTTTGCCTGATTCGCAGCCAGGAACTGACTGAAGGATTTTGCCGAGATCGGATTCTCCAGATTATCCTTGCACCAGCGCTTATAGGCAGCATACAGATGGACAGAACGGGAGGCTGTGCCTTCCTCCAGACGGATGTACCCGGTGGAGGCCATAAACTGAACCACATTGTTACTGTCCTCCATGGCTTCCTGCATATTGCTCTTCACCCGGTCGGATTCTGTAAATTTGTAGTCATTGGCGATCAGGCGGTTCAGCCCTTCCAGCATCCAGCGGAATATCCCTTCCGCCTCTGTTTCCAGCTTGTCGGACAGGTAGGGATCGTCAACCCGGGTTGCATCCCGGTCTTTGACAGACAGAATTAACTGCCGCCGGTGAAAACCAAAGGAACGGTCATACAGCGCGGTGAGAGGACCGTTACCGAAGCAGAGAAACCGGCAGTATATGATCCGCTGCTCTCCCTGTTTGCCCTTCCATTCCACATCCATCTTTCCTTCCAGTGTGACCATGGTTTTCAGATAGCTGGTTTCGGGCAGCGCAGCCATTTTCATGTCATCATCCACCATCAGCAGCTTGTACTCCTGATTGGCCCGGAAAAACCGGTTCTTTTCCAGCGACTGAATACTGCCGTTATTCATGTTGTCCCCCAGGATGGAGCGCATCACCAGACCCAGCCGGGATTTGCCTTCGCCGCCGTTGCCGGTGATGACCATCATCTTCTGGGCCTTGTTGGTGGGAAGCAAGCAGTAGCCCATGTATTCCTGTAAGGTGGGAATATCCTCCGGGTACAGCAGATCATTCAGAAAAGCCAGAAACCGCTCCGGTTTGGGTGCATCCTCGTTGTAGGCGACTCTCAGCCGGTTCAGGCAGAATTCCTTCTCATAGGTGTATCGCCCATCCAGAAAGTAAGTGCCGTTGGAAACATGGATACGATCCGTCTGCATGGGCAGGGGTTCTGAGTGGCACATCAGCTTCAGAACATCCACAAGAGATCTCACCACATTGGAGACCTTCTCCGTAACAAAAAACTTGATAGCGTTGAAGATTTCTGTTTCCAGATCCTTCTCATCTTCCACCAGCCCGTCCTTAGTGAAGAACTTGCCCTTGATGCAGATCATCGGATGCTCCTTCCGGAATTCCTCGCAGAACAGGATCTCGTTTACTTTGTGTCCGTCGAACCATTGGGGATACTTGCGTTTTGCGCTCATGCAGCGCACCCCGCTTCCAATACACAATCCAGAAGATATTCTGCGTGGGACAGTTTCCCGCAGGCTTCCACAAATCGGTCTTCCCAAGGTTCTTCCGGATTTTCCGGTGCATACTCCCGCTTCCAGCGGCGGTATCTTTGCAGATTCTCCACCAAAGCAAAAATGCAGGGCGGCTCTTCATAAAGCGGCTCTGCATCAGGTATGGGGATATTCAGTTCCGTAGGAGGTCGGGGATCGATCCCGAAATCCCGGGCCAGCTTGATGGCAGCATCGAGTTTTCCGGTGCAGAAGTATCTTGCTGTGAAATCAATCACATCACCGGATGCACCGCAGGCAAAGCAGTAGTACCGCTTGTCCAGCTTCAGACTAGGATGGTGGTCATCATGGAAAGGACACAGGGCCATTCCTTGCCTGTCCACCGCCAACCCAAAGCTTTCGGCAGCTTGTCTGGTCGTGACCGCTGCCTTGATGGTTTGAAATAGACTCATTTTCTCAACTCCTTAACATATTTCTTCCGGAGCCGAAGAATTCCCACCATCGAAGAAGTCTTCCTCTCCTACTATATTTATGTGGAAATTCGAGAAAAACGGTTAAATCCGCTGACAGCCCAAAATCAAAAAACCTGACATGGCCGGAATGTTCGGAGGTTATGGGAAAGGTCCGCTGTTTTGGACTGAATCCATAATAGAATTCAGTCTGAAAGAACGAAAGAGTCGTGATAAGTTGACAGTTACGAATCGGAATGAAAAAAGTTCTTTATTTTAGAACATGTGTTTGATATAATAGGTAAAAGGGGGTGCGAGCATGGCACAGAAGGTAGATTTGCAGGAACGGCTGAAAATGCGGTTCCTGACTGTGGATTACGATGGAAAGAGCGAAAGCTATGCCGGGCAAACTTACGATGCGGGTACGATTGCCAAAGATATCCTGAACATACCGGATTATATTCTGGAGGAACTTCTGGAACTGACAGAGCCTATGATGAAACTGGTGGACTTTCTGAATAACAATAGAAATCCCAACAGCGCCACCTTGGCTATGATGCTGACTGCCTCCAAAAATGTGTTCCGTGTGGTGGATCTGCTCCGAGATGTGCCACCCTTCTGCTATCAGGACTTTACCTGGCTGGATTCCCAGCTTCCCAAAATCTTTGCTCCGGAAAAAGTCAGGAAGATTCACAAGGAGCGAAAGGAAGAATCCGGGGAACTGTTCCTCCGGGCTATGTGTCTGGTTGCCCAGCTGGGGTTCGGTGTCCGGGATTTTCAGCAGGCGCTGATCCCGCTGGTGGAATCGCTGGACGATGAAGAGGTATCCCGGAATCCGGCAGGCTTTGCACAGCAATTCGATTCTTTCTTCAGGGCTGATGCGGAGCGGGAAAAGCAATGGATGTCTTTTTCCAATGTGTCGGTTGAGTACCTTCCCGGTGATAAAGGCTTGGTCCAGCGGATGCACTATGCGTCCTTTCCCAGCATGTTCCGCTCCAATCTCTATGAAGCCCTGGCAGTGGGCAACGCTCCCAAGCGCTGTCCCATCTGCAACAGATTCTTCCTGACCACCAATGCTCGGCGGCAGATTTATTGCGACGGCTACGCACCGGAAGAATATGGAGAAATCAGTTGCCGTCAGGTTGGCAACCGGCTGGGCAGAGCAGATCGGGAGCAAGCACAGAACAATCCGATTCTCATTCTGTACCACCAGGTTGTGAATGCCATCGACCAGCGGGTATCCCGCGGCACTTTAGATAAAAGCATTGCAGAGAAAGCAAAAGCTCTTGCCAGAGATTACCGGGCCATGGCCATCGCCATACCTGACTATGCCAACAGCGATTATAAAACGGATATGAAGCCGGATGCGCTGATTGAAGAGGTAACCGGAAAATAAAATGGAAGGAGGTGTAAGTCCATGCCCGATTTGGAATTGCAAATTGAAGAAACAGCCGTGCAGCTGACGCAGGAAGATCTTGATATTCTTTCTGCATATTCCTGGGACATGACCGGATACACCTCCCGGTTTGGGTTCTTCTATTTTGGAAATGAAAACGCAGATGTGGAGGGGCTTACGAAATGGCAGGCAGAGCACATCTTCCAGCTGAGACCGGTACCGCCGGGGATGGAAGATGAATTACAGAACATGGAGAAAACCAAACGCATCAATAAGGAGAAGAAAAGGGAGATTCTCAAAAAGAACGAAGCTGTCGGAGATGCTTATCTAACCAGAGCCGTTGAAGAGAAGAATCTTCTTTTCTTAAGCTTCTTCCTCCATGCCTATGAAAGCAGAATCAACAGGCGGGTGTATTCCTTCCTCCGCCGGAACGGTATGGACACATACAATCCTGCGCTGTTTCTGGATATGAAGCTTGCATTACAGGAAGTGCTTTTGAAAAAGCTTCCAACATACGATCCCAACAAGGGAGCTAAATTTTTGACCTACATGTACGAATTTATAGAGGATGCTTTTCTCTCGTTCCGCATGCGGGAGGAATGCTGGACGATCAGTTCGCTGGATATCTACAAAGGTATCCGGCGCATTGCGGCGATCTATAACGCAAATGCCCAGAATGAACAGAAAACCATAAAGCAGTTCTGTGAAGCCACCGGCTGCAAACGGAAAACAGCAGAAAGTTATCTTCTGGAAGCCGTAGGCATCCGGGCACGGCAGGCTGAAGTGATTGTGGACTGGGATGAGAATGAGATCGAAATTATAGAAGATATCATTCCCAGCCGCGTGGGTGACCTGTGCTCTGTTCTCTGGAATCATTGGAAGCTGAAAGCGGTCCGGGAATCCTTTGAAAAGCTGTCATGGCGGGACCGGATGATCCTGCAGGCACGGAATGCCATCTGCCATCACTGCGGCGGTATGCAGCCCATGAAAGAGCGATACACTTTTCTGGAACTCTCCAATTTGATTGGCATCGGTACGGACGACGGTGCGGAGAAGGCATATCATGCTTCGCTGGATCGTTTCACAGCGCAGATGGCTGCGGATAATGTGATCCATGTTGTAGATCTGGTTCTGGAGAAAAAAGAAAAAGCCGCCGCAATCTACCGGTATCAGGCAGACTGCGACAGCGAATGGGGCGAGATCTGTTTTGATTTTGAAAGCAAGCGAGTCCAGATCCGGAAGCTGGCGGAGTGGGACACAACCAAATCCCATCTGTATGCCAAAAAGGCGATCTGTTTCATAGCATTGAGCAAGGAACTTCCGGAGGAAAAGAGAATTGTTTTTACAAGAAAATAGGATGTGTTGCTGCTGCAAGACGGGGGTGTGATATACCTCTTGCTCCCCCGGTGATGCCGCTCCGCTACAAGAATTTCTCACAAAATTCTCTTCGCTGCGCCGCACCACCTACACCCGAACAGCCGGATTTCGCGTAAGCGAATCCAGAAATTTCCCGTTCCGGAGGGACGCAAAATCCGTCTGTTCTGTGGGTATCTCAAAGCGCTTGTTCTTCCACCGACCAACCCCTTTGAGTCACTCACGGTCGCAAAAGGTATAACACACTAGACTTTACACCGTAAAATCGTGTGCCAACAGGGCGCTTTCACCCCTATTGGAAACCCCGAATCACACCATCCGCAGATGGCGTGCAATGCGCAACCGCCGTAGGCGGCTCTTAGCGCATGCAAAGGAATCTGCCATCCCTTTGAAATCCCAGCCCGTTTTGGAATGTGTATATACAAACCGGAAAAACGGTGTTTGCATCTACACATTCCAAAACGCAAAAATCCCCACAGTCGATCCTCCGGTAAGGAGAGGAAAGACTGTGGGGATTTTGGGTGTCGCATTCATAGATCGGGGGATATTCATGCATCAAATAGTGCAAACACCCCAAGCAACGCGGCCGGGGGTGTTCGCTTTGAACAGAAAGAGGTGATATATAGAAACGGGAAGAGGTGACAACCCGGTTTCTTTTCGATATTGCCTCCTGATAGCTGCCCGGGACTCGCATCCGGGACAGCTACCGTGTTACGGAGGTCATGGAAACGGGCTTAATGGCTAACCCGAAACCAGTTCATTTATCCAGCTTCTTTTTCCGGGGGCTGGTCTTTTTTGCGGCCTTCTTTACAGGCTTTTCTTGTACAGAAGCTTCTTCTTTCACTTCCTCTTTTTGAGGAAACTGCTTGATCTCCCCTTCCCGCAGCACCATGGCTGTACGGGCAGGAAGATACAGAGAAACGGAGGATGCGCCATTTTCGTCGATCTGAACGGGATAAGTGCCGTGATTGATCTGGCCCCAGCCGCCATACTTCCAGTCATCAGTAGTGAATGCAACTTCGTAATCGGCGTAGTTAGGGATGCTGACCTTCACATCGGTATAAGAATTGCTGGGGCTGAAATTGAATGCAAACAGAAGACCCTTGCGATAGAAGACAATGACCTGACGATAAGGATCGCTGTAACGCAGATCACCCATCTTCTGCTGGAACATATCCGCTGCCTTGGTAACAGCGATCATATCCTTGTCAAAAGCATTCAGATACTGGTACTTCAGATCGGTATTGTCCGGCAGGCTCCACTGACGGCGGCAGTAATGGAAACTCCAGCCGTTACCCTCTCTGGGGAAATCGATCCATTCGGGATGGCCGAATTCATTACCCATGAAGTTCAGGTAAGCCTCACCGCCGCCTGCGATGGTGTACAGACGAATCATCTTATGCAGCGCAATGGCACGGTCAATGGTATCGTTATGGCAATCACGGTGCATATCCGTGTACATAGCTGCATCTGCCAGACGGAAGATCATGGTCTTGTCGCCAACCAGAGCCTGGTCGTGGGATTCTACGTAAGCCACCGTGTCTTCACCGGGGCGGCGCATACACAT
>ERZ808048.166-NODE-166-length-13518-cov-4.338070_pt1 | contig 13518 bp, 10 predicted proteins | sample MGYA00380197_ERZ808048 | MGnify/ENA primary metagenome ERZ808048 (study PRJEB31490, sample SAMN06133377) | cow dung metagenome | isolation source: M1 | host: cow | place: China: Chengdu | collected 2015-05 ... | reverse complement strand
CGGCGAACGACACTAATCTCATAGCCTGTTTCGATGTTTAACGTGTGGTGCTGACCGATATCAGGTCCGAAGGTAATTGTTCCAAATACCCTCAGGCGGTTTGCATCTGGTGAAAACTCGACCTTTTCAGCCTTAACACCCATCCTGACAGGGCGTTTTTCGAGCTTCTCCGAGCGGATTTTATCATTCGGGCCGTCAACGGTTCGAAGAGTTACAGCATATACAGTATCGCCCTCAGAGATTAAGTGCGAGAGATGCCAGAGGTCGTCAAGAGAATCAGGGAGCAGCTTGTACTCGCCAAACCCGTCACGCTTTAAGGGCTCTTCAAGAGTTGCCCTCATACGATATCAGAACCTCCAGGCGGCACAAAGGCTGCCACAGCTTCCGTATTCAACACAGCCTTCAGGGCTTTCTGCTCGCTTTCAGGAATTGCCTCTTTCAGCTTTCGAAGAACCTTCTTTGCAATATCGTTTCCTTCGAAAGTACCTGGTCTAAGCCTGACAGAAACCTTGCACTTCGGCTCAATAGCCTCGGGAGTACCGCCGATTACAGCTAACACAGGCTCGGTCATGATACCGATTGAAACCTCAAGCGGCACATCCTTGTGGATTTTACGCTCGCCCCGGATAATGAATGAACCGTGAGCAACATACTCTCCTGACTCAGGGGTTTTGCTCACCTGTGACGGTGCTGCTTCAATTACATCACCAGAAGCTCCGCCGCCGCTCCACATACGAGAGTACGATGCCGCAAACTGCACAGCTTCATCCATCTTCTCTGTCTTGCCTTTAATGATTATAACGGATGCACCAAACACATCCGCGTGGAGGAAAGTATCCTTTCCTTCCATATACTTCTTGACAAGCTCCTCATTCTGGTCAGCGTTTCTTCCGCCGATGACAACAGTCCCGTCAGAGGTCTCCATCCAGCGGAAGCGGTGATACCACTTAGCCTTCATCTTACCTGCAGTGACAGTCTTTTTCTTCTCGGCATGCTTGATGCCCGCTTCCATAGCGCGGTATGCACCGGCCTTCTTGGCACGGAACTTCTTTGCAACCTGACTGTATCGTCCGGCGTTTGCCTCAAGGCTTTCGTGAACAAAGATTGTAACCTTGTGCTTCTCGCCAAGGTCGAGAAGAACAGAGGCCTTTTCAGGATTGATTGAAACAACACGCTTTGCCGCAGGAAGGTCACTTCCTTTCAGAACCTTTGAGATATCCTGCCAGGACATCTTCTTACTTGCAGCAGACAAAACATCGATTGTCTCCTGCACCTCGCCGTAGTGACCGTAGATAATTTCTGCAATCTCGTTTGCCTCGGCTATTTTCTTGTCGAAGGAAACGATTGCTGCCTCCTGCTGTCTTCTGATGCGTTCCTCTTTTGAAAGACGCTTCTCCTTTTCCACTTCCTGTACAGGTTCAGGCTTTGGATAGAATGCATCCAGTGCCTTCCAGAAAGTATCAAAGCGTGCCACAGGCTCGCGGCCTGCTGCCGGACGCGGAAACGCTCCTTTGGAATCGATTACAGGCTCAGGAGTTTCAAGTCTTGCAATCCAGGCGCACATTGCATCATATACAGGGCGAAGCTGTGCATCCTCGGCATAGGATGTAGGCATAGTCTTTGAAACACCTGCTTCAGCGCAGACCTCTTCAGCATTAACACCGCCGAGCATGAAAACAGTTGCAAGAGCTCTGACAATATCAGAATCGCTTCCGCGAATCTTTTCGCAGAACTCCTCGTAGGAGAGCTCCTCCGGGCTCTTTGCAAAACCTTCGTAGAGAACACCTGCAACGATGTCTCTGTCACGGAATCTCTTCTGGGATAAGGCGTTGATGATTTTGAAATCCTTGTCTGTGAAGATAAGGTTTCCATCATCGAAGAGTTCGAAGATTAATTTGTATTCATTAGGTCCCTTTCCAATCGAGAAGATGATGACACGCTCGATTCCCTTCTGCTCGATTGAGAGAACCTTTCCTCCTTCGATATATTTTCGAAGGTACATGGAAAACCCGGACGGATTCTTTGGAGCAGGCGGAAGTTCTGATGTCAGATGGGCACGAACTCCCTTTTCTGCAAAGAGGAGGTGACGCGCCTTTTCTTCACCGTTTAATCTAAAGCCGAAAGACGCTGTATCGTATTGGTATATTTTTCCTATCCAGAGAGGAAGGAGAGAGGAGAGTTCTGAGACTTCCGCTCTAACATCCGTTCCGCTCATACCCTGTAATGTAGCCATATAATCCTAATATAGATAAGGTGTGGGAGCTAATATATTTAGACTATTATTCGGGAGGGTACCGTATGCAGGTAGCCTATATCAGAAAAGAAAAATGTAATACAACAATGTGCAACCGCTGCGTGAAGTTCTGTCCGGCTTCCAGAAAAGACATGCCGGTCATCTTTATCGGAAGAAATAAGAAGGCAACGGTTGTTGAGGAACTCTGCAACGGATGCGGAAAGTGTGTAAAAATCTGTCCGGAAAAAGCAATCGAGATGAAATTTGTAAAAGACAAAACATCCCCTGCTGAAGAGATTGAAGCAGATGTTGAGACAAAACAGACTGCTCCGTCCAAACAGACCGCACCATCTCAGGCTGCACCGGCTCCGGCTCCAAAGCACAAGGAAACACCTGAAGAAAAGAAGGCAAGAAAGAAGTCAGAACACGTAAACCGTGTCATAAGAACTGCAATCGCATGTATTCTTGGTATGATTGCCGGTGTTTCATCCTTCTACCTTGCAGGAGCAATGGATCCTGTCACCGGAACACAGCCGATGCCGGTTATCGGTCTGCTTGTATTAATTCTCGCAATTGTAATTCAGAAGACCATCTTTATGGTCATCAGAATCGATGTATCCAAGCTTGGAAAGAAGGACTGGTTCTACCAGGGATTCATGACCTTTGTTACCTGGTTCCTCTCCTGGACTATGATGCTTTCAATTTCCTTCTCCGCATAAAATGAGACTTGCTATCGTTCATAAGGATCGCTGTCACGCAAAGAAGTGTGCACACGAGTGTATCATCTACTGTCCACGTGTTAGAACCGGCGATGAGACTGTTACAATCGGAGAGAACGGACGTGCTGTAATCTCCGAAGAGCTCTGTGTCGGATGCGGTATCTGTATTAAGAAGTGTCCGTTTGAAGCACTCGATATCATCCAGCTTCCAGAAGAGCTTGACACTCCTGTAAACCGGTATGGACCAAACGCATTCGTGCTCTATGGTCTTCCGCAGCCGGTTTCAGGAAAGGTTACAGGTGTTCTTGGTCCAAATGGTATTGGAAAGTCCACCGCTGTTAAAATTCTCTCAGGACAGGTAAAACCAAACCTTGGTATCTTCGACCATGAGGTTGAGTGGGATGAAATCTTAAAGTTCTACTCGGGAACCGAACTCTTCGATTACCTTCAGAAGGTCGCAGCAAAAACAATCAAAGCATCCATCAAGCCGCAGTACATCGACTTCATCCCGAAGGTGTTCAAGGGAACTGTCGGAAATCTGTTAAAACAGAATGACGAGCGCGGAAAACTCGACTACTTCATCAAAGAGCTTGCATTAGGAACAATCCTCGAAAAGGATTTAGCAACTCTCTCAGGAGGAGAACTTCAGCGTGTTGCGCTCACAGTTGCCCTTTCAAAGAAGGCAAACTTCTACTTCCTTGATGAAGTAACCCCGTTCCTTGATATCTATCAGAGAATGGTTGCCGCAAAGCTGATTCGCGAAATCGCAGAGGAAGCACCTGTCATCTTAGTCGAGCACGATATCGCAATCTTAGACATGGTAGCAGAAGCAGTCCACTTAGCATACGGTAAACCTGCAGCATTTGGTATCATCACAAGACCTAAGGGAGTACGCGTTGGTGTAAACCAGTACTTAGCAGGATTTGTGGATGAGGAGAATGTCAGAATCCGTGACTACCCGGTTGTTTTCGAGACCAGAGGTCACGAAAGCGATGTCGACCGCCAGATTTTAATGAACATCCCGGCAATGACTAAGACCTTCCCGGGCTTCAAGCTGACTGTTGAAGGCGGAGAAGTAAGACGCGGTGAGGTTTTAGGTATCGTTGGAGCAAACGGTATTGGTAAGTCCACTTTTGCAAAGCTCTTAGCAGGTGTTGAAAAGCCGGATGACGGAAAGGTCTTTGATACTGTAACCGTTTCCTACAAGCCGCAGTATGTAACAGCAGACCCGAATTCTTCTGATACTGTTGAGTACATCCTGCGCCAGGCAACCCGTAAGTTTGATTCCTCCTACTACCAGCACGAAATCATCGAGCCGCTCGGACTTGGCACTCTGCTTCAGTCCGAGGTCAGAAACCTCTCCGGAGGAGAGTTACAGCGCGTTGCAATCGCTCTTTGTCTCTCCCGCGATGCCGACCTCTACATTCTCGATGAGCCGTCCGCACACCTCGATGTTGAGCAGCGTTTAGTGACAACCAAGGTCATTAAGCGTGCGGCAGAGGACAAGGAGGCAGGAGTTATGGTCATCGACCACGATATGTACACTATCGATATGATCTCCGAGCGTCTCTTAGTCTTCGATGGTGTCCCGGGTCAGGAAGGTCAGGCACGCGGTCCGTTTGAGATGAAGGATGGTATGAACCTCTTCCTCTCGAACCTCGGAATCACTTTCCGCCGCGACAAGACCGGACGTCCGCGTATCAACAAACCGGGATCCTATCTTGACCGCGAGCAGAAGTCCGCAGGCGAGTATTATTACTACGATGCAAAAGAGTCCGAGCTTGCCAAGATGGGCGGCGAATCCGAGGAGTAATCCTCATTTTTTCTTTTCTGAAATCCATACCGGATTCACACAAACTATTTTTATTCTGACAATCCATAGGATATCTTATGAGATTTCGCGTGATTCTGCTCGGACTGCTGACAGTCTTTTGCATAATTTCTGCAGGATGCAGTTTCATCCGGACCCAAATCATATTAAAAATAGATGAGTGAGATTTACTCACTCATTTGACTTAATCATTTTCAGAAGTTTATCTGCACGTTCACTCTCTTTTTCAGCAAGTTCTTTAAGGAACTTCTTCGCGTTTCTGCTCTGCGGAAGCATATAACCTGACTCTCTAAGCAGGTCTTCTGCCATAATTCTGTTGGAGCGTTCAAGAGCACGTGCGAATCTGTCCGGAAGAGCTGAAGCAATATGCTCTGCTTCGAGCTTTGATGTGACAAAAGTGTTCATTGCAGAAAGAACATTATCATCATGCTTCTGCTGAGGCGGATACTCAACAGGTACGAGATAAATCGCAGACGAAGCACATGCTTCAACACAGCGTCCGCATCCGGTACACTTTTCCACATCAATGATACTGTTTTCAGTGTCTGCAGCACCTGTCGGGCAGACGAAGAGACAAAGACACTCTTTGGTACAGAGTCTTAAATTTCTAACAGCAAATTTCTTCATCTTCAGACCTCCACAATTTCAAACTTCCATTCAGGAACACCGCAGACAGGACATTTGGACGGTGCGTGTTCATCTATGAAAATAAAACCGCAAACAGGACAGAGATACACATTTTTGCCTTTCACAAGAGATGGTCCTTCCTTCTCGTGACGCTCAAGAAGCGAATGCTGAATGCGTGTTACCTTCTCAGCCCATGTAACAGCACGAAGAGCTCCTCTGTCGTGATGGTTTTCTGCAACCTTTTTAACCATCGGAATAATACTTGAGATGTCATGCTCAACACCCCTCATCAAATCCGAAAATGACACAGAAGTTGCAGACGGAACAGACTCTTTAAGCTCTTTTGCAAGCGAGTGGTAAATTACCGCCTCATCTGCCTTCTGCTGCTTCTCGCATCCCTTTGCAAGGTTCGAACAGATTGCACTTCCCTTGAGAGCCGTAAGAGCAGATGGCGGGAGATGTTCAACTTTAATCTCAATCTTTGGCGTGTTCAGTTCACGGAACTGAGACTTGAAAGCTCCGCATACCGGACATGTCCATTTTTCAGGCAGGTCGCCAAACGCGGTTTGTTTTGCAATATGGTTTTTTTCATCTCCTGCGTCCTCATCATAGATGTGACCGCAGACAGTACAGAGGTATTTTTTCATGGTTTTTTCTCCTGGTTTGTCTGTGGAAAAACTATTGAGCGGTGAAGAATAAATCCATCTGTATCGAGTACTCACTCTATGGCAAACAAGACCTTAATATGGTCTCGCGACAAATAATATAGTGCAAATTCGTCCATCTGTTTTTCCAGAAAACATATACTGAACACGGACGAGTATGCGAATATAGGAGACATCTGAATCACATGACAAACAACTATGACGCCTCTCACATCACAGTTCTTGAGGGGTTAGCTCCGGTCAGAGAACGTCCGGCAATGTATATCGGAAGCACCGATACGAGAGGTCTGCACCACCTTGTATACGAAGTGGTCGACAACTCCATCGATGAGGCCTTAGCAGGATACTGCCGTCACGTAAGCGTTATCATCAACATGGATGGTTCTGTATCCGTCGAAGATGACGGACGCGGAATTCCGGTCGACATCATGCCGAAGATGGGCAAGAGTGCACTTGAAGTCGTCTTAACCGTTCTCCATGCAGGAGGAAAGTTCGACAAAAACACCTATCAGGTATCCGGAGGTCTGCATGGTGTTGGTGTATCTGTTGTAAACGCTCTTTCCACCAGACTTGTTGCCGAAGTTTTCAAGAACGGAAAAATCTACTCCATGGTGTTCTCACGCGGAGGAATCGTTCAGGGAATGTCTGACCGTGACGAAACTGAAGCAGAGTTTGCAGACCGTATGAGCAGAATGCGAAAAGACGCAAACTCTGCCCGTGACACAACAGGAACCCGTATCACCTTCTACCCGGACGGCTCAATCTTCGAGACAACCGAGTTCGATTACGATATCTTAGCACACCGCTTCAGAGAACTTGCCTACTTAAACAAAGGTGTTGAGCTCCACATCGAAGACAAGAGATCCGGTGACTCTGAGACTTACAAATCCGAAGGAGGTCTTAGAGAGTTTGTCATCCACTTAAACCAGGGCAAAGAACTCCTCCACAACGAACCAATCTACCTCGACAAATATGACGAGACAAACAAGATTGACGTGGAAATCGCCCTCCAATACAATACTACATACAGCGAAACCTTCTACACCTTCGTAAACAGCGTCAACACCCGCGAAGGAGGAACACACTTAGAAGGATTCCGCTCTGCACTTACCCGTGCTATCAACAACACTGCTCACGCAAACAAGCACTTAAAAGATGATGTCTCCTTAAAAGGCGAGGACGTCCGTGAAGGACTGACCGCTGTTATCAGCATTAAGATTGCAAACCCGCAGTTCGAAGGACAGACCAAGATGCGTCTTGGAAACAGCAATGTCAAGGGACTTGTTGACTCCCTTGTCTACCAGGCATTAACCGAGTTCTTCGAGGAGAACCCGAAGGTCATTGCCGCAATCGCCAAAAAATCCGTCGAAGCCGCAAATGCAAGAGAAGCAGCACGCCGTGCAAAGGAACTTGCAAGAAGAAAGAGTACCCTTGAGATGTCAGGACTTCCGGGCAAACTCGCAGACTGTTCCGAACGCGACCCGTCAAAGTCTGAAATCTACATTGTGGAAGGAGACTCGGCAGGAGGTTCTGCAAAGCAGGGACGTGACAGAAAGTTCCAGGCAATCTTACCTCTTCGCGGTAAAATCTTAAATGTTGAAAAGGCCTTGGAGCACAAGGCATTAAAGAACCTCGAAATCCAGACCCTGATTTCTGCAATCGGTTCGGGATACGGCGAAAGCTTTGACGTCTCACGTGCAAGATACCACCACATCGTAATCATGACTGATGCAGATGTTGACGGAGCACATATCAGAATTCTGCTCTTGACCTTCTTCTTCCGCTACATGAAGCCGTTAATCGAAGCAGGATATGTCTACATTGCACAGCCGCCTCTCTTCCGTGTTGCAAAAGGCAAACAGGAACGCTACGTGTTCTCAGAAGATGAGATGAAGAGTGCAGTTGCAGAGTTCGGCGAGAAAGGCATCTCTGTTCAGAGATACAAAGGTCTTGGAGAAATGAATGCGGGACAGCTTTGGGAAACCACCATGAACCCGCAGAACAGAATCTTAAAGCAGGTCAGAATTGAGGATGCAAGCTATGCAAACGAAATCTTCGAAAAGCTCATGGGAGATGATGTGATTCCGAGAAAAGAATTTATCAAGCGTCACGCAGGGGAGGTGAAGAACCTTGACATCTGAGAACCCGCAGGAAGGACACAGAGTAGAACTCGTAAATGTAGAAGATGAGATGAAGAACTGCTTCATCGACTACGCAATGAGTGTCATCATCGGACGTGCAATCCCGGATGTCAGAGACGGTTTAAAGCCTGTTCACCGCCGTATCCTCTACGCAATGTTTCATGATGAGAACAACACAAGCGACAAGGCATACAAGAAGTCTGCAAAGGCAGTTGCCGCCACCATGGGTAACTACCACCCGCATGGTGATGCAGCTATCTACGATACCTTAACGAAGATGGCTCAGCCCTTCTCCTACCGATATACGCTTGTGGACGGTCAGGGTAACTTCGGTTCGATTGACGGCGATTCTCCGGCAGCAATGCGTTACACCGAGGCACGTCTCACAAAGACTGCCGAGTCTCTCTTAGAGGATATCGATAAGGACACAGTTGACTTTGTACCGAACTTCGATGAATCCTCTGTTGAGCCTGATGTTCTCCCAAGCAAGATTCCAAACCTGCTTGTTAACGGAACAACAGGTATCGCTGTAGGTATGGCAACAAACATGCTTCCGCACAACTTAGGCGAGGTGTGTGAGTTAGTTACATCCTTCATCGACAACCCGGAGATGAGCGTGCAGGACATGATGAAGATTCTGCCGGGTCCGGACTTCCCGACAGGTGGTGTCATCATGGGAAATGCGGGCATCCAGAATGCATACCTGACAGGTCAGGGTAAGGTTGTCTGCCGCGGTGTTGCAGAAATTGAGGACCGCAAGAAGAACTTCGAGCAGATTGTAATTACCGAGATTCCGTATCAGGTAAACAAGGCAGTCATGATCGAGAAGATTGCAGACCTTGTCAAGAACAAGCAGATTGAGGGAATTTCTGACATCCGTGATGAGTCTGACAAGGATGGTATCCGCGTCATCATCGAGCTTAAGCAGAATGTTCAGGGCAATATTGTGTTAAACCAGCTCTACAAGCACACTCCGCTTGAGAGCTCATACGGTATCATTAATCTTGCAATCGTCGATAAGAAGCCTCAGATTCTCTCCCTGCCGGAACTTTTGAAGCACTTCATCCACCACAGAATGGAGGTTGTCCGCAGACGTTCCGAGCATGACTTAAAGAAAGCTCAGGACAGACTGCACATCTTAGAAGGTCTCTTAAAGGCTATCGATATGATTGATGCAGTTATTGCAACAATCCGTGCTTCCCCTGACCCGGCAGTTGCACAGGAGGCTTTAGTTTCCAAGTTTGAGTTCACTCCGGCACAGGCGGATGCAATCTTAAAGATGCAGCTCAGACGCCTTGCAGCCCTTGAGACCAAGAAGATTGAGACCGAAGTCTCTGATCTCGAAGAGGTTGTAAGAAAACTCCTCTGGATTCTTGAGTCCGATGAGCACATCTTAACTGTTGTCAAGTCCGAAACTGAAGAGATTCGCGATGCATACGCAGATGAGCGCAGAACCAAGTTCGACTACTCATCCAGCACCAACATTGAAGTAATCGATTTAATCGAGGACAAGCAGGTCTTAGTCACCTTAACCGAGCAGAACTACATTAAGCGTGTCCCGCTTGATGTTTACCGCCAGCAGAAGCGCGGAGGACGCGGTGTAACCGGTATGGCAACCAAGGAGGAGGATGTTGTAGACAAAGTCTTCATGGCAAGCACTCACGACTATCTCTTATGCTTCACAAACAAGGGACGTGCATACTGGCTCCGTGTCTATGACATACCGGAGGGTTCGAGAACTGCAAAAGGAAAGGCAATCGTAAACCTCCTGAACTTAACTGACGAGGATGTCTCTGCAGTTATCCCGCTTAGAAGCTTTGATTCGGACAAGTATTTCCTGTATGCAACCAAGAGCGGAAGAATCGGTAAGTTCAGCCAGGACTTATTCTCCAGACCGCGTGCAGGAGGTATCATCGGTATGACTCTCCTCGATGGAGATGAACTCGTTGATGTTGTGATGACTGACGGCAAGTCTGATGTTGTTTTAACCACAGCATACGGTCAGTCTCTTAGATTCAGTGAGGAAGAGGTTCGTGCAACCGGACGCGGTTCTCAGGGTGTCATCGGCATCAAGATGAAGTACGAGGAGGACAGAGTATGCGGTCTGACTCTTGTTGATGAGAAGGCAAAGTATCTGTTCCTCTTAACCGATAAGGGATTCGGTAAGAGAACTCTCTTCGATGAGTTTATGGGCCACGGAAGAGCAACCCAGGGTGTCAAATCGATTACTGCAAACTTCGAGAGAGGTCCGGTTGTTTCTGCTGTTGCAGTCTCTGATGAGGATGATGTTGTGATGACTACTGCCGCAGGTATTGTGATGAGAACTCATGCAGCAGATATCTCTGTGCAGGGAAGAAGCGCACAGGGAGTACGCGTGATTCGTGTTGATTCAGGCGATAAGGTTACCGGCGTTGCAGTCGTTTCCCCGGATGAAGAAGAGCAGGCTGAGTAACCCTCTTCTCTTTTTTCAAAAACTTTAACCAGTAAGCAGACGATTATTTTCTATGAAAAAAGGAATAGTTCTCCTTGCTGTTCTTCTACTGTCCGCGGTGTTTGCAAGCGGATGTGTAAATACAGATGATCCGGTGATTGGAATCTGGAATGCTGATGAGCTGACAAAAGCTTCTGACGATAAGTTATACGAGAGAACATATGAGTTCAAGTCGGCAAATCTCGGTATGGAGTACTGGTATCTCGAAGGCGAAAGCGAGCCTGCACGTCAGTTTGAGTTCATCTGGCTTTCTGATGGCAGTACATACACTCTTTACTTCTCGGCTGACATTGATGAAGACGGTGAGTCGGATAAGAGAACTGCAGTTCTTGCAGACGGCATTTTAACTGAAGGAGACAGGACTTACAGTCCTGCATCCGAATAATATCTTTTTTTGAAAAAAAAATTAGAAGAGTCCGGAAATATTTCCGTCGTTGTCGATGTCGATTCCGCAGGCGGCAGGAACAGCCGGAAGTCCCGGTAAGGTCATGATATCGCCGGTTTCTGCAACGATGAATCCTGCACCATTACAAAGGCGGATTGTTGCAACGCTGATGGTAAATCCGGTTGGTCTTCCAAGTTTGTTCGGGTCGTCGGATAAGGAGTACTGGGTTTTTGCAACACAGATTGGAAGGTTTCCTCTGCCGAGTGCTTCGATTTCTTTGATTGCGGATTCTGCGGCTGCAGAGTAGACAACTCCTGCTGCACCATAGATGGTGGTTGCAATAGTGTTGAGTTTTTCCTTAATCGGCTTTTCAAGGTCGTAGATGCAGTGGAAGTCGGATGGAAGTTCACAGGACTCAACGACTGCCTTTGCAAGTTCGATTCCTCCTTCTCCGCCTTTTGCGAATACTTCAGATAATGCGAACTTTGCTCCCTTGGATTTACAGAACTCTTCAAGGACTGAAAGTTCTTCGTCAGAGTCGGATGCGAAGCGGTTGATTGCAACAACGACAGGGACACCGAATTTCTGGAGGTTTTCAATGTGGGCTTCGAGGTTGATCATTCCTGCTTTGAGTGCATCTACGTTCGGGATGGTGGTGTCTTCTTTCTTGACTCCTCCGTTGTACTTTAATGCACGAACAGTTGCAACGAGGACGATGGTGGACGGAGTAAGACCTGCGTAGCGGCACTTGATGTCCATGAACTTCTCTGCACCAAGGTCAGATCCGAATCCTGCTTCGGTGATGACATAGTCTGCCATCTTTAATGCGAGTTTGGTTGCACGGACAGAGTTGCATCCGTGTGCGATGTTGGCGAAAGGTCCTCCGTGGATGAGACACGGGGTGTGCTCTAAGGTCTGGACAAGGTTCGGTTTTACTGCGTCTTTTAAGAGTGCAGCCATCGCTCCGACTGCTTTTAAGTCGCTTGCATAGAGCGGAGTTCCTTTTCTGCTGTATCCGAAGATGATGTTTCCAAGGCGTTCTTTTAAGTCATCGATGTCTTTTGCAAGACAGAGGATTGCCATGATTTCGCTGGCAACAGTAATCATGAAGTGGTCTTCGCGTGGTACACCATTGACCTGTCCGCCAAGTCCGATGATACAGTTGCGAAGAACGCGGTCATTCATGTCGAGACAGCGTTTGAAGATGATGCGGCGGGTGTCGATGTCTAAGGCGTTGCCCTGCTGAATGTGGTTGTCAATCATTGCGCAGAGGAGGTTGTTTGCGCTGGTGATTGCGTGGAAGTCTCCTGTGAAGTGGAGGTTGATGTCTTCCATTGGGACTACCTGGGAGTATCCTCCGCCGGCTGCTCCTCCTTTGACTCCAAAGACAGGGCCTAAGGATGGTTCGCGAAGGGCGATAATTGCCTTCTTTCCAATCTTCGGCATTGCCTGGCCGAGACCGACGGTGGTGGTGGTTTTTCCTTCTCCTGCCGGGGTCGGGTTGATGGCTGTTACTAAGATGAGTTTTCCATCTTCATTTTTGGCAAGACGCTTTTCAAGAGCGTCGGAGAGTTTTGCCTTGTAGTTTCCGTAGAGTTCGATTTCATCCGCGTCGATATCAAGTGTTGCGGCGATTTCGGTTATTTTTTTGAGCTCAGTCTGGTGAGCAATCTCGATGTCAGAAAGCATGGATTCACCTTTATAGATAATATATTAGTAGGCGATTCCAGTATTTAACTTCAACCTATCGAATGAGATGCAGAAAGAATGAGTATGAGTTTGAGTTGTAAAATAAGCGATAAGAAAAGCCCCAGGAGGGATTTGAACCCCCGACCTGCTGATTACAAATCAGCCGCTATGCCGGTCTAAGCCACTAGGGCAAAATTGCGTATAGTAGTTGTACGTATGAGATATAATAGTTTACGGAAAATGTTGTTTGGACAGAGTTCACTGTCCAAGCTTTTCGATTTCTTCTTCGACTTCTTCTGCACCTTCAGCATAGTATCCGGCTTCGTTTCCATCTAAGTGGTGGAGTAAACGGAGGAATTCTCCTGCATGAACTTTTTCTTCGTTTGCGATGTCGAGTAAGACTTCGATTGCGAGTTTATCTTCGATAGATTCTGCAAGCTGTTCATAGAGCTGGATTGCTTCATATTCTGCGGCAATCATGAAGCGGATGGCGCGGACAAGTTCGCTGTGGGTGAGTTTTCTGCCTTCTTTTAAGACAGCAAATGGAGTTCCGAATTCTGGCATGAATAATAATTAGATGCCGAGATATATAATAGTTAGAGAATGAGCAAAATAGATTCTGTAAAATAGTCTTTTAAGTTTAGTGATTTTAGAAAACAAAGAGCTTGCGCTTTAGTGTTTAAGATTACAGTAAGAATAAGTTTCAACAAAAGGAAGGGGGTTGCAGCGTTGACTAG
>ERZ808048.165-NODE-165-length-13592-cov-9.145912_pt1 | contig 13592 bp, 10 predicted proteins | sample MGYA00380197_ERZ808048 | MGnify/ENA primary metagenome ERZ808048 (study PRJEB31490, sample SAMN06133377) | cow dung metagenome | isolation source: M1 | host: cow | place: China: Chengdu | collected 2015-05 ... | reverse complement strand
TTTTCCTGCTTTTCCCTGCACTCATTCATTCGCTCATTCATTCATTCATTCATCTTGCCCATTACTTCCCCCTTGTCTGCCACCTGTCTTCATTGGAACCTCATTGGAAGCTGATTGGAACCTGATTGGAACCTCGTCGAGACGATGCTATACAATCACCGATACATCTCCCTACTTTTCATATTCATTCGCTATTCAAATAGCTTGGCGCTTCGTCCGCATTCTTGTAGCTGCTCTATGATTGTTTAATTTTCCGAATAGCAGCCAAATCGATACGTATTTGTATTGGCTATGGTATAGAAAAGGGGTAAAAAACGGCTAAAACTCTCAGTCTAAAATTAAAAAGACTATATTTTTTGCAAAATACTTGCACATGTGCTTTTTTTTTTGTACCTTTGCGCACTCAATATAATATATTGTCTTAAACAACTAATTTGTAGCACTTAGAGGTATGAAGAAAACATTATTAATAGCACTATTATTGGCAGCTTTCGCGCCAATATTTGCGTTTGAATATACCTACGAAGGTAATACGTTGGAATATACTATCTTATCTGATAATACAGTAAGTGTAAAACATGGAAGCAAGGCTCCCCAAGGGAAATTGGTAATACCAGAAATTGTAAGTGATGGTAATCAGGACTATATGGTGGTAGTAGTGGATTCTAATGCGTTCAATGCCAAAACATCAATATCTTCAATAGTGTTGCCATCTACAATAAAGCATATTCGTTATCAAGCATTTCGCGATTTAAATCAAGAAAACCTTACAATTACTTTGAATGAGGGATTAGAAACAATAGGCGATCGTGCGTTTTGTAAGTCGACAGGTTTTAGGGGTACAATGCTGCTTCCGGCTTCGCTTGATACAATTGATGATTATGCATTTTTTCATTGTACTGGTATTACTACGTTTGAATTTCAAAGTGGTAAGGTTTGTCATCTAAAAGGAAGTAATCATTTCAATGAAACACTTGCGTTTACGTGCCTTGATAATATCTATTATTTGGCAATTTCTAATTCAGAAGCTGCTATTATTAGAGTAATAAATAAGGAACAATTTTTTGGAAAATTAGAGATCGCAGAGACTGTTACAATCAACGACAGAGTGTTGAATGTTACAGTAATTCACGATAATACATTTAGTTATTTGCAAAATATTACGGAATTAATCTTGTCGAAAAATATTAAATTGATAGGCTATCAATCTTTTCGTAATAATACCTCGATGTCCAAGATAACTTTGAATGAAGGGTTGGCAACAATTGGTAATCGTGCGTTTTGTCAATGTACTGCTATCGTTGGTAATGTAATAATACCTTCATCCGTTAAAATTATCGAAGATTATGCTTTTTATAATTGTACAGGTATTGAAAATGTTTACGTGAAATCCTTAACCCCTCCAACCTTAAACGGATCAACTCATTTTGAAGGACAGAATGCAGATTATAATCTTTTAGTTCATTGTGATGCGTATGATGTATATGTGAATGATGCAAAATGGTCTAAGATCTCTTCTCGTATAAAAGACGCTTGCCTAAAAATATACCACAATGGTACTGACAAATCAGGTAATGGAGTTTATGAGGCTACTGTGGGACTTGTTGCTTCCATCACCTACAAGCGTACTTTCACTGCTGGCACATGGGAAACACTCTATTTGCCATTCCCAGTAGAAAAAGTTACCATAGAAGATAAATATGAACCAAATGGTTATTGGTCACCAAAGCCATGGGATATAGTTGATGGTGGAGATTATTATCTTGCAACACCTGCATCTACTACGGCAGCAAATGGCGAACTTATTTTTGATATGACAACTGATTTGAAAGAAGGTACTCCATATATTATTCAATTCCCAGGACAGTATGCGGATTATTACAACGGCAGGGAGGTTACTTTCCACGGACCTTCAGATTGGTATGAGTTGGGTAATACCTCTTTCGCTCCTGTGACTCCAACCTCACAGATGAAAATGGCTGGTAATACCACCCTGCAAAAGCAAACCATATCAGATGAAGTGTATGTCTTGCGTGCAACCAACGACTTTATGCTTCAACATTCTGCTACCACCCTTTACCCATTTGAGTGCTACGTGATGCCACAGCAAACGAACGGTGTTGCGCGTGCTCCTAAAATGACGGTACGCCTACGTGGTAAAAATGATGTGACTACTTCTATTTCTTCTGCCAACGCTGCAAATCCAATCAACTATTTGATAGACGGCAATAGCCTAACAGTTTATGCCAATGGTCAATCGGTGCAAATTTATTCTATCAATGGCATTTTGCTCCATTCTATCAGTGTAGGAGAGGATATGGCACAAGTTTTGTTAGACAAAGGATGTTATATCATATATTCAAATGGTAATAGTCAAAAAGTAATTTTGTAAGATGCAAAGAAAAATTTCCATATTAGTACTACTTGCTGTATCAGCAGTATTCTCCGTATCGGCACAAGTATATCATGTGCCCGAACAAAATGGGTATGACCAACGTGTTAGTACTATGCCCACCACTCAGGAGTTCCGCTCCACTTCGTCGTATCAATCCAACTCCTCTTTGTCTGGAAACTACACCGTTCCTTTTGCTGCAGGCGATGCAGCAGAGATTGGAGCTTCTTCCCCTACGGGTGGACCAAGAAAGGCGCCTCCTTCCGTGCCTGGAGGAGAAGGAAATCTGCCCAATATGCCAGGCTATGATCAGCCATTAACCGATGGAGTAGGCGCGTTGTTGCTGGCTGCATTGGTATATGCGATGGTTATTATCCGTCGCAAAAATGCATTGGTGAAAGAATAATTACAACTACTTGTGGATGATTTATCCACACCAATCTTCTCGATCAAGACTGCGATAACCTATCGCTTCAGAGAGATGGCTCATTCCGATACTCGAACTATTGTCTAAGTCAGCAATAGTTCGAGCTACTTTTAATATACGATCATACGCACGCGCCGACAAGCCCATCTTATCCATTGCATAGGATAGCATCTTATCACCTTGTGCATCCAGCTGACAAAACTCACGCACCAACTTTGGTGTCATCTGTGCATTGCAGTGGATTGGTTTTTGTACCGTCATATTATATGCCGCAAAGCGTTGCTCCTGCACCTTGCGAGCATGCACTACACGCTCACGTATTGCCTCGCTGCTTTCGCCAGGCTGCGTATCCTTCAGTGTAGAGTAGGGGACTGCTTGTATGTCGCACTGGATATCGATTCTGTCCAACAGCGGACCTGAAATGCGGCTCATATAGCGGTGAATTTGTGCAGGTGTACAGGTACATGGGTGGGCAGGATTATTCTCCCCATAGTGTCCACAAGGACATGGGTTCATGGCTGCAACCAACATAAAACTTGCAGGATACTCCACCGTCATCTTGGTGCGTGTGATGCAAATCTTTCTGTCCTCTAATGGCTGACGCATCACCTCCAAAGCACTCCTTTTGTATTCAGGGAGTTCGTCAAGAAAGAGCACGCCATTGTGTGCGAGGCTAATCTCTCCTGGATGAGGATTAGTGCCGCCACCCACCAATGCTACATCGGTAATGGTATGGTGTGGACTACGGAAAGGACGTTGTACAATCAGCGCACTCGACATACCATCGCTCTCTTTCCGGCGTGCCATCATACCCGAAACAGAATATATCTTGGTTGTCTCCAATGCTTCTTCTAAGTTCAGCGGTGGCAATATCGATGGCAGTCGCTTGGCCATCATACTTTTACCTGCGCCAGGAGGACCTACCATCAGCATATTATGTCCACCTGCTGCTGCCACTTCCATGGCTCGGCGCACATTCTCTTGTCCGCGTACATCCGAAAAGTCTAAATCCGAACTAAATGCGTGTGCTGCAAATTCTGCCTCAGTATCTACTTCAGTCGCTTCAAATGCTTGAATACCATTCAAGAAGCGTGTTACTTCCAATAAGTTCTTCAGACCATAGACCTTTAATCCCTTCACCACTGCTGCTTCACGGGCATTTGGCTCGGGTAATATAATGCCTTCAAACCCTGCTTTACGTGCCGCCAGTGCCATAGGCAAGACACCTTGGATGGGCTGCAAAGTACCATCCAACGATAACTCACCCATAATCATATACCGCTCCAAGAGCACAGTCTTTACCTCCTCTTCGGCTGCCAACATACCAATTGCCAATGGCAAATCATAGGCCGCACCTTCTTTCTTAATATCTGCAGGAGCCATGTTGATCGTCAAGGTATGGCGTGGTTTGTTGTAGCCGTTCACCATCAAAGCTGCCAAAATGCGTTCGTGACTTTCTTTCACGGCATTATCGGGCAGCCCTACAAGTGTGAACTCAAAACCAGGTACAGCATGTACTTCTATCGTAACAATCGCTGCATCAATACCTTGTGGCGCTGCACCGTAACATTTAATCAACATAGGGCGAATATTTATGGATTTATAGTAGTCGTTTGCACTTGGGTGGAATCATTGCTTTCATATGAAGTCGTTTCTTGACCACGCTTGCGACGAGAAGAATGCTCTTTCTTTGCTTTGTTCTTATTTCTTACATCAAAATCATGCTTGAATACAAAGCCAACCCCCTGTACTGTATTCGCTTGGCGAAGAGAGTATTTATCCACCGTATGGGTATATGCCTTTGCTCTGAATTTTCCATTTGGAGTAAGCAGGTACTCTATATCCAAATCTCCAAAGAATGGGCGATTGCTCAAGTCGTTGTAGCGATAACCAAAATTGCCATTGATGACCAATTGGTTAATAGGGTGGATTTGGAAATTTGCCTCATACTCTTGACTTGCAGTTTCGCCTTCTCCATCAGTACGGAAATTAAAGCCCATAGTAAAGATGTCTGTGAGTTTATTGAGCCATGAGTTGATTTGTCCCGTTACAGTAGAAGACAATAGTGAATAGGTCTCGTTCAAACCTACATTCTGTGTGTTTTGCAGATAATCAGGTGTATAGAAGCGGTTAAATACGAGTAAGTATATGATTTGACGCATCAACATTTCATCAGTGTTGATGAGAGAACGTACCTGACTTTGCACCGATTCATCTGATTGTGGTAGTTCAATGGCAAAGTTCAAGATAGGATTAAATAGTTCATCAGTCATGTGCAATACGCAATTGACAGGTACAGAGGTTCTATCAGTTGCAATTTGGCTACTTTCTGTACCAAACAAATCACGCAATGAAGCAGTCGTGTGGTAATAACCAGTAATATCCAATGTCGGAGCCATAGGATCGCTATCCCAAGTAATCTGACTGCCTTCTTGTATGGTGAAGTTACGTCGTACAATATTGCCCACAGAGAAACTAAATTGTCCAGAGTGCAATGTATATGCTCCTTGCATTTGAACGTTCTCTGAGGGATACTCATATACCAACTTCAAGTTGCCTTCTCCATGACCTTTAATGCCGTCATCAGCTCCCAATTTGATATGGATTTCTGCTTGTGGAGTTACTTCTCCTTGTAAGGAAAGACGCATACGGCTTTCGGGCTTATTAACTTTAGTTTCTTTCTTCTGTGGTTGTAATAGACTTAATAAGTAATGCGATGTAGTATCAGGCTCTACAAATTGGATGAAACTAGAACTAGTTGCTTGGCTCGCACTATTGATATTCAAGAAAAACTTAGTGTTGGCTTCTGTACGTGCATTCACATCTATTTGGCAATCCATCTCATTGCCATAGATATGTACATCTCCAGAGCCAAATACTTTGCCATAGAAGAATGCTTGTTGCTCGGCTGGCAAATCCATCACTAACATATTATTAGCTTGTGCACGCAAGTCAAAAGTGATATCCATGAATTGGTCATGATTCACCGCGCCAGAGAATATGCCTGAGTTACCATATTGATCATACACAGTGATATCAGGAAAACGTATAGATGTAGAGTCCAAGAAGATAGAGTCCGTCATGTAGAAGGTCGCACCTATCTGCGGAACTGTAATCTGAGCATTCTTTGCCAAGGCGCGTCCTGTGACCCATACTTGACGCTTTTGTCCTTCCACTTTCACGTGTCCATAACCTCGTCCCTGTGGATTAGCAATAAGACCTTGTGTCCAGAAATCAATAAAATTGATATCCACACTATCGCAGGTGATATCCAATCCCCACCATTTCGTTGCTGGTATCACCTTACCATTCACTTCTGCCACCATATGTTGGGTGGAATCTACAATTTGACCATACAGCAGAATGCTGTTGTTTTCTCTGTCTAGTGTAGCTTCGGCAGTCACATCACCCAGATAAACACCATTCAAACCACCATTAGGGATATAGGCTTGTGCTTCCAACATTGGCTCGGAGAACACGCTATACACTTTGGCTTTACCCGTTACAGGACCTAAAATCGAAATGGCTTTACTAGCTTCTGTATAACTGAGTAAATAGTCCAAGTTGATGTTATTGAGCACTACATCAATAGAGTCTGTGGCTGATTTTGATGCCGTACCATCTGCTGTGATTAGTTGGTAATCTGTACTTAATGAGAAGTTGTCGATGTCCATAACCTGATCAGCGAGTGTATAGGTAATGGTAGATTGACCAATAGTCCATGCTGAATCGTTTAGGATGATATTGCTTGGCAAAATCTCAATATCAAACTTAGGTTTGTTATGGTACTTGGATAATTTAGATGCTACACTAATCACACCTTCATTGCGTACACTATCCGTATTGCCTAATTCTAAACTCAAGTCCACTTCATCATGTGCAGCTGTCACGCGAATAGTCGTTTTGATATCACCTAACTTGGCTGCTGTAGGATTATCTTTGGGCAGGTGATGGAGGGCATACATTGAGAAATCCAAAGCATCATCTTGGTTATCCAGCGAGATGGTAATGTCTTCCATCTTTACTCCGCTAGTATTGATATGTGGAATATAGGCTTGTACTCCCACTTGCTTGTTATCTTCACTGATAAATCCCTTAATGGTTGGGAACGATGGCAAGTCAATACCTAAATCCAATACTTGTGTGAGCGAGTCTAAGTCGCGGAAATAGGCATAGAATGCCAAGTTATTGTTATTGGTCTTTTGTGCTGTAGGAGCATCTACCAATGTTGGCACATAATCGTGCACCAATTGTTGGATAGTTGCAGGTAGGGTACGATAAGCAAATGCACCACTCAGATTAGCCGTCAAATAATCCGATTGAATACGTAATTGGTGGATAGGTAACTCATCACTCAACTCGCTATCAACAAGCAATTTGAATTGCTCCATAGTGGTTTGCATTGCGCCATTCTGGATATTGAGGGTATCAACAATCACGTATCCAGTCATATTATCCAATAGTTCACTGACCGTTCCAGAGGTGTACAAACTGATATAGGTAGTAGCGCCTAATGCCAATTCTGGATAATTGTCTATCAGGTTTAGTGTGGCAGGCTTGAAGTCTGCCAATTGCATAGTTATATCTAGTCGCGTGTCGTCCTCTGACCAGTCTGCAAGTCCGTGAATGTTAAGCTTAAGGTTTTCATCATTAATGCTTACCGAGCCATTCACTTCTTCTGGTAGCATATCACCATCGATGTGGATATCCTTGTAAGTATAGCCTTTGTAGTCAAATTTTTGAATATCCGCTTCCGCCATGCAATGCACCAGTTGTAATGAATCAATCGCTCCATCTATATGTGCTCGAAAGGCAATCATCCCCAAATCTGGCTGATTCAACATTCTTCCTAATTGGAAACGGCGAGTAGATACATGTCCGCGGAAATCAAAGTCTTGCAATGTGGTATCTACATGTAAATCTCCATTTACGCTTACAGATCCTAAAGCAGTTGTAAAGGCACCATGCAAATCTACTTTTTCCAAGCCTCCACGAATATCACCTTTGTAATGCACATGCCCCAAACTACTAATCATTGGTGGCAATTTTACTGGCTTCATTTGCAGTTGCGACAATAGGTCTTGGAGCAGCGCATTGTTGCAATACAAATCGTTGCATTGAGCATCAATGAATAGTGAATCCAATACTGTAGGATGATATACGGCAACGTTTCCCGAAAACATTTTTTGATCTCGGAATACCAATTGCATATCTTTTGCAAATACAGAATCTAAGTTACCTTTCAAGTTAGCCTCAAAACAGGCATCCAATCGATCCATTTGTGCACGCAGGTGCAATGAGTGGAGCTGTATATCCAGCGAATCCATGCTTAAAACAGGGAGTGCCAGAGCCAAATCCAATTGGTCAATCAATACCTCATTATAGCGAACGCGAGTCTGTTCTAATGACAAATGGTCAATATTTAATCGGAATGGAAAGTCCTTGTTGTTTGTTGAATCCTGTTTGAAAGCATCAATCAGAAATTGGATGTTTAGTGTAGAATCCGAAATGGAGTGGAGGTTGATATATGGATTTTGCAACCGCAACTCTTGTATATTGATACGTTGCTCAAGCAATGCCAATGGCGCAAACTCCAATCGCAGTTGCTCTATATAGGCCAATGTATCGTGTTTTTGGTCGCTAAGATAGACACTATCCAATGCAAGGTGTGATAACGGACGATAATGGAATGAGGCAATGTTGGCATCTACATTCAACTTCTCAGAGAACTGCTCAGCTATCTTCCCAACGATATATGTCTGCACACCTTTGATATGCAGTACACCTACAATGCTACCAAACAAAAGTAGCAGTGACCCTAATACAATCCCTATAACAATAAGCGCCCTTTTCATCTAAAATACTAAAAAGCGCGCAAAGATACTAATTTTCTTGCATTTATGCAAGACTTTCTTACTTTTTACTTGAAAAATACCTGCAAATAGTTTGCAAACCGCACTTTTCACACTTAGGAGTGCGGGCTTGGCAGGTATAGCGACCATGTAGCAGTAGCCAATGGTGTGCCTTGGGAATAATCTCCTCGGGAATATATTTGATGAGTTGTTGCTCGCTATCCAGAGGATTTTTTGCTTTGGTAGTTAAGCCAATACGTTCTGCCACACGGAAGATATGGGTGTCCACTGCCATAGTAGGTTGATTCCACCATACAGCCAATACCACATTGGCAGTTTTTCTTCCTACTCCAGCCAATGTTTGCAACTCTTCGCGGCTATCGGGTATATTGCCTCCATACACATCTACCACTCGTTTGGCCATCTGCACTAGATGCTCGGCTTTGCTATTAGGGTAGCTTACCGAACGGATGTATTTTAGTACAGTTTCTGCGTTGGAATCGGCCAAGTCTGCAATAGTTGGGTATGCTTCAAACAGTGCGGGTGTAACCAAATTCACTCTTTTATCTGTGCATTGAGCAGACAACATGACCGCCACGAGGAGCTGATATTCGTTCTCGAAATTCAACTCGCTCTCGGCTATAGGCATATTTGCTTCAAACCATGCCAATGCTTTCTCATATCGCTCTTTGGTTCTCATTTGTCTAAACTCTAACAGCTGTAGGCGGTCTAACATCTAACAGCTAAGCGGTCAATATCTATTGCTCTTTGTATGTTTTGCTGAGGTATTGCAGTATTTGTGTAGCTTGCTTTTGTACTTGCTGTGTTTCCGTTGAAATCGGGCGTTTTTGTAGGTTAAGTAGCATGACTTGGTACAATAATATCAGACAAGCTTCTACATCACTCATGGTTGGGCGGTCTGTTTTAGCCTTCAAAAGATTGAGCGAAGGAGTAAGCTGAATCATAGCTGCGCGATAAGTAGCCTCTTGATCCAACAAATCATTGTGTAAGTCTTCCAATTCATCGAGAGCATTCTTGGCTAATTGTAGGTGTCCACTTTCCAAGATGTTCTCTTGGTGCATCATCTCGCTTAAATCATGCAACTCTTGATTGGCTTCCGCTTGCTGTGGAAATGCACGTAGGTAATCCTCAATCTGCCAGAGATACAGGATGTATTCAGCAATGTTATTCTTCTTCAAAAGCATAGTCTTAATCTTCTTCTAAATAGTCGTCTTCATCTAATAAATAATTATAGTCATCCGAGAAAAACTGTTCGATATCTCGTCTGTCTTTCTTCGTAGGGCGTCCTGTGCCTCTATCGCGTCCACTTTGTGCAGCGTAGCGTGCTAATTCTAACAATTCTAACTGCTCTTTAGGAGTAATATCCTGTAAGTATTCAGGTACCATCTTTGCTCCCAATCGGTTGCCCCATAGCTGTAGAATACGATAACTATAGGTTATCGGACCCTTGCGTACTGTAAAAATGTCCCCTACATGAAACATACGGCTGGGTTTTACTTCCACACCATTCATCTTCACACGACCGCATTTGCATGCATCGGTGGCAATAGAGCGGGTCTTGTAAATCCGCATTGCCCAAAGGTATTTATCTACTCGTACTTCCATCGGTTTCTACGGTTAATTGATTGGTCGTTAATCGGTAAATATATTGTTGAATATAGGCACGAAGATAAATCTCCATGTCCTTTGTATTCAATTGATTAGCTAGGTTGTTTTGCAGCATCGAATCGTGTTGGTAGTTATACACCGCTCGCATTTCCTTGCCATCAAATTGCATGAGCAGACTATCTGATAGTAACTGATATACGGGATGGTTGTAACAAACGGCATAGGGATGTTTCTTCGCTTGGGTTAGTGCATCTTCGCCGAAGGCAAAGAAAGGTTTACTATATCCCAAATATGCCAATACGGATGGCATAATATCTGTCTGACTAACTGCGCCTATGCTATGCAATTCTCCTTGATTCCATCGGGGGGAATAGAAAGCAATAGGCACTTCAAACAATCCTTTGGCAGTGGCATATTCAGGCAACGAAACTTGATTGGTATGGTCTGCTGTTAGGACAAATAGTGTATTTTCGTACCACTCTTGCTCTTGAGCATATGCAAAGAATTCACGCAGTGCATGATCGGCGTATCCTACGCATTGGTGGATAGGTTGTGTCCCCTTGGGGAATACATTTTCATAACGCTTGGGAACACGGAAGGGATGATGACTAGATGCAGTGAAGACTGCAGTCATAAACGGCTCCTTCATCTGGCTCATGGTGCGAGCATAATACTGCAAAAACTCTTCATCCCAAATAGCCCATGTGCCGTCAAAAGCTTCGATTCCATCGTATTCATCCATACCATAGTAGTGCTCAAAGCCTGCACTACGAGCATATGCTTGAAAGCCCATACTTCCATTAGGTGCGCCATGGAAAAAGGCCGTAGTATATCCTTCGTCGCGCAAACATGCTGCCAGTGAAGACACTGCATTGGTGGAATAGGGAGTAACGATATAAGGCTCTATCAACATCGGGATAGAAGATAGCACTGATGGCATGGCATCAATGGATTTCCTACCAGAAGCGAACGAATGGGCGTATGTTACGCAATGTGTCAATAGGGAATCTAAAAAAGGAGTATAACCTTCGTATTCATCAATATCTTGGTTGTAGAAACCGATGTATTCTTTAGAAAATGATTCCAAAATCACCACCACTACATTGGTATGTCCCAGTCTTCCATTTTCTACGATTTCATCGGTATGGATTGGAGAAAATAACTTCTCTGCCTCCTCGTTACTAAAATAATGAGGGTGAACATACGTGGTGTTTTCCAACGATTTCATCAGCGAGAATGGTGTGTTGAGCAAGATGGCAGTTTCTTGTGGTGTATTGGTATATTGCATCGCATTGGAAATCGTGATAGGACGTGTGTATTTACCGAATCCACCGCGAATACCAATCACTACGAAATAGATTGTCACCAACATCAATGCTGCTTCTACGATGTAGTACACCCATGCTTTGCGCGGAGTTTTTACTTCCCATTTCTTACGCGTACATACGATGAATAGGGTGATAATTAGTATGCCAAACAATGTAACATACCAATATTGCCATATTGATTGCCCGATGATATTAGCTAAGTTGCCATCGTTTTGAAACTCGGTAAAGATGGTGCATGTAGTACGCCTATCAGTGAAACGAACATACACAATGTCCATGCAATTAGCGATGAAACCGAGGATATTAGGAATCCAAAATGCCCATTTTGCAACGCACAGATATTTCTTATGGTTGCGAATAGTGGCAGGTAAAGGTAATAGCACCAACAGCAAATAGAGTGAGTTGAGATAGAGTAGGGCGGTTAGGTCAAATCGCACTCCTCCTGCCAACATCTCAATTAGATGATTAGTCGATACGTTGGGATATAAATCGATGTTTACCCAATAGAAAAACAAACGTGAGATGGTATATAATACCATCACGAGCAACAAATTACATGCTGCCACTATCCACGGATGTTTCTTGATTTGGTTCATCGTTATTCTAAAGCGTGAGTTGGGATTCGCGAATCGGGAATCGGGAGCCGCGAGTCACTAAACGTTATTTCCCGTTATATTGGTTCATGGTGCGGTCCATGCCTTGCAGGCAGAAGGATGGGATGATCTCGCCCACTAATTTCAATCGGTCGGGAAGAGTCTTCTGCTCTTCATCGCTCCATTGTCCGAGAACGAAGTTGCATTGTGCACCTTTGCTGAAATCATTGCCTATACCAAAGCGCAGGCGTGCATAGTTTTGTGTACCAAGTACTTGCTGGATATGTCCTAATCCGTTGTGTCCGCCATTACTACCTTGCTTGCGCATGCGAATACTGCCGAAAGGTAGGTTCAAATCATCTACTAATACAAGCATATTCTCCACAGGAATCTTCTCCTGTTGCAGCCAATAGCGCACAGCATTGCCGCTCAAGTTCATGTATGTAGATGGCTTGAGCAAAATGATTTCGGCACTTTTGGCGCGGCAGCGGGCAACAAATCCGTAGCGCTTATCTTCCCATGTGGCGTTCTTGCTCTCTGCGAACGCATCCACCATCATAAAACCGATATTATGGCGCGTATTGGCGTACTCATCGCCGATGTTTCCTAATCCAACAATTAGATATTTCATGTGTTATTATTTATTAATCCTCCTCCCTTGAAGGGAGGTTGGGAGGGTCTCCTAAACCAATAAGAGTGGAAAAGCTTCCCTTTCCACTCTTATTTCTACCGCTCTTGTGAGTGGTGATTATTTCTTTTTGCCCTTAGCAGGAGCAGCAGCTGCAGCAGCTTGTTGGCTAGCACGAGTAGCTTTAACGCGAGCAACGCAAGCATCAGCTGGGTTCATCAACTTCAAGCCCTCTGGCATTGTTACAGCCTCTACATACAACTTCTTGCCCAAACCGAGGTTGGTAACGTCGATCTCAACGCGGTTAGGAATTTGTGTATAGATACCGTTAACTTTGAGTTTCTTCATCTCAAGTTGCAACTTACCACCGGCTTTCACACCTTCTGCGTGACCTTGCAATTGTACTGGGATTGCTACGGTTACTGGTTTCTCCTCAGTTACCTCGAGGAAGTCGATGTGGAACAATTGCTCTGTAACTGGGTGGAATTGCAATTCTTTCACTACAGCCATTTTCTTTGTCTCGCCAATGGTCAAAGCTACAGCCATTGTATCTGGGCAGTAGATGAGTTTGCGTACATCGTCAACAGTTACTGTGAAAGTTACGTTCTCGCCATTGCCATAGAGGTTGCAAGGAACGAGGTTCTCTTTGCGGAAAGTCTTAGCAGCTTTCTTGCCGTACTCGCTACGTGGAGTACCTACCAATTCGAATGTTTTCATTTTTTATAAAGTGTTACTCAATAATA
>ERZ808048.164-NODE-164-length-13635-cov-4.525741_pt1 | contig 13635 bp, 16 predicted proteins | sample MGYA00380197_ERZ808048 | MGnify/ENA primary metagenome ERZ808048 (study PRJEB31490, sample SAMN06133377) | cow dung metagenome | isolation source: M1 | host: cow | place: China: Chengdu | collected 2015-05 ... | reverse complement strand
GTTCGATTCCTCGGATCCCGTCCAAGTGTACATCAGTCATTTGAACAAAACCGCCAAGGTCACCGAGGCGCGCCGTAATATTCGCCGGTATACCAAGCTCGTGTTGATATAGCTGGCTGTAGTGGCTTGTAGGCCGCGCAATCATCAAGAACGGCTTGCGGTGTGAGAGGATCGCGGCCGACGCGCTATACGAATTGGATTGTACAACCTCGGGCGCCGCGTTCATGGCGCTAATAGCGGACCCCGCAACGCCTAAAAGGTTACCGGTGCCAGCGCTGGCCGCAAGGCTTAACCCCGCGCCAATCGCGCCGCTTAACATGGTTGAGTAGTTCGTACCGGTTATCGGCATATGAATACACGCCGAGCCGCTGTACTGAGCTAATAACCCGGAGCGATAACCGTGGTCCCCGCCCTTGTTGATGTGCTGGCCGTAACCGGTCACGTAGCACATAAACGAACCGTCAATAACATTGATTCGGTAATCAACGCCGATCGTGGCATTTTGGAACCATTCGGGCTGTACGGGTACGAAACCCACAAACGGCAAGAACAACTTTACCCTCGTGAGGTAGTCCGCAAACGACGCGTAAAACTCGCCCGTTTGGATCCGTCCGCATGGGATATCGACATAATCGGTCGTGATCGGGTACGCTTGGGACTCAAGCGTTTTCCATCCTACTTTGACATTGTCGAGCTCGTCAATCGGGGGCTGGCAAGGTATTAAATGTAAATCCACTACGTAATCAATTAGCTTTTGTTCGAGCATAGCCGTAATCAGATCATCTAGGGAGAGCGTTAAAATACTGGTTAGCTTGTCGATACCATCTTTTATCGCCGTGGTAACATCCGTACCAGTATTCGGTGCCGGTGGCGTTATAATCGGTTTGGGTATGATCTCCGCGCCGATCCCGGCCAATTGATAATTATATACTCGGTATACGTGGTACATGCCCGATGTTGTCATACCCAAAACGGGCTTGGGTGTTACAACGATCTGGTCATGTTCATATTCAAATGTACCGTCATCGAGTCCGCCCGGCGTGGACGCCTCGCCAACCTCGTTTGATATCAATTCGGAATTGTAATCAATTTCACAATCGTATTGATATTCGACGTAAGCGGGAGCCACGAACATTAGACCCGATCCACTTTGACTTGTACCCGTCCCCGGTTGCGTCGCTGCTTGCAACGCTCGGTTATTGCTCGCAATCTGGTATTTGATGGTAGAACCCGCAACGGGTAAATTGTTCGGTGTATCGTTAAATGCGTCACAATACATCGAGATAAATACAAATACGGAATTGTCAAGCTGGAACGAAACCCCCTGTTGATATGCTTGTGTGATAAACTGGTTTTGATCATTTTTCGCAGTGATTCGAGTAAAACCAAAAAGCAACTTAGCGGTTGAAAAAACAACATTACATGAACGCTGATCCCAGCCCGAAGTATACAAAAAGTCGGCTTGTGCTGCGGTGTCGGGGTCATACGAATTTTTAATAAACGCAACTTTGAAATAGTAATATACGGAGTTGTTACCACCCGCCCATGTGATCGACGTATAATATCCAACCATGTAAATGATATCATCATTTACAGACGAGACCATCGGAACCGCAAACAAAACGTAACTCTTGTTATTATTCGCAAGCGTTTTCATCAATGCCGCGGGGAAATCTCCGATAAATTTAGGAGCAAAATACTGTGAACCCGCTGCGGGGTTTCCGCTGGCCGTTGTGATTCTGAGGTTGGAGCTTTGCGAAAACGGAGAAACGCCGAACGTCATACCATTGGTACCAACTTGCGCATTATTAAATTCCATAATATTATATGGGTTGGCTACTTGGTCAACGTCGAGGTCAAAATCAATCATGTGACCATCAAAAACAGGATCGTGGTATATACTTTTATAATACCGTTTGGTTGTAAATTCAATCATATAACCCCCTTATCCAACCGTAACCAGCACTAAAGCGTCATCGGTCAGCCCGTCGGGAAATTCCTTAAACGTATATTCCAGCGGTGCGAGTGCTTGATAGTTCGGGTCATTCAAATAGCCATTGTAAAGCTGTTCGGCTCGTGTCACGGTGCCGGTGAGGTTGAGAATCTCGCTTTTGAGTGATACGAGAGGGTCAGACTCGCACGTGAGTTCCCACAAACCATAAGCAGTTGTACGCGGTTTAACCCAGTAATAACGCTCGTAATGGTCAATCTTGGCGTAGTTGTACCCCGCAAGGTTCGTAGTGGTCTGAATCTCGAGAATTGGAGTATCAATGTCGGCCTCGTGCTTGATCTGGCAATTGGAAAATGTGAGAGCGTTTGAAAGACTCGGCGTCAAATGATCATCCGAGGCCGTATTTGTGTACAAAACAATTTCCATACGTTACCCCCTTACATGTATACCGAAACGAGGTCCACGAATTCAACAAGCGCGTGGGTAATCAGATCCAGCGCGCCGCGTAGCTCAATTTCTCCGGTCAGCATTTGCGCGGACGTGGTAACGCCGATATTACCGAATACGTGATACTCGTTAAACAATCGGGTATTGGTATCCGTTGCGCTGGCTTGCGTCGTGGTCTTGCTATGAGTGTCTGTATACGCGTTCTCGCTGGTACCGGTCGTATTGGATCCCGTCCGAGCATGTACGCTCTGATTGTTACCCGTGAACGATTCCACGCTTGTATTCATGCCCGAAATAACGGTTTCGGTTTGATTCGTACCCGTATGCGTTTCTTGATTCGTCGCGGTGCCGGTATTGGTTTTTGCGGTTTGGTTTGTACCCGTTTTAGTTTCTTGGTTGGTCTCGGTGCCGGTGTTGGTTGTAGTCGCGGTGTGATCCGATGAGAATTGTACTTGCGTTCTATCTCCGGAATACTGTGGAGTCTGGACGCCGACCATTTCCGTAACGCGGTCGACATTTGTATATGTAGCGGAGTTATCGCCCGCGCGTTCCGTGGTTCGCGTAGTTACGTGGCCCGGAGTGAATACGGTTGTACTGTTCGCGGGTCTATCGGTCAATGCTTCGGAAAGGTTGGGCGTTCTCGTATTGGTCGTCGTCACTCCCGGAGTTTCGGTCACGCTCTCGGAAAGGTTATCCGTCCGCGTGTTTGTGGTAGTCACGCCCGGGGTTTCCGTTACGGTTTCCGTGGTTGCCGGGGTTTCGGTTCTCGTGGTCGTTACGCCCGGGGTTTCCGTAATGGTATCGGTTACGCCCGGGGTTTCGGTAACGGTCCGAGATTTAGCACCGTAGACATCCGAACCGCTGTCGGATCCGCTGCGAGCGCCTAAAATATTTGTGTCCGTCCATCCGCCCGCCTCGTGTCTGTCGTAGTTCGAAATCGGGTCATACGTTTTCAAAACCGCGTCCATCAAGCGCCCATACTGCGCGCCGCGTCGGCTCCAGAAGTGATCGAGGTTATTTTTTATTAACATCCATTTATTATAATCAGATAATTCCTCACCCGTTGCCGCTAAAATCACGCGGTCACGGAACCGCAACAAAACATCTTTTGTAATCTCATCCGGCGAAAAAGTAACCGTCTCGCCGTCCTCGTTTACATATGTTAACGCCAGCTCACCGGCGGACGCATATTCGAGACATTCGCCGATGGAGTACGGGTTATAGGGTGTACGTTCTACCTTGCGCATTTGATATCCCCCTTATTTACATAGCCTATGGTTTTATTGACTGCTCCGCAATACATCGGGTTATTTACAATGCGGTAACGGCCGTTAAAATTCTTTCCATCGCTCAACCAGTAGTACCCCGTGACGTGATTTGCGGGCTTTTTCGCGTCGCAAGAAACATAGATCGGGGTATTATTACATACGATCTTTTCCCCAGCCGTATACGTCGGTACGGGTGCCGGTTCGGGCGTGTTGCCGTAGTCGATACATTCGAGATAACCGTACTTTTGCCACTGCTGATAAGAAATATGGGTAATCTTCACGCCGCCCAAGCTCGGCGCACATTCAATCACTTTATCACGCCCGGCGTAAATCCCGACATGTTCCGAGTTTCTCCCTTTCTTAAAATAGAGAATACAACCGGGTTTAAGGTTGGTTTTGTCCTCGATCGGAAAAATATCGTTACCGCACATATGCAATAGGCCGAGGCAAGTTACATCCTCAACGCCGTTACTTTCGTACTTGGCGCCGCCGTTACTGTCGCCGAAATTCGCCGACCAGCCCCACAAAAGGCCCTTAATGAAGCATACGCAGTCGAAAAAGAATGTCCGATACGGCGCATTATTGATAAGCTCTTTACGCTCCTTATTGTAGTCATACTGCGCAATTGCTTTCGCCTTGTTTTTCGACGTTGCCAGCTGGCCCCATCCGCCTTTTACATACAGCGTGTTAACCTCAAGCGCCTTGCTCGCCGCCTGTAGAAACTGTGTTGACGTCATTATTGTATCCATCGTTTACGCCTTTCTCCGCGTCTTTCGCGGTTCCGTCCTCGCTCGCGCAATCCGCGAATGCGTTTTGCCACGGCTCGGAAAATTCGCATGTTACATTCCAGCCAAATTTTTTCTTGAGCTGTTCAACCTCGCGCTGCCGCTCGTGATACATGAAATGCGGTAGGATCATCGAAACACCCTCGCCGCTTGTGGACTCCGCAACGGACTCTTGCGCCATTTTCGACGTAGCCTGTACATTCTGACCATAGTACGAGTGAAACCATCGCAGCTGGTCATCGTGGTATTTTGCCAGATACTGGATTTTGTCAGATATTGTCGGGTCGGTCAGATTTACAACCGAGATACCGGCCGAGTCTTTCCCGGTCAGCTCTTGCAACATATTCGAGCTTGTGACCGTGGCATATTCGCCGATTTTCATTTTCTTGAACAGTTCCTCGAGCGTTACCCGCATTTTGTCATCATTCGCAACGCCGATCGGGTAAACCCTCGAATACAGAAGATTGCAAAGCAAGGATACATCAATCTCGGTAAGCTCCGCAGCAGTCCGCCAGATATCGAGGTCCGGTAACCGGGTTGGGGTATTCCAGCACACGACAATATCGGGGTTGTTTTCCCAATCCTTGAACGTCTTGCAATATCCTCCGCCGGCGGTAACGATTGCGTCACGGCCAATATACGCGCGGTTCGGTTCGCCGCTTGTTTTGCAAATTCCGAAAAATGGTCTTTCGCCTTTCTCCCGGACATAAGCGCCGCGGCCGGTGAGTAACAAAATCGGCTCAATTACGCGAGGGTCTGCGAAGTCATCCGGGAACCCGTCACGGTTAAACATGCTTGCAATTTCGTTAAGTAGTTTCCATTGCCAGCGCTTTTTATCCATGTATTTATCAAATGTCGCGCGGGTTTCCGTGATCTTGTCCCAGAATTCCCCGAACGGCATTACATCGTTATTCGTCCGCATTTTAGTTCCTTTCTATTCCTTATAGCAAATATGCCCCGGGTGCAGCGGGGCATACTTGCGAGAGGAAGTGAATATATGGGGGATTAATCAACCGAGTAATCCTCGAGAGTGAATACTACAGCGGGAAGCTGGAGCATGTTCGCGTAGGAATCAACGTACTGGAATACCAGCTGCGTACAATCCTCGATTTCGTAATACTTGGTTACGATGCGGTTCTGTTTGATCGTGTGAATGATAGAACGAGGATCCGCGATAAATGCAACAACGCCGGACTGCGAAATTGTAGAACCGCTGGCGGTCTTAACCTTAATGGTCGAGAGATTATCAAACGTAGTCGAATCGCCGAAACCTTGCCAAGAAGTGACCTTTCTATGGTTCGGCAGCGCAACAACGTTCTTATGGTATACGTCGGATTTCACAGCGTACTCGAGCTGATTTTCGAACATCGAAAGAACCTGTACAACAGCCTCACCGCGGCCAATGAAACGGTCTTTACCATCGAGGTTAAACAATCCGCTCGGCTCCTCGAGGTATCCGCGGTACTCGTCAATCGTTTTCGCCGCGAAAATCATAGCCTCGGGCTTGTTCAAGAATTCTTTTGCGGTCATCGCCTCAGCGCCCGCGCCGGTGTTACCAATGAATACGTTATACAGCGTATTAAGGTCAATCACGTGGGTTCCGGTCGCGCCCTGTGACGCAGCATAAGCAACCAGCTCACCGATAAAGTTATTGCGGTTTGCGCGGTCGAGCGCAAGACGTCTTTCGGTCACACCGTTATAGCAAGCGGTATAGATCGAATTAACGAAACGCGCAAGCTCGTTAGCATTATCAAACGCCGTATTCCACTGCTCTTTGGTAAGCGTCATTTCGATGGACCAAGAAACCGTCGAGCCTACAAGAGACTCGCTCACGCTCGGCAATCTGACAACCGACGTACCAATCTCGGTAGTACCGGATACAAACGTCTGCCATGCTCTATTTTCAAGCGTGGTTTCGGGAGTATCAACGCAAACGGCAGCGAGAATCGCGCCGAATTCATCCGCCCGAACATAGAACGGGTCGGACTCGATCGGGTCAAACAAGTGGTCAGTAAGATACAACCGATCATAGATCACGTTTGCAAGAGCCTCGGTAAACTGTTCTTTCGAATCAAGAATATTGGCGTCCTGTCCGATGTCAACCAGTTTCGTGAGATCAAGCGTAGCCACGGACGCAAGGCCGGTCATCTGTTTGTAAGCAGCCGTTACGAGGCTTGCTACGTCATTGTGGTTCAAAATATGAACACTCATGGTTTACTTTTCCTTTCTTAAAATTGATTTACTCAGCCGGTGCCGACGGGGGATCTCCGACGCTCGGCGCCTCGGTCGCGGTAAGTAGTCCGTCATCGTCGACCGTAATTACGAATTTCTTTGTGCTGCTCTCGGTGCTGGAATCCAAAACAATACTTTTACTGTTCGGGTTCAGCATAGCGATAGCACTTGCTGCGGAGTCGGCCGTTGTTGCGGCCGAAGCGGTTGCGGTGCTGACGGACTCCAGCGCCGCGCGGAGCTTTTCAATACTCGCCTTGTTTGCAATAACGCCCATACTTAAAAATCCTTTCTTATCAACTCGTCAATTTTGGTTGATAACTGGTTTATTGCCTCGGTTACCGCCAGAATTGTTTTGTTGGTCTGTTCATCCTTTTTATTGATGAACCAACACAACGCCGCGCACATGGCAATAGGAAAACCGAGGGTTGAAACGACGGTAACCCAATCCATTGTGTAACCCTCACTTTCTACTACCATATATAGCATAAAAGAAACGGAAAAAGCAAGGGTTATTTATAACCCTTGCTTTCCCGTTCAAAGGAGTCATCCAAATGGCAAGAAAAATTAGCTTAAGCAAACGGATTCTCATCCGGAGCTGGTGCCTCAGCTTTCGCCTCGGCCTTGCGCTCATGCGGAACGAATGCAAAATCGTTCATGTTGATTTCGGTATACTCGCGCTTGTTACCGTCCTTGTCGGTGTACTGGTTGGTCTTGAGCGTCCCGCTGACAATGATCGGGTCCCCGGCCTTAAGATACTTGTTTATTGCGTCGCCGGATCCGCCGAACGCGGTAACATTCCAGAAGTTCACGCCCCTTTTCTCTCCGGAGCCGTAGTTGTCGGCAACCGTGAACCGGGTAACGGCAACGGTTTTCGTTTCGGTTCTCTTGGGGTCTTTCGTAAGGTTTCCAAAAACAGTAATCGTATTCATATCATTCCTTTCCCCGCTTAACGTAGCGGTTACGTATTTTTTCTAACTGGTTGTATGCAACCATTATATCACATGTTTCCGAGATTGCGCAATAGTCGCTTGAACCTCTCGTGTTCTTTCGGGTGCAGCGTCCGCACTCGTTTAGTAGTTTTGTTTCCAGCCTATTTATCATTTCATGCGTTACCGGCTGGTAGTGGGGGCATTTGTCCGGCGGGTATCTCGGATCAATGTTCCAAGCTCCGCAGTATGCCCCGCAGCGACAAGCGCAATCGTAATTGTTCGGATACGGGCATACGGTCATAGGCGTGGGTCCGGGTCTCATTGTGTGTCTCCTTTCGTTAAAGTTTGTTCGAATGCTCGTTCGATCCCAAGACGAAACGCAGCAAGTGTTACGTCGTCCCAATCATAAGGTTTACCCAGATCAAACAAACAACCTCGACGATTGTTCTTGCAAAGCTTACAATCTTTACAATTATCAAAAGCGTAGCAAGAGATTTTAATACTCTCCATCACCAAAATCAGCTGCGAAACAAATTCGTTGTTTTTCTGTCGTTGATTCTGTAAAGCTTGTTCCTCAATCGTCATTTTGGCACTTCCTTTCGCAGTCGGTATCAATGTAACCGTGTTTGTTGTTAAGAATCTTTTTCAATTCCTCGACACGTTTCCTTGTATAGTGATCGTGGATTTTTTCGTTTAGCCATGACCAGATAAGCGCCAAAAGAAATAATAGAATAAGGTAGTAAATCATTCGCTCACATCCTTTCTGATCCGGCATTTTAAGCCGATATTTTGCAAGCGCCGCAGCGCGTTCGTTACCTTGTCGTAATCCATGCTGGTTTGGGTAACCCGGATCCATTTTCTGACTCTCGGGTCCCACGTCTCAATAAACCATTTCATTTACGCCGCCTTTCCTCGAGGGTTTCGCGGAGCCAAGCCCATGTAATCCCGAAACCCACGAAAGTAAAAAAGATTAAGAATATCATTTGTTTCTCCTTAATGTAATACCGGTAAAACAATAGCGGTCTTTTGGTCGAGTACATCAACAGCGAAAATCTTTCCGCTGGGGGAATAGTACAGCGGGCAGCCAAACGGGGTTTCTTTCTCAATCTTTTTGAGAATATCAAAATATTTCTTATTCATGTAGCATTCGGTACCACATTCGTTATTGAATTGAATTAAGGTTTTACCGTTTCTTTCCAATTCACAAATTTTGAATACAACCTCGAAATCATCCTTTTCGAACATCTTTCCAATGCCGGTAAAAGGTCGGTCCTTATGTAGCATTTTACAAACCGTTTCCGTATTAAACATGTTATTAATACGGAATGCCGCGCAACCATCGAGTACAACATAACGCCCGGTCTCGTCCTCGGCGTAAAGAATTTCGTTAACACTCTTGATTTTGCCAGCCTCGCTTTTGAAACATCCTTTTAATAAAAGTTCCTCGGCATACATATTATCACCCTCTTTCTAATTCGCGCCGGATCCGCTGACCGAGAATGCGGCTATACTCTCGCATAAAATACAATTGGCAATCCAACAAGTTTTGGTCGACGGGTTCAAGCTCTCTAAATTTGTCCGTCTCCATGAAGTCACGCAAGCGAATGATTTTTGCGTTTAGCGCAAGTTCCTCGTCTTGCAATCGGTGAAAAGTCTTTTCGTCCATGTTTGTTTGCTCCTTTTCGTTTATTGTCTTTCGACGATTTAAGAATAACACGTGTCAAGCCTTTTTTCTATCGGCAAAAGTACCAAATAGAAATACTACTTTTTAGCAATTTTGCACATGTTTACGTATTGGTCGAACATGGATCCGGTTTCGTTGTCCGCGAAGTAAACCTTGTTTTTCTTGTATAACATCCAGAGCGCAACCGCAGCTGGCGCAAAACCTTGCCCGAATTGGTGCCGGGGGTCCGTGATCGAACCGGTCGTTAAGATGATCGAATCTCGGTACGATCTGGTCGAGGGATGAACAAACGCAACCAACCCGAGCGTAGGTTGTGCGACAATCTCCACATTTAAAAACTCGTCGTTGACATCGAGGTACAAATTGCGAGCTATAAACTTTTCATCATCCTCGTGGGTAATATGCGGGTATATATCAAACTCCCACGCGTTTTCGCTCTCGCCGGTAATGCTGGCAAGCTTCGGATTACTGAACCCGAAAAACAACCGGTTAACGATGGAAACATGTTTACTTGCTTTCGGGGGCTTGTCGATCTCGACGTATACCGGGGTCCCCTTACTCGAGTAGATGATTTTACTTTCCCCGATTTTCATTTTCATTACGTCGCGTGATATCTCCTGTTCGCGAAAATACTGGTTATGGACGTCAATATTGTTCGCCAGCATTACAACAATCGGAGTACGGCGTTTTCGAATGATGGTCGAAAGCAGCTGATTGAATGCAACAAATTCGTTGTTCGCGTAGTAGCGTGAAATAAACTCATCAAACATAATAAGAGCGCATAAAGGCAAGTTAAGCGAGCTTTTGTAAATCTCGCTGCGGTCGATACTTAAAAGATTTAACCAAGCCTGTTCGCACTTCTTTACAATCTGGCCGTTGTCATCAATCAAAACGAGGTACGCTCGCCGGTCGTGGATGATGATACTATTGTATTCATCGTTCGTGATCTGGCGTATATATCGCCCGCGCTCGTAAGTAATCAAAATGTTGAGAAGCTCGCCCGAGTTTACCGGCGCTGTCATATCTTCAATTTGTCGAATATACGCCGTAGTGCAACCGTATATTTGCCAGACGATAAGTCCGATCAACAACCACGCCGTTGTTTTTCCTCGGGAACGAATCGAGATGATGTCACATAAGTGAGCTTTATCAACCGGCGTTCGCGTCGGATCATAAAGCCCCGCGGGGACTTTTAATTTTCGGTACTCCTGAAATACAAGCCCCCAATCAATCATGGGGCCGTGTTCTTCTTTGTTGTCATAGTAGGTCAAATTCGTAATCCTCAGCATACAAAAATTCTTCCTTTCCTAATTCGTCGTGGAGCGTTTTGGTTGTGTTCTCAATGATACATGCGCTCGCCAGCTCCAGCGGGTACCCGTTTTCGATAATCGTATGAGGCATAGCCTCGGTATATATCGCTTGTGTTCCTCCGTTGATTGTAAAGGTAAAATCGTTTTTGAAATTCTCAATGCAACCAAGTTCTTGTTCACGTGTCACGCCGTTGGTAATCTGAGGTACGCCCGCAACCGTGATTTTTAACTCTCCGTCGCTGGTCTTGTAGGCGTATGCTTTCGCATGTAGAAAAATAAATTCGGTAATGTCCTCGCCCTCATCGGCAAAATTATCGTAATACTTTCGGGTCCCGTCCTCAAGCTCGATAAACGCGCCGTTTTTCTCCGCGTTTGCGCGGAGTCCCGCGTTGTAGTCCTCGAGCCGCTTTTTGTTCTCCGGGGTTTCAATGTAAAACGCCGAGTCGGTATCACAATACAAATAGTTTTCATACCCGATAACGTATTTAATCACATACCATAATTGGTAACGTGCTAATGCTGTAGTATATATGCCGCACTGGTACGGGTTAAACGAATTGAAATTCTTATAATACTTGGTTAACTGGTCCTCGATCATTTCAACGGTTAACGGTTCCTCGGTCCAGTTACCGAGCGTATCCATGCTGAAATTGGTTCGGCATATTCGCGTCGCCGACATTCCATATATTGCGTTAAGCATGCCTTTTACAAGCTGTAAATCTTTCTTTGCTTCTCGGATCTTCTCGGGGTCGGCGTGTTCACTCTCCAGCTTCTTAACCACGTTTTTAAGACGGGTTTTCTCCGAATAGAAATGGTCAACGGTTTCGGCGATATAATCCGGGATCGGGCCGCGCTTCGCTGCGTAGATCGTTAACACGTCGTAATCAAAGGTATAATCTTCATTTAATATTGTTAGGTCGATTTCGTTAACGACGACAATTGAGGTCCCAAAGGATTGTAAAATACGGCCATTGTCAATTATTGGCCGTTTCCAGTCCGCTTGTCTACCCTCGATAAATTTACTCGCTTGCGCGTATGGTAGTGTAACGCCGGGTTTTACCTTAATATTACGGAACGCAATCTCGATCAACATACAATGACCATGCGCGAAATCCAAAAGGCGCCTCATGTCCCAGCTATCACCGCGCCGCTTGTCGTTATGGTCGTAATGTAAATGAAACCGTGAAGCGGGAAACCCCCACTTTCTTGCTCGCTGCTGCGTCGGGTAATGCGAGTCAAAATCGCCGTGTCGGATCCTTGCTTTTACGATCCGGCCGCGATAGAATCGGTTACCGTGGGTCATACCACCCGAGAATTCCCGACAACAGAAGATATACGAACCGGTCGAGAGTGCCGTTTTGCGGAAGTCCTCAACGCAGCCTTTCCGCTTTCGAAAATTCTTTCTTGTCGCCCGGCGTACATACCCCGTTGACGTGAGCGGTACCGATTGCACGTTATCGCCGAACATGCGAAATTGTTCATATACGCAGTCGCGGAGCGTTAACACGTCCATTTTCAAATAGTGGTGTTGCGCTTCGCTAAGCGGTTCCGTCTGGTAATGAGTTTCTGTGTAGTCGATCTCACCGACAGCCTTTTGCGAGGTTACGCCAAGGTCCTTAGCCCACTTATCAAGAGAGCGATTCGCCAACCGAAACGAGCAACGGAATTCGAACGCGTCCACGGTGAATGTGATAAACTTGTGAACGGCCGTGGCCAGCATTTCGAACATACCGTATCGCTGGATAAGCCAGTCTTTCAAATATTGTAAATCATAGCTAAGGTTGTGAACATATACAACGATGTGGGTACCGTCCGCACTACAGCCGTTTGCGTCGCGTATTTCCTCGAGGACGGTTAATAATTCGGTGATGGTTCGCCCCTCGTAGTATACGCCCGCAAACTCCAACCCGAACACATAAACCCAGCCATAAGCAACGGTTACTTTCCCGTTTTCATCCCTCTCGACATGTTTCGATGTTTCCGTATCCAAAAATACTGGAGCTGATAGTAACGCGTGTTTTTTCTTTTTACGAGTCGGTATAACTGTAACCGGCTCGCATGCACCACAGTTAAACACACAAAGCACCCCTTTCTATTTAGAATTCCCACGGGGGTTTTTCCTCGTCAACCGTCGGGGATTCATCCATTGTATTTGATTTCCAATCATGGAACGCCCGAGCAACCGTACTAAACGACATTTCGGCAAGGGAGCGTTTTTCTTTTGCGACCAGCGCAGCAAGGATCGTTTCGGCGTTCTTTAAGTAACTATCATCTTCCGCAAACAATCGCATGATTTCCGACGGGTCAAAGATGTTAAATAATTGTTTTGTGAGGTTTTGACTCATCACTTGCGCGAATTCCTCGGTTGAATAGTCGCGTTTTTCTCCCGCGGTTTCGTTTATCTTCTTATTAAATTTGTCTGTGAGGGTTTCCAGCTTTTTACGAACGCCCTTGGTTAAACTGGTTTTCGATTGCTCAAACGCTTTTAACTGTCGCAACGCCTCGCGTATCTGGTCATCCGTCATGTTGCGAAAATTTGTGTTGAATTTGATTTGGCCTTTTGCGGTTGTGGCCGTCCATCCCTTTTTGTCAAACGCCGCCCGCTCGACATACTGGTATGCGTTCGATGTGGTTTGCAATCCTTGCTTTTCGATCTCACGCAACCGCTGGTTTGCTCGCTTGGCTAATACACTTGCTTGGGTAATTAGTTTCGACCGGCCCCAATTGAATGATGGAGAGGCCGCGCCGCGTTTTGGTTCTTGTTTTCGTTTCATAAGGAACCCCCGCTATTGATTGTACGCTTGGGAACAGTTAAATACTCGAGCTTTCGACCGGTCCACGCCCGGAAGATGAACAACCCCTCGGGCGATTCAACGCAAGGCTTTAGCCCGGTACCGTCGCACCCGATCGAGCCGACATAGAATGTATCGGTGATGTGATTTTTATACAATTCATATTCACGGCCTCGGGTTTTGAATGTAGATAAGAATTCCATATTGGAACCCCCTTTCGTAGATGATATATAAATC
>ERZ808048.162-NODE-162-length-13680-cov-5.068441_pt1 | contig 13680 bp, 7 predicted proteins | sample MGYA00380197_ERZ808048 | MGnify/ENA primary metagenome ERZ808048 (study PRJEB31490, sample SAMN06133377) | cow dung metagenome | isolation source: M1 | host: cow | place: China: Chengdu | collected 2015-05 ... | reverse complement strand
GGTTGTTTCTGTGTGTTGTGTAGTAAACCTATCTTCGGCTTATCTTCGGCTTATCCTCCGCTAAAAATATAGCGAAGGAAAGCGTCAGAAAATCGTATTACAAAATATGGTATTGTACGAATGCCTCAATAGCCTCATAGTCTGCCAATCCGAGGTCAGCATACATCTTTGCAGTGTCGTGGTTGCGGTCCTCAGCACGTTGCCAGAACAAACGCTCGTCGTCGCCCAAGAATGGAGCAGACTCCATTTGGCTAGCGTGGCGGAGGATAGCGTTGCGCTTAGAGCGAAGCTCCTCTGGAGACATTGGCACAGCCATCTCTACGAGGTCGAGTTCCCACTCCATCCATGCACCACGGTACATCCAGATGCGGCAGTCTTTCAACCACTCATCCCATGCAGCGGTGTGCTTGAGTTCGTCAAGAGCTGCTAGTACAGCGTCAAGACATACACGGTGTGTGCCGTGAGGGTCAGCGAGGTCGCCAGCAGCAAAGATTTGTTGTGGTTTTACCTCCTCAAGAAGAGCTTTCACGATATCCACATCAGCTTGTGAGAGAGGACCTTTCTTGATGGTACCTGTCTCATAGAATGGCAAGTTGAGGAAGTGGATATGGTCTGTTGGGAGACCCATGTAGCGGCAAGCTGCGGTAGCCTCACCACGGCGGATAAGCGCCTTGAGGTTGAGGATCTCGCGGGTGTCGTTGTCGCCCACCTTCTCGTTTTTGAAGAAATTCATGTACTCATCGTACTTCTTCTCAATCACCTCATCACCAGGGATAAGCATTTGCTTGTAACCCTTCATGAAGTCCATAAAGCGTACTACCTCCTCGTCGCAAACTGCGATACAACCGCTGGTCTCATAAGCTACGTGCACGTTGTGACCTTGCTTGATGAGACGTTGGAATGTTCCACCCATAGAGATGACATCATCATCTGGGTGAGGAGAGAAGATTACGATATCTTTTGGGAATGGATTAGCGCGCTCTGGGCGATTGGTGTCATCTGCATTAGGTTTGCCACCAGGCCATCCTGTGATGGTGTGTTGCAAGTCATTGAATACCTTGATGTTGCAGTTGTATGCAGATTCGTACTTGGTGATAAGTTCGCTAAGTCCGTAGTCGTTATAGTCTTTGTTTGTGAGCTTGAGGATAGGCTTCTTGGTTTCCTCGCAGAGCCATACCACAGCGCGGCGAACGAGTTGGTCAGTCCATTCGCAGTTGGTCACTTTCCATGGGTGATTGATGCGGGTGAGTTTGCCTGCTGCATCAAGGTCAATCACGAATGACGCGTTTTTATGAAGTTGTAAATACGATGCAGGGCAAGCAGAATTAGCAACCTCCTCGATAGCTTGTTTTACGATACCTGCTTTGTGCTGACCGAAAGCAAGGAGAATGACCTCTTTGGCTTGGAGGATAGTGTCAATACCTAATGTAATCGCGCATGTAGGTACTTGTGAGGTGTTGCCAAACAAGGATTTAGCATCCACGCGAGAGTTGCCATCCATTATCACGAGTCGAGTCGAGGAGTTGGCTTGTGTACCTGGCTCATTTACTGCGATATTACCCCATTGACCGATACCCAATACTTGTAAATCGATTCCACCAGCCTCGACGATAGCTTTCTCGTACTCCTCGCAGAAAGTAAATACGGTTTCTCTTGGCAAGTCACCAGGGAAAGTATGTACGTTTTCAGGGAGAATATCCACTTGATCAAGCAGTTGGCTTTGGATTTGCGCCATGCTTCCGAGTGAGAGGTCTGCAAGTGGATAAAACTCGTAAGAGCCAAATACCACTACGTTTTTGAAGCTCAATCCTTCTTCTTTGTGAAGGCGAACGAGCTCAGCAAACAAGTCGCGCATTGAGCGACCAGAAGCCAATGAAAGAACGGTTTTTTGTCCGTTTGCTTCGCGGCGGTTGATAAGTTTTGCGATACGTGCAGCGACAGCAGCGATACCTTCTTGAGGTTTCTCTACTATGGTTGTATTAACGTGCTCCATGCGGGTAACGCGGGATTGCTCATACGCATCCGCAGGGCGATACAATTTCTCTTCGATTTTGCTAAGAGAAATCAGTTGGCTAAGATTATTTCTCATGATGTATAATTGTTTGTATAAGTTTCAGTTTCTTTGACGTAATTGCGCAATAAACCACATTAAATCGAGTGCAAAGTTACACATTTTTGTTAGATTATGCAAACGGTTGCGAAAAAAAAGTAAAAATAATATTTTTTATATGTTGTACAACATAAAACGCGCGTTTCGCTTGCGCGTGTGAAAAAAAATGTGTACTTTTGCAGGCTATTCTATGTGTGGTATGGCATTTTGTGAAGAAAATAACTAAAAAATAAACAGATATGATTTTAATTGCAGATTCAGGTTCTACCAAAACTCATTGGTGTCTAATGGCAGCAAATGGTCATTGCAGTGAGTATTTTACGGATGGTATCAATCCGTTCCAGCAAACTTCTGACGCTATCAAGAATAGTGTGAATAATCAGTTGTTGCCAAAGATGGCAAGTGAGATGTGGGCTGGCAAAATTACAAATGTGTTTTTCTATGGCGCGGGTTGTACGCCAGAGAAGATACCTGTAGTGGCATATGCGTTGGAGGATATCTTCAAGAGTGCAAAGATTGAGGTTTATTCGGATATGGTAGGTGCTGCATGCGGTTTGCTTGGTGAAGAGAAGGGCGTAGCATGTATCTTGGGTACAGGTGCTAACTCATGTCTTTGGAGTGGCAAGGAGATTGAGAAGAATGTGCCTGCTCTTGGTTTTATCCTTGGCGATGAGGGTAGTGGTGCAGTGTTGGGCAAACGCCTTGTAGCGGACCTGTTGAAGAACCAATTGAGCGACGAACTTAAAGAGAAATTCTTGACTCAATATGGCATTACGGCTGCTGATATTATTGAGAATGTATATCGTAAGCCATTCCCTAATCGTTATTTGGCTTCGCTCAGCAAGTTCTGCTCTGAGAATATGGACAATCCATTGATCGCTAAATTGGTGTATGATCACTTTGATTACTTTGCTAAGCGTATTTTGCCTCAATATCCTGCGCTTCCTGTAGGTTTTATTGGCTCAATCGCTTACTATTACCAAGATGTACTCAAACAAGTATTGGCTGACAATGGTTTCCAAGTTGGTAAGATTCTTCAAGGTCCTATGGAGGGCTTGAAGGAGTACCACAAGAAAGATGTAGTTCCTACAATGTAATTACAAAATTCATAATTTAAAATTCATCATTAATTATGGCTTTTACAAAAGTTACAGAACAAAGTTCATTGCATGATAATCTTGACCAAAAGTCTGTTGGTCAGTTGCTCGTGGAGATGAATGAGGAAGATCAAAAGGTGGCTTTAGCTGTCAAGGAGTGTATTCCTCAAATCGAGAAACTCGTGGAGGGAATCGTTGAACGTATGAAACAAGGCGGTCGTATCTTCTATATGGGTGCTGGTACTAGTGGTCGTCTTGGTGTGTTGGATGCTAGTGAGATTCCTCCTACATTCGGTATGCCACCATCATTCGTGATTGGTCTTATCGCAGGTGGTGACCACGCGTTGCGTAACCCTGTTGAGAATGCTGAGGATGATCCAGAGAAGTCTTGGAAAGAGTTACTTGAGCATGATATTACTCCGCTTGATACTGTGGTGGGCATCGCTGCTTCTGGTACTACTCCTTATGTGATAGGCGCGCTCGAGCGCGCACGCGAGTTCGGTTGTTTAACCGCCTCTGTGTCTTGTAATCCAGGTTCGCCTGTGGGTCAAGTAGCGGAAATTGCTATTGAGCCTTTGGTAGGTCCTGAGTTCGTGACTGGTTCTACTCGTCTCAAATCGGGTACAGCGCAAAAACTCATTTGCAATATGATTACCACTATCACGATGATCAAGATGGGACGCGTGAAAGGTAATAAGATGGTCAATATGCAACTCTCTAACAAGAAACTCGTAGACCGCGGTACACGCATGTTGGTGGATGAGCTTGGTTTGGAGTATGATAAGGCAAAAGACCTCTTGCTCCTTCATGGAAGTGTGAAGAAAGCGATGGATGCTTATCGTGAGAATAAATAACGAAAAATAATATTATAATATCTGATATTTATGAAGAAAATACTCTTTGTTCTGACCTGTTTGATGGTTTCTGTTGCTACTATGGCAAGCATAACCGTGACAGGTACAGTGATTTCAGCAGAGGACGGACTTCCTGTAATTGGTGCATCCGTTCTGGAGAAAGGAACATCAAATGGTACGATTACCGACTTTGATGGTATGTATGAACTGACAGTGGCAGACAATGCTGTGTTGGTGTATAGTTATGTGGGTTTAACCTCACAAGAGTTAAAGGTTTCTGGCTCGGTGATGAATGTCACTCTCAAGGGTGATGCCATCGCGATGGAGGAAGTCGTGGTGACTGCGATGGGTGTGGTTCAAGAGAAAAAACGCTTGAACTTCGCTGTGCAAAACATCGGTGGTGATGCGCTTACTGAGAACAAGAGCGCTAACTTTGTTAACTCGCTCCAAGGTAAGATTGCGGGTGTGTCTGTGACAAATGCCGGTGGTTCACCTAACTCTGGTAGCCAAATTATTATCCGTGGTATCTCTTCTGTGAACAATTCACAAAGCAATGAGCCTCTCTTTATTCTTGATGGTGTGGCTATCTCTGGTGGTGCTTCTTCTGCTGCGGATATCAACCCTAACGATATTGAGAATATCACAGTCCTCAAGGGAGCTGCTGCGGCTGCTCTTTATGGTCAAGATGCTGCTAACGGTGTCATCATGATTACTACCAAACAAGGTGAGCAAGGTAAAATCAAAGTGCAAGCTAACGGTAGCTGGCAATGGGACCAAGCGGTACGTTTGCCACAACTCCAACAAACTTATGGCCCTGGTGCACAAGGTTTCTATAAGGATAAAACCTCTGGTGGTTGGGGACCTCTGCTCAGTGAGAACGATGTGATTTATGATAATATCGGCAACTTCTTTAAGACTGGTTTCTATCATAAGTATGACTTCTCTGTAAACGGTGGTAGCGAGAAATTCCAAGCGTATGCTTCTGCTAACTGGTCTAATGCTGAAGGTATTATCCCTGAGGACTACAAGACACGTTTCGGTGCACTCATCAAAGCTTCTTATACTCCTGCTAAATGGGTTACCTTCCAAATGGGTATCAATATTACCGATACAAAGTCCCGTTCTACTAGTGGCGTAAGTTCTGTTTATGGTTGGCCTATCAATGATGATATTACCAACTATAAACATGAGAATGGATTACCACGTTATCGTTATTGGAGTGATACACAGAAATATAGTTCTCCTATGAGTCCTTTGTATAGCATATATGAGGATGATGGTGTTGCAAAGAAAACTCGTAATGTGATCAATGGTAGTGTGACGCTCAAACCTATCAAGAACTTACAGATTGTAGGCCGCGTAAGCTACGATGTAAGTCACTCTTCTTCAGATAGCTATTCTGTTCCACGTTGGGATGATAGCAATGTAGTGCCTTCTGTAAAGGCTCCTCAAGGCGATCTTCCAGCTGACTATGCTACTGCGGCTGCTGGTACTTATCCTGATTGGGACAAGTATCATGAGTATCTTGCATGGCTCACCTCTACATCTGCTGATCAAATGTTCCCATTGTTGGGTCTTACTGGTGGTTATCTGCACACAGACAACTATATCTTGACTAGCGATGATATTACCAATATGAGCAAGTCTTCATTGGGTTCTTATTCGGCTTCTTCTAGTCGTAGCCAACTCTTTACTGCTGGTGCTAATATCAGCTATAAGATTGAGTTGCCAAAAGACTTCTCAATTGATGTAATGGTAGGTACCGAGCTCAAGATGTCACAAGGTTTCTCAATGTCTAACTATGGTTGTGACTTCATCGTTCCTGGTACTTATAGTTTGTCCAATACCAACCGTGAGTGGATGGAGCTCTCAGATCGTACATCAGGTCACTCTATTCGCCGCCGCTTCGGTTACTTTGGTGAGATCCGTGGTGATTACAAGGGCTTGGCATCTCTCTCTGTGACAGGTCGTTGGGACTGGTCTTCTACCATCAATTTTAACCCATTCTTCTATCCTTCTGTGACGGGTGGTATCATCCTCTCTGAGTTGATCCCTGGTTTGAATGAGACAAAGAACAACTGGTTCTCTTATTGGAAGATCCGCGGTAACTATGCAGTTGTAGGTAAGGATGCTCCTGCTAACCTCTATGACCGCCGATTCAAGCAATTTGGTACTTATCCAGATGGTGGTTATGGTATTGACCCTACCATGTCTTCTGCTTCTATGGACCTCAAACCTGAGATGTCATATTCATGGGAGATCGGTACAGATATCAAGTTCTTTGATAATAAGACGCGTCTTGACCTGGCTTACTACTCAACTCGTGTAGACAACCAAATCGTGACTGTGCGTGTATCTCCATCTTCTGGTTATATTCTTCAAACTCGTAACGAGGGTGAGATTCGTAACCATGGTGTCGAGTTTACACTTGAGCAAGATGTATTCAAAAAGAAGAACCTTACATGGACACTCGGTCTTAACTTTGGTCTCAACCGTGGTAGCGTAGTTGGTCTCCCAGAGGATGTACACGAGATTACTGGTCCTCAATATGGTGATGTATTTACTTCTGCTTACCTCGGTGGTTCAACTACTGCGCTCACCGGTAAGGATTACCAACGTAATGCTGCAGGTCAAGTGATTGTGGATGAGAATGGTTATCCAAAGATCAACCCTAATAAGAATGAACTCATTGGTAACCGTGAAGCGAAGTTCCAAGCAGGTTTGAATAGTACGATGAATATCTATGGCGTACAATTCTCATTCCTCTTCGATGGGCGTTATGGCGGCGATGTATTGAACGTGACTGGTCGTAATCTCCTCTCTAGTGGTAACCACAATATCTTAGAAAAATACCGTGGTCGCCAAGTAGTATTCAACGGTGTGAAAGAGGTAGTGGATGCAGAGGGTAAAGTGGTAGATTATGCTCAAAATACCACGCCGATTACGCTCAACCAAACGACAATTACCAACTATTTCTACAATGTATCTACTAACTTTATTGAAGATGGTTCTTATCTCCGACTCAGTTATGTTACATTAGGTTATGATTTCGCTAAATTGATGAAGAATCAAAAGGTGTTAAAAGGCCTCAAACTTAACTTTACATGTAACAACGTATTTGTCTTGACTAAATATACCGGTTCAGACCCTGTCTGCAACGCATCTACTGGTCAAGGTGGTACAGGTTCTGCGGGTATTGATAACAGTCCTATCCCAAGTACACGTAGTTACAACATCAGCCTCTCGGCTTCTTTCTAACCCTATAATACTTTAAAGGAATATGAAAAAGTTATTTATTATATCTGCTCTTTTAGGAGCTATGCTCTTTACAAGTTGTGAGGACTTCTTGGATGTAAACTACACTCAGGACTCTCCTATCTCAACATCTGTAGATCAAGTGTTGCCTGTGGCTACCTTCTATGCCGCTCAAATATGCTATGACCACGCTGAGTATGGTGTGTATCTTTGTCAAGCACTTACTACTACAGGCAAAAGCCAAACTGGTTCGTATCCATACAGCCAAGGTTGGGAATTCCTCGGTGTAAACCGTCACCCAATGTGGCGTCGCCACTTCTATGACCTCGGTGCTAACATCCAAAAGATGAACGAATTGGCTGAGGCTAAGGGACAATACAATGCTATCCTTATTGGTCGTACCGTGATGCTTATGTCCACCATGCTTACTACCGATGCATTTGGTGACATGCCTCGCTCTCAAGTATATCAGAGTAGTTCACCTCGTTATGATACTCAAGCAGAGGTATACGAGTGGATGCACCAAGAGGTGGATGAACTGCTCAATTTGTACCAAGATCCTGCTTGGATAAAAGCTCCTACCAACTTGCTTATTTCTGACCGCATGGATCGTATCTACGGCGGTGATATGGCTAAGTGGGAAGGCCTGTGCAAGGCACTCAAAGCTCGTCTTTGGTTGCGCAAATTGCCTAACTGGGAGAATAACCCTGCTGTTTGCAACGAGATTATCCGTCTTGTGGACGATGCTCTTGCTTCTTTTGAAGAGCCACGTTACTATTATCCTGGTGGTGTAACCGAGTCTAACTGCCCTTGGGGACCTTTTAAACCAATTATCAACTCTTGGGAAAGTCGTGCAAACCGTCTCGATCAATCTATCCCTACTACATTCTTCTTACATGGTATCATGGGTGGTATCGATGGTGGTTATGATGTAACTCGCGGTTATGCGCTAGATCCTCGTGCTGCTAAGATTATGGAATCTCGTGGACCAAAGGCCTTGTGGCACCTAGAGAGTAATATCGGTGTGGGTGATATTGACCGCGATGGAAAAGATGATGCTATTTCTGCATTCCCCGACTTATTGTGCCAAAATGCGGAGAGCAATCCTTATACTAAAAATACAGGATACATCGCTCTTATTACTAGAGAGGAGTTGATGTTTATCAAGGCCGAAGCTCAAATGTGGGCAGGTGATGTGAATGGTGCTTACAACACTGCAGTAGAAGCTACCAAATTGAATATGGAGCGCTATGGTATTGTAGAGAGCCAACTCAAGGATGAGTTTCCTGATAAATACAATGGTTATGCAAAGGACCAATTTGTTCGTTTCTTCAATATCAAGTTGCCTGGTGCTAGCAAATTTACTATTGCAGATTTGATGCAGCAAAAATATGTAGCGATGTATCTGCAAACAGAGCAATGGACCGACATGCGTCGCTACAACTATAGTTCTTCTTCTAACGGTATTTCATATGTAGTGCCTGGTCAACAACCAGTATATGTGTACGATGTGAAGAATGTTCACAATGGCAAGAATGTGGTATTTATGAATGACTCAGTCAACTTTGTTCTTGAGTATTCATTGCATCGTCCATATAACCTCTACGAGGCATATTGGTCTACTGCTGATGACTATGGTGTGAATGCTACTTTGTCTCCTAATGCATGGGTTAACCGCCTTAATGCAGATACTGAGACCGAGACTAAGTACAATAAAAAAGAGCTTGACCGTATGGGTTACTATACCACTAATCCGGCTGGTGAAAAGATTTTGGATTATCGTATCCTCAAGAAACGTCTCATTTGGGCTAAGAAGAACCCTGATGTAGTACAATGTGCTGACGATAATATCGAATGGATGTAATTATTAATGTGATTATAAATAAGAATAATATGAAAACAATATTCAAAACATTGGCACTTGGCCTGCTACTCATGACGGTTGCTTCGTGTGAGAAACATGACCCATTCGATGAGAATACTATCACGGGTGCTGTAGGACCAGAAGCAAAATGGGATATCGCTAGTAGCATGATTAAAGCAGGTGAGTCTATGGAGTTTACTGGACAGTATTACTCTACTGTTGCTGATAACTTTATTGACCACTCTGAAGTTTGGTACGAGTTGTTTGAGAAGGAAGATAAAATGGTTTCTGCATCCCTTATCAAGGCTTTCTCATATAGCTATACCAGTAATACAACAGCACAAAAGCGTATGTTGCAAACGATCCAATCTTATCCTCATTCAGAAGATTTGTGGAACGATACGCTTCATGCATATGTGCTCTCTGATAAGTTCCCAATAAGTTACACATTGGCACCTGTGTCTTGGGCACAACCTAAGGATACCAATTCCTTTACAAAGAACTTGCATGCATACTTCGGGGAGAATTTTGCTGCTGAGTTCAAGCAAGGTCTGACGGCAAAGATGAATCCTTCTGCGGAAGAGAGACATTATGGTGCTTATATGAATGTAATTCAAGGTCTAAGTCTTTTGGTAGACACATTTGTTACTCCTAATGGAGATAAGATGCGTTATGTTGATTGGTTAACCGATTCTACTTATAATGCCAATACTGCTTCATGGAGCAAGTTCTTTAAGCAGAATGATACCATTTGGAGCAAGACTATTATTGATACCTTAGGTACTCGTATTTATGATACAATGCGCATTGAGAAATATCGTGAAGGACGTAAATGGGTATACGATACTATTTATTATACAGATACAATGTATTATACCCACCCTCGCATGGAATCGACTAAGTATGTTTATCCTGACATCGTTAAAGCATTGGATAGCGTTTGGGAGAACCATGTATCATTCTATGATTTGATCTTTGGCTCGGAGGGATATTCTATTGAATACAAACGTGAATACTATATCAATGCCGAATTGCGTATCTATGACAAGAAAGGCTTTGATCCAGCTAAGCATCAAGAAGGCGCATATACTGGTGGTACATATAGTAAAACCGATGCGAAAGAGATTGCTATCAACTAATACTAACAAGACAAATATATCAATGATATGAAAACAAATATTTTGAAAACCCTATTGATCGCACTTTTACCTATTTGTGCTGTGTCTTGTATTGACAACGTTCCAGAGGAAGAAGTGCTTCCAAGAGATGCAGTTTCTTTTGACTATTATATCGATAAAGAGACTGAACCTAAGTACTACTTGGATTTCTATGTAGATTCATATATTACTTTTGTAAATACATCACCTAAATCTACCCAAGGTACACCACATTGGGATTTTGGAGAGAATTCTCAAATCGTTGATCCTGCGGAGCAAGGTCAAGATACCATTCGCTGCTACTATACCAAAGCGGGTACATACAAAGTAAAACTCACAGTGGGTGATTATAGCAAAGAGCAAGTAGTTATGATTGCTCCTATCAAACCTATTGTGACCATCAAGATAGCAGATCCTGTTTGCGAGGTTCGCTCTTCTTTGGTGACTTTCGATGTGGAGCTTCCTAACCCTCAAAACAAACCTGCGATTTTCAATTGGACTTTCCCTACTGATACCAAGAGTGCAGATGATCAAGACTATCCTACCTATGAGGGTAATGGCGTAGAGGATTTACCTGCGCCTGTGAAGTTTTCACATGTGGGTTCGCAACAAGTAGTGTTAAATGTGCAGTTGGGTGAGGAAGAATTGGAAACTACTACCTTGAATGTACAAGTAGGTTACGACCAAGAGGTGCCTACCCTCTACTATGCAGTACAAGGTGGACGCATCATGGCACATAAGCTTACTGGTGGTAAACAACCATCTGATATGAACATCAGTTCGTATGACCTAGGTGTATCTTCAGGTCAACACCCATTCAATATCCTCTTCAAAGATTCCTTGCTCTATGTACTTGATGCGGGTAAACAATTTTACTATGTCAATGATGAGCTAGGTGTCTTGGGTGATGGTAAGATTTCTGTGGTATCCAAAGATGGTAAGAAAGTAGAGACCATGATCTCCAATGCTGGTCAAGCAGCGTTTGACGACCCATTCTATGGCTACATCGATGGCGACTTCCTATACTATGCTAACCGTAATACAGGTATCATGAAGGTGAAACTCACCGACCGTGACAAGATGTATAACATCACTGATTATCCTTACTTCGTGCGTCACAACCACCTCCAATACTATGGCAATGGTCTTGCATATGGAGCGGTTAGCCGTAACTTTGCAAAGATCAATGGTGTATGGCACTGGTCAACCTGCCACACAGCTACTTCTACTTTCTGCTTTATGGATGATGATATCTTGAAAGACCCTGTTTCTGCGGGCGATAAGGAATTGCTTCCTGAGGAAGGAAAAATATGCGATGGTATGAAGATTGGCTCATTCTGCTATTCTAGCAAGCATGACAAGGTAGTGTTCTGTGCAATGGAAATGACTGCCAATGTGGTGAGTGTTTGTTCTTATGCAGAGTGGAAGGCATTGCAGACAGGTGGCGATGTTAAGAAGAAAGCTATCACATTCGATGGAAAGAATTTTGAGAGCAACCTTGATAACAATCTCCCAGCAATTGAGGGTACAGGTGTAGAGTCTGTAGGTATTACCCAAATTGCATACGATGATGTGAACGAGTGTGTATATTTCGCTTATCGTAATAATGGTACTAATACTTCTGATCGTCCAGAGACGGGTATTTATTGCTACAACCTTGTTTCTGGTGCCGTTACTTGCTTGATTCCAGGCGTTGCTGCATACGGCGTAGCTGTAAACAACAATCCTTCTAAATTGTTCTAATGAAAGTCGTTAAACAAATATCACTGCTTGCTCTTGGCTTGTGCATGGCGCTTACGCTCCATGCACAGCCCAAGCGTGAGTTTCGCGCTTCTTGGCTAACTACTGTTTGGGCTATTGACTGGCCTAACCCACATAGCCAAGCTTCTGCTGCAGGTCAGCAACAACAAAAAAATTATATGATCTCGCTCCTCAAACTCCACGAGAAGGCTAACCTCAATGCAGTCTTCTTCCAAGTGCGTGGTTTCTGCGATGCGATGTATAAATCTCAATACGAGCCTTGGAGTCAATACATTACGGGTACTCGTGGTGGAGAACCTACCTACGACCCTCTCCAACTCGTTATCGATTCCGCCCACGCGCGTGGTATTGAGGTACATGCGTGGCTTAACCCTTACCGCTATGCTTCTTCGGATGCTACTTACGGTAAGAATCACCCTAAGGATTACTACAATACCCACCCAGAGTGGCTAGTTAAGTGTGGTGATATCACTATCCTCAATCCATCCTTACCTGAAGTGCGCGAGCAAATATGCAAGGTAGTTGTAGATATCGTTAAGAACTACGACGTGGATGGTATTATCTTCGACGACTATTTCCATCAATCGGGTTATCAAAACTCGTATGATGATGCACAATATAATGCGTACAAAGACACTGCGGCTAATGTTATGTCTCGTGCTGATTGGCGTCGTGCACAAAACAACCTCATGGTACGCATGGTCCATGATACCATCAAGGCAACCAAACCTTGGGTAAAATTCGGTATCGGTCCTGCGGGCGTTGCGGGTAAGGCGAATACCTCTGCACCTGTCTATGGCGTAGAACCTTGTCCTACTCCTTCTAGCGACTGGCAGTATAACCAAATTTATGCAGACCCTCTTGCTTGGTACAACGAGAAGACCATCGACTATATGTCTCCTCAAATCTATTGGACCATCAACTCTTGGGCCAACTACGATGTGATTGCTAAATGGTGGTCAGACATGGCTTGCCACTTCAATCGTCATATGTATGTCAGCCACACACTCCAAAACCTCGTATCTGACAACAATGTGACTTCTGGTAAGCACAACAAGCAAGAGATTGGTGCACAAATCGAACTCAATCGTCTCTACGACCGTATGGATGCTCCAGGTAGTGTTTGGTATAGTTTTAGTACAGGTATGACTACTAAAGACTATTTCAACTACATTGAGGCTGATGTCAATACCAATGCAGCGGTTGTTCCACAAATGAGTTGGTATTCCACGAATGAATGTATATACGTTAGTAATATTACTAAGTCGGGCAATAAACTAACTTGGAAGGCTCCTAAGTCTAATCTACGCTATGTGGTATATCAAATCCCTAAATCTGAGGTTGGAAAACCTGGTGTAGTACATTCTAGCAAATACCTCTTGGGTACTACTTATACCAATGAGTTCAATGTAAATAACAAGTTTGCTCTGGATGCTTCTATTCCATCGGTTTATGCAGTCGCTGTTCTTGACCGTTTTGGCAATGAGCACCCTGCTCGCACGATGGATAATACATCTTGGGGCAAGTCGCCTGTGGCTGAAATTACGTATCCTCTGAATAATGATGCTGCTCTCATGCCATG
>ERZ808048.160-NODE-160-length-13757-cov-3.573830_pt1 | contig 13757 bp, 8 predicted proteins | sample MGYA00380197_ERZ808048 | MGnify/ENA primary metagenome ERZ808048 (study PRJEB31490, sample SAMN06133377) | cow dung metagenome | isolation source: M1 | host: cow | place: China: Chengdu | collected 2015-05 ... | reverse complement strand
GGTAAGCCAACTTAAATTTGCCTGCATGGTACATTCTCCTTTCTTTGAGTTCCCACAGCGGCCTCATGCTTTGATAACCAGGCTATCCAGTTCCACACATTCCGGGAACTCAAATATGAGTGTGTGCTCCCCTTCCAGCATATCCAGTCTGCGTTTTACGGTGATTTCTTCCCCATCGGAACCGCTTACGGTAAACGATATGGAAAAGCGGTTGTTGACATGCATTTTGATCAGATTCTGAGAAAGTGCGTCCGCTTTTGAACGGATGTGGTACTCGAGGATCATGGGAGTTTCGCTGCCGAAGATTTTTCTGACCATACAACCCGGTTTGATATCCGTAATGATGTGCTGTATCTCCATTCCCTCATCCGAGATCTCCACGTTCTTGTTTTGGCATCCGTTTTTGATGTATCTTTCAAATGTTGGAGTTTTCAAAATAAGCCTTAGCAGGTTCATGGCATTTCTTTGTAAGTCCCCGCGGGTAATATAACCTTCTGCCAGTCCCCGTAGGATACTGCGCGATCTGTCCTGTGCGTTTTCGCATACCATATACAGGTCATTCTGGGCCCATACCATAGCTTCCAGATTCTCTGTGGTGCCTGCTTCTCCGGCACGGTTGCATTTGGCCCACCAGTCTGTCATGACTACACCTTCGTAACCCCACTCATTTCGCAGAATCGTGGTGGTCAGGTCATAATTCGATGCTGACCAATCGCCGTTCACCGGATTATAGGAAGTCATGATCAGAACATTCCTTCCCTCCTTCACTGCGATCTCAAAACCGCGCAGATAGATCTCCCGCAGCGCACGCTCCGATACGACCGCCTCGCAGTCGTTTCTCTTCCATTCCTGATTGTTGCAGCAAAAATGCTTGATGGTGGAGTAGCATCCGGAGGCGGCAATTCCCCTTGTAACCGCAGCAGCCATCGTGCCGGTCAGCAGGGGATCTTCGGAGAAGTATTCAAAATTCCGTCCACAGAGCGGGTGGCGGTGAATGTTGATACCGGGGCCGAGCAGAGAATCAATATGATACCCCTGGAGTTCTTTCCCTACATAGGTGTACAGGTGCTGCACAGCCTCAGGATCCCAGGTGGAAGCCAACAGCGTTCCGCAGGGCAGCAGCGATGCTTTGGAGCCATCATCCAGCCGGATTCCGGAGGGGCCGTCTGCTACACAGCACACAGGGATACCGAAATCCGCCAGTGCTTTTGTTTGTCCGCCAAAGGCGCCTACTGCTCCGGGGTTCGCTTTGGGACTGTTGGGTCCCTCTCCGCAGGCAAGGGCGCACAGATCCTCATCGGAAAGCTGCGCAATAAAATCTTCCAGCGCGCTTTTCCCCAGGTACACATCCTTCAGCTTGATGCCGCGGCCGCCCTGATAAGGTATTTCTGTGAAACTGGAGTCTTTCATATGCCGACGTGGTTCGATCTGGGATGCCGGAACCTCGCCATAGCATAGGCTTCTGTCGCTCTCCTGCTGCTTTGCCTGCATCCGTGCGAAACGCTCCACCGGAGCCATTCCCCGCTGAAGCTTCTTCACCACTCTGTCTGTGGCTTGGGAATAGAGAAACACCCTTTGCGTTTCTCTCACATTTGTACCGGCATAAATCTCATATTCTCCCTGCTCCAGTAAATAGCAGGAGGGGTAGCCGGTTATACCGGTATCGTCATAGGAAGCCATCTGTGTAATGGGAAGCCGCAGCGTCAAGGTCTGAATTTCCCCGGGGTCCAGATCTCCTGTTTTGGCGTATGCTCCCAGCTGTCTTTCCGGATTACCCAGTTTCCCGCAAGGCGCGCGGTAGTAGAGCTGCACAACCTCCCGGCCTTTCCGGCTTCCCGTGTTGCGCACATGGGCATATACCGTAATTGCATCTGCGTCTGCCTGGACTGCATAGGCAACGGAAAAGGAGGTATAGGTAAGGCCAAAACCAAAGGGATACCGTACGCATTCCTTTGCAAATGTCTCAAAATATCGGTATCCTACATAGATATCTTCCTGATAAATGTTCTTGGTCGGACTGCCAAAATTCATGTCAGAAGGATAATCCGATATAGAAAACGCCTGGGTATCGGTTAGCTTGCCCGACGGGGCGGTTCTTCCCGTCAGGATATCCGCAAGGGCGTCTGCCCCTTCCATTCCACCCTGCCAGATATACAGCAGCGCCGCAATTTCGTATTCATCCAGGAAGGACAAATCGATCAGATTGCCTACATTGAGTGCAACGATTACTTTCGCAAAGTATCGGGACACCACTGCCATCATTCGGTTTTCTTCCGCCGTCAGCCGGAAGCTGCCGGCTGCGTTTGCGTTATCATGGTCTTCGCCTGCACTTCTTCCTATGATAATTAATGCAGCGTCATTGCGCTGTGCGGAAGCTGCCACCATGCCCTCGTCCAGGGGCATCTCCTTTTGACACCACGGTTCTCCTGCCCAGCCGCTTCCGTTGTCGAAGGGATTCTCCTCGCACCACTGCGTATAAGAATCCGCCACAATCTCGTCAATGACCAAATCCGGAGCCATCCGCAATGCCCGGATAATACTCGGTTGCTTCACAATATTCACAAGCCCACCGGAGCCGGTGCCGCTTTTGTAATACGTAGTCTGTATCCGTCCGAATACTGCCAGCCTGGTTGCCAGTGGCAGAGGAAGGATATTCTGTCTGTTTTCCAAAAGGACAGCTCCCTCAGCTGCGATTTTCCTACAGAGGGGGATCAATTCCGGAGCCGGCCCTTTTGGGATTTGCCGATTGTGCATGCCGTCTGCCTCCTTATTGTCAAAAATTCCCTTCAAAGGGTGGAAGTTTGCCCTGGCAGCCAGAGACTGCCAGGGCATTTGAGGAAAACGTATGAAGAGATTACTTCATATTTTCATTGTAGTAGTTGGTGTAGGTTTCGGACCACTCGCTCAGACCGCATGCTTCCAGAGCATCCAGATAAGCCTGCCAATCCGCATCATTATTGGGATCCTTCAGACCCATGATGAACTGGTTGGACCAGTCCTTGGAAGTGTCATTCAGCAGAGTGCCGATCATATTCATGTCTTCCTGCAGGTCAACGCCCAGCTGGAAGTTCAGGTTCTTAAAGTAACCATAGCCCTGTTCCGCGAAGGAGTTACCCAGATTGATATTGACAGGACCGGAAACTGCGATAACGGCATCGATATTACGGTTGGGGATGGCATCCTGATGGTAACGGGTGTAGTTGTGAAGGGTATCAATAAACTGCTTGTTGCCCTCTGCGTCGACAGAGTAAGTGATGCCCTCAACGCCCCAGCTCAGAATCTCGGAACCTTCTTCGGTAGCAGTCCAGTTGAAGAACTCCAGAACACGTGCCAGTTCCGTCTCAGTCATACCGTTGGAGATACAGAAGCCCAGATGCTTGTATTCGGTTTCCTTGTCGTAGGTATGCTTGGCATCATCTTCTGCCAGCATATCCAGAGAATAGATCCAGCCGCAGTTGGGATCAGAGACAACATTCAGATCCTGGCACATGGTCTGAGTATGGTTACCTGCCCAGTTGAACTCGGCATAATACACGCCATTGGTAATATTGGTCTTGACCTGGTCCTCAGAGATGCTCAGATAATCCTGGGGCATCAGACCGTTGATATACAGGTCGTTCAGGGTGATCAGCATTTTGCGCCACTGATTGGTCGCAGCGCCGTAGGGAACGAGTTCGCCGGTGAAGTAGTCTTCATAGATGCCCTGCTTAACGTTGTAGGCATAGTCCCAGCCATTCCAGATGTTGTCCCAGTTATAGGTGAAGAAGGGAACGGAGTCGGGGTCGGCTGCCTTGATGTCCTTCAGCAGCTGAACGAACTCATCCACGGTATCAGGAATATCTTCCACACTGTCAATGACGCCCAGTTCCATCATGGTGCCTGCGCGGTAGTGCCAGCACTTGGCGGTCACGCGGGGATTCTTGGAGGGCAGAATGTACATCTTGCCGTCGGCGGCGACCAGATTTTCCTTAACATATGCCCAGCCGCCTTCGACGCCCTCATCAAACACCTTGATGAAGTCAGGAAGCTGATCCTCATACTCATCAATGCTCAGCAGCTTGCCGGTCAGCGCAATTTCGTTGATCTGACCAATGCCGGGCTGCCAGACGATATCGGGATAGTCGTCGCCTGCAAACTGCAGCAGGATGTTGTTATTGAAGTTTGCTTCTTCGATGTTTTCCCACTCGAAGACCATGTTGAACTTCTCCAGCAGAATCTGATCCAGAATGGAATTCTCGACAGGGTCCTGGCCCTTCAGGTTTGCCGCCACCTTGATGACAACCTGTTCAGCATGGGGGTCCGCAGGCTCGGCAGAGCCGCTCTGCTCGGTGACGGCGTTTTTTTCTTCGGGTTTTGCGGTGGGGTCGGTTGCCTGAGATGCGCCGCATGCCGTCAGACTCAGCAGCATCACCAGAGCGAGGATCAGGGAAATCGCTTTTTTCATTTTTGGGGTTCCTCCTTTGATTTGTTTATCGGGAGCCTTCTCGAAGCTGCCCATGTTTAATCAGCCTTTCACGGAGCCGATCATAACACCTTTGACAAAGTATTTCTGGACAAACGGATACAGCACCATCATGGGTACCATGGAAATGAACAACGCCGCATACTGAAGGAGGGTGTACCCCTGGTTGTTCACTTCGCCTGTCTCGATCAAAGCCAGAACATTGAAAATCATGTCCCGCAGAACAAGCTGCAGCGGATACAATTCAAAATTGGTTAAGTAGATGGATGCGCTGAACCAGGAATTCCAATGACCAACCGCGTAAAACAGCGCTATTGTTGCAATGGCGGCTTTACTGAGGGGCAGTACCACCCGCACAAGAATCTGCCAGTCATTCGCGCCATCAATGGTTGCAGCTTCCGTCAGGTCGTAGGGAATGCTCTGGAAAAAGGTGCGCAGAACGATCATGTTGTAGACCGTCATGGCTCCCGGAATAATGAGCGACCAGATGGATCGGTACAGTCCGAGCTTCTGAATCTGCAGGAAGCTGGGGATCATGCCACCGCCAAAAAACATTGTGAACGCGAAGAAAACCGATATCGTCTTCCGAAAAGGCATTTCTTTCCGGGACATAGGATATGCCGTAAGAATGGTCATTAACACATTAACGGTTGTTCCCAGCGCAGTATAGAAAATGGAATTGCGCAGACCCCGGAGCACCTTGCCATCACGAAACAGAATTTTATAGGCGTCCAGGCTGAATTCCACCGGGAAAAGACCCACATCTCCCCGGGTAAATGCCGCATAGCTGCTCAGCGACACCGCGAGAATATTCATAACCGGAGCCAGTATGCTGACCAACACAACGACGCACATCAAAAACAAAATGAAGTCAAACAGTCGTCCGGAGACAGAACGATCTTTTATCATGAATAGCCCCTCCTTACCACAAGGCAGTATCTGATACTTTGGAACTGATCTTGTTTACAGTAAACAGCAGGATGCAGTTGATCACACTGGTAAACAGATCCACCGCCGTACCAAAGCTGTAGTTTGCCTGGACCAGACCCACACGATAAGTAAATGTGCTGATAATATCCGCTACAGAGTTCGTGGCTGAGTTCTGAAGAAGCAGAGCCTTCTCATAGCCAACAGAGAGGAGACCACCGCACTTCAGAATCAGCATGATAATGATCGTGGGAAGAATGGAGGGCAAAGAAACGTGCAGAATCTGCTTAAAACGGGAAGCACCGTCGATACTGGCAGATTCGTACAGCTCCTGCGGCACGGAGGACAGGGCGGAAATATAGATAATGGAGCTGAAACCAAAGGATTGCCAGATATCTGAGAGGATGTACACCGGATAGTACCATTCGGGTTTTCCCAGAAAGTAGATCGACTCATGCCCGAAGAAATTCAAGATCCTGTTGACAATACCCGTGTCCGGGTTCAGCAGCAGAGAAAGCATACTGACCACTGCCACCATGGAAACGAAATGCGGGAGGTAAGAAACGGTCTGGACCAGCTTCTTGACGTGAGGATTTCGTACCTCATTTAGCAAAAGTGCAAAAATAATCGGAATCGGAAAAACGATTACAATCTGCAAAAGGCTGATTGTCAGAGTATTTCTCAGGAGTTGCCAAAACTGGGGATGGTCAAAGAACTTCTGAAACTGCAGGAAGCCAACCCAACGGCTATCAACGGATGCAATTGGCTGACCGATACGGTATCTTTGGAACGCAATCAGCAGACCGTACATAGGACCGTAGCGGAATACCGCACACCAGATCACAGCAGGAAGCACCATGGCGATCAGAATCCAGTGTTTTTTTATACTGTGCAGCAGCTGGGCACCCTTGCTGCAGTCTCGCAACAGTATTGGTCTGTCTCTAAGTTCCGTACTTTTCCTTCTGTTGATCATGTGTGATTACCTCCTAAGGGTTATTGCTATTGGTTTGCCTTGGTTCCCAGATGATTCCGATAGTTACGCGGCGTCATACCGGTTTCCCGCTTGATAAACTGACTGAAATAGGCCCGCGTTGTAAACCCGGAAAGCTCCATTACCTGCTGAATGCTCAACTCCGGCTTTTGCAGCAGCTGGCTGATATGATCCATCCGCTTTCGGGTGATATACTGGTTCATGGTCTCGCCCGTCTGTTCCTTGAAAAGACGGGACAGGTAGGCCGGATTATATCCCGTTACTTCGGATATCTGAGACAGGGACAGATCATTCCCAATATTGGTTTTGACGTAATTCTTAATAAAGCGTACCGTCACATGGGTGGAAACGTCCCGGTTGTCGGCAATCAGCCTCACGCAGGGAACAAACCCATCTTCCTGCAGGGATTCAGAGATGTCTTTGTAAAGCTGCGGAAGCCGGCCGATTCCATTGACCACGCTGCTCACATAAATCGCGCATTCCTCGCCGCAGGTAGCATTATAAACGGACTGAACACGTTCCATTGAAGCAATAAGCCATTTGGAGGAAAGGGAATCTGCCCCGGAGGCCAGCTGTATTATGAACACGCAGTATCCGTTTCTCATCGGGCTGCTGACAATCCTTTCCATACGCCAAGCCAGGCAGGATTTTATTGCTTTTTCTATCAGAGCGGAGCGGAAAGCCACCTCCGGCATACTTTGGCATACCACAAGGAGCAGAGGAATACCGGAGTCTGCAAAGCCCAGAAGAGAAAAGGCTTCCTCCTGTCGGGATGCCCGGTCAGGCACCAGCAGCCGTTCCAAAAGCTGTGCTTTCAGAGGATCGTCCCGCTCTTTTTCTCCAAGCCATGACTGGTGATTCAGATTCTTTTCCATCGTGTCCATTACCTTCAAAATTCGCTGGGCAATGGTACAGCTCTCTTCCGTTTTCAGAATATAGTCTGCCGCATGAAGCCGAAGTCCTTCATAGGCATAGTCAAAATCGGAATGGGCTGTAAGAAGGATCACTTCACAGTCCGGATTGATCTGCTTTGCTTTTCTTGCCAGTTCCAGGCCACTCATATCGGGCATTCGGATGTCAGTAATCAGGAGGTTGATGGGAAACTGTTCGCACATTTTCAGTGCCTGCTGGCCCCGGTATGCGCTGCGGATTTCCAGCTCCACCTCGGCGTTCTGTTCCAGGATCGAACGGATGGCATCCACGACATGTGGTTCGTCATCAACAAGCAGAATCTGAAATGTCATGGTCTGTTCCTCCGATCTTTAAGATTACTTTCAGCCCACCCAGGCTGCTCTGTGCCAGTTCTACTCCGCCAAGCTCCCCATAGTGGAGCTTCAGTCTGCGGTGGACATTGGCAAGGCCGCTGGTGCGGCTGTCATCATCCGTGGTTTCCAGCTGCTGCCACAACAGCTTCAGACGCTGTTCCGGAAAACCGTCGCCGCTGTTTTCTACGATAATCTTATTTTCCGCAAAGGAAATGTAAATCACAGCATTCCCGGAGGATACACCCAGACCATGCTCGATGCAGTTTTCCAGAATGGGCTGCAAAAACAGCTTGGGAACCATTCTAACCCGCATCGTTTCGGGAAGCTCCGGGATCTCTGCCCGGACGGTTTCCCCATAGCGCATCAGCTGGATATTCAGATACGTAACCGCGTGGTCATATTCTTCTTCCAAGGGCAGCAAATCGCCCTCAGCCTTGGTGATGTAGCGGAAGTACTTGCCCAGGTATCCGGAAAATTCTGCCGCGATTTCCGTTTCCTCATTTTCCAGCATAGAGCGCAGGAAGAAGAAACTGTTGTATAGGAAATGGGGATTGATCTGTGCCTGCAAAGTCTTTAGCTGAGAACGCTGGAGCATGATGGTTTGCCGGTAATTGGTATCGATCAGCTCCCTCAGATGGGATATCATGCGGTTAAAGCCCTCGGCAAGAACGTTGAACTCCCGGGAGCTCTGGGGCGCCACCTGGATATTCAGCTCGCCGCAACCTACTGTATTGAACGCCGCAGTTAACGTCCGGACAGGACGGTTTACATATCGGTTCAGTGTCAGCAGCAGGACAACCATCACGAGCAATGCTGCTGCCAGGAACAGGACCATGATCCTCAGCAGCATATCCGGTACCGCATTTATCTGACGGGCGGGAATCATCTGCACAAAGGAACAGTTCAGCGATGTGCTATAACAGCCCATGGCCACATAATCCTCCCCCGCCAGCGTAACCATTCTCTGCCAGAACGTTTCCTGGGAGGCCCCGGAAAACAGCGCATCTAGGTCCTCACCGCTCAGGCTGATGCTGCCCCGGCTGTTGATACAGCTTTCCGATGAGTGGTGATATAGAAGGGCATTTTTACCGGAATATGTATTGAAACCAGACAGGAGGCCTTGGATATCACTTTCATTCAAATGGGCGGTCACCAGAATCTGGGCGGCATTTCTCTGGTATGCAGTATTCGGATAGCTTACTCCAACATAGTACTCCCCATCCATTTCCATCAGAAGCTGAGATTGGCTTTCCATGGTTTGCGCGAGCCGGTCCACATCCTGCTGTGTAATGGCCTTCACATTGGAGGATCCCGTGGTGGGCTTGGATTGCATACACATTTCCAACCTGGGAAAATACACATCCAGTTCATTTACCAGAGGGTTGATTCCGCGCACGACAGCCAGTTCGGAAAACCGTTCCTGCAGATCCCATTGGTATTCTGCCGCGGTGTGGAAGCTTCCCAGCCGAACCTTGGTGTAAAAGTTTACCAGCTGTGCACCTTCCCGGATAAACAGCTGCTCGTAAACGCCGGAGTGGATCTGCTTCAGGTTCTCTTCAAAGGTATCCCGTAAATATGTTACATTGTTTTGTGCGGAGGAATAGATCTCCCGGGTAACAATCTGCCGCCCCCATAATGTACCCACCGCCTGAATGGAGGATAGTGCCAGCAGCAAAACCAGCACGATCAAAATCAGCCGCCGTACCAGGAAGAAGCTTTTCGTTTTCATATTGTTGCCTCCGATTTCTGTTAAAAATATACAATACGCTCGTTGGAGTTGTAAATAAAATAAGCACTTTGACGTAAAGAATTCGTAAAAATGTCATAAAATCTATCTTTTCCCCTTCCTGTCCATCTGCTACAATGGGTATGAAAGGATGTGGCAAAAATGAATGCATTCACCTATCAGGAAACCATCCCAAAGTGGGATGTATTCGATGTGATCGTCTGTGGCGGCGGTCTGTCTGGCATTGCCGCGGCATTGTCTGCCGCGCGCCGGGGAAAGAAAGTGCTGCTTCTGGAAAAGCAGTGTGTCCTGGGCGGCTTGGCCACCACGGGACTGGTAAATTACTGGGTTCCCTTGTGCAACGGCCGCGGGAAATATATCATTAAAGGCATGGCTCAGGAGTTTTTACAGCTGTCCGTAAAATACGGATTTGACACCTTTTATCCCGACTGGAAAGACGGTGAGCCTGACCATCCCACCAGGCAGCGCTCGGACAGCTGGTTTTCCGGCGGTATCTTCGCTCTGGCGCTGCTGAAACTCCTGAAGGATGCCGGGGTGGAAATTCTCTATGATGCGCTGGTTTCCGTGCCCATCATGGAGGGGAACCATTGCAAAGGCGTTATCATAGACGGCAAATCCGGACGGCGGTTCTATGGCTGTAAAGTGCTGGTGGATGCCACAGGAGATGCCACAGTGCTGAGCCAGGCCGGTGTTCCCACTGTGGATGGAACCAACTATTTTACCTATTACGGCGAGGGTATCACGCTGGATGGCTGCCGCAAGGCGGTGGAAAAGAAGGATATCTTCCTTGCCTACTACCACCCCTACGGCGGTGCGGCAAACCTCCACGGCGGCTTCCATCCCAAAGGAAAGCCCCTGTATCAGGGGGTGACCATGGAGGTCATCAATGAATATTTGCAGGAAAATCAGCTTCTGATGCTTGAAAAAGAAAAGGATAAACCCCGAACCAGCCGAAACATTCATATGCTCCCCGCCATGCCGCAGCTTCGCACCGCCCGGCGAATTGACGCGGATGAGGTATTGAAAGGGGAAGATTGTTACCATCATAGTGAAACCTCCATTGGTACGATATGTGATTTTGAACACCGGGACCGACTGTACGAAGTGCCCTACGGTACGCTGGTGAAAACCGGCTTTCATAATCTCATTACCTGCGGACGCAGCGCCGCAGGCGAAGGCTGGGGCTGGGAGGTTCTCCGGGTGATCCCTCCTGCGGTACTTACCGGGCAGGCAGCCGGTATTGCGGCTTCCGTGGCCATTGAGGAAGGCTGTCCAATTCCGGAGGTGCCCATCGCGGCCTTGCAGCAGGCGCTCAGCGAGACCGGGGTTATCATCCATTTTGAGGATGCCTGGGTCCCAAAGGAAGAACATACCGACACCCACGCGGATCTGGCTGACCACATTTGAGGCAAACGTGTTATGAAATACTACTGTAATCCCATGAATCTCCCCTACAAATACCAGCTGCGCGAAGAAGGATACCCAAACAACCGGGAAGCCGCGGATCCCACGCTGATCCGCTTCAAGGGAAGCTATTTTCTCTTTCCCTCCATGACTGCCGGATTCTTCACCAGCGAGGATCTGGCAGACTGGGAATTTCGTCCCTTCATCGGTCAGATGCCCATCTACGACTATGCTCCGGATGTGTGTGCGGTGGGAGACTGGCTTTACTTCTCCGCGTCCAACGGTCAGATCCGCAGCTATTACCGCACGAAAGATCCCCGATCCGATGGATTCGAGAAAATCCCGGCGACTTTTGCCTTCTGGGATCCCCACCTGTTCCTGGATGAGGATGGCCGGCTGTACTTCTATTGGGGCTGTTCCGACAAGACACCGATCTGCGGCGTGGAAGTGGACACAGAATCGCTCCTGCCCAAGTGTGCCCCGGTGGATCTGATCTGGGGACATCCGGAGAAGGTTGGCTACGAACGGATGGGAGAAGAGAACGTACCGCACAAAGCCGGTGCGCTTCCCTATATAGAGGGACCATGGATGACCAAATGGGGCGGGAAATACTACCTCCAATATGCCGCGCCCGGCACAGAATTCAACGTCTATGCCGATGGCGTTTACGAAGGAGACAGCCCTCTGGGTCCTTTTCATTTAGCCAAAAATAACCCCTACTCTTTCCAGCCTGGCGGCTTCATCACCGGCGCGGGCCACGGCTCTACACTCCGGGACCATGACGGAAATTGGTGGCATACCGCCACCATGCAGATCAGCCACAATCATCCCTACGAGCGACGGCTGGGACTATGGCGGGCAGGCTTTGATAAAGACGGAGAACTCTACTGTGACCAGCGTTTCGGTGACTGGCCCAAAGCCACCGCCGATGCGCCGTGGGATCCGCCCCGATGGATGCTTCTGTCTTACCGCAAACCCGTCCGGGTATCTTCCGGTATTCACGCAGAATGTGCCGTGGATGAAAACATTCGCACATGGTGGAGTGCCGGATGCGATCAAAGCGGGGAATGGATCGAAGTGGACTTGGGAGAAGCGTGTCAGGTTCATGCCATTCAGATCAATTATGCCGACGAGGGCATCCACGCGCTGCCCGATTCGGATGCCGTCTGGAGCCAGGATCTGGGCGTCCCGCGTGTTATTGAGCAGCGACCCTTGCGCACCCGGTGGCTGCTGGAAGGCAGCGTGGATGGACAAATCTATTTTACCATAGAAGATAAGCGTCACGCTACCACAGACTTACCCCACGACCTGATTATTCGGGAAAACGGTTTTTCCTGCCGCTTTGTCCGACTGACAATAACTGAGCTCCCCTATCATCAAAATCCTAAAATCTCGGGTTTGCGGGTTTTCGGCAAGGGAAATGGTTCCGCCCCTGCCAGAGCAAACGCTGTCGGTCACCGCATTGGCGAAATGGATGCAGTCATTTCCTGGGACACGGAACATGCAGTCGGCGCGGTTATCCTCTGGGGACATGCCCCCGACAAGCTGTATCACAGCCGTATGGTCTACGGTGCAAATTCCGGCCGCATCACTGCCCTGATCGCCGGCGAAGACGCTTACGTCAGAGTGGATACCTTCAACGAAGGCGGCATTGCCGAGGGCACCGTTTTCAAACTGTAAGGAGGAGCTATGTCCCTACTTCTTATTATACTGATATTCAATTAATAACTTTAAGGCGCAGTCTTGAAGTTTTTAATATGAAGATCAATATGAGACGGGATTATGTGATTTTCCAAATCGAAAATCACATAATCAGCAACGCCCTCGGGCGGTGTCTTTCAATTTGAAATTAAAGATTTCAAATTGAAAATTGTATTAGACATAATATACCCCCATAAGAAACAGTTTTTCTTTTTCACTGTCTCTTATGGGGGTTGCATATTACTGGTAAGCAGAGGAAAGACTGTGGGGATTTTCAATGCCGCATTCATGAAACCGCGAGTGATTCATGCGTCACGCAGCGGTTCCGATGCTGCATTTTTCAGAACACTCCTCCATGTTCAATGCTCACATAATAATTCCAGAAACCATGCTATCCGGAAGCTAATACTGATTCTCAATTACAGAATCGACAGCGCCGAAGGCGATGTCTTCTTGATTAAAGCATTTAATCAAGAAATAGTATTAGAAACACGATTTCCCATTTGTCTCCCTCGCAAATTAATGCGGAATGAAAAAACAATATCCTTGTCAGGCGGGACATGGTACGCTTCTTCCACATCTGTCTTCCAGCTGTCAATACCACCCACGCCACGCATCGCTCCGCAAACCGTCACAACAGTGCGGCAGGGTTCCGGTAGTTCGTACGCATGGCAAGCCTCGCTAAGCTGCTGGGGTGTATAGGGAATTGCGGAGAATGCAAACGGTCTGTCGATCTTTTCCATGGTCAGCGTGCTGTTGTTCATATGAAGTACCATCTGAACGGTATCCATATGGCAACCGCATTCCTGAGGAACCAGATAATCCGGAATGTGAGGCACTTCGCTGTATTTTCCAAAGATGCCGCCTTTTTTACGGTCCGGGTAGGTTTCTCCGGAGAGTCCAATCCATTCTGTCGTCGCTGCCGGACGTGGTGTAGCAAAGCGAAGGCCAAGCAATGGCAGCTGTGGACGATTATCAGCTCCGTAGTAATGGATTTTTACATCCATGTAACCATCCGATTTAACGATATATGTCACGTCTGTTTTCAATCCTGGCATCGCAGGTGCCGTGAATGTATAGCAGATCGAAACGGTATCCGGGCTTTCCTCTGTCACATGAATATCACTACACTTCTGCCAGCTGTCCACTGCGGACCAGATGGAACTTTTTGCTGCAAACCCATTGCCCAGATCATTCTCGGTGGGCGCCCGCCAGTACGCAGGCCGAGGCGCACGCCACAACCATTCCTGTCCCCCGCTG
>ERZ808048.159-NODE-159-length-13817-cov-9.821252_pt1 | contig 13817 bp, 15 predicted proteins | sample MGYA00380197_ERZ808048 | MGnify/ENA primary metagenome ERZ808048 (study PRJEB31490, sample SAMN06133377) | cow dung metagenome | isolation source: M1 | host: cow | place: China: Chengdu | collected 2015-05 ... | reverse complement strand
CCTGGTAGCCATAGCGTATAGAAAGTCCCTGTCTATACCGTCAGTTATTTTATCAACGTACTTTTAATAACATTATTATATTAATTATATTATGCAATGAAAAGAGCTCCCACAAAGGGAGCTGCTTTCAAATATATATACCACTCTTCAGAAGATCTGAAATCTGTGCTTTTTCTGCTGCTGTTGCTGATATGCCTGATAGATCAGCATTTGCTGCAACTGTAAAGCCTGTATAGTATGATAAGCTATTATTTTCAAGCGTTGCAAAGCCTATTGTATGGCCGTAGATTGCAGCGTTATAATCATCTGATAGAATAGGCCTGTATATAGTAAGGCGGCAACAATATTCACCCATTGCGGCCGTAGTAGGGCTTCCGGCTGCGATCTGCTTGTATTGCGGCTGTATGTGGTGCAGATCATAAGAAGCTGCTTCGCGCGCGTTCCAGGCTTCTTCAAAGGCGATCCCGGTATTAAGAAGGCCGCCTATACCTTGCGCTGCTTGCGCAACGCCAAACTTACCACCGCCGGCAACGCTTGCAGCCATAGAAGCCGGAGCTGTAAGGAATCCATAGCTTGCAGACTTCACCGCGTTCTGCGCGCTCTTCAGCTGAAGATTCGCGTGCATAAGCTGTGAGTCTATTGTTGCGGACGATACGCCAGTAATAGGAATATCAATTCCGATCTGGCCGTTAGCGCTCTGCAATGGTGTATTATCTTTCAGTATATATGCAGTACAGGATCCCGTCTTGAAATCAATTGCAAGCTTAACTGTGATCGTATGGCCTATATAATCACTAACTGCTATTGGAACAGTTCCGCAGAATGGGATCGTCAGCTCCGCCGTGGTGTATGGCTCGCGATCCAGGAAGGAGCCGCCGAAGGCTTCGTTCAGTTTCTTTGATCCGGAGAATATGAAGTTATAGAACGGCGTTGTTGTATTCACGTAAGCACGCGCTTGCAGCGTCGTTGATGTATATGCGCCTATCTTAATATACTCATTTAATCCATTATTTGGAAGCTCAACAAGAGGATAGCGCAGAATCTTAATAATTCCATCAATCGGGCTGCTCGTAAAGAATGTATCAATCGAATATTCTGACGAAGCAACGTCTGAAGGCTTGTGCGAAAGAGCTTCATATACTTCTCGCGCTAACGCCTTCACTTCGTTATAGTTCATTACATAATACTTATTGAAGTTGGCAACAGAAACATGATTGAAATGATTTGTATTATCATATTCAGGCGGAAGATCTTTATAATTATAATCGCTGTCTGCTGTTATCTCCCAATCCCACACCGGATTATCTTCATTATCTTCGCCGCTTGTATATTCTCCGTGCCCTATGCCGTACTCGTCAGGCTTTCCGAGAAATACAGCGTCAGAATTCAAAGCTGTGTGCTCCCAATCTTCCGGCCAGGGATTACGACCGATGAAATAATTACAGAAGCAAGCAGCTGCTTTCATTATTTCTTCTTCTACATCATCATTATAAGCTTCGGCATAGATATATTGATTGGATCCGCTGTCTATTATGCAATCTTCATCACCTAACATATAGACGCAATTTCTGCTTGAAATAAAAGTATTTTCAATTCCTTCAATACTTCCTCGGAGAAGGATCCCCCCTCTGTAATATGCGGAAGTTATCTTCAGATCATTGAATGTAATATATTCAAGATCTTCTACGTTTCGGCGCTCATTAATGCATAAGTGCATTGTCTCTTGAAGTGTTGCGTTCCAGTTCGGCGTTGAAGTCGTTGATGTATCAACTAACGGATACATGAACGCGGCGCGAAGATACGGGTATTCGGCTTTCATAGTCTCATTGCTTCGATAACCATTCATTCCGGCTGTGATAAGATTTCCCGATCCAGAAGCTGTTGGTGTCCGGCCACATACAACCATAATATGCCATAGCAGCCGCTTAGGATTGAAAGCAACAATAGGCCGATAGATTCTATTATAATTCTCATTTACTAACGAATCAACGTCCCAGGTGAAGGCGTTTTCATTAGGGATATAATAATCATAAGTGATCGGATCACCATATGCGTAGAAAAAATTCGTAACGAATCTTGTATCATGTATTCTTCTACCACTTGTATTAATAGTGATAATATCAGAATAAGGTGATTCCGCTCCAAGTCCAACATAACTAATTGACTGATCCAGAGGCTGGCGAAGAAGTATTTTCCCTTCTGTTACGCCGGCCTGAAGCTGACTTTCTTCAAGTCCCGAGCCCCAGGGCGCAAGATATGTTTCCTGCATATCATAAGCTGAAAGAATCCATTCTTCCGGAGCTCCGTATACATTTGGATTTGGCTGCATTAAGTCCCGCCCCCTATCGTAATAACAAGATAATTCTCGGCTCTTACATCGTTAGAAAAATCTGATATATCCCTATTGAATACTGTTATTGAATCAATATCCTTTCGCCCCGGCAATACCGGAAGCTTACTATCTGGGATTTCTGTCGGGCCGGTGCTCCCGTCTGTACGTCGTTCATACCTTGTTATTGTTGCATTGCAATTCTTGATACTGCTTGCATACGTTTGTAGAACGTCTACGCTGCAATCTATGGCTATGCGGCCGCCGGGTAGTATTCTTATATTCCTAATGTAATAGAAGCGCGAAAACGTATCACAATAGAGGTAATTACACGGGTACAGCTGCGAGTTATTATTGAAAATAAACGTAGGCGCTAAGATGTTAACCGGCTGCGTTGGTTCGATATTCGCAATAGCTGATATATACGGCGTTGTGCTTGTAACCTTCACGAGCTGACGCGGATCCGCTGTGATCGTATAGAGCTTGCATTGCATAAGGTTCACCCCTTTCGAAAATAGCCGCCAGGATCGGCGGCTATTTCTATATTACTTCTTCTTTGTTGTGCTCTTTGGCTCTTCTTCAGCCTGTGCTGCCGGTGATTCAAGAGTAAGGCCTGAAAGATCATATTCCTGGGTATTGGTTCCCCTGGGCGTTTCAGTTATAACTCTAAGCTTCGCCGTTGTATCAGATACTTTCACAGTTCCGTTTCTGTCCGGATCTGTAAGGATCTCTACAAGATTAGTTATACCAATCTTGCAGCTTGTAGCGTCGGCCGGAATATCAAGCCATTCAAGAGCCAGGAAGTTTCCATTTCCCCAAGTCGGTGGAAGCGCTCCTTCAGTGATATATTTCAGTGTTCCGGTTATCTTCATTGACGTATTGTCAACTTTCACGTTTGACTGAAGCTGATTAACTCGATAGCCCCAGACGATTTCGCCGGGCTTCATTGGCTCTGTATCAACGTTCGGAATACCATTTCCGAGAACGTAAATAATAGCATTTTCGGCCAGATCATTAAAATAACTTGTATCAACCTTATAGAAGTTCGTCCAATATTCGCCGTTAGCATTATAGGCCGTTGTAACGCGGCGATTATCATTCAGGACGCCGAGCGCGTCACGATCGAACAGAACGCCGATAATATAGTTTCTATCAACGATCTTTGTGTTATCGCTTGCGAGCTTTACATCTATGCGGCTTGTGATCTGAAGATTATAATCTTCGCCCTGGCTCTGCCAGAATGGAACAGTCTCAAAATCTCCAAGAGTAACAAGATTTTCGTGATATGTGTCTGACTGAAGATATACTTTCATTCCGCTTGCAAAATCAGAGTGCAGCACGAAGTGCGCAAAATCTCTGGGCGTGAAAGTAACGTTTGCTTCATCATCAATATTGAAGTTTGCGGACGGAGCTCTGAATCTCTCTATATCAAGATCTGTTCTATATGCAAGATAGCGATAGAATTCTTTATTCGATACGGCCGCAGCTGCTGTGATCGGTGTTACCTGTGTATCGTTGAAGCCGGCAAGAACATCAATAACACTGTTATTAGCGTTGATTTTTTCAGCCATGAAGTTATTAATAGTTCTCATTATAAGGCTATCAATATAGATCGTCATTGATGTCTGGATCCTGTTCTCGATCATTGATATGAATCTGTTCATAGCAGCTGCACTTGTAAAGCTTTCCTTCAGCTGCTCTTCAGTGAATGAACAGTCTATCTGCCAGGCGACTTTTGAATTATAGAATTTCTGTGTAACGTCCGGGGGCGAGAATTCAAACTGATTTACAGTCTGTCCGGCTTCCAGGCTCCAAGAGGGATTAGCCTTCGCGTCGAAGATCTTACAGCGCGTCTTGCTCATAATAGAGCCGTATTCCCAGGCGTCGCGCAGAACGTTCGGCGCGTAACCTTCATATGTACGATCAACGAATACTTCGCGGCCGATCCTGTTTATTAAAGATTTGACATAATTATCTTTCCAGGTGTCCCCCCGAAATACTACGGTTCCCATGTCAACGATATTGGAAAGATCTTCATTGACAATGAAAACGTCGGGCTCTCCTTCAGCTGTTTTCCTCTGGCCGGTGACTTCCTTCATAACATCATTCAGGATTCCGTATATCTGTTTTACTTGCATTTTCTTCCTCCTTATAACCATACTTGTAAGAATATCTGATCTGCTATATCAGATATTATTATATCAAGTATATCATGCATTGCAGCGGCCTTCATACCGTCCTCTATTACTTCAGAAGTCGGGCGGTTCCCGGTGCGGCCGTGAATTATTTTCGTATACTGGTTTCTGTCGGTTCCGGTCGTTCCGACTTTGGAGCTTGCAGAACTTGCGGACGATGTTACGTCCGGCGTACCTGTATAGCTTTCAGCTATGGACGAATTTCCAGTTTCGGCGCTTATATCCTGGCTTTCATTTCGTAAGCCTGTCTGATCATAGGGATCTACCTTGTGCGTCGTTGTGGTTGTTACGCCGGGCGTTGTGGTTGTTGTCCGCGTCTGGTTCCGTTCGGTTGACGCCGTGCCCGTGCCCGTGCTCGTGCTTGTGCTCGTAAGATTCGGCGTCCTCTCATGATCGTATGCTTCATTTCTGTAATAATCTCCGAAAGGATATATTTTTTCTTCATAGAATTCAACCAGATCTGCATACTTATCAGTATTGGCGATAAGATTCAGGTGAAAGATTGATTCTATTGTCCGGCCGGTGTAATTCGTAAGCGCTTCTTCGTACAATTGCCACATTCGCGAAGTTGCTTCTTCAGGTGTAACGCCGATAGCTGCAAGGATCACATTGTATTCAATGAAAATATCTTGTACTTCATTATTCAACATTATCTGATTCCAAGTCCGGAAGTGCGTCCGCTCCGGATTCCAGATTTCCGGCATTATCTTCACCCCCTAACAAAATAATGTTGTTGTCGCCTTCTATCGTGATTTCGATTGCTTCGGCGCTCTGATCCTGGGAAGCTGCTTCTTCTTCCTGATCTTCAGCTGCTGCTTCCTCTTCCTGATCTTCAGCTGCTGCTTCTTCTTCCTGATCTTCAGCTGCTGCTTCTTCTTCCTGATCTTCAGCTGCTGCTTCCTCTTCCTGATCTTCAGCTGCTGCTTCCTCTACCGGTTCGGCGTCGGGCTCCGGAATCCGCTCCTCATTCGTTCCGGGGCTCGATTCCTCTTCCGGTTCTTCGTTCGGCGTTTCGTCGGGTAAGTTGTCGCCCGGTGCTGCTTCCTGGGCTCCGGCTTCACGCTCTGCTCGCTGCTGTTCTATTATAGGATTTAAGCGCGCTATTATGTTCGTGCCGAACATAGCATTGACGCGTTGCAGCCCTTCTTGTACAGATATGACAATATCATCAATATTCAGAAAAGCAAGATCCAGATTATCATTGATCTCCGCCGTTATAAGGCGTTCGCGCTTCATCTGATCATGAGTGCATATGCCGATCTGTTCGTAGAAGTGCGCGATTATATACTGCTGCACTTCTATCAAATCTATAAGATTTCTATTTGAAGTATTCTGTATTATCGGGATTCCTTGAAGCTTATCAATCATGGAGCTCTTAACAACTATTGTTGGATCTCCTTCATACATAGCAGCTATCACCGCGCGAATACTGTTCACCGTGTTCTGCGTATCGCCGCTTACAAGATTAGTTAATCTTGTGTTCTTCTGTGAGATATTGATTGATATGTCATTATCTGCGAGCATTACGGCCGTGCGTCTGATCAGCTCGAAAAGTCCGCCGCTGATCTCCGATATATTATACTTGTCCGCTTCAGATAGATATACTATTTCGCAGTTTTCTCCCGGCGTCAGATTATATGCTTTCTTCAGCCTGGGATTTGTTACAATGCAGCGACGCGGAATATAGTATACGTTTGGCGTATCAGCTCGCGAGCAATTAAGAGCTAAGAGCTCATTTTCTGATTCTCCGATCTGTTGTCCGTCGAGAAAACAGATCTTTCCCTGGGTATATAAGATGAGCTTCAGGAAAGTTTCTTCGATCGTTTCCGGGACGTTATCGAAAAGCACGATCCTATATAGCAAGCGCAGAATGAATTGAAAATAGTATCTGTAAAGCTGCGTGAAAGTCAGCTTTTTAGGCGTTCGGAATATAAAATCAAGTGAGCTGTTCGTGCTTTCGTCTTTTCGGCTCATACCTTCAAGCCCCCTTTCGTTGCCCACTTCAGCCAGGCGGCGAAGGTTTCGCCGTCCTCATTATCTGCGAAAAATGTCTTGCGCTGCTTGATAAGTGATAAGATCACTTCATGCGCTCTTGTAGGTGTGACCGCTAAATTTGTTTGGTGCAGCGGATTCGGATCCGGCGGATCGTCAAGATTATCTGAATATATAATCTGATCTTCCGGATTCTTGATTTCCTTCCAGCGTCTGGATATTGCAAGCAGCGGCGCGTCATTCAGAATATATAATCCGCAGCGCAGCGTCTGACCGTCGAAGCATATAAAGAACTGTATTTCAGGCTGCAAGGATCCTACGCCGGCCGGAATGTGACGATATAAAGCTATTTCCCAAGAGCCGGAAGTGATCATATTCAATTCCGGATTATCGAAACAGAAATAGTGCGATACATTATCACCGCCGCCGGGGGCGTCGCTGTACTCTACGGCGATTTTCGTCTGCGAAGCTCCCATAGTATATAGATCAATTGTTCCTTGCTTCTGATCCTTCATACGTGTTAATCCCATTTCGCGGAAGTATGGACAATACTTCGAAACAGTATTTGCAACCATATATATTTTGATTCCGGAACGATTTCGAACGATTGAAGATAAAAGATTCTGGAAAAGAATAAACTCATTAGCTAAGTAGAATTGACGCGTTATGAATTCATCGAAGAAAACAAGCTTGATTTCGCCGGCGTCCTGGCCTTTCGTCGTTTCCGCTGTATTAATTGCGTAGGTTCGGCAGAATGGTTTCTTGTCCTGATTCAGCTTCGTGTCGCCTTCGTAGTAACAAAGATAGAAAGCATTTGATCTATACAAGATCGCGTTATACTTTCCGTTCGTCCTTTCCTTGATATATTCCAGGTGCGGATTGAAAAGCACTTCCAGATTTTTTGGCTTGATCATTTCGTCAAGCCTTCTGATATACGCGGACGGGAGATCCTCGTCCAGATATGCGTCAATTATCTTGCGGCATATAGAGAAGGTCTTTCCGTTCGATCTCTTGCCGTATATTAAATTATATACCGCGTCGAGCGCGTCGATTGATGATATATCATAATATTGATTTTCAGCCATAGCGCGCCCCCTAACGATCTGATATCTTATATACTATTTGCATTTCGGAAGGCTGCACCGTTGTATTCACTGATAAAGTATTATCGCCGACGATCGTCGGGATCTGTATCCCGGCTTGCTCGCTTGTAAGGCTGTCGGCATAATCACCAATCTTCTGCAATGGCTCGTTTACAACTGCGGTTTCGGGAGTTGCAAGGACATAGAATACAGTTACAGGATTCGAAACAAGCCATTCATTGATGTCGCTGACAGTTGTGATTCTAATGTAGAGCGTTGACGCTGACAGTAATATTGTGTTGTTCGGCATATCGACTACTCTATTAGTATTACTCTTGCTTAAATGACTGCAAACGACTTCATATGCTATAGGTGTGATTCCTAAATCAGCGCACGATTTAAAGTAAACACCGTTTGGCTCTCCGCTTCTTGTAGATAAGGATATAGTGCCATCAAGCACCAACTTCTTAATCTTCCTCGTTGTCTGCACCTCCCCCAAATAAACAGAGGTTGTGGTGTTGGCTGATGATATCGGGATTTTATAATCCAAGGCGTCGAGCGTTCCGACGCCCTGAACGGGAACGGGCGCGGCCGGCGTTGGCGTTCCGTCCTGGATCGTGTTGCCTTTGATATAATAGCTCCAGAGACCTGTCCCTGACGTATTGAAGGAAAACGGCGGAAGCCCTGTCTGATATTGCAGTAAGTTCGTCATAGGTGGGACGGGCGGCTCCGGTTCTACTGGCGTATATAGATCAATGCTTTCTACCTGGGAAGCGGTTTCCATAGTAAGAGGGAATAGATAACCCGAAATATTTCCGGATAGCATTACGAAATCAGATCCAATTCCTAAGCATACGCCATAGAAAATAGATTCGTCAAGGAATACTACCTTGTATATTTTCCCTTTTTCAAAGTTTTCTGTTGCTATTCGCTGATCTGATACTATGAAAACCACGAGATCACCCCCCAGACAGATATGAAAAACAATAGGTGAGAAATTCCGTTTCTCACCTATATAATATCACTTTATCTTGTGAAAGTCAATATAAATATTCATTTTTTTTGCATATTTTTAGAAATTATTCATTTTTAAAACCAATAAAGCGATACAGAAATACAATCTGCAAGATATTCTTTTATTTTCGCAACCTTATCAAGCGGATAATCTTCTCCCCATACTGATTTATAATCATGAAAATACAGATCCAGAAATGTAAGCATTTCTTCTGGAAAAAGATCCATATCAATAGATCCGCGCGCTGTAAAACAAAGATCTATTATTTCATAATCTGTATATTCTTCTAATGGTTCACCTTCTCGGTATTCTTTATATGCAGCTGTATTCATTATGAAAGTATAGCCAAGCATAAGCCCGTCGGTTGTTTCATTATATCCGTAAAGCTTTCCTATACATTCTTGTTCTTTAGCCGTATTATCGGCCTTTCGTCCGCGAAAATATAAGCGATAGCCCATATTATAGCCCCCCTTCTTCGTAAGGATCTAATACTTTATTCGTGAATATTGGTTCCGTCGCGCGATATTCTGAAAGATCAACGCATAACTTACAGAAACAGATCACGCGCCCCTTGATATGCAGCCGGTGATATAGATCATCTTTCCGGATTGCAGCGCCGCAGCTCTCGCAGCGGAAGAGCACCGGCGGCGTATATTTAGCGTGATAGCCTTTCAATTACTTCAGCCCCCTTTTCCATGATGATCTTTAATACAAGATCATCTGACAGAACAGCGAAAAGATTAATATACTTGTGGCCTTCGTCCCAATCGTTCAGCCATACATATTGACCGGATTCGAATTCGAATTCTAATAATTCAAGCTGTAAAGGTGCTTTTCGAGCTTCTTCAATCGTATAGCCGCAGCCGAAAACAACGTAAATATTACGGCCAAAAAATTTCGCTTCATGCATTTCAAGATTTTCATAAAATGATTCCTTATTCATTACCATTAGGAATCCCCCCTTTTCTTAATATTGATATAATAAGCCGGATTATATACCGGATTCCGTATCTTACTTGAAAAATACTTGACTTCGTTCAGCGTCACAGCTTCGCCGGGCTTGATTCCGTTTCCCAGGGCGGAAGGTTCGTCCGCCGGGCATAATGTGAACTTGTTATAACTGATCTTCACGTAAGACAGTATATCAGCTTCGCAGCGGTTTCCGTCGCGATCCGTCCATACTTCATGAAGATTGGCGTTGATAGGGATCTTCACTATGCGCGGCTTGTATTCCGCCGGTATCGTCAGATTGATTCCGAAATGATTGAAGCGCTGCAATGGCGTTTTGAATTCCTTTTCAAAATACTTACAGTCCGCGTTCATGCCGCCGACTTTATATCCGAACTTATCGCCGTTTTTCGTTTCCTGAATAAAGCAATACTGCTTCAAGGCTGTAAGCTTATACTTCTTGTACTTCTTTACGGTCAAGGATCCAAGATCCTTCAGAAGATCCGGATCAATTCCAAGAGCTGCGGCACGCTTTTCGATCTGCGCCTTGACATTATCGTTATATTGCGCTATAATATCAGTAGCCGCACCAATGAAATTAATATTATCTGTATCTCCTGATAATACTTTGATTTTCCGCTCTTTCGGAGCTTCTATGAGCTGCCGCCGAAGAGCGGAAATTTCTGCACGTACCAGGGCGGTCGTCCAGACGCCCCACTGATATAAGACAGGCTGAAATTTCGCAGTTGGTGATATATAGTTGTGATCCACAACTATTGGCTCTTTCTTTTTCGTATCGAAAACGTAACGCTCCATTACCGGACGTTTTGTAAATATTCCGTATAATCTGGCTAATTCCGATTTGATTCTATTGTATTCGATTTCGAGCTGCGGCGTCAGAGCTCCGAGCTCTTCGAGCTCGTTTTTCTTCTGCTTCGCGTCGGCCTTCGAAGAGTATAGCCTGATAATTACATTGATAACATAATCTGGAAGATAGCCATATTTCGAGCCTATAACGCTTTCAATGCAGATTGATTCAGGCTTGTAATTTTCCAGAAACAGCTTGAAATCAATATCTGTAAGCGTCATATGAAGGAATGATATATTCTTGATTCTGACGTCCTGGCAGCGTTCGCCTTCAGCTGCTGCTTGCTCACTCTCTGGATCCTGAATATCTATCCAATGATTGCGCAGCTGCGAAGGAAGGAAAGCCAGGCCGCCGGGCTTCAGCTTGACGTTGCGAGCCATGAAAGTAATCAGCATAGCGTAACGATTATAAGGAGCTTGAAAAAGATCCTTATAGCTTTTCGGCTGCTGCAATTCAATGAATTTTCCGATAGGATAGCGTGAAAGCACCATACGCGCAACATATGCGCTTGAAGCGTCTACGCTCCATACATCATTGAAAGCTCGATCCGGTATACCTTCTTCGAAGAATACCGCGCCGCCGAAAAACGCCTTAAATAATAACGGAAGAATGAATTCGCGCCCATATTCAGAGGTTAGCGGATTCTTTTTCATTATCATAGCAGCAAGGTTACAATTCGCCTTGTTGCTCATTTTTCTTTCTTCGAGATAAAAAAGATGATTAACGCGGCTTGTTTTCGTTAGCGGAAGATTCGATACAAGCCCCTGATATTTAAGATCCAGTTCCTGGCGGAAGATATTCGCCATATATAGAACGCGGTTTTCTGAATTATCAATCTCTTCTTGTGTCAGCTCGCAGCGTTCGGAAAGTCCGTCAAGATCTATTTCCGGCGTAACAATTCCGTGCTCATGCAGCATATCTTCTATAACTTCACTTTCGAAGTATGCCTTGTAGCTATGGATCTGATATACTTCGAGCATAGAACAGAGCAATATATTGCTTGCAGATTTCGCAACAAAAGGCTCCGCGTCATACGGAAGAACTTTTTTCGTATTACCGAAAAAGGTGAATAGATCATCTACAATAATAACTAAGTAATGCTTATGTTTTCCGTTAGAGAAGTGCAGCCGCTGCTTCATGATTTCCAAGAAGTCAATCAGATCTGCGAAGCTGCGTCCGCCAATAACGTCCGGCGTGCTATCGAAGGCGAACGTCCAGAGATAAGGAATATTATGCGAATACTGAATATCAAGCGCTGCAATGTATGGAGAATAAACCAGATCAGGGCGATCGAAAAGATTATTGAAATCATAGTCCTTGTAATAGATCATATCATACTCGCTCCCAGTTTTCTTGCCATTCGTCGCGCTGCTCGCTCCACTTGTCAAGAACAGATTCAAGATCTTCCGCCGTGTTGCCCTGGTAAACGTTCTTCAAGTCCAGGATAAAATCCAGAAGCTCGTCCGGATCCGCACCGCCTTGCATAGCGTCATAAAGTTCGCCGGTAATATCGTTATAATTATATTCAGTGTTCTGCTTTGCAACTGCGAAAAGCTCAAAAAGAACAGGATATAAATTGAAATACTGCTGCGCCTGGGGAATTGTGATTCCGAATTGCGCTGCATACGTAGCTATATTTCTATGCCGGGACATTCTATCATAGATATTACTTGCATACTCGCCGCGCTCGCTCTGAATCAGGCTTGCAAGATTCTGAAGCTCTTCATTCGAGAATGTACGAAGGTTCGCGCGTGATGTATCATAGCCGCCTTGCTTATTCATTCCGTAGTAATCAGTATGTGAAAGCATTTTCTGAAGTACGGAATCTGTACGATATACGCCTTCTTTTTTCGCGTTTTTAAATCTCTTGTTAACGTCTACAAGAAGATCGTGCACGGAATTAATAAGATTCTTTCGGGCATTACGTTCTGCCCTGGTTACTACTTTTGTTTTCTCTTTTTCGCGAACAGCTTCAGCGACGCGCGTCCGAGCTCGTTCAATATCGGCGTTCTGTTCGAACGCTGCGAAATGATAGCCGCCGGCCGTTGCTCTTTTTCCCTTAATAACTTTCGTAGCATTGGAAGCGTCCACCCCTACCGCGCGCGCTGCTGCTGCTATGCTATCGAATACTTGATTAGTTTCGAGTATAATTATTTTTGCCATATCCCCACCCCCGTTAAATTAGTATAAAGCGATCCTTTTCAGGTATTACATAATCAGGAAATACCGTCTGATTTCCTTCAAGATAATACTTCATTTCAGATCTGATATTCTTTTCACCGGCTTTGAAATCCCGGCCATTCGTAAAGATCCGGAGCCCGGTATACTTCAGATAGAGCTCAACGTTATTCTTATCAATGTTTTCAATGGTGCTGTCTATCTCCGGATCAGCTGCTTCGCGCAGCTCCTTCAGCTCCGGAACGTGATCCCAGAGCTGCACGCTCTTCTTAATGCAGATCATGATTCTCGCCTCCTTCATAGTATCTGGGATTTTCGTCTACATCAATAATAATCTTATAGGCCGAATAGAGAAGCCAACGCCGAACAGCTTGTAACGCTTCTGCATTGGTATCGTCTACTTTTGTTAGAACGTAGGATCCGACGCTCCGGCGTTGTCCCGCCAGGTGCTTTGAAACGGAAGCTTCGTCCAGGCCTAAGTCCTTGCAAGCGTCTGCTGCTTGCTCATACAGTGTATTATTGTTAGCGCAGTAGATCATATATACACCCCCTTTATTGTATAATAACATAAACTTGACGAAATGTCAAGATTATTTTTCGAAACTACTTGACAAAATGTCATGTTAGTGTTATAATATAATCAAGGAAAAGAAGGCCGAAAGGCCGCAGCGGACGCCGGGAGCCCCGGCAGAAAGAAGAGGTAGTTATGAACGGTATGGAATGGATAATGAATAGCATTGGAAGAGCAATTGAAGTAGGCAACAGCTCCGAGGATCCTAATTACAAAGTAGGCTATATGCTTTCAGTTCTTAATGCAGCGCAAGAATACTTGAAGCAGCTCCAGGAAGATAACGAAGATTATATTTCTGATCCGGATCCCTTCGGCGTAATTTCTGCGCTGAATGAAGCAACAAGAATCAGATAGCCATAGCAGCAACGAGAAGGCCGTTTTTTGGCCTTCTTTTTTTTGTAGTATAATTACCCTCGGAAGCTTTTACTTCAGCCGTTCCGCTTGATTCTGTTAACGCTGCGCTTCTTAGGGCTCCGCTTCCAGATTCCAACATTGAAAGCATTGAAAGCGCATAGCGCTTTCAACCCTTCCAACATTGAAATCTTCCAGTCTCCGCCCCTTATCTTATCATAAGAAGAAAATCTATTCCTTCTCATTTTGTGCTGCTCATTCACTTTAACACTTTACTGTATTAAAGTA
>ERZ808048.158-NODE-158-length-13874-cov-3.360078_pt1 | contig 13874 bp, 5 predicted proteins | sample MGYA00380197_ERZ808048 | MGnify/ENA primary metagenome ERZ808048 (study PRJEB31490, sample SAMN06133377) | cow dung metagenome | isolation source: M1 | host: cow | place: China: Chengdu | collected 2015-05 ... | reverse complement strand
ATATGATGGTCATATCATCCGGGAGAACCAGACCATTATCATACTGATTCAGAACCTCCTTGTAAGGTGTGAAGGCCTGAGAAATCTCCGAGGCCGGTCTGCCGAGATATTTTTCAAGGATATTCCTCTGGTCCGCGATCGCTTCCTGAAGCATGGCTGTCTTCTGGTCGTGAGTACTCGTAAAGTCCATCGGATAATCGTGGACACCACGCAAGGCGACTGTATATACATTCTCATAGTCCATACAATCCCTCACCCGGGCTTCAAGAACAGAGTTTATTCCTTCCTTGTTGTTGCGGTAACTCCATTCGCCATTGACCTTCTTGTCCCATTCGACAAAATTATTGTAACCCAAAGGCTCACAATGACTTGTACCTATAACGATGCCATATTCACCTGCCACCTTCTTATTTTCAGGATTGCTGTAGAATGCGACAGAACCTATATGCATGGCAGGCAGAAGATGGTTTGCCTTCATGCGCAACAGCAGTTCGCATATTCTTGCATATGTCTTGGGGCCGATGGGAGCGCACTCCGGCTCATAGGTCTTGCCGGCCCAGATATCCAGACCGAAGTCCTCGTCATTGATAAAGATGCCCCTGTATTTGACTGACGGTTCTCTTGACGGCACACCTGTGACATTCACTACAGCCTTGCTGCGCACAGTCACCGGCACATCGCACCACCACACCCATGGAGACACGCCCAATGACGAAGATATATCCATAGCCCCATATGCTGCACCGCGAGCATCGCTTCCTGCAATCACCAGAGCCTTGGACACCCCCTTGAAAGGCTTTTCAACCAGAGTCATCTGATATGTTTCCCACTTGCCCTCAAGAGCCTCCGTACTGATTTTTCCGGATGATGTCAACTGCTTGATATAGGCGCTCTCCAACGAACCTATTATCACCATGGAACGGCATCCTGTCGGAGATGTCACCACCGGCAATTTCTTACCGCACACAAGAGCGACATCCTCAGATAGCATTTCCGCTGCTTTCCCGACCACAGAGGCATCTGCGGCATCATAAAGCAGAGGGCAAGCCGAAGATGTGGTCGCAAGTACAAACTCCTTGACCGGGTCACCGGCCAAAGCCATGAAGGAAGATGCCATCAAAAAGCAGATAGTAAATAATATACGTCTCATAGAATATTCTGTTATCATCAGTCGGCAATCAGCCAGTCCATATATATAGGAAGGTGGTCTGAGCCTATTTTTGTATTATTATCCAGAACGACCTTGGCGCTCACAGCCCTGGAATTGGCAGGAGTATAGAAGACATGGTCGATGTGCAGTCCGTCCTTACGGTTCTTGGCAATATCCTTATAATCATGGAGGGAATTTATCTCCTTTCCGCTCACCTGCTCCGCACCGTCAAGCGGATCGGTCAGATAGCCGCTTGCAAGCATCTCCTTGTAACAGCGGGACTTCTCGTTTGAATTGAAGTCTCCGGTGCAGAACACAGGAAGCCCGCCGGCAATCTTCACAATACTGTCTGTGAGTATATACACACTATACACACGAGTCTCCTGTCCAAGGTGGTCGAAATGAGAATTGAAATGGCAGAATTTCTTGCCTGTCGCCTTGTCGAGGAACTTCGCCCAAGTGCAGAAACGGGCAGAAGATGCTCCATAACCGGCTGTCATAGGGACATCGGAAAACCAGAATGTGCCCCACTCAAGCATCTCAACCCGTGATTTCCTGTAAAATATAGGATTATACGGGGATTTCGGATGAGAATGATCATTGTTTCTGTTCGCTCCGACAAAGGCATAGTCATCTCCCAATATGGTCATCAGGTCCTCCATCTGATCCTTCCATGGTTCCTGAGAGCCGATCACATCAAATCCATATTCATCAAATACAGCCTTCAATGCAGGCACACGCAGTTCTTTCCATGCAGGAGCTTTGTCCGCAGGATACTGTATGTTGTAGGTGGCCACACGTAAAGGTTTGTCCGCCCACGAAGATTTCGGTGCATTCATAAGACCGACTGCATCCGCATAAGTCTTTTCTCCCAGACCGGCCGCCATCACAGGCACAGCAATACGAGGGGTAGTCTTGAAGGATCCGCTTGCGTTATCTATCTCACTGACCGACGTGACAGCCATACATATCTGATTTTTACCCTTGAAATTGTGGCTGAAGAAAATAGCCATCCTGCCGTTCGGGTATGCCGCCACATGAGGTCTTTCCGAGAATGACCTGTTGTCAAGTCTCAGACCGCCGTACCACGTCTTTCCCTCATCATCAGACAGATATGCAAACAGTCCCTCAGGCAGAATATAAAGACATTGGTCAAGCCGTCCGTTCCTTAAAAGAAGAAGTCTTCCGTCATAGAGGCGGGTTATTGCAAACTCCCTGTCAGGATTGGGAAGGAAGCGCGAAGGCTTGCCCCAAGTCTGACCATAATCAGAGGAGCTTGTCATGTAACTCCATGAAGTACCGTTGGAACGGGTGTATAAAGTAATCTTTCCATCCGGCCCGACAACAGCAGAAGGCTGATTGTCAGAAGCGACCTTTTCAGGTGTCATGAACGTCCCCGGCATCAATGTCCATGTCAGTCCTCCGTCAGAAGACTTATATACTCCGGAGATCGACTTATCCAATGATACGGGCATATACAGGTCATCTCCACATGCCACCGGAGGATTGGAACATACGCCTTTGCCGACATTTGAAAATATCTGCCAGCCGTCATTCCATAGTGCTATATTGATTCCTTCCTCTCCGGAAAGAATTGCGCACATGCCCTTGCCTGAGATATTCCATAATGTGGCGCGTCTGTACTGAGCCGACTGCCACACTTCTGTCCATGTCTGTCCCATGGTAGAACTGACAGATATGGTAACAGTAGTGCATTCAGTGCCCGGAGCAACAGTGCCCACCCCTGACTGCTGACGTGGGGAATAAAGTCCGCCAGCCATCCAGATACGCCCCGAATCGTCCACTGCAACAGACTGCACATCACAGGCTCCTGCCGAGGCAATAGACTGCGCCGATGCAAGGTTGCTGAACAGAACGGCTGCTATAATCGTCAATAATCTTCTTTTCATAGTGTCCATCAGTTATACCTGATTATAAATGCTCCGAAATTGACCGTACACATCGATTTATTTGCCGGTCTCAGAGCCATCTTGTCATATTCATCTTCTGCAAGAGTAGCGATATTCTTGCGGGAAGGGCTTATCCTTACTATGACTTCCTTCTTACCGAAAGCATCCTCCGGCAGTCTCAAGACATGCTCCTTGAATCCCATACCTGCTCTCCAGCACGTCTGATACTGCACGCCCTGGACATCATTGTCCCAGTACCAAGGAAGAGAGTGCATTTCATATTCTTCATCACCTGCTTTGACGAAATTTTCGCCATCCACACTGTATTCCACCTTCCAATATACAGGGAATCCATATGAACTGTTGGCTCCGCCGAATCCGCCTGCAAAAGAGAATGCAAACAGAAGGTTCCTTCCTTTTAATTTTGCAGTGGAGAAATTGACATATACTGACTTCGGCGTATCCTTCTCCCAATCCCACCATTCACATGATCTGGCCTTGATCGTATATGCTCCATGATTGACATATCCCCTCTCGCCCTTGAAATCAGGGTCACCTTTGAACTCGACCTTGACGTTATTCGGTTCATGACCTCGAACCACCTCACCCTTGACATCCGTATAGACAGTTCCCTTTCCCTTATCTGCAAGAACCTTATCTGAACCTATCTTCATCTGAGGACCATCCTCGGTAAAGAACTCCGTCTTTCCGTCAGACCAGTTCCATTCTACGGCAGTCCTGAACGCGGACGGAGCCTTCCAGTCAATCGCAATGTCCTTATGTTCCAGAGGGCGGAGCTGGAAGGTTCCTATGCAATCGCCGTAACGAATCTGCTGACAACTGACAAGCACACCGCTGATGTCCCCGCTACCCTGCTGCACTCCTCTTCCGTCACGTCTCCAAGGGGTACGTGAGTTGATCATAAGATAAAACGGTCTGCCTTCCGAATCACACACAAGAGTCGCCCAACCGTCCATCGCGCCGCTGGGCCAGCATTTCTTATTGAAACCTGCATCCTTGCCATAGCCTTCGTTGGTGTTGGAATATGAACCGTCCTTGAAGACAAACTCCATATTCTTCAATGTGACATATGTATATAGGTCTTCAGCAGACAAGGTCTCCAAAGTACGTTCCTTCACCACCCTGTCTTCCGGCACACCAGTGCTGACTGACACCTTCGACTCCGCTTCAAGTCCGCTTATAGTGTAACCCCCGTTGTGCTTTTCCAATGTCGCTCCCTTAAGGTCAAGTTCGGCATGGGAATAACGTGGAAGGCGTCCGGAACGGTTGTGATTGAAACAAAGCCTGAAACCATACCTGCCGTCATAACTCTGGATATACATAGTCCTCGAGTTCGGCTCAGTGGTGGTCTTGTTATACATATACTGCCTGCTCTGCTCAATGTTGACATCGTCAGTATCAGTGATGATCAGTCCCTCTATCAGAAGTTCTTCCTGAACAGAGGTCAGTCCGTCATCAATCATCTTTCGCAACTGTTCAAAACTGACCTTCTGCTGTGCCTGCAAACAGAAAGCAGACACAGTCAGAAGGAAAGCGGCGAATATGAGTCTCATGCATCTCATCAGTTTCCTGTATTTTTATTGTATCTCACTGCCCAGTAGTTCATTGCACATCTGCGGCCGTCCTTATAGACCCAGAGATCAGTGCCGAACTCCGTGGTCGAAGATGCTCTCTTGCTGCGAGGTCTGACTTTCAGGAAGACTTTCTCCTGATCTTTCAAAGCTTCAGGAAGCCTGAAGTCCATGCCCTTATAGCCTGCACACTGAGACGGCAGCGTAACCGCATTCAGAACGAGGTCTGGAACAGAGAATTCCGAGCCTTCCCAAGAATGCCAATCCGTATCCGCACCTGTGAGAGAATATTCCATTACCCAATCGATCGGAGTCAGAGCACTCTGACTGAGATTCAGCATACTGATCTGGGTTGAAAGCACATCAGTTGCAATATCTTTTGTTGAAAATTCTATCACCCAGCCATATGGCTTGTCAGCCTTATTATCCCACCAGTAATCTGCAGCCCAGCCATAACCTCTTCCCTGGCCACCTCCTTTTCCATCTTCATTCATTTTTGTATCACCGGCACTATAATCAGTTCCATCCGGAAGGATTATACCAAGGCCGTTAAGATTGCCTACCAGATCGGATGTGGTATAGGTCCTGCCAGACTGGTTTGCTTCTTTAAGCACCGTCGCCTGATCACCATATGTAGGTGCGCAAGGGCCGAGATATGACCAGTCATTTACTGCCTTGTACATAGTCAGTCCGTTGCTATATACCTTTGTAGGACATGTGTGAGTCATGCGTCCGTTTCCTGCACTTGCAGGCATATAGCCGTCAGCATCAGCAGTCGTCATATACCTCCACTCCGCTATCAGACCGGAGAACGAATTATCTATGGAAGCCTCAAGACGGATATCCTCAAAAGCAGTATGACGTATCTGATAGCGTCCGATGTTTCCGCAAAGTTCATCAAAGTAGCTGTCTCCATCCTCAAAAGAGCGATACAGTTCATGAACTATTATACCTTCAATGGTACCCGAACCGTCGCCATGACGCCTTCCGTCCCTTCTGTACGGACAGGTCATATTGGTGTACATATACATGCTTTCACCGTCAACGCACCTTACAAGAACCGGGAACTTGCTCACCCTGTGACTCTTGGAATATCTTGTATATCCCTCGTTGACAGGAGTCAGTCCGCCCTTTCTTACCGGGAGTTCCACATCCGTTAGAATTACACGCGTATATACGTCATCATCAGTAAGTTCTCCTATCTTCTTGCGCTTTTCAGCCACCGCAGACTTCTCCACCCTGTCGTTCTTAAGCACCATCGTTGACTTGACACCTTCGAGAACGAGCCGGTCCGGCTCACTGTAACGATATGCCTTGGTACCTTTAAGTCTTATCTGCACATATGAATTATCCTTGAAGATGTTATCTCCCTCTGTATCAGTCTCGATCATCACACCCGCACTGCCGTCAAGAGCTTGAATATAAGCGGCCTTACGACATGCTGTATAATCGATGGTTGTTGAGGTTGTCTGAGGATTCCCGACAAGGTTAAGAGACGACACATCGCCGACAATATGGCCCTCGATAAATATATCGTCAATAATTTCCTCGCCATCCTCAGAAGCAAGAGTCTTCAGGACAGGTATGGTTATCTTCTCGCCATACTCATCCTTTGCATTTGCCTGAGTGATGAACAGATCCTGCGAGATTATTTCACCCCAGCCCGAATCGCAACTTATCACCACCGTGGCAGTTCTTACCTTAAGTTCGTCAGCATTTGGCTGAGCCACAATCACAATCTTGCCATCCTGAGCCTTTACCTCGCTGACCCAATCCTGCTGTTCGGACGTATAGACCACCTGGAATCTGAAGGCTTCGTCACGAAGTTCCGTATCCACTTCTATTTCAGCCACAATTTCCTGAGCAGACACTGCTGTTCCGGACATGGTTATATTGGTAGAAGGCAGCGAATATTCGCTTGACAATTTTCCATGCTGCTTGATCCTCACAGTATCCCTCCACGGATAATCGTCAAGAGAAAGCAGGATCTCAGCCATTCTCGGATATTCATCATTATCAAGAAAGTCCACATTGAAAGAGCCGCTTGACTCAAAGGTGGTCTTATCGACAGAAGCCCAGTCCTCTCCGCTCAGGAATGATATGGTACCCTTTCTGTTGGCATAGAACTTCACCTCCTGATATCCTGCTACGGCAGGCACCTCATAATCCGACTGCATGGCACCTATGGCATCTGCCTCATACACACGGAGTTCCTCCCGGCAAGACCAGGTCAGGGCCATAACAGACCCAAGGACCACGGCACCAAAAAATCTTATAATTTCAGATTTCATAATTTTTCCTCATTAATTGTATTCAACTGAAATCTCACCAAGACGGATACGACCGCCTGATGCTGACGATATTGTAGCGGCATATCTGTCTGTAACAGGCTTGCTGTTTCCGCAGCACTTGTTTGTAGATGCCTTGATGCGGACATAGACCTTAGTCTGATCCAGAAGGCTTGAAGGAAGATTTGTGCTGTACTCGTGCAGACCTCCGACAGCCCAAAGCGGGCATTTACCATTTGTATCATTACTATTCCATACAATAGGATGGATAGCATAATCAACTCCCAGAGATGTAAATGTCTCCCCATCGACAGAATATTCTATATGCCAGTCTGCAGGATAACACAGATAACTCAAAGACTGATTTCCACCGCCTGCAGTCCAGTTGAACACCAGATTGGTTCCTGACAATCCCGTCGTAGAGAACTCCACCTGGACATATGGCGCAGCGGTCATATCAGAAGGGTCTGCAGAACCCCAGAACGGACCGGTGTCTTTTTTGATATAGAGTACTGCATTTGATGCTGAAGGGCTTGACTGATTGCTGAGATTATTGAAATCTGTCGAATATGTATCTACCGAAGGTTCAAAATTGTAAGATATATTATCCTTACCCTTGAAAGTACCGTCCCACATCCATGCTGTAATCACTGTACTGAAACGATCTGACGTCTGAACAATATCGGATTCATCCATTATACGGATCGAATATCTTCCTATATTTCCATCCTTAGCCCAACGAAGCATGTTGTGATGCGTGATGATGCCGGAGAAACTGCATGTACCCTGCTTCACACCCTGACCATATCTTCTCCAAGGGGTCTCATTGTTCGTAACCATAGATATCTGCTTTCCGGTAGCATCACGGAGCAGAAGCGGAGTTGCATCAAAGACCACAGGAGCAGAGGAACCCATCGGGTTTATTCCCTCTCCTTTTGGATTGACAGCCTCATCCACCTTGATCTTTCTCTGATAGCCGTCATGACAATTTGTCCATGCTCCGGACTTGAAGGCAACCTCCAGGCCTGTCAGGGTCGTATAGGTATAGATATCGTCATCTGTAAGTTGAGCGATGGTCTTGGACTTCGCTGCAACACTTGTACCCTCCTGCTGAGATATTATTGACTCTCCTGTCAGTCCTTCAAGAGTATAGCGGGTCGGATTGCTTTCCTTGACAATCTTCAATCCACGAAGATCAATTAACACCTTGCCATATCTCTTCAGGGCCTTATTGTCCTCCTTGGTCGCCATCAGAAGCCTCAGACCTGACGTAGCATCGGCATTCTGAACATAATTGACCTTATAGTTATAGGTGTAATCGATTGTCGTTTCATTGGTATTAGGGTTGTTGTCCATATTCGGACCTGCATCACCCACGACATAAGCCTCAACGCATCCGTCAATCTCTGCAAGTTCGAAAGAGCCGCTTGCTTCCGGAACAAAACCCTTCAACTCCGCAAATGAATAGGCAGGTTTCGATTGGTTCGACTGCTGAAAATCACCCAAGAACTGCCATGTGTTTCCTTCAAGATCCACATAAGACACCTTGAGGCTGGCATTTCGTCCCTGTCCTGTCTCGTTCTTCTGCAATGAGATCACGCCCTCTTCTGAAACGCTTGCCCAAGGTGTATCCTGAGCAGAAAATTCGATTTCAGCACCGTCATACATATTGGTAAAATATGCATCCATATTGGTATCTATGACACTCAACCGTACATCTGCCGCATTCAGGCCATATTTACCCACACCAAAAGTGATGTAAGGCTCATCTGTTGTCTGAGTCACGACAACACTGGCGCTGTACGTCTTATCATCGGCATCGACAATATAAAGTTCCACTGTTGCAGACCGCTGCTCCTGACCTTCGACATTCGAGGCCACATTGTAAGAAACCGCACCATCTTCGATCCTGACCTCCGACAGCCACCCAGACTCTACATCCTCCGGATACAAGACCCTGACATTCAACTGAGAAACCTGATCTCCAAGGTTGGTGGCAAAGGCAGTCCTTACCTGACCGCTGCACTTAGGCAATGACAACCGGGCATAAGCGGTCTGGATTGAAGGCGAGGTCATTCCTGCATCCTGATACATGACGACTGTATCGCGCTGTCCTTCATACTCTATCACAACGCCCACCTTTCTCGAAAGACCTGTATTCTCTGTGAATGAGAACATTACCTGTCCGAGCCCATCCCCGGAAGCCTTGTCCAGCGAAGCCCATGACACCTGCTCGGTAAGGAAGGCCTTCCATTGCCCTCCGGCATACACAATGACAGGAGTCTTTCCTTCTGCAGCACTGAGATGATAACGGTCCGTCTGGGTTCTGAAACCCTCGATTTCGTACCTGTCGCTGCACGCAGCCACCCCGATCAGAATAAGGACGGCAGCCATAAATATGTTAAATGTTCGCATCATAAGCCTTATTGTCTAATTTACCACCTGAAAGTCCCACTTCGCTGTCAGGAATAGGATAATATTCATGACACTTGCGGATTCTGTTCTTCAGATAGTTATTGTTCTCAAATACAGACTGGTACCATATTCCCCAACGCACAAGATCGAATTTTCTATGAAATTCTCCGATCAGTTCCCTTGCTCTCTCGCGCTGGATCTCTTCCAGCAGTTTCGCCTTGGTTCTGAACACAGTATATGGAATGATACCTGCCCTGTCCTTCACATAATTGAGATGAGTCATCGCTTCCTGCTCCTTGCCGTCCATCATGCACAGGCACTCGGCCTGCATCAGAAGGACATCTGCATAACGGAACACCGGATAATTGTTGGAATCCTTTGTATCATACATCTTCGGGCACCAGAACTTAGGTCCCAGCCATGGAGTCCTGTTGTACTCATAACTCTTGAAGGAGCCGTCTGCATTGCGGTTGATGAACGCTTCGAACACCTGTCCGTTGTACTCCCAGACAATTGTATTGTCCCTTCTCTTGTCCTTGGAAGTACGCGGCATAAGTCCCTGCCAGAAATAAGGATTAGGACGGAACGAGTTCCATGGTGTCGCATTTGTGTCGATGAGTTCTATCTTCACACCATCGTATATGGCCTTCTTAGGATCAGTAGTACTCTTATTATATGGCATGCATGCACAGGCATAGTTTCCTGTCACTGCAAGTCCTCCCGGAGAATAGGTGTGCTGAATCTCGAATATGGACTCCGGCGTATTCTTGGCGCTGAAAGGGACATCAGAAAGAGGATAACGCTCATCCAGAGCACCATACATATCCACAACCTTGACAAGTGCATCATGGGCATCCTGCCATCTTTCATTCCACATCGCATGCTTGGCTATAAGGACATAACCCATCGCCGCACCTGCTCTCTGGGCATTTTCCGGAGTGCCTTGAGCCACATCATATGCCCGTCCCTGCGGCAGAGCATCAACGCATGACAAAAGGTCTGTGATAATCCAGTCACGGGTTTCCGCCGCTGACATTCTCGGGAGTTGCTGGATTTTTCTCTGCACAGCAAAAGAAGTCATAGGCTCCGTCCAGAAAGGAACATCTCCGAAGAAAGAGGTCAGAAGATAATAATACAATCCTCTAAGGATCCTGGCCTCTGCAACAAGCGGCGCCTTCTGCTCCTCAGTGAGTTTCTCCGAATTTTCAATTGCATAGATAGCATCATTGCAATATCTCACACCCTTATATCCCTGAGTCCACATTGTCGATCCGAATCTCGGATTGGCTGGCGATATGTCAAGTTGGGCATCCTGAGTACCGCTCGGGCAATACATCAGGTCAGTACAACCTTCAACAGCAAGAGCCATATTGTAATTATATATGGATTTCAACGGGATATAGCAACCGTTCACACCGGCACGCGCCTGCGAAACGGACTTATAGAAATTTGCCGGAGAAACAAAGGAGTCTGTATTCTCCTCAAGCATAGAACATGATACTGCCGCAACAAGGGCGACAATCAGCATATATATCTTTTTCATAGTCATCTCCTCCATCAATAACGTACCTGAACACTGAAAATAACCTTCCTTGACTTAGGATATGCATCTATGTCAAGACGACGCAGCGTCGAACTTGTTCCGGAAGAAGACACATCCGGGTCAAAGCCGTTGTAATACTTCCAAAGCCAGATATTGCTGCCCGTAGCTGTAAGAGTCAGATCCTTTATCCACTTCTTCTTGAACTTGAACGTATAGCCAAGCGAGAGATTCTGGAGTCTTATATAACTTGCGTCATGCACAAGGAACGAACTTGGGACATGGCATTCAAGGAAACCGGCACGCGGATAGTCGGAATCAGGATTTGCCGGACTCCATGCGTTTAGCATATACCTGTACTGATTGGTGTTTCTGGAACCTCCCATATAGAACTCCGAGAAATTATAGATGGCGCCACCAAGAGAATAGGTGAAATATACTCCCACTTTGAAATTACCTATCGAGAAATTATTCTGAATACCTCCGTAAAGGATAGGATCGGAGTTGCCCAGATACACAAGGTCATCCATATTGAGGATACCGTCATGGTTGACATCTACAAATTTCGGGTTACCCAACTGCTGGTTGGATGTTGCCGAGATATAGGCATTGGTGGATTTGTTTATCTCTTTCTCCTCCTCCGAGTGCCATACTCCGGCATATTTGAAGCCCCACAATGAATTGAGAGGATATCCCTTCTTGTATCCATACATCATGAAGGCGTTGTTTCCCGGAGATGTGTACATCGGAACATATTCCTCCTGTCCGATATTATCCACCATCTGACTGTTATGGGAAATCGTGAAATTGGTGGTCCATGAAAACTTCTTCCTGACGATGTTTCTGGAATCTATGGAAAGTTCCACTCCCTTGTTGCTTGTCTGACCGAGGTTTGCATATTTGGAAGTATAACCTGTCACAGCAGCCGTCTTGACTGACAGCAGCAGGTCATTTGTCCTTGAATAATATGCCTCAGCCGTGAAACTGAGTCTTCCGTTGAAGAACGAACCTGTCAGAGCCAGGTTGTAGAGAGTTGTCTTCTCCCATGTCAGGTCCGGACTGTCCATTCGGCCCTGATAGAAGGCGACAGGCTGAGAACCGTTGAACAGATAGCCTCCTGTCGTCGAAGACATCGATGCAAGAGACGTATAGGCGCTTACGGCATCGTTACCGGTAAGTCCAGCACTCAACTTGATGGAAAGTTCATCCACGTTCTTGGCCGAACGCATGAATTTCTCATTGGCGATATTCCATTTCAATGCAGCCGAAGGGAAGAATCCGAGTTTGCGGTTTGCTGCAAAGTTCGACGCACCGTCCATACGTCCGCTGACAGTAAGATAATATCTCTGTCTCCAATTGAAGTTTGCTCGCGCAATTGCAGAAAGTTTCTGTTTCTGGATCAGGGATGTACTTGCGGTATAAGTATTCTTATCCTGCACAGCACCCATATTGTTCCATTTCAGTTCGTCATTCATATAGCCGGAACCGCTCAGGCTGAAGGTCTCCGATTTTGAGTTCTGCCATGTGAAGCCACCCATCACATCAAGGTGCATCTTCTTTCCCCAATCCTTGTTATAGGTCAACGTGCTTTCCACGTTTATGTTATGACGCGGATTGCTGTAACGGTAGGCCTCTCCGCCCTCTCCTTCCTTCTTCTTTGGAAGTGTTGAAGGATAATATCTGTATGTCTCCTGTGAAAAACTCCAGTAAGACGCCTGAGTACGCCATTTCAGTTCCGGTATGATGGTTACATCAGCATATACCGTCTGAGTCAGGCTCTTCTTGACATTATAATGGGTGTTGTTCTGAATGAGCGCAGTCGGAGTGTTGATATAGTTACCTGTTCCATAATATGGGTTGTAACTTTCGTCCGGGTCGATCATAGGAGACAGATACATCGCGGCATTCCAGTATGAAGTACCGCCTATGGAAGCCAATGTCTGGTCCGTATGTCTCCAAGTGTAGTTCATCTTATATCCTACCCTCAGCCACTTGAACAGATTGTGATTGATAGAGAAATTTCCTGAAATACGCTGCTGACCGCTCTTCTTGACAATACCCTGATCATCGTTGTAACCAAACGATGAATAGTAGTTTGTCTTGCCCTTGCCTCCGCTGATGGAAAGGAAATAATTCTGGTACGGAGCAATTCTGGTCACCTCATCAAGCCAGTCGGTACCACGTCCATAAGAGGCCGGATCCGGGAGTACGAGGTCAGAAACCGGTGTTTCCCATGTCACGGAAGGTTTCTCGGATTGCGAAGCCTGTCCCACCTGATATTCGTTTCTGTACACCGCAAACTCCTGGGCATTCATGATGTCAAGTTTTCTCGGAAGTTGAGAGAAACCTGCCTCGGCCTTGAACGTGATGTTAGGCTTTGAGGTCGTAGAATCTGCCTTGCCGGCCTTTGTGGTGATGATGATTACACCGTTGCTTCCTCGTGAACCATAAATGGCTGTCGAAGAGGCATCCTTCAGGACAGAAATACTCTCCACATCTTCCGGATTGAGGTCGTTCAAGTCGGAAATGGCATCCATTACGCCATCTACCACAATCAGAGGCTCATTTGAAGCTTCGATGGACCGTGTACCACGGATACGGATTGAAGTGGTGGCACCTGGCTCTCCCGACGTACTCATAATGTCAGCACCGGCCACACGGCCTTGGAGAGCAGCGTCTATATTGGTTACCGGCATATCCCTGATGTCTGCCATCTTTACGTTAGTTACCGAACCGGTAAGGTCACTCTTCTTAGTCTCACCATAACCGATTACAACTACCTCCTCGACAAGCTGTGTATCCGACTGCATAATCACGTCAATTACGGTCTTGGTTCCGACCATAACCTTTTGAGCTGCATAACCCAGATACTCAAATTCGAGGATGCTCTCCTTCGAAGGTACATTAATGACATACTTACCATGCTGGTCGGTAAGCACACCATTTGTCGTACCAGCTACAGCAACAGTAGCACCTACC
>ERZ808048.157-NODE-157-length-13884-cov-4.621062_pt1 | contig 13884 bp, 14 predicted proteins | sample MGYA00380197_ERZ808048 | MGnify/ENA primary metagenome ERZ808048 (study PRJEB31490, sample SAMN06133377) | cow dung metagenome | isolation source: M1 | host: cow | place: China: Chengdu | collected 2015-05 ... | reverse complement strand
CTGATTGCGGCAGGAATTATTTTTCTGCTGATTGAAGCAATGTCCCCCGGATTTTTCCTGGCGGTCCCTGGAACAGCACTGATTGTTTTAGGTGTTCTGGCATTTTTTGCATATGAACTGCTGCTGACCCCATTCGGTATTATCGCCGCAGTTATCGGAGCAGCGGCGGCAGCCGTTGTTACGATTTTTGTTTACCGCAAAGCATCTCCTGATAAGAAGCCTGAGACAATAAGTAAAGATACCATTGTCGGAAAGAGGGGAAAAGTTACAGCAGAAGTAACCGCTGACTCTATCTCCGGCAAAGTTGAAATCAGCGGTGCTCTCTGGAGTGCAAAGAGTACCGGAAAAATAATCCCCAAAGGAGCTGACGTTGTTGTCGTTGAATCCCGGGGAGTTCATATCACTGTGGAGGAAATCTAAATGTTAGAGTTTTCAACACTTATTCTCGCAATCGTTTTAGTTGTCTTAATCCTCCTTTTATTCGCAAAAGGAGTGGTCATTGTACAGCCGTATCAGAAAGGTCTTGCAATTCGTTTAGGAACGTACACAGGTCAGTTAAACCCTGGTTTTAAGTGGGTTGTCCCGTTCATTACAAAGGTTGTAAAGCTCGACCTTAGAACTCAGGTCATCGATGTTCCGTCTCAGGAAGTTATTACAAAGGATAATTCGCCAACCGATGTTGATGCAATTATCTATGTCCGTGTAATGGATCCTGAGAGAGCTTTCTTCGAGGTTTCCAATTACCGTCAGGCAACCGTCGCTTTAGCCCAGACCAGTCTTCGCGGTATCATCGGTGATATGGAGCTTGATGAGATTCTCTATAACCGCGATATGATTAACAACCGCTTAAGAGATATCCTCGATAAGGAAACCGACCAGTGGGGTGTGAAAATTGAGCGTGTTGAGATTAAGGAGGTAAATCCAATCGGTGCAGTCAAGCAGGCTATGACTGAGCAGACGGCAGCCGAGCGTGAGAGAAGAGCTGCAATCTTAAAGGCTGACGGAGAGAAGCGTGCAGCTATTTTAAAGGCTGAAGGTCTTCGCCAGAGTATGATTTTAGAGTCCGAAGGAGAGCGTCAGAGTAAGATTCTTCGTGCAGAGGGTGAACGCCAGAGTCAGATTTTAAAGGCTCAGGGAGAGGCTCAGGGTCTGAGAATTTTGGCTCTTGGTTCGCGTGCACTCGATAAGAGGGCTGTAACGGTTCTCTCGCTTGATGCTCTGCAGAAGATGGCTGACGGTCAGGCAACGAAGATTATCTATCCGTTTGAGGTTTCGAATCTGTTAAAGCAGGGTGCGAAGTTCTTAGGCGGAGATGAGCCGTTCGAGCCGGATATTATTCCGGATGTGGAGCTTGATGAGAGTATTCTTGGAACTCTTCCTGACAAGGATGAGATTGCAAGAGCTGTTGACAGCGCAAAGAGTGCTTCTTCGATGTCTTCTTCGGATGAGAAGATTGAGGAGAAGGAATAATCATTTTTTACTTTTTTTTGAGTTTGTAGAAGAAACGCCGCTGTCGGATCTAATCAACCATATTAAGTCGCGTAGGGTACTCAAAAAACCAAAAAAACCTACTTCAAAAAGCAGTACTTCTCATACGACAGCGTAGACAAATCAACAACAACAGCCTCAGCAGGAGTTGGAGAAATATTCATCTGCTTCTGGAAAGAAGTCTGAGACTGCCACGTTCCCGCATTAACCCCAAGAACACCGCGGTAATTAATAACCTCCGAGATATGCACATGACCAGTATGCAGAATATCTGGAACCCTTCTGATAACCATATTATCCTGATCCATCGAAAGAAGCGGAGTTCTCTGACCATAGATTGGACTTAAATGACGTCTCTGAAGCATAGCCTTCATGATTTCGCCCGGATGCTCATATGAAGCTCCCGGAATAAACTTAATCAGATCATCAATACTTCTTCCGTGATACATCAGAGTTGAAACAGACTGGATGCTTACAACTGCCGGATTCTCAACAAAACTTACATTCTTCTGGAAAGTCCGCCTGAACTCATCAGGAATAACAGGCTGAGGCTCAGCACCTCTTACTGCATCGTGATTTCCAGGAGCGATTACAATCTGAAGATGCTTAGGCATGCCTGACAGAAGCTCACCTACACGGTCATACTGCTCATAGATAGTCTTGATTGTCAGCTCCTGATCCTGATTCGGATAGATACCAATACCATCAACCACATCACCGTCGATTAAAAGATAATTAACCTCCGGGTGATTGTGCATCCACTCGGTAAACCTGTCCCAGGAATCCTCAAGGAAAGTGTTACTTCCAACATGCACATCAGAGATAAGAGCAACCTTTGCAGGCTCACCTCTTGGAGGAGAGAAAGTATGAGTAAGCGGAATATCAGGTCTGAAGAACGTATCAGCAAAAACCATTCCCGAAGAGATTCCGCCAGGCTGTGCAGGCGCAAGCTTTCCTTTAACACCTATGACCTCATCAGGCAGAATCTTTTCCGCCTCATCAAATCCTTCGCGGTTTTTATTGAACAGGACTTTAATAAATCCGGTCGGATCCTCGATTTCAACGATACGATGTCCCTTACCGGAAGTTGAAGTCGAAACAACAATACCTATAACACCAATATCAGAATCAGCATACTTACTTCCGGAACGGGTGAGTGCCTCAATCGGATAAGGAGTAAGCCTTCCCTTCATCATCTGGGCTAACGTATCGTAACGGTTCCTAAACATCCTGTAGCTTGACTCCGGATCTGAAAGAGGAATGGATGCCCCCTCGCGTCCTGCAAGAATTTCAGGAATAGATGCAAGACCAACATCCAGCTTATCAGTTCGAAGAGCAGTCATTCCGGCAACTTCCTTTGGAGTAACAACAGTTACCCCATGCGGAAGAGAACTGATAATTCCCTCGATAACCCCAGACGCTCCGCTCTCACTTACATAATTTACAACCTCCGGGTGAACCAGGAGGCCTGCGTCAAGGAACCGCTGAACAATCGCCCGCTTCTGCATTATAAGGAATCTACAAACTCGCCGATACGGCGTACCGCCTCAGTCAACCGCGGACGGTCAACCGCATAACAGGTTCTAACGTGACCTTTTCCGCTTTCTCCAAATGCACTTCCCGGAACTACAGCGACCTGCTGCTCCTTTAAGAGACGCTCTGCAAACTCCTCATCAGAAAGTCCTGTCGACTCAATCGACGGGAATGCATAGAATGCACCCTGCGGAAGGTGGCAGGAAAGTCCGATATCGTTTAAGCCCTTAACAAAGAGGTTTCTTCTGATGCGGTACTCAGCAACCATCTCATCCTTTGCCTCCTCACCGGATTTAAGAGCCTCGATTGCCGCAAACTGAGATGCAGTAGGAGCCGACATCATAGCATACTGGTGAATCTTTAACGCTGCATCGCAGATTTCTTTTGGAGCACAAAGATATCCAAGACGCCATCCGGTCATTGCGTATGCCTTGGAGAATCCGTTTAATGTAATTGTACGCTCGAAAAGTCCGTCAATTGACGCAGTTGCTGTGTGCTTTAAGTCGTAGGAAAGCTCCGAATAAACCTCATCGGAGATGACTAAAAGGTCATGGTCAATGATGATATCAGCAATCGCTTTCAGGTCATCTTTGTCCATCACACCTCCTGTCGGGTTGTTTGGGAAGTTCATCATCAGAACTTTGGTCTTTGGCGTGATGTGTTCCATCAGCGACTCAGGTGTGATTTTGAACTGATCCTCAGCACGGCACGGAAGAGCCTTTGGAACTCCTCCTGCAAGATACACCTCCGGCTGATAAGAGACAAAGCACGGGTCAACAACAAGGACCTCGTCTCCCGGATTTACAACAGCACGCATTGCTATGTCAAGACCTTCGGAAACTCCTGTTGTGAAGATGATTTCCGATTTCGGGTCATACTCGACACCGTAACGGTTCTTGAAATCCTCAGAGAGCAGACCGCAGAGTTCGGGGAGTCCGCGGTTTGAGGTGTACATGGTCATGCCCTTCTCAATCGAGGTGATAGCAGCCTTCGAGATGCTCCATGGAGTATCGAAGTCAGGCTCTCCAACACCTAAACTGATGACGTCTCCTTCCATCGTTAAAACGAGGTCGAAGAACTTTCTGATTCCCGACGGCTTAATGTCGCGGGCAACGTCTGATACAAAGCTGCGCATTTTTCGCCTCAGAAGTGGATGAGCTGCCTGTCACGGTTTCCGGGACGTGACATTGGAACTCCCTGCTCTTTGTAGGTTCGCATGATAATCTGCGTCATGGTTTCGCGAACTCCATCGATGGATGCAATCTGTTCTGCGATAAAGCGGGAGACTTCGGTCATTGTTTTTCCGTGGATGGTTACCTGGAAATCGTGGGTTCCGGTTAAGAGATGAATGCTTTCGACCTGCGGGAAGCGGGAAATCTTCTCTGCAATTCCATCATATCCAAGTCCCTTTTCAGGGGTTACTTTGAGGGAGAGAACAACCATGACGTTGTCATCTCCTGTGACGGAGTAGTCGATAACAGCAGTACAGCTTCTAAGAATTCCAGCCTCTTTGAGACCGGTGATTCTTGACTCAACCTCTGCCTCGGAGATTTCGAGCATGCATGCGAGGTCTGCTGACGGGATTCTGCTGTTGTTCTGTAATTCCTTTAAGATTGTTGCATCAATTTCGTCCATATTATTCACCTATTTGAGAAGCGGAGTAAGAATTGAACATTCCGCAAAGCGCGGTTCGCTCATGATTACCTTACGTATGTCATTTGTTGGGCTCTTAAAATAAATTTCCGTTGTTCTGCCGTATCTTCCATGCGACACAACCCTGGAGGTTACGATTCCAAGCATGGTCAGGTCGTTAATTAAGTCAGATACTCTTCTGTGGCTTAACGGGTCGGTATCAAGTTCGCGGGCTAGTTCGCGGTAAACGTTGATTACCGCACTGCTGGTAAAGACCTTCTGTCCGGAGGAGGAGAGAAGAAGCATGGAGCAGAGGACAATTTTGCTTTGAACAGGCAGTGTCTTGATACATTCGCTCATGGTATCTGTCTCGATGCTTTCCTGAGCGGCACCAACGTGTTTTATCTGAACGATGTCAGCTCCCTCGCGCTCTGCAAGTTCTCCTGAAACACGCAGTAAATCCAGTGCGCGTCTTGCATCACCATGTTCCTGAGCGGCACGTGCTGCACAAAGTCCGATAACTTCTTCAGGTACGACGTCAGGCAGGAATGCAGTCTTTGCTCTCTGGTTTAAGATGTCACGGAGCTGATCTGCGTTGTATGGAGGGAAGACGATTTCTTCTTCGGAAAGGGAGGATAAGACACGCGGGTCGAGGAAGTCTTTGAAGGTTAAGTCGTTGGAGATTCCAATGATACAAACTCTGGAGTTTACGAGGTCACTGTTGATTCTGGTTAAGCTGTATAATGTGTCGTCACCGCTTTTCTTGACGAGTTTGTCGATTTCGTCAAGTACGATAATCTGAAGTCCTCCTGCCTGTTCTAAGATGTTTTTCAGTTCAGAGTATACCTGATCGGTGTGCCATCCGGTTGGAGGAATTGTATTTTTGACACGGTCACTTGGCTTTAGGTCAAGTCCTGAGACATGATTTGCAATCTGCGCTAAGACACGATACTGAGTGTCAATTGTTTCACAGTTTAAGTGAACAAGACGACACGGAGTAAAGCCTGAGCTTTCATTTTCGAGTTCAGTTCCAACGAACTTGACGGTGGCGGTTTTTCCGGTTCCTGTCTTTCCGTAGATTAAGATGTTGGATGGTGTTGCTCCCTGGAGTGCAGGTGCTAAGATTTCTGCGATTGAGTCAATCTGATCAGCTCTGTGCGGGAGTTCACGCGGGCTGTAACTATGACGCAGGACTTCGCGGTTTTTGAAAATTTTATTTGCAGTGATGTATTTTTTGAATAGTCCGGTTGGTTTGTACGGTTCGGTTTGTTCTTCGGTCATGCCGCTGTTGTCTCCCTCTGTTGTATGTATATTTCTTTGCTGTATTTCCTAATAAAGAGGAGGTACTGCGAGTGGAGTGTAGAAAAGATTCAGGACTGTTGCGAATGGAATTGTCTGACAAAAGTCCTGAATTTGATGTTTGTATATATGCAGACATAAAATTCACAAATTTTCCATTCGAAAGGGAGTGACCCGTATGTTTCGAGTGGAACTAGTGGAAACTCATACCCCACCTCCGCATGCCGCTCATCATTTAAATAGTTTAAATACATCTCAAAAAAATACGCCCAAATCAGGCTCTGTTTTCTGCAGCTCCATGTTTTTTCCTCTCTTATTTCCTCGTTTTTCCCACCCTTCCATTCCAGTTCCAGCTTGTTCCTACCTTGCTTCACACTGTTTTCCTCTCATTTTTCCTTTCTTCCATTTTTTTCTTCCCTTTGCTTTTTCCTTCTTCTTCATTTTTCCTTCTTCATTTTTTCTTTCTCTAAAAATCAAAATCTTTATATGTTTATAGGTCGAGTTACTTATGAATAAAAAAATACGAATTTTATTATCCGAAGTTTACTAGGATACAATAAAATCAGTTCCATTCGCAACAAAGGGGTCTCTCCCTTTCCGATGGAAAAATTATGAACTCTTTTCTCTAACACTCAAAAATTCCAGGAAATCCTGCTGTAATAACACTGAGATATCGTATAAGAAAATCCAAAACTATCTAAATACTATCTAAATACCATCCAAATACCATCCATCTTAAAAAAATCGTCAGAAAGAACAAAACAAATCAGAAAAAAAGAAAAATGCGGAGATATTCACACTCCACATCCAAACATCCCTGCAAAGAACATCCAATCTATCTTATTCCGCGTGAATCAACACAAGAAGCATCTTGAATTTTGTAATCGGATTTACTGCATGGGGAACATTTGCCGGCATAATCAGCATATCTCCTTCCTTTACGATATGCGGTTCTCCTCCGATTGGAATCTCAGCCTCTCCTTCAAGTCCGATAACCAGAGCATCAAACGGTGCAGAGTGCTCAGATAATCCCTCTCCTGCATCAAACGCGAAAACTGTTACAGTTCCAGCCTTCTTATTTGTCACCATCCGGGAAACAACCGAACCTTCCTGATAATCAACAAGGCCCTTAACATTCATGACCTCTCCGATTAATGACTTTGGATCGTAATTCATGTCTGATAATTATTCCTTGGAAAATATAAATCCAGGTGATGTGAATCACCTTTCATTGAATCATCAATCGATACATTGGCAGACTTTTTTCCGTTTAGATACAGTTTAAGGTCTTGAGATCAGCCTCAACAGTCGTGGACGGCTGGAGGTTGAAAGTCTTTACCAGAACATCTAAGACTGCCGGGGAAACAAACTTTGGAAGTGTCGGACCAAGCATGATGTTCTTGACACCGAGGTGCAGGAGGGCAAGCAGGACTAATACCGCCTTCTGTTCATACCATGCAATGTTGTATGAGATTGGAAGATCATTTACACCGCACTTGAATGCATCCGCGAGAGCTAAAGCGATGGCCACCAGACTGTAACAGTCATTACACTGACCTGCATCCAAGACACGCGGGATTCCTTCGATGTCTCCTAAATCAAGGGAGTTATAGCGGAACTTTGCACATCCGGCAGTTAAGATGACAGTGTCTTTTGGAAGAGCCTTTGCAAACTCGGTGTAGTATTCGCGCTCTTTATCTCTTCCGTCACAGCCTGCCATCACGACAAAGCGGCGAATCTTTCCTGAGTTGATAAGCTCAATCACAGTTCCTGCAAGAGAGAGAACCGCTTCGTGTCCGCATCCGGTCAGAAGAGGTTTTCCATCTCCAATCTGGGTTGGGGCAGCACATGTCTTTGCGAGAGCAATGATTTCAGAGAAGTCCTTCTTTCCATCAACTTCTTCGATGTGGCGACATCCCTCAAATCCTACAGCTCCGGTGGTGAACACCTTTGCTTTGTAGGAGGAAAGCGGCGGGACAAGACAGTTTGTGGTGAAGAGAACCGGACCGTTGAACTGAGGCATCTCAACTCTCTGGTTTGGCCATGCGGTTCCGTAGTGTCCCTTGAGGTGCGGGTATTTCTTGAAGGCAGGGTATGCGTGGGCTGGAAGCATCTCTCCGTGGGTGTAGATATCAACACCTGCATCAACGGTTGCATCAAGAAGCATTGCTAAATCCTTTAAGTCATGTCCGGTAATCAGAATTCCAGGTTTGTCGCCTACAGTAGTTGGGACCTGAGTAATTTCCGGAACTCCAAAGGTGTGGTTTGCTGCATCTAAAAGTGCAAGTGCAGAGACGCCGAACTGTCCGCATTCGAGAGCGAGACCAACTCTCTCGTCAATCGAGAGCGGCTTGAAGCGTGATGCGAGGGCTTTGGTGATGAATGCCGGGATTGCTTCATCAACTTTTCCGAGGACAACTGCGTGTGAGTAGTATGCTGCAAGACCTTTGATTCCGAAGACGAGAAGGGAAATTAAGGAGCGGTCGTTTTCATCTTCGATTGATTCAAGTGAGATTTCTGCATCGGCGGTGAGGATAACCGGCTTCCAACTGACAGCTTTCGGCTCTCCTTCTGCTTTCGGCAGAGAGTCACGGTGGGAGATGATACAGTCTAAGTATTCTTTGAAGCGGGCTTCATCAAAGCTGACATTGGTCAATGTTGCAAAGAGTGCTTCTAAGATACAGTTCTCCGGAAGTTTTCCTGCTGCTTCAAGTCTGTAGCAGAGACCGGATGCAGCATAGAGTACGGCATCCTGGTATGCAGCAAGGGATTTGTTCTTTCCGCAGACGCCGCCTGCCTGGCAGGCAGGGGATTTTGCTTCCTGACATTGGTTACAGTACATTTGATTTCACCTGCTATATTTTGTATACTAAGTATTTTATCTATACTAAGATATATATGGAAGAGTTTCCAAAAAGATAGTATGGACGAAAACTGCACGGTGAATCTGACGGTCAAGTATCTGACGAAAAAATGGACGCTCTTAATCATTTTAGAGATTTATAAAGGAGAAAACCACACGCGGAGATTTTCGGAACTGAAAGATAAGCTTGGTGACATAACACCAAAGATTCTATCCGAGCGGCTTCAGGAGCTCGAAGAGGAAGGGATTGTGATAAAGCACGTAGATGCATCGACAGTTCCTGTCAAATCTGAATACACTCTTTCAGAAAGCGGTATGGAGTTAATATCTGTTATTCGCGGAATCAAATACTGGGCTTTGAAGTGGAAAATCGATAACATTCCATGCGGACAGCAGGAGTGTAAAAACTGTAAGCTGTAAAAAATAGAAAAGGAGTGAGAGTACCACTCACTTATTCTAAAATATACGTTGCAAGCACTTTGTCGAGTGCCCGGATATCAACACCTTTCCGAAGGCTGATTTTAATCCGTCCTGCCTTTGTCCACATATCAACTTCTGCATCGAAGTCGAGAAGTTTTCCGGCATTCTCTGTTGAGTACATCACAATCGAAGAGTACGGAAGCGTGTAGACCTCAACCTTCTTTCCTGTGATTCCCTGTGCGTCGCGGACAATTAAGCGTTTGTTGGTGAAGATTGCCGAGTCGCGGATAGTCTTGTAGGCACAGACCGGCTTTTCTCCTTCGACCAACATCTCTTCTACATCACCTGGGATATCGCACGGGCTGATGAACGTCCAGACAGTTAATGCGTTCAAATCACTGCTCATGCATTATAATTAGGTGGAATAGTTTGTAAACTTTATTCCAACATTTCTGATTATTTCGAGAATGTTTTCACCGCTTTACTTCTGATGGAATTTTTAATCACACAGGTTCGCTCTTTACAGTTTGCGCACTGAAGCGTTTTGTTCGAGCCTTCCCAGAATCTTTCCGGATGTCTCGCGTAGGAAATCTCCCAGTGGAGAAGGACAACGAGTGATGTGAAGAACAAACTCCAGCTGTAGAAGCTTGGGATAAACAGCATCGGAGTAAACATCATGAAGTGTCCCCAGTCATAAATCCGGCAGTTGATACAGCATTTATTCTTCATGAAGAAGGTCTGGAACGGACAGAACAGCAGAATGCAGATGTAGTCACAGAGGAAGAAAAGAACTGTCAGCATCAGCAGGTCTGACGGAATCAGGATTCCTGCAAGGTAGAGGATTCCAAATATTGCATTGAATGACAGCCAGACAAGCATGATGATAAGAGCTGCGACATTCTGCTTCTGAATGTATTTTGCAAGCTCCATCTTATCGTAATTTTCGACCGGACGGTACTCGCTTTCCTTTGCCTTCTTCCATGCCATCGAGAGACGGTTGTTTGGAATCAGATGTGAAATCATGATGACCATGAAGACAACCCAGATTACATTGACAAAGTTGATTCCATGCCAGATGGGCTGCATCATCATATCAACAAGCCCTTCTCTGTTTGTTATGTAGAGGGCAAGAAAGATTAGAACGATTACAATACGAATTGCAAACTTTACGAGATAGAACTTCAGTTCCCGCGTCTTTCTGATTCCTTTGGTGACGGCATTTTCTGTGTACTCTTTCAGTTCCTGTTTCACCATTTTGTCCTCATTTACTGGATAGTAAATCTTGACATTTTAGCAATATAAGCCCGGTGGTCGAAGCAGAAAAAAAGAGTGTTTATTCGTCCCGCACATCAAGCCTCAGAACATCCGGTCTTGCATAATGTCCGCAGACATCATGCTCCATGCGGCTCTCAATGACTTTCTGCATATCAAGTTCTGCATAGATAATCCCCTCTTTGTCCCAGATGGTCTCAGAAGCATCATGTCCATAGGGGTCGATAATACAGCTTCCGCCGCGGCAGACAATATCAGGCAAGGCTGAAATTTCATCCTCAGCAGAGGCAGTCTTTGGATAATCGGATTTTTTGAAGAACATATCACAGTTGATGAAGTAACAATGTCCTTCAATTGCGATGTGCCGTATTGTGTTCTGCCATTCGGCATTGTCATTGGTGTTTGGAGAGATATAGATTGAAATTCCCTTCTGATACAGAGCAACACGGGCAAGCGGCATATAGCTTTCCCAGCAGATGAGATTTCCAATTGGTCCCCACGGTGTTTCCATTATCGGGAAGAACTCTTTGTCTGCATCGCCCCATACAACACGTTCGCTTCCGGTCGGTTTGAGTTTTCTGTGATTGACGGCATCACCTTTTGGAGAAATCATCATGTTGGAGTTGTAAAGGGTTGCTGTTATTGAATCTCTCTCTGAGTATCCGATGCTGATGTAGACATTGTGCTCCTTTGCCGCATCGATAATCTTTTGCATCTCCTCTCCGTCTGCTAAAACCGAGTTGTCAGAGTAGACCTTCCAGTCCTTTCTGCCCTCAGCATTTCTGCTTCCGACAGTAAATCCATATGTCATGCCGTATGGATATCCCGGGATGAACAGTTCCGGGAAGACGATTAATTCAGCTCCGTTTTTTGCACACTCGCGGATGAGTGCGAGTACTTTTTCCACACAGGCATCTTTGTCAAACATGACTGGTGTTGCCTGAACGACAGCGATTTTACAGGTGTCAGCTAATTGTTTCATATTTTATTCTCCTGTTTTGAGTACCAGAAGGAGTAGAGAAGAGGAATCATTATCATTACAAGAAGAATCACCATTAAAATCCAGACATTGGAAAGAGGGCTTGTTAATGTTATCAAAAGACCGCCTGAAACCCAGACTGTTCCTGCTAAACGGTGGGTTTTCTCCCAGTTTTCCTCAGAGTTCAGTGTCCAGGGAAGGCGAATCCCGGCGGTTGAGTTCTGCTTAAACTTCGGCAGAAACAGACCTACAGCCGCGAGGATAATACCAACAACAGCCGATACAATGAATCCCACATTAAGCATCACTCCGCAGGCGTATGCATATGTAATTACTCCGCACAGAACTGATATGACAGGGACAATCCAGAAAGACAGAGCGAGGACTTTTTTATTTTCGACATTTCTCTTGTCAAGTGATGTTGCAAACATGCATAACCACTGAAGTGCGAGCATGAAAAGCGGCAGACCAAAGACTACAGCCGCCTTGCTCATGTATCCGTTTGGCTGATTATCAAATCCCCAGTGTGTTACCAGAACATCCGGGAGGGTGTTCCAGAGTAAAAGCCCTGCAAAAAGCGGGAGGATGGTCACTATTGATGTGAGAATAATCGTTCGTTTATGTTCTTTGAATATATTTTTCATGAATATCACTTGTGTCCTTTAGTGACTGATTCCCAACCGAATCCGCGAATGATTCCCCAGAAGAGAATCATCACCGGGATAATCTCAAGTCTTGCTGCCCACATCACTATAAACAGCAGAACCTTTGAGTAGTCAGGCATAATTGCTGAAATCATACCTGCACTCGCTCCATTGTTTCCAACACAACTGCATACATCAAAGATGGTTCCTGCAACGTTTGATGCGAAGTACGGGTCATGCAAAAGAATAATCAGAGTACCTGCTAAGAGAAGCAGATAGCAGAGAATTAAGAGAAGTGACTTGGATACTAGTGCTTCTGCATGGCTTTCTTTGACTGCTTTTCCGTTGTGTCTCATTAAGACAACAGCCTTCGGGCTTAACACTGCACGCTTGAACCACCAGACAAGGGTTTCACCCATAACGCGGATTCTGTCAATCTTGATACCTCCGGCAGTACTCCCTTGAGCTCCTCCCATAAGCATGAAGATTCCAAGGAAGAGAATCGGGGCAATTCCCCATCCTGCAAACTCTGTGTTCTGGAAACCGGTGGATGATATTGCAGTTCCAGCCATGAAGAGGCCTTCGCGGAATGCCTGGCTGAGCGGTATTCCATTCGAAATTGTCAGGTCAATTACAAGGACTGCTGAGACAAAGGCGAATGCAAGAATCATCGCCCAAAGCACACGGTCGCGGAAGAACTCCTTTATGGAACGCTTTGCATATGTCAGATAGTAAAGGCGAAATGGAACTGCTCCGGCAATCATGATTGGAATCAGCACCATTTCGAGTGCGAAGTTTTGGAAGTGGGAAATTCCTGCGGCATAAATCGACATACCGCCTGTGGCTATCCCGCAGAGTGCTAAGTTTACAGCATCCCAGAGACCAACGCCTGTTAAGAGAATAACTAAAATGGCGGCGAGGGTTAAGACTGCATAAATCTTCCACATCTGAAATGCCGTTGCAATAACGCTCGGCATAAATGCCTGTCCGCCTGATTCTGAGTTGTAGAGACCTCGTGTTACAAGACCGCTTCTTGTGGCGACAGTCAATGTGAACGCAACGATTCCAAGACCTCCTACCCACTGCATAAAGGATCTCCAGAACAGAAGTGTCTTTGGCCAAGCCTCAATATTTTCCGCGATTGAAAATCCGGTTCCGGTCCAGGCGGACATTGACTCGAATGCTGCGTCTAAAAACGGCATTCCTGTAAAAAGGAATGGGAATGATCCGCATATTCCAACAATCACCCATACAAGAGCTGTTGCGGCGATTGATGTACTTGTACGCGGAACCTTGGATGTTTTTGGGAGGAAGCGAAGCAGAAGACCGATTCCGCAAAGGGAAATGGTCGCCGCCGCCATCCATGGAAGAGCTTCCCACTCTTCGAAAAGACAGCCTACAATAATTGCGGCAATTGATGTCAGACCGATTAAAATCAGTCCGGGCCCTAAGTCGCGGCCTAGTGCGGGAAGCTCTTTTATCAGTTCCATTTACTGTTCGGTTTCGTTTCTTCTCTGGATGAAGCCGAGAGTGAGATTTAATGCTTCGAGTACGTCCTGCTGAGCTAATGCATAGTCACGCATTGCAGAGTAGAGCATGTAGATGATATCGTATCCGTAGAAGTGGAGTGCATCATCCTCAGAGAGTTTTGATGCATAAGTATCGATGATGAATCCGTCGTTGGAGAACATCAGTTCCATAATCTCGCCCTTTTCGGTTAAGACACAGAACTGCTGGTCAACTTTTTTGGTCGG
>ERZ808048.156-NODE-156-length-13911-cov-2.521397_pt1 | contig 13911 bp, 16 predicted proteins | sample MGYA00380197_ERZ808048 | MGnify/ENA primary metagenome ERZ808048 (study PRJEB31490, sample SAMN06133377) | cow dung metagenome | isolation source: M1 | host: cow | place: China: Chengdu | collected 2015-05 ... | reverse complement strand
CCCCAGCACCGAGTATTTGGTTTTGCTGCCTGCTTTGCTCACACTCGCAGACGGCATGCCAAAGGTATAGCCATCGCTCGTCACGAACCGCTCATCATGCGGATAGGTCAGCCATCGCAGCACCTGCGCCTCTGCTTTCGTCGGCAGTCGGTACGGCTCAGGAACCGACACACCCACCGCCTCATGGTAGTACAAGCCATCTGCCACCAATGCCACCTTCCACTCGTCGCTATCCGTCACACACACCACCTCGCCAAGCAATTCGGTGGCGTCAACGATATGCTCGTCATCGGGTTTGTTCTGCGGCATGCAAGCCACAAATAGCATCAATGCGCAAGCCAACACCGCGAGGCGTTCTACCACTCTGGCTGCAAGTCCTCTGCCCATGTGTGATCCACACTTACGCCAAAGGTCTGACCTGCGAACATCTCACCGGTGAGCAGCGTCTTCGTGTTGCTCGCCAATGGCACATCCTCGATGAGGTGTTGCGCAATGACGCTCGCATCGGAACGGAGCACCGTCAAGGTCACATCCGTGGTGTATTGCTCGCCATACACGGCTGCAAGGGTGTTCAATGTCCACGACTGACCCGCTTTGCCCGCCTTGCCATTGATAGCCACATCCCTCGAGTAGGCATAGCCGTTGGCACCGTTCAAGGTGGTCACATCCATATCGTCGTACTTGGTCGCAATCTCTATGCGCAGCGTCTCAGCATCGGCGGGTATCTCGTCCGTGAAGGTCACCACCAACTGACCCGACACGCGCTGCATCGTCACCTCGAACGCATCAGCCGCGTCGCCGATCGTGATGCTCTGCACCTTGCCGAAAGTCGGCTTCACACCCGTTACACTCAGCACGCCGCTCTCGTAGCTCTGACCATCCGAGCGGGTAGCCACAAAGCTCATCGTGTGCGCACCATACTCCATGACCAGCGAGACAGTGCCGAACGCCTCCATGTCGCTCGTCTGATGAGCGAGCAAGGTCGTGCCGTCGAAGATGTAGAGGTCAGTCAGTGCCACGCCGTCCGCATCGTCCAAGATAGGCGCACGCTGTGGGGCTTTCATCGGTTGCGTGCTCACCTTGAACGCATCCACATGGAAGGTCACCAGTTTCGTCTGCTTTGGCTCGTTGTTGTTGCAAGCCAACAAAAGGCAGCACATAGCCGCCAAGAGTAGGGTCTTTTTCATAAGCTCTTTATGTAGTCAATGATTTTGCGATTTGCTTCCGCCGTTCGGCTCCAGTCGTATTGCTCATAGTGGCGGTCTTTCACCGAGGCATCCACATGCCCCATGCTCTTGTCGATGACGCGGTCAGGCACATCCAAACTCGCAGCGATGGTCGCCCATGAGCGGCGCACCTTGGCCAAAGTCACATCCACGCCAATCTTCTTGCCCGCTTGCTTGAGTAGATGGTTCACCCTGCGCTGGAAAGTCTCATAGTTCGGCACACGCTCCGCCTCCGACAATAGCCGCTCCGTGCCACCATACACCTCCAACAGTGCCGCCAGTTCGGGCTCTATGCGTATGTGGATAGGTCGCATGCTTGCCCGCTGCACCTTGTGCCTTGTGAAGACCACCTCGCCTTTGCTGCTTGCCATCTCATAGATGTCCAATAAGTTCGCGCCGCACAGATAGAACGACACCAGCGCGTAATCCCTTGCCCTTTGCAGCCCCGCAAACTGCGAGAGGTCGCCATCCATCACCTTGCGCATTTCGTGCGCTGTGAGGCAATCTATATCCTTGGCAGGCACTTTGGCAATCGAATAGTCAAAGTAGGGGTCGTTGCTCCTATCCACCAACTTGCGCTTCTGTGCATCCTTGTACGCAGCCCGCACATACGATTCTATCATGTGCCTTGTGCTCTCACCTCGTCCGCTCGCCTTGATCCACCGCGCCAAGTCCGTCAGCCGCGAGTAGTCAATGTCGCTGAAGCGCAGCGTCTGCAACCCGCGAGCCGTGCAGTACTCACGCAAGATGTTCCACACATACTCATAGCTCTTGCGTGTCTTGTCCGTGGCGCGACTATCCCCATACTCCCGAAAGAACACCACAAAGTCCGTCATGTCGTTGGCCTTGCGCATGGTCGTTTCCATTTTGGAAACAACCACCTCTGCCTCGTGCGTATGCGTACACACGCCGCACGCCTGTTCCTTTATATCTTTTGCGCTGATGTGCGCGAGGGTGTCTTCATCCTGATCCAATAGCCACTCCTCGATGCTGCGCACGATACGCTGCACCTTGTCGCGCTTCTCAACTGCCAATGCCGCCTTGCGGTGGATGGGGTCATACAATGTGCCAGGGATAAAATAGGAGGGCTCCACATACACGCCCGTGCCAACGAAGGCACTGGTCTTGCGATGATTGATTCGCAGGCGAATTTGTGCCATTCCGTTTTTGATGGTCCTCTCGTCGAGGTTCAAACTGATTTTTGCCATAATTGTTACAATTTTGTTTTGTTGGGGTTACTTTTGCGACCTTGTTACAATTTTGTTACAATTTTTTGCGCAAAAAAGGGTGAAACGAGGGCGAAACGATACTTTGTTGTTTTGTTGTTTGCCGTTTTTATGCAAAAATGTGTGAGTTCTTCAATTCGTAACTCACACATTTTCAGCACCTTTTCCGTTTGTGTCCTCCCAGGGACTCGAACCCTGGACCCACTGATTAAGAGGCAGAAAAAGAGGTTGCAAATCAGGGAGATACACAATGGACATGCACATTGTTACAAAATTGTTACAAATACACAAATTATTTCAATATAAAACACGCACACATGCGCACACTTGCGCAGGCGTTACTCGGTTGTTTTCTGCTTTTCTATAATCTCGTATAGTTTGACCATATCATCCCTGAGCGTATAGCGGAATATCATATAAGTGCCAGCCATGTACTGGATATCACCCGTCTTTTGGATGCGGATCCAATCTTCATCCTCCACGATACATGTGCGACCGTCAAGTTTAAATTGCGTGTTGGGTTTCTTGTATGCTGCCTCCAGATTCTCCAAAGACTCTACCGCTTGCTCAAGTGTCTTGCCAAGTTGGAAGTGCACCATTGTGCGGTCATAACGATTAGAACTGCGTACAATGTACTCGTAGCGTGATTCCTTTTTCCAATAGAGCACGCTGGTGCCTATCAGTTCGTAGGCCTTTTCTTCTGCTTGTATTGGTTTGATTTGCGCGTGAGATAGGAGAAAAGCGCACAGGATGGTGATGATGGTGATGGTTCGTTTCATAGTATGCTATTTTTTAGTGAAGGCGGAGAGGAGGCCTTGGAGGAGTTGTTTGTCGTTTTCGAGTTCGGAGATTCGTTGCTGTTGGGTAGCGATGGTGGCTTGCATATCCTTGACCTGTATCTCGTCAATAGACTGAGGGACAGAGATAGTACGCACACCGATATTGATGTCACCTCCAGCGGTGGAGTTGGTGACTTGGTTGTGGTTGTACACCTTTGGCGCAAGGCAGTCGGCTTTGCGCATACTGCCCTCACCCATCACCAACCAATCGGCGGAAATATCAGGGAACATATAAAGCAGCATGTAAATGGTGGAATATGATACCAACGCTTCATCGTTTATCTGACGACGGAGACGCTTGTATAGTATCTCATCTCTTGTGAGATCGCTGATGGTCATCTTCTTATAGACCAACAGGTGCTTGATACGCTCTTTGAGCATTTTTTCTTCGTTTGACACCATAAAAAAGTATCATTTATTAAGAAAAAAGTATCAAATCTTTGGAAAGTGTGTCCATTATTTGGATATTTTGTCCAAATTTTGTACCTTTGCACTCGAAATTGATAGCGAGAGTGTAGGCAATAAGAACGCCTGCCAAAGTGATGGCCTTTTTCTTACTGTTAAAACTGAGCGAGCAACATGTTCGACTTCTGCCAAAAGTTCAACCCATCCGCTCGGTGAACCTCACGCTTGAGATTCTGTTGTATCCCATATCTTACCCAAAGAGGAGTGAATGATTTTGCGACTTTACTCCTCGGCGGGGAAGGGATGACAAAGGTACAAAAAAGTATCGGAATGACAAAAATATGAACATATAATCTTAATAATTGATACAATAATCCAAATAATTGACACTATGGCAAGTAAGAAGGCATCACAAGAGGCACGGGCAGAGAGCCCATGGATAGACAAAGCTGGCGCGATGGGTCGTGTGTTCATCAATAGCGAAGCAGTCTTCAACCGTGAATGGGCACCATACCTGAATGTGTACGACGGAGGTGGCAACCGAGCAATCTATAAGAAGGCACAAATAGACGCCATCATGGAGCAACGAATACAAATCAAAGGACAAGAATATAGCACCCGATAACTACTGGCGTGATAGTAGGTGAATACTTTTGTAAAAATGTACGAACAATATAGGCGGCTTGGTGCACCGCCGTTCACAGCAGAAAGACCCGATAAAATTGGACGGGGACAGTAAAAGCGTAGGACTCCAAGCTGGGAGAGTTACCCAGTCTGCTGACAAACAACAACCCCTAAAATTATACGAATATGAAAAAGTTACAAATCTTAAAAGCAGCGCGTATCGCGCACATCGCAATCTGGACAATCATCGCTCTCACAATCATCGTCAGCACCTGCAAAGTATGGTGGGCTAACGGATGCGGAGCAAGCAGTCTCATCGCAGCTATTGCGTTCTATGGAGCATGTTGCACTGGTCTTTGTTTGGCTGGCAATACAATGTTCTACGAGAAGATTGACGAGATCGAGGCGGCATTGAATGCCACACAACGACCAGCAGCACCCGCAGAGCAACCAAAGAAAAAGCCAGAGGTTCACTAACTATTCACGAACAATTTGCAAACTATTAGCAAACAACTATGGATGATTACAAAGCAATAAGCACGAAGGTCAGTCCCGAAGCACGCGTTCGGTTGGAAGCCATATGCAAGAAATACGGCTTCTATATCTACGACATGCTGCAAATGATGTGCGAGTGCCTTATCCGCTTCATGGACGAGGAGCACAACATCAGCGAGGAGATGATGAAGGTCATCCGTATGTTCGAGGATCTGCCAGGGTGGAAGACCACCGTGCGACTGACGGAGGACTTCGAGAAGGTGCAAGTGGTGGAGGCGTTCTATGTGATCCGTCGCAAGGGCAAGACAGGCAGCCGCTTGGTGCATGTGGTAAGACCTACGATGGAGAATGATGCGGAAGGCTGGCAATGCAACTACAACACGGTGCAACAGTTGGAGCGGTTTATGGAACTCACCAACGAATCGCTCTACAAGCACCTGCGCTGCTTGAGCACCGACCTTGGTACCGTTTCGCTGCTTGATACCATCCACACCATCGCCAACCTCTACCGAGAGAACCCCGACGAGGGCGAGTTGCGTCTTCAGTTCGAGAGCAACGACTGGGTGAAAGGTGCGCAAGCACACCGAGACACCGCCTTCAAGCGCAGGAACTCGCACAGCATGGCGTACATTGAGAAGAAAGATATGGGCAGTCTCTTTGACGGCCAAGATACTAACGAATAAACAAACGAGAAAATGAAACTACTTGCAACTATTAAGAGCGTGAAACTTGCACGCCAGTACCAACGCCAAGACGGCACCTATGCCAACATCTTCGGCGTGACCATTGAGAGTGGTGACGACACCATCATGGCAGAGACTTTCCTGAGCAAGGAGAGCCAACAGAAGCGCGGCATCGTGCCTGGTGCTATCGGCAATGCCACCGTGACTATGAGCTTGCGTGAGTGGACTGACCGCCAAGGCAACCCACACACCACTCAAGAGGTGCGCCTTGCGGACTTTGCCCTTGCTAACCGCCATATATCCACGGAGAGCGCACAAGCGGCAGCATCCGAGGAATCCTCGGCAGTTGAGCAACCAGCGGCAGAGACGGCAACACAAGTGGCTGTACAAGGCGACTTACCAACAGGCGACGAGCCATTCTAACCACCTTGCAACATGGAAGAGAGCAAGCAATATATCAACCCATTAGCCGAGCGTGAGAGTGAGGAGCCAATAGAGGTGGTGGATTTCCTATCCCACCTGCAATGGCAGGAGGTGGACATCACCCCCAATGTCCTTGACCTCAAGAAGGACCAAATCCAGACGCACTACACCTTGAGCTACAACGGAGCGAAGTTCGCACCTCTTGGCGGCATCCATGCCCTCACTGGGCAAGCGGGTCACGGCAAGACTGCCTTCTTCACCATGCTCATGGTGGCAGTGCTCAAGGGTGAGTACTGCGGCTTGCGCTACGAGCTAAATGAGGAGCATCCTGTGGTGCTCTATATTGACACCGAGATGGAGGAAGGCAACACGCAAATGGTAGTGCGCCGTCTGTACAAGATGATGGGCTGGAATCGCAAGGAAGACCAAGACCAATTCTATGTGATCCGTTTGCGTGAGGAAGACGATGGAGAGATGCATTGGAAGAAGACCCTCAAAGCCATCTATCAATTCCGCCCTACCGTGGTATTCTTGGACGGCTTTATTGATGTACTCAAGGACTTCAACGACAACAAAGAATGCGCCGAGCGTATCTACCAAGACATGAAGGCAGCGTCATTCTACAACCTATCCTTCTGGAACATCCTACACCAAAACCCAGGCAGTACCAAGATGGTCGGTCATAGTGGCTCATTCCTTGAGCGCAAGACCACCGATGTCTTCATGGTACAGAAGGACAAAGAGGGTAGCGTGGTGAGTTTCACCGCTAAGCAACTCAAAGCCCGTGGAAAGGATGTGGAGGATTTGACCTACAAATTCCGTGACGATGAGGAGCATATCGGCATCCCATTCATTGACATCAAGGACGGCGACGATGACGACCAACCCGTGGCAGGTGACTTCACCATGGCGCAGTTGCTTGAGTTCTCCAACCTTATCGGCATGAAGGACATCAGCCTGACCACTTTCCGCGATCGTATCAAAGACTATCTGCGCAAGCCAGACGGCAAGACCATCGGCAACAGTAAAGCCAGCGACGCCGTGCATGCTTGTGTGAAGTTTGGATTGGTCATCTGCAAGGACGGACGATACACCAAAGCAGCGCAACCGCTCATGGACGCAGCCGAAGATATGAAAGCAGACGACATAATTGATGATGTATTCTGACCCACCGCCCCGCCCGCCCCAGCCTGTATGTATATATACATACATACAGGCGGGGCTGGGCGAGGGGACAGAGGTCAGGGAAGAAAAAAAGATGGATTTCCCGCGCGCGATATAAGCGTATAGCCATATGGCAAAGCGCACCCAAATGGGCGGGCGGGCAGGCACGAAAAAACTTATATAGTATAAAAGGCAGCAACTCTTATAGTATAAAAGGCACCACCTTTATAGGTATAAAGCCACCACCTTTATAGGTATAAAGAAAAAACGACCCAAAACGACATGGCAAAGATTAACGAACTAACAGCACAGAAAATCAAGGCAGCCGCGAAGATCGTGGATGTGTTTGCCGACGCGGGCATCAGCCTACACCGTCAGGGCAGTTCGCTGGTCTGCCTTTGTCCGTTCCATGAGGACAGGCACATGGGGTCATTCATCGTGAACGCTCGCGGCAACTACTACAAGTGCTTCAGTTGTGGAGCAAGCGGCGACCCCGTGAAGTTCGTCATGGAGTACTACGGCAAAAAGTATCCTGAGGCGTTGCGCTACTTGGCGGCGATGTACAGCATCTTTGTGGATGACGAGCCCGCTCCCCAAGTGGTGAAGCGTGAGCCTCGCCAACCCGAGCCACCCACGCCGATGATCTACTGGGACATCGTGATGATGAAACCCTACCTCCACCACGCCGACGAGAACCCATTGCTCCGATGGATGTTGGCGCTGCCCTATTCGCCTGAGCACTTGGCAAACCTTCGCCAGATGATAGAGGTGTATTGCGTAGGCACAAGCCTCAAGGGTGCGACCCAAGGCTGGGCGATGTTCCCAGAGATAGACACCGACATGCGCCTTCGAGATGTGAAGATGATGGCGTACAAAGAGGATGGCCACCGCGACAAGCAGAGCCGCTACTCCTTCACATGGATGCACAGTCTGCTCGCCAAGATCGGCAAGTACAACGAGGACACGCACCACATCGAGCATTGCCTATTCGGCCTACACCTCGCAGCCATCTTCCCCAAGGCAGAGGTGTGTATCGTGGAGAGCGAGAAGAGCGCAATCATCTGTTCTGCCTTCAGCAACCCACAGGAGAAGATATGGATGGCGTGCGGTGGCAAGAGCGGTCTATCGCTGGACAAACTCACGCCGCTCATAGAGGCACAGCGTGACATCGTGCTCTACCCTGACCTTGACGGCTACGATGAATGGCAAGAGCGCATGCAAGCCATCGGCTACAATCGTATGAGCATCAGCCGCAAGCCCCGTGAGTTGGCCATCGCTAAGGACGGAGACAAAGCCGACATAGCCGACATCATGATCCGCCTTATGCGAGGCATCGAGGAGACCACCGCCGAGATAGCATGCCGACGACTGAACATTGACGGTGAGCAAGCCCAACACCTCACCACCCTAATCGAGAGAATGAACTTACAAATCATAGACTAATATGGACAAAGCAACACACAAAAGAGCCATCCAAGTGCTCATGTATCAGAACCGCATGGACAATCCCAACGCCAGCATCCGCTACTTCGACCGAGTATGGGTAGTCGGTGGCAAGGTGTACCTATTCGACTACATCGCCAAGCAAGCGCAGAAACCAGGGCAACTCATCGAGGAAGTGTACGATGAGGAGGCAAGGCAGATATACCGAGTGAAGCCTGAGTGGTTGGACCAATTCATGAAGCATATAGGCATCACGAAGTAATGGCACGCGATCCACGATACCAACGACTGCTGAACTCTCGCCGATGGAAGGAGCTCAGAGTGGAGATGCTCCGCCGTGAGCCGCTCTGCCAAGAGTGCAAGCGTGAAGGGTATGTGCGAGCCGCTATGGACTGCCACCACATCCGACCTATCAGCTCAGCCATGAGCATCCAAGAGATGGAGCGGTTGTGCTTCGACCCCAACAACATCGCCTGTTTATGTGTTCCTTGTCATATCAAGGTTCACAAGGCGATGAAGAAGGGCACCAAGGCAAACCGCAAGGAGCGAGAGGCGCAACGCATGAGCCGATGGAGCGAAAGGGTAAGGCAGATAGGATTAACCTCCGCGCCTATCGTTTTAGTTCAAACCCCCTCGGACTCCGAAATCTCATTCACCTCAAAGGAGTTGAGAGGCTAACTTTCGGGGAGTGTACTTTTTTCCCGCAAGTTAGCAAAGCGTAAAAAGATACGACCCACACACATATAACACAAAAAGCAACTTATAACAAAAAAGATATGCCCAAGCAATTATTCACACCGATTCAGCTGCCAGCCGAGCAACCATCATGCTGCGCTGCATGTCCGTTGGTGGGTATCATCCCACGGAGCGAAAGACCCAAAGGCAGCAAGGAGACACATGTATGCCTTGCCACTGGTGAAGCACTCGCAGGCCGTGGTATCGTCAGCCAACACGACCGACATCGCAGACCGTGCGACCACCTATGGGCATCGTGGATGGGACTGCCACTCCGTCGCTATCGCATACTCACCGACTACTATCTGCGGTACCGAGTACCATACGACCAAAGCAAACAAATGATCATCAAATTTCACAAATAATGGCTTACCCTAATCCCTACAAGTACCGCCGTCCCCTCACCAAGTACTGGGACAAATACCAAGCCCTAATCCGACAGGGCTATTCGGAGTCGGAAGCGTCAAGAATGGCACACAATATCCCAACTATATATGGCTAAGAAAAAGACATACCAACAGAAGATCACCGCACAGGTCAAGCACGACCACGGCGGCAAAGTACCTGAGCACCTTGAGCTCACGATTGAGAACTATGCTCGTGCTCTGGAAGTGCGCGACACCTACGCCGACCGCCTTGCCTTGGATGGTCCAGTACTCATCGAAGTCGGCTCTATGGGTCAGCAGTCCACCAAGCAGCACCCGCTTTGTGGCATCCTCTATCAGCAGGAGATGCTGTGCCTGAGTTACGCCAAAGCCCTCGGAGGCACGGCAGCCAAAGCAGCCGCCAAAGTAAACAACCCAGGCAACGACGACGACAACCCTATGCAACAACTCGCAGAAGCACTCAAGTAACATGACACACGACCAAGCCAAATCCATCAAGCACCTTTGCAAAGACGACATCCTCTTTGCTATCAGCCGTCAGCCATACGCCGACCTGCTCCAGCAGATCGACCCACGGCTATACGAGTACATAGCCGACTGCTGCGACCCGATGACCGACCACGCCAACCTCTACGAGCTGCTCGGCATCCGGAAGTTCCTGCGTATGCTCACCACCTACCACCTCGACATCCAAAAGGTGCAAAAGGTCTATAAGGCATACGAGTTCCTCAAGTTCAGCGGACTCAAAGGCATGCAACAGTACAAGCTCACACCGCTCCAGACCTACCAACTCGCTGCGCCTTTCCTCTTCCAACAGGAGGAGCAAGCCGAACCCTACGGCGACTGCCAATGGGTGAACCTCAAGCGTGTATGCTCCGAGGCCAACTACTTCATCCCTCGCAAGTCGAGCAAGACCACCCTCGCGGCATTCTTCATCTTCTGGTTCTTCTTCTTCGAGGATTACAACGCCGAATGCTACTGCTGCGCTAATGCCAGCGATCAGTCAAAAATACTTTTCCGCCTATCGCAGAACCTCATCAAGCAGATGGACCCCGACGGCAAGCGCATCCGTTTCACTGCCACCGAGACCAACTGGTACAACCCCCAACACCGAGAGAGCAAGGTGGTGGCACTATCAGCAGGCGGCAAGACCAAGGACGGACTCTTTGCCCAACTATGCTGCGCTGACGAGTACGGCTCTGCGGGCTATGTCAAAGGGCATAGCGACATGGCGAACCTCGTGAATGTGGTGGAGGGTTCAATGGGTCCACGCCGTGAGCCGATGACCGTCATCACCACCACCGCAGGCAGAGTGATTGAAGGTCCCTACGAGGTCAAGCTCCGTGGCATCAAGGAGCAACTGCTTGAGGAGATGAACTATCCGCTCGACGGCACGGCGCAACCCACCGACAACGATTGGCAGTTTGCCCTCATCTGTTGCCCTGACCAATGGGAGGAGAATGACGAAGACCTACAACGCCCCGAAGTGTGGCGCAAGGTGAACCGCCATATCGGCATCACCGTGCAACCCGACTTCTACGAAAACGAGTGGCGCAAGATGCTGCAAGACCCAGAGAAGAAGAAGGAGCAAATCACCAAGCTCTTCAATGTATGGCAGAGCGGTCGTGTCACCGAGTGGATCAAAGGCGACCGCATCCGTCCCCTCCAAGTGCCAAAGCGCATCACCGACTGCAGATACGATGACGGATGGAATGTGTTTGTCGGCTTGGACTTCAGCCACGGCGATGACCTCTTCGCTATCACCTATCTTGCGGTCAATTATCGCCACGACCACCCATTGCAAGGTCGCTTCTTTGCCGACTGCGAGGCGTGGGTGCTCGAGGAGACCATGAAAGTCAGCCCTAACCGCTCGCTCTACGAACGATGGGCAGAAGACGGATGGCTCAACATCTGCCCTGGTGAGGTGTTCGACAGCATGGTAGCGATGCAACGCCTCGCCGAGAAGCACGAGCAAGGTATCAACATGGTGCTCTTCGGCTACGACCCCGCACAGTCTGCCAACCCAATCAACAACCTCAAGGCGTGGCTCCAGACGCTCGGCATCGACGGTCAGACCGTGACCAGCATGGTAGTGCCTGTGGGACAAAGTGCGATGACTCAGAACCCCCGCGTGTCGGAGGTCGAGGACTTGGTGAAGAGCCAAGAGCAGCTCTTGCAGTTCAGCATGTCGCCTTTGTGGCCTTGGTGCTTCGGCAACTGCGCCGTGGAGACCAACAGCAGCGATCTGCGCCGAGTGCTCAAAGGCGGTCCAGCAGCCACTTGCAAAATCGATATAATCCACGGACTATTGGACGCCCTCTACTGTTTCGACCTCTCGGAGGGAAGAGTGGAGAAATAAATAATAACTATTAACTATTAAAACAACAAACAACATGGCAAAGAAAGCAAAATTTGTGGGTTTCAACTTCAACCCTGACTTTAAGTTACACAAGGCATGTGCCGACGATGAATACCGTCCAGCATTCTCGTATGTGTATTTCAAAAATGGATACGCTTATGCAACCAATGCGCATATCGCTGTCCGTGCTAAGATTGAGGACATCAGCAATATCGGCCAAGAGAATATTGAGGCACTCAACGGCAAAGCTCTACACTACAAGCAATTTGAGTTGCTACTGAAGCATGACAGCATGGAGGTAGAAGGCAATGACATCAAGATGCTCAACATCGGCGACAACCTCACTACTACTGTCACATTGCGAGACGACATCAAATTCCCCGATGTGGACAAGGTATATGAAGATGCAAAGGCAGGCTTCAGTGTAAACCCTCCGACCATTGATCCATGTATCGACATTGCACAACTCAACAAACTATGCGCCGCCTTGGGCAATAGCAACAAGAAAGCGGGCTTGCGCTTCTGCGGCTTGGGAAAAGGTATCTTGGTGAAGTTCGCAGAGAATGAGTACTGGGATGTCATCGGTCTGCTCATGCCTATGCACGGCAATCCGTTCGAAGATTTTAAGTAACCAACAAGGATAGTGGCACACGCTGCCACTATCCTACAACCACCAACGAATATGCAACCCAAACAACTCACCGAGAATGACATCAACAGCATCAATGCGATGATGGTGAAAGTAATACACATCGCCGAACGCTGTGTGCAGATGTCCGAGTTATACTACACGGAGCAACTGAGAATGTCCCAAATGTACGAAGAAATCAAACGCAAGCATGGCGAAGAGGAAGCCAAAAAAGCCGTGCAGAACTGGTGCCACAAGACCTTCCGCCGTGAGACCAAGTGGAGCTTCAACACCATCGTCCGTTGCGCACAGACTATCTACCGTGAGGTGGAGCGCATGAACTCCACCCACCTCCACACCGAGCCGCTCACCATCCCCAAGGACGCAAGCCCCGAACTGCGCGAACGGCTGACCAAGGAGCATGAGGAGCGCATCAGCAAGACATGGCAGGAGTTCGACGCGCTATCAGGCGACACCTCCAAGCTCATGTACCTCATCGCCCTGTTCAGCAACCTCACGCAGGAGCAAGAACTGAAGATCATGTCCACGCTCAAGCTCTACCAAAGCACAGGCACGGGTCATGTCTCGCAGGCAGTGATTGACCGCTTAGCCGAAAGGGTGAACCGATGACACACGAATAATGCAACGGGTGCAAGCACCTAATAGAAGAGCATGAGGTTGTTTTCACAGTGGTAAACGGAATGAAAATACCCACATCATCAATTCAATCCAAACACTTATGCGCATTGACCAAGTTGTACAGCGGTGGCAACGGCGAAGCGGTTATGATAGATTTTATTAAATCATGTGCAAATTCAAAACAACAATGAAAACTTATGTAATTACCCTCTCGCAGAACTTTCCTGCGACGCATCCAAGAAAAGGACAGCCCACACATTTCAATGCGAAATTATCCAGTGCTATGTGGATAGCAAGAGGTGGAATAAGTGTTGGGGCAAAACCAAAACTCCACACCATCCGAGCCAACTATCCGCTATGGAAAAAGCGATTTGAGCAAATAGAAAGAGGCGAGGCATGCCTATCTATTCGCCAATGGACAGGCAAACCCTATGCCAGCAAGCAAGTGGAAATAGGAAGGCTGTCTGCGTTGGATGGAATTGGCATACAGATGCTAACATTTTACAATAACGACATCGAACAATTCAATCTTCCAGAGATCAATGATGATCACACTTGGCATTTGGAAGACATCGCAGAGAATGATGGGCTCGACATCTTCAGTTGGCTTGACTGGTTCAAGAACTACGACCTCTC
>ERZ808048.155-NODE-155-length-13977-cov-3.591151_pt1 | contig 13977 bp, 2 predicted proteins | sample MGYA00380197_ERZ808048 | MGnify/ENA primary metagenome ERZ808048 (study PRJEB31490, sample SAMN06133377) | cow dung metagenome | isolation source: M1 | host: cow | place: China: Chengdu | collected 2015-05 ... | reverse complement strand
CTTAACCATGCTCTGCACCATCGGTGTAGGACAGATGTGGGGAGCAGAGAAAACTTACACCTTTACCTCAAAGTCTTGGGGTGATTCAGAAAGTGCGTGGACCTCTAATAAAGATGGCGGTCAATTAACATCCGGACGTGGTGTGCAAGTGTCAACGACTTATACAGGTGCTGGTGCAACATCCAAAAGTGAGTTCAACAATGTCTCAAGAGTGGTTGTCGTTTATAGCACAAATGCTAGTAAAGGAGCAGGAACAATTAATATGCAAATAGGAAGTAATGCACAAAAAAGTTTTACGGTTACTTCATCTGGTGGAACAACTGATAGAAACGCAGAATTTAGTTTTTCTCCAGCGGAATCTGGCAAAGTTAAACTTACAATAAATTGCACTACTAATTCTATCTACGTTAAATCCATAACAATTGAAACATCAGAAAGCGGTGGAGAAGATCCTGGAACTGGTGGCGAAGATCCAGATCCAGAACCAGAGCCAGGAACTGGTGGAGAGGCTGCTTCATATACTTGGGACTTAACTAAAGAATCTTATAGTGCTTCAAGTACAAGCCAAGTAACTTGGTCAGCTACTGATGTAAATATGGTATTAACAAAAGAAAGTTCAACTACCGATGCGAACAATTACTTAGGTGGCACCAATGCTCACACTCGAGTATATAAAGATCAAAAGATCACCTTTACTCCTGCAGCGAATGTGACTATCACAAGTATTGAGATTGTCTCAACATCAACAGATTATGCTAGCAAATTTAAAAGTTCTACATGGAGCAATGCCACAGCAGCAGCAAGTGGTTCAACTGTAACTATAACTCCTTCCAATGGAGCGAATGCCATAATTTGTACAATCACAGCTGCAACAAGAGCTTCTAAGGTTACTGTTAATTACACCAAAGCCGCTTCTGGCGAGCCAGAGCCAGTTATCGTTAGGACTCTCAAATCTATTGCTGTAACTGGTATGAAAACCACCTACGAACAAGGAGATATCTTCAAGTTCAATGGTACTTGCACTGCTACTTATAGTGTTACTAAAGACGGTGTTGCTCAAGCAGATGAAACAGCAGAGGTAACTCCTACATCTGTGTTAGCTCCTGATATGAATACTATTGGTACTCAAACTATTACTGTAACTTATGAAACGGTAACAACTACATATGACATTACGATTAATGAAAATGAAGTTACTCCAGGTATTTATGATGTTTTACTAAATAATGTTTTATGGAATGTTTCTGCTGGACAACAAACAGCTTCTGTTGAATCAATGACAGGAAAGGCAAACGATATTACATTCTACACAACCAAAGGCTCATCTCAAATGTACGCAAGTGCTACACAAACACGTTTTTATAATGGTGCTACATTTGTAATTTCTGTTCCTACTGGATATGTGATTAAATCTATTGAGTTTGCAGAACCTACCTCTGACAAAAAATGGGAAGGCTCTATTGAGGTAAATACTGGTACATATGAGAACAATACAAAGTCCTGGGCTGGTTCTGCTCAAGAAGTACAATTTACTTTTAATGCCCAAAACCGAATTGCAAATGCGTCAATTACATACGAAGCAATCGATTTGACTTTACCTTCTGCTCCTACATTTACTCCTGCGGCTGGAACATACAACGCAGTACAAAATGTAACCATCTCTGCTGAGGCAGGAACAACCATTTACTATACTTTGGATGGAACAGAGCCTACTAAGGCATCTGCAGTATATTCTACTCCAATTGAAATTGCTGAAACAAAGACACTAAAGGCAATTGCAGTTAAGGATGAGAAGGTTAGTCCTGTAGCGTCAGCAACCTATACCATCAATTTGCCATTGACAACAATGGATCAAATCTTTGCAAAAGCAACCGCAGTTGGTAGCACCGCTACATCTGTAGAAATTACATTTGATAATTGGGTTGTTTCGGCTGTTAAAGAAGATGGTAAAACAGCATTCGTAACTGATGGCACCAAAGGATTTGTGATTTACGAAACAGGTTGTGGATTCAAGGTTGGTGATGTTCTCTCTGGAACAGCTGCTTGCAAAGTACAATTATATTATGGATTTGCAGAACTCACAGGTTTGACATCTTCTACAACAGGTTTGACTGTAAGTACAGGTGGTACAATCACTACTCAAGAATTAGATGCTACAGCTATCGAAGCATTGACTGGTGTAAATACAGGTTCATTGATCAAAATCAACGGAATTTGCACAAGTACCGAGTCAAAATATTATGTAGCAGATGTTCAAATTTACACCTCTTTGTATAATTTTGGAACTCTCGAAGTAGGTGCTGAGTACAACATAACAGGTATTTATCAACAATACCATTCTACCCAAGAGATGCTCCCACGTAGCGCAGAAGACATTGAAAAAGTTGTAGGTCTTCCTACTGCTACTATCACTATCGCAGATATCACAATGGAAGTTGGAGAAACAAAGACCATTGAGGCTACAATTACTCCAGACGCTGCTCAATCTACTGTGCAATATGCAATTACTGCAGGAAGTGAATATATTGACTTGGACGGAACAACCATCACCGCCGTTGCTGCAGGTACAGCTACCATCACAGCAACCATCGCAGAGAAGGCAGATGAATACAAAGGTGCTACGAAAGAGTTTACCGTTACAGTGAAACCTCAAAATATCGCAGTTCTTCCATTTGCATTTGATAGTGGCAAAGATGACATTGAAAACACACTAGGTATGAGCCAAAATGGTCTAGGTAGTGACTATGGATCAGCTCCACTTCTGAAGTTTGATGGTACTGGTGATTACGTAATCATCCACTTTAACGGCGAACCAGGAATGTTATCTTACGACATTAAGGGTAATAGCTATAGCGGTGGTACCTTCACTGTACAAGAGTCAGCAGATGGAAGTGCATATACTAACATTGTAGGATATACAGAGTTAGGTAGCGAAGAAACTAAAACTCATACTTTGGCTGCTACCTCTCGTTATGTGAAATTCATCTATACAGAAAAGGTAAGCGGTAATGTGGCATTAGGTAATATCACTATTTCCAAACCTGATAATCGTGCAGAAGCAGGTTTGGCTTGGAATCCAAGTGCAGTAACTCTAACTCAAGGTGACGCATTTACTGCTCCTACATTGAATAATCCTTATTCAGTTGCAGGTATCACTTACGAATCGAACAATACAAATGTAGCTACCGTGACAGATGCAGGCATTATCTCTCTTGCAGAAGCAACTGGTGAGGCAACTATCACAGCTTCCTTTGCTGGTAACAAAGATTATAAGCCTATAACAGTAACTTGCATCATTACTGTAAGTGCTCCTCCTTACAGAGTTACTTGGTTTGTCAATGGTAAACTATTGACTGACGCGGAATTAAGCGATGCATCTACTTATGTATATGAAGGAGAAAGTATAACTAAAACACCACCTGCTCCTAACCCAGAAGACTTCTGTGGACAAGTGTTTGTTGGTTGGACGGATGCCGAAAATGGAGAATTCGTTCACGGAACATCCAACCTATATGCTACACCTCTAGATTTCCCAATTGCAAGTGCCGACCAAATCTTCTACGCAGTCTTTGCGGATTATGATGAACAACAATAAATTGCGAAATGAAATAAATAGTGTTAACGATTAAAACAATGACAATTATGAAAACAATGAATACTATATATACCAATTTCGCAAAGCGTAACTTGGCTTCTCTCCGCCTCTTGCTTGTCATGTTACTAACTCTAACGGCAAGTACTGCATGGGGTGCGGATGTGACTGTTAAATGGACTGCTTCGAGCAAAGGATTAGGTTCGGGAATAGGCAGTGGAACTATTAAAACAGGTAGTTTTTCATGGGATTATACTCGTATATTAAAAAGCGGTACTTCCTATACTGGATGGACTGAGAATTGCATTCAATTGGGAAAAAATGGAGGTGTCGAAAACATTACATTCACAACATCTGCAATTCCAGGAACGATAAAATCCGTATCAGTAGAATGCAGTAGTTACAACAATGCTCACAAAGTTTCTATTAAAGTAGGAAATAACACATATTTATCCAGTACTGCTACTGCAAAATGGACAACTATATCCACAAAAACTGGTTTAGGTACCTCTTCAGGACAAATTGTTATTTCGTTTACAGATGGAAGCAGAGCTTTGTATATAAAATCTATCTCTGTCACCTACGAAGAAGCAGCAACTTGCACCACTGCTCCAACAGTTTCCGCTGCAAGTAATAGCAACATCACATCCACTACAGCGACAGTCTCTTGTTCAGGTGGTATAACCTCGCTCGGTTCTACAGGATGTTCTATTACAAGTTATGGTTTTGTTTACGGAACAACTGCTAATCCAACAACCAGCAATACTAAAGTGCAAGTAGGTACAACATACAAAACTACTGGTGCTGCTTTCAGTAAGGGAGTTACTGGTCTTACTGCCAACACGACCTACTATGTTCGCCCTTATGCCACCAATGGATATGGTACTGCCTATGGTACACAAACAAGTTTCAAAACATTGGAACTCCCAAAATACACTGTCACTCTCAAGGATGATGATAGCACTATCCCTCAATCAACAGCAGGCGCTGCTATTACTCTCCCTTCTCGCGATGGCTGCGAAGGCTACGCATTTGCTGGTTGGACAAAAAGTTGGATTGCTCCTCAGACCTCTTGGACTACAACTGCTCCTACCATTATTCCTGCTGGTAGTTATACCCCAACCACCGATGAAAGTCTTTATCCAGTTTACACAAAAATAACGGAAGGTGGTAACGAAGAATTAAAAACAATTACATTGTCTCCTCCAACAACTCCCAGTAATGGTTATATTAATGGAACAAAAACAGATACCGAAGGTAATACATGGTCTTATTATGCAGCAATTAATAATCTGAGTGGAACATTTGAGTTTGGCTTAAATTCCAATACTCTAAATTATAATATTGGTTCTCCTATTTTTGATGGGAAAGTTAGTTCTGTCTCATTTAAAGCAAGGAATGGTAGTGAATCAGAAGCAAGAAAGTTTTTATTTTGTTCTACTAATACAACTGCTCAACCAACAAAAGGTGACTTAGCAGAAATATCGATTCCTAAGAGTCAAGAATTTACAGAAACATATACAGTAGATTTGAGTCAATTAAATGTTTCTCAATTTTATATCTATACTCCTAAAGCTTTAGGAATAACAGCTATTTCTGTTACTTATATCACCTCAACCAGCGGTTCCACTACCTCTTACATTTCCGTTCCTAACTGCTGCACCCAACTTGCAGAGGTAACTGATTTGGAATTCAGCAGTATAACAAGCAATAGCATTACTGTAGGTGTTCCTAATACTTATGCAGGTAAAGCCAATGCAAGTGGATATACATTTAATTGTTATTCTGCCTTTACAGGAGATGCACTTGTTGCAACTGCAGATGAAAATGGCACAAGCCATATATTCACAGGATTAACTAAAAATACTACATATTATTTTACGGCTATTGCTAAAGGTGAAGGCGACTACTGCAATAGTATAGAAACTTCTTCTCGCAATTCAAGTAAAACCCTTGCTCAATATACCGTCACACTAAATCCTAATGGCGGTACTGGAGAACATATGGGATGGAATCAAGTGGATGGATACTACACCCAAACTGTAGAGGAAGGCAATTCAGTCACATTGCCTAAATTAGATGACCAAATAGCCTACACCTTTGGAGGTTGGTCTGATGGCATAACGACCCACAATGCAGGTCAATACATTCCAGAAGCCGATGTAGAGTTGACAGCCCAATGGACTGCCAAACCTCTTACCAACTACCGCACCTTGTGTACTTACGACATTGTACTCAAGAATAACTATGTAGATGATGATAGTAAGGATGGTCATACCACAATCACTGCTACGCATACTTCTTTTTCTACAGCAAACAAGCCTGCTGCGCGTGAAGGTTATGAGATAGAAGGATATTATCTTGAACCTGAATGTACAAACAAAGTTGCAGATGACCAAGGTAATCTTGTGGCTAATGTAACCAACTATACCGATGCCGATGGCAAATGGATTGGTGGCGAGACTACTCTATATACCAAATGGACGGGAAGAACCTATGAGGTTACTCTTAATGATAATGGTGGTTCAGGTGGTTCGGGAACAATCACGGCAACCTATGGATCTCCAATGCCAGCAATCACACTCCCAACGAGAACCGGATATACCTTCAATGGATATTGGACTGGCAAAACAACACAGAGCACACAATATTACGATGCAAATGGTAATAGCTTAAAGAATTGGGATAAAGCTGGCAATACGACAACTCTCTACGCACTTTGGACTGCCAACACCAACACACCTTATGTGGTTAAGCACTACAAAGAGCAATTAGATGGCACATACCCAGCAGAAGCAGATGACACCGACAATCTTACTGGCACTACAGCTGCTTCTGTAACTCCGGCGGTTAAATCATACGAAGGCTTCACCGCTCCGTCTACTCAGACAGTTTCTATCGCTGCGGATGGAAGCACTGTGGTGACATACCAATATACCCGTAATTCATACAGCCTCTCTTGGGATGTTAACAGCGGTGATGCTTTAACAGGTGAATATACATCTGGGAGCGTGAAGTACGGAGCGTCAATAACCCAACCTAACACTCCAACTCGTATAGGATATACCTTCGCAAATTGGTCACCAGAGGTACCTGCAACAATGCCTGCTGCTAATGTAACATGCACTGCCCAATGGACGGTTAATACATATACCATCACTCTTGATCAGCAAGAAGCTACTACCCCAGGGACTACTACTGTAGAAACCACTTATGGTTCTGCTCTACCAAGCATAGCAGAAAACTTACCAACAAAGACTGGCTACAATTTTGGTGGATATTTTACAGAACCTAATGGTAATGGAACACAGTATTATTATGGAACAGGTAATGGTGCACGAAATTGGGATATTGCATCAGAAACAACTCTCTATGCCCAATGGACCCCTATTTCTTATACTATCAAATGGGTGGTAAATGGAGATATAGAAAATCCTTATGCTACAACCAATGTTGAAGGTGATGGTGCTCTTGTGTTACCAGCAGCTCCTGCTGCTCCTTCTGCTTGTTCGGGTAAGGTATTTGTTGGATGGACCGAAGCAACTACTGTGAAGAAGAATGGCAAAGATATTATTTGGGTGAATACCTCTACAATACCTTATGACAATAAAACCTATCATGCCGTCTTTGCCGATGAAGAAGAATTATCCATCGCAGGTGGAGATATGTACTCTTTACCTACTGGTTGGATAAATCATGGTACTGGTATATATAGTATTTATGGTATTAATTTTGATGGTCAAGGTGATTATATAAAATCTCCAGCATTGGGATATAAAGATTTAATACTAAAAATAAGAGCTGGATATAATGGAAGTGAAGGTTCTGTGTTAACATTCTATGCGTATAAAGAAGATGGCACTACACTTTTCAAAGAAGATGAAATAACAATCACTCCTGCAAGTATTATCCCTAATGATCCTTATACCTCTCAAACAACTTTGCATGAAGTTAATATATCTGCAAATAGTCCAATAAAATATATTCTTATTTGGATGACGTCTAAAGTTTCGAATATTGGAATGGAGTATTGCGAAGTCTTTTCGACCTATTCAGACTATACTACGACATGTGAATATTCTCCAGAGATTCACATCACAGGTGCTCCAATACAAATCACAGCAGCAAAGGATGTTTGGGTACAAGCTGCAAGTGCATTGACAGTAACGGGCGAATTCTTGAAATCCAATGAAGATGCTGCGAATGTAAGTATTCGAGCATACACGAACAACCCTGCCTTCCAAATCAAGAAAGGTGGCGTAACGGGTGAAGGCGCTCCTAAGACAGCCTCTAACAATGCCTTAACCCTCAATACAGATGGTGCAATCAGCACCGATGATTGGACAGGCGCAATAGATGTGGTTTACAAACCAACGCAAGCTGGTATTACTGAGACTGCAACATTGACTGTTGAGGTGTATCGTTATGGTGGTTCTACAGTTTATACTACAAATACTTATGAGTTACAGGGTCGCTCACTGCCTGAGCAATTTGTAATAGCAGTGACCAATGGCAGTGGCAATTGGTTTGCGGTGCCTGCAGACATGGTAGCACCTTGGGGATTAGGAACACATGTGCCTTACCCAATTACGGTGGATGACTCCAACACGCCAACAAAGGCAACGAATGTTTCTCCTCAAGTTATCTATCAAGCAGCTGCAAGAACAGGCAATGTGAATACCAACCCACAAACGATGAGTTATAAGTCTGTACCATTGGCAAGCAAAGGAAATTATTACCTATATGGTTCAAAGACCAGCGGAAGCGAACCGAATACTAATATCCAAACTGCTTCTTTTGCTTCTTCAGAACAACAAAAGTGGTTCTTGGATGTAGTGGATTGGAATACTAAACAATACAATATGCACCTACATGGTGATTTGACCACCAATGTGCTGGCCTACACGACAGGTGCAAAGCGTGTGGGACAATATAGTGCAACATCAGGAACAACCGAAAAGTCTATCTACTTGTTGCCTATCGGTGGGGAGATTGAAGGCGACTTGATGGATATCGTAGATTGGAATACCAATAGCATTACCATCAATATGAATGGTTACACCATATCTTCAGGCATATCGTATGCAGTGAATGGAGGTGCATCCAATACACTCGCGCCTGAAAATCAAAATACACGATATAGTTTCCAACATGTGTATGACCGCACCTACGATATTGCAACGCCAACACTCACACCAGGAGAGTACTTGCAACTATCGGTAACCATGGGGTCAGACCACTCCAACCAATACTATCAAGTGCCATACATCTACAGTGGTAATCATATACTACCAACTACCCTTACCCGATATGACCAAGTAGTCGTTCGAGATGGGTGCTTGATCGTTGAGGGAGCGGTACAAGTGAACACTATCTATGTCTATCCAACGGCAGAACTTCGTATCGCAGAAGGTGCAACACTCACAGCGAACAAGATTTACATGCGAACCAATGCATTCCAATCCGCCGTGCTGACAGACAACGGAACAATCAACGTAGGACAACTCTACTACACACGCATCGTAGCAGACAAACAAAACTCTTTCCTCATGGCACTGCCATTCGAAAGCACAATAGCAGATATGCGACTAACCACTGGGGAGACAAAGACCTACAACAAACAGTGGGTACTCTACACCTACGATGCTGCACAACGCGCACAGACAGGCGCTACAGGCAATAACTGGGTGAAACAATCAGACCTCACACACATCCAACCACATACATCTTACGAGTTATTGTCAGGATCGGCATACTACAGAGAATACTGCTTCCCTGTTGCCTATACGAAAACAAATGCCAACGTTGATATCTCCGTCACTGCACACACAGGCGCTGCGGCTCAAGCTGACCCAATACACGGAGGTTGGAACGCCATCGCATCGCCATATACACAAAACATACAACCACAATGGGGTGCACCAGAAGAGGCAATCAAATTGACCAGACTACTCGATGACAACAAGACATACTACCAATATGTACCAACCATCATCGAACCTGCGACCGCTTTCTACTACCAAACAGCACAAACGGCTAACCTACAATTTACTACAACTACCCTTACACTACAAACACCACAAGCCGTAGCAGCCAAAGCAGCACAGCGAGAAGAAACAGACTACCCAACACAGTGGATCAATATCGTGCTATCCAAACAAAACGATTGCCAAGACCAAACAAACATCTACATCCATCCAGATAAGTTCGTAACAGACTACGAAACCTCTTACGACCTTACCAAGATGATGGGATATGGCAACCGCGCACAATGCTACACCACCATGCCTTGCGGCAAACTCAGCTTCAATGCACTACCACTACCAGTAGCAACCAACGGTATTAATATGGGTATCTATGCACCACAAACGGAGACATTGACACTATCCATAACCCCAAACAACTACATACAAAACGTTGAGCAAATACTACTACAAGACCATTACACCAACCAAACAACCGACTTGCTCCATACACCATACTCCTTCGTGGCACAACCAGGAGAGGACGAAGAACGATTCACTATCTTCATCAAGTGTAACGCAACCGCCATCACCACTGACAATGCTGCGCAACACAACTCGCAAGCATATGCGTACACACAACCTAAAAAACTCTTCTTGGCAAATCTGCCGCGGAGCGGAAACATCGTCATATACGATGCCGTAGGCAAACAAATAATACAACAACGCATCACGCAAACAAATATGGATTTTGTGCTACCAACTGGAAACTACTACGTGAAGGTTGTCAATGAGAGTGAAGTACAAATCATACCAACTATCGTGAAATAATAGAATGTCTAATCAAATTAAAACAATGAACATTATGAAAACATATCTATATACTACGATAGCCATCATTGCTACTGCCCTCTGTATGACCAGCAACCTATACGCTGCTGACGCTCCTGCTAACCTCAAAATGAAATCTACATCTGCATTGTTAGACCCCGTACAAGCATTACCCACGCAGACATATCAACGACATACCCACAGTAAACATGCCAACTACAATACGTCTGTCAATCCAACCATCTATCGTACATCCAATGCCAATATCCAATCGGTAGGAGCAGGAGAACAATATAACCAAAATCCCTATTCTGCAGTAAACAATCATACAAAAACTGTATCCTATAAACAAGCCGTGCCTGCTATTAGCCAACTGCCACTACCACAACGCGTGAAGAAAATGCCTCTCGCTGCGGCTGAAGGAACCATCTTAGCGGATGAACAATTGGCTCTCAACCGTATTGCACCACGGCAAAATGCACGAGGAGAAGAGGGAGAAGAAGGTGATATTATCGATGACCCAACCCATACACCCGATCCTAACCAACCTTTGCCAGATGCAATTGGGTATTTATTGTTATTATCCATCATGTATATATTGAAACGCAAGTATAAAAAAATACATGTTCACGAAGCATAGAATAATAGTAAGCATTATTATTGTCGTTAGTTGCTGTTGGTTAGCGCATGCTGTGCCCGCACCAAAGGTATGGCAAACCAAGTCACAACCCGACGGCACCACCATCGTGATACGTTTGGTGGGGGATGAGTTTTATCACTATTGGGAAAATCAAGAGGGAAACATCGTTCAGCAAGACGAAAGTGGTTTCTGGCGTGTAATAGAAAGCAAACCCACTCGCGCACTAATACAAAAAAGAAGACAAGCATCCAACAAATATGTAGCCAACCGACAAAAACAAGTTGGCACAATGAACATGGCACAAAAAGGATTGGTTATCTTGGTCAATTTTCAAGATGTAAAATTCAACAATGCCAATACACAGGCTGCAATGAACGACTTGATGAATAGCGCCAACTATACCTACAACGGTGCAGTAGGTTCGGTACGCCAATACTTCTCCGACCAATCCGATGGACAATATACCCCCGACTTTGATGTGGTCGGCCCAGTGACATTGCCTAATAATAGAAGTTATTATGGTAATAATAGTGGGGAAGATCAAGATGTAAAGTGTGGAGATATGGTACAACATGCATGCAGCATAGCCAATGCTTCGTGCAATGTTGACTATACCCAATATGACAACGATGGTGATGGTGAAGTGGACTTCGTATATATCCTTTATGCCGGCAAGGGTGAGGCGGCTGGAGGAGGAGAGACTTCCGTTTGGCCACATAGTTGGTCGGTGTATGCTACAGCCTATTATGGTTATGCTTCTTTCACTATATACAATTATAAAAACTATGTTACGTTTGATGGAAAAACGGTAGATGCCTATGCATGCTCAGCAGAACTCAATAGCAATGGAAAAAGATGTGGTATAGGAACAATTGCGCATGAGTTTTCCCATGTCATCGGATTGCCAGACTATTATGATACGGAATATGGAACGAATGATGAGAATGGCTCTACACCATATACATGGCATATCATGGATCATGGTTCGTACAATAACGATGAGAATACTCCTCCAAATTATTCTATCTACGACAAGTATTTCCTCGGTTGGAAAACACCATTGCATCTTGGTGACCAACCCCAAAACATTACCTTACAGCCTATTGGAACAGCCCAAGCTAATGGTTACCAAATCACAATATCGGGCACCCAATTGCTCGGTGCAACCAGTACCACCACGCATTACTATGTCGAAAACCGACAAAAGAGTGGGTGGGATGCCTACCTGCCAGGTCATGGCATGCTTATTTGGCAAGTGAAATACGATGCGACTGCCTGGAACGACAACGAAGTCAATAATACGGCAGGGAATCCTCGTTTCACTCTCGTATCTGCAAAAGGTTCTTCAACCGATTTAGGAACAGGTGCAGACCCCTTTCCTGGGACAGGTAAAGTGACGTCGTGGAACCAAATCAATTCGCGCCCTCTGCTCAACATAAAAGAAACGAACAATACCATCACCTTCACTTACATTCGTGAGGTAGCATGCCACAACGTACTTACCAATGGCACCGGTTGTACCATTACCCCAAGCAGCGACTGCGTGGCTAATGGTGCTACACTCACCGCCAATATCATACCTGCCGATGCCAGCTACGACATCACTTCCGTCAGCGTGAAATTGGGAAGTACTACGTTGACCAAGGATACTCACTATACTTTGTCCAACAACAATCAGTTCATCACCATCAAGGGCACAGCTATCACAGGCGATGCTTCCAATGCACTCACCATCACTGCCACTGCCACCAAGAACCGTTGGAACTACGAAGTACTCTACGAGAACGCCACCGTCAGCAGCGAAGCAGGCGCAGTAGCCAAAGGCGGTACACTTACCCTCACCGTGACACCTGCGTTGGGATATGTTTTGGACAATACGATGATTGAAGTGGAGCAAAATGGTTCAGCACGCGGATTTACTTATAGTGGCACCACCCTCACCATTCCTAATGTAACGGGTGATGTGGCTATCTACATCATGCCAGAAACTGACCCTGAGAACGCCATTACCTTCACGCGTTTGACCAATGCTGCAATGCTGCAACCCGGTGCAAAATGTATCTTGGTATATGCTGAGACTCCAGCTGTAGCAGGTCAATTGGTAAATGGCACCTATTTAGCAAGTGTTACCGAAGGCTTTACCGTCAACGGCGCTGAGATCACCACCCAAAAGACCAACACCGATATCTCTATCTTCACCCTCGGCGGTAGCACAGGCGCATGGACACTCACCAATAACGAAGGTAAGAAATTGTCAGGTACAAGTTCTGCTTTGGGATGGGATGGCACCAACAAGACTTGGACTATCTCTGTAGGCAATGATGGAAAGACTATAATGACAGTGGGCGGCACACAGTTGTACTACAACGCAAGTAGCCCTCGCTTCCGCACCTATACCAATGCGCAAAATGGAATGTACCTCTATGTAAACCATTCTGGCGAAATAGTGAAGCAAGACCCTGTGATAACGTTTAGTAAACAAGGAAATCAAACGATACCTTTTGGACAAACATTCTCCAATCCTGCTGTTTCTACCTATGGTACAGTTACCTATTCTTCCTCCGATGAAACTATCGCTACCGTCAATAGCAGTGGTGTAGTCACTCCTAAGAAGACAGGTACCGTTACCATCACCGCATCCGTGGCAGAAAGCACCTACAACAATGCTGTCAGCGCATCGTATCAATTGACCATCACCCCTGTGACAACAACCATCACCTTCGGTACAAACAATAAGACAATATATGTCAATGATACCTATACCAATACCGTTACCACCAACTCATCTGGCAATAAACATTACACCAGTAGCAGTCCCGAAGTAGCAACCATTGATCAACAAGGAAAAGTAACCGCACACAAGGCGGGTAAGACAACCATTACACTAAATATTGAGGCTACATCCACCCATACACTCGCATCAGCGACCTATACACTAATAGTACAACGCC